>CAJDUG010000040.1_pt2 | contig 29980 bp, 32 predicted proteins | sample 7390021 | NCBI WGS metagenome assembly CAJDUG01 (sample SAMEA7055676, study PRJEB34461) | soil metagenome | biome: terrestrial ecosystem; feature: Peninsula; material: soil | place: Antarctica | collected 2016
ATCTCGGCAGCCACTAAGAACCTGCACCTCATTGCGCTCCGTGGCCTGCTTAAGTTCGGCATCCTCCTCGATCTCCCCGTGCCCGGTCCCGAGAAGGTCGAGCTCGCGAAGGCGCCGCAGCCGAGCCCGGACGCGCGTCATCTGGCCGAGGAGCGCGTGACGCGTCTCCTGGACGCCTGCGACACCGCCACCGACGACGGCGTGCGCGCTCGTGCGCTGCTCGAGTTCATGCTTGCGACAGGCTGCCGCGTCTCAGAGGTCATCGGGCTCGACCGCCGGCAGCTCGAGATCTCGCGCGAGGCACGCACGCCCGCGGACGGGATCCGCGTCGTCGACGAGGTCACCGTGCTCGGCAAGGGCAACCGTCACCGGCGCGCGTACCTCACTGCCCGTGCTCGTGAGTGGCTGCAGCGCTACCTCGCCTCCCGCAAGGACAAGGACACGGCGCTGTTCGTGACGCGTAAGAAGAGCGCCGACGGCTCCTACCGGATGACGGTGTGGTCGGCCGAGCGCATCGTGCGTGATGCCGCGAAGCGCGCCGGCCTTGCGGAGGACGTCTCACCGCACTGGCTGCGCCACGCTGCGATCACGCTGTGGGCCGCCTCGAGCCTGCCATCGGCGCAGCGCCTGGCCGGCCACCGGCAGATCGCGACAACACAAAGATATCTAGGCACGAGTGACGCGGAACTGAAAGCGTTCTACAAGAAACACGTCGGCTGATCTGAACCAGTAGCCTTTCCGCATAGCCCCAAAAACGCCGACCTCACCGACCGGCACGTCCTTCGCGGCGATGCGGCATGGGCCGTTCCGCGCCTACTTCACGACGGGCCTGCTCTCGATGATGGCCGACAACGTCGAGCACGTGATCTCGTACTGGGTCATCTTCCAGGCTTTCCACTCCCCCACGCTCGCCGGCTTCGCCGTCATCAGTCACTGGACACCATTTTTGGTACTCGGCGTGTGGTTCGGCGGACTCGCTGATCGGTACGACTGCCGCAAGATCATCATCGCGTCGCAGATCGCGTTCATCGCGGTGTCGCTGGCGTGGGCGCTGCTGTTCCTCAGCGGCACGCTCCAGATGTGGCACGCCGTCGTCCTGCTCATCGTCCACGGCCTCGCCGGCGCGCTGTGGTCGCCGGCCGGGCAGCTCATCGTCCAGGACATCGTCGGGCACGACGATCTGCAGAGCGGCGTGCGCCTCTCTGCCACCGGACGCAGCGCCGGCATCCTGTTCGGACCCGCGGTCGGCGGGGCGCTGCTCCTCGTTCTCGGCCCGGCGTACGGCCTCATGGCCAACGCGTTCCTCTACCTCCCGATGACGATCTGGCTGCTGCGCACGCCGTACACGGGACATCTCAATACCGAAGCGAGCGACGAGGGCGCGCGGCTCTCCGTCGCCGACGCGGTGCGCACTTTCCGTGAGATCTCGAGCAACCGCGGCATCCTGGTCATGATCGCCCTCGCTGGTCTCAGCTCGCTGTTCATCGGCAACGCCTACCAGGCGCAAATGCCCGAGTTCGCCGCCGTGTTCGGGTCCGCGCAGGACGAGATCACATACAGCGTGCTGCTCACGGCAAACGCCGCGGGTTCGGTGCTGGGCGGATTCAGTCTCGAGGCGCTCGCGTTCTTCCGGCAGCCGCGGATCCGCATCGCGGTTTTGCTCGCGCTCGCCTGGGGAACGTCTATGTTCGTCTTCGCGATCACTCCGATTTACGCGATCGCGGTTTTGGCGCTGCTCGTCGGCGGCGTGCTCAACATCGGCTTCACCTCGATGGCGCAGGCGTACGTCCAACTCGAGGCGCCGCCAGCGCGTCGGGGCCGGGTCGTCGGTCTATTCAGCATGTCGTGGAACGGCCTGCGCGTCGGGAGCGGCGTGACCGTCGGTCTCCTCGGCGCGGTCATCGGCATCCACTACTCTCTCGCCCTGAGCGCGCTCGCGTTCATAGCGGCCGGCGTGGCATTGCTCGTGTATGCGCAGAGCCAGGCGCGCGAGGCTATTGCCACCTAGGGCGAATCAGCGCTGGAGCGGGAAATGCCGATCAAGAGCAAGGCACAGCGTCGGAAGTTCGCGGAACTGCTCGTGAAGGGTGAGATCTCGGAAGACGTCTACGAGCGATGGAACCGTGGGGCCGGGTACAAGGAGCTACCCGAGCGAGTGACGCCCAAGGCCAAGTCGAAATCCAAGCGCACGTCGAAGGCAAAGCCGAAACGAAAGACAGCCGCGAAGACCAAGGCCAGGAAGAAGACGACGTCCGCTCGGAAGAGCACGAAGCGCTCACGTCGTTGAGCTCTCGTACGGGACCCGGTGGCTTGCACGCCCGAGACCGCGTCTACCTCGCTGTCCACCCCGCATCGATGACCTGCGTCGCGCCGGTGATACCGCTCGCCTCGTCCGAGCAGAGGAACCGCACGTAGGCGGCGATCTCCGACGGTTCGAGCAGTCTTTTGAGCGCCGCGGGCGCGAGCATGATGTCGCGGATCACCGCCTCCTCACTGATCCCGTGGACCTTCGCCTGGTCGGCGATCTGCTTCTCCACGAGCGGCGTGCGCACGTACGAGGGGCAGACGGCGTTCACGGTCACGCCTTTCTCCGCCGCCTCGAGCGCGACGGCCTTGGTGAACCCGACGAGCCCGTGCTTCGCCGCCACGTACGCGGACTTGTACGGCGACGCGACCAGGCCGTGTACCGAGGCGATGTTCACGATGCGGCCCCAGCCCTTCGCGTACATATGCGGCAGCGCAGCGCGCGTGAGGTAGAAAGCGCCGAAAAGCATGATGCGCACGAGACGCTCCCAGGTCTCGACCGGGAACTCCTCGACCGGTGCGACATGCTGAAGGCCGGCGTTGTTGACCAGGATGTCGACGCCGCCCAAATCGCGGACCGCCCGGGCCACGAGCGCGTCGCAGTCCGCTTGATTGGCCGTGTCAGCGCGCTGGAAGGCGCCGTTGCCTATATGCACGGCCAGCCGCTGCCCCTCGTCGACGTTGACGTCCGCGAGGAGCACACGCGCACCCGCAGCGGCCAGTTCAGTCGCGATAGCTAATCCGATCCCGCTGGCAGCTCCCGTGACGATCGCAGCGCGTCCCTTCATTCGGACGCGCAGTCTAGGTTCTGATCCGACTGCCTCACCGCCGCGTATCACTTCCTTGGCGGTCTAGGCGAAAAAGGGAGGACTTCATGCGAAAACTGCGTCTCTTTGGCACGCCTGTCTTCGCGGCTGTGTGGATCCTGGCCATCGCGTCGATAGCGTTCGCGGGCGATGACCGGGGTGGCGGCAATCGCTTCCGGGCAAGTCTTACCGGATTTCAGGAGGTCCCGGCGGTTTCTACGACGGGCACCGGCACGTTTACGCTGGAGCTGCAAGCGAACCAGATCAGATACACCCTCAACTACCGCGACATGGAAGGTGGAGCGGTGACCGCCTCGCACATCCACCTAGGCCAGCGCTCCGTCAACGGTGGTGTTATTGCCCACCTATGTGGGGGAACCAAACCCGCATGCACGACGCCTTCCGGGTCGTTCGAAGGGGTAATCACGCCCGCTGACATCATCGGACCGGCTGCGCAGGGTATCGAGCCCGCTTCCTTCGGCGAAGTCGTGCGTGCTATCCGAGCCGGTGTTGTGTACGCCAACGTGCACTCGACCCGCTGGCCCGGTGGCGAGATTCGTGGTCAGGTCATTAATGGCCAGGGAAACCGCGGCGACGACGACAATGACGATGAGGATGACGAGGACTAACACGCGTTCGCGTCATGGACCTCGAAGGTAATGAGCCGGGGCCGACCGTGAGACGCGCGGCGGCTCCGGCTCAGCGCGTGTTGAAGAACGCGACCGGATCGATTTCGGCTCCGGATGGCAGCGCCGCAACCGATGCGATCACATTCGCGGTCACTCCACGGTCGTAGAACGTGCGCCACGAAGATGCGCCTTCACCGACGGTCCTGAAGAGCGGATTGCCGACCTCGACGCGCTCGCCGTCTTTGATAAGCATCTCCGTGTCGGCGTTCAGTGCGCCGGGTCGGTAGATGATCCGGCGGTCGGCCGACGATAGCGTGACGTACGGGAAGAACGGCAGCGAGGGGACGAACGATCCAACACGCACCTCGCCGTCGATCAGCTGGTACAGCTGCACACGGACCGTACCCGCAACCGGCGCGACGTAGACGTAGTCCACGGGCGCACGTAGCGCCGCGTAGCGTTTTCCGCTACTCGCATATGCAGTCACCGTCATCGCCGCCGGACTCGGCGTCGGCGATGGTGTGGGCGTCGCAGTCGGCGGCGTGTCCGTCGGTACCGGCGTGGGTGACGAGGTCGGCGCCGCGGTCGGAGTCGGCGGCGATGAAGGCTGCGGCGTTGGCGTCGCGGCGAGTGCGATGGCACTCGAGGCTGTCGCCGCCGGCGTAGCGGTAGACAGAGAAACGCTCCCCTGCCCCGCCGCGAACTGGCTCACCACGAACGCGACTCCGAGCACGCTGATCCCGAGCCCGACGCCGATGGAGGCGTTGCCAACGGTCCTCAGCGCCGATCGCACCTCGGGCGAGAGGCCCACTAGGCCGCGACCGCTCCCGAGATCTCTTCGAGAGAACGTCCCTTTGTCTCTTCGGCGAGAAGCCACACATTAAGGGCGGTCACTACGAGCACGACCATGAATAGGGCAAACACGCCTGACTGGCCCAGCGTCGGTACCAGCACTGGTGTGAGGAACGGCCCAATGATCCCGCCGATACGCCCGACGGCTGCCGCAATTCCCGCCCCGGTGGCACGGATCGCGGTCGGATACAACTCCGGCGAGTACGTGTACACAATGGCCCACGCCCCGAGGTTGAAGAACGAGAGAAGCGCCGCGTACACGAAGGCGTCGGTGCCCGTGCCGGCGTTCCCGAACATGAACGCGGCGGCCGCCGTGCCGAGAAGGTACGTAACGAGGGTCGGCTTGCGGCCCCATCGCTCCACGAGCCACGCCGCGCTGAAATAGCCGGGGATCTGTGCGAACGTCGAGAGGAAGAAGAACTCATTGCTCCGCACTTCAGAGAGCCCGCGAGCCGCGAGCAGCGAGGGGACGTACAGGAAGATCCCGTAATAGGTGAACACGATGCCGAACCAGAGGATCCAGAGCATCGCGGTGCGCTTCGCGAGCGCGGGGCTCCATAGCTCCGCGATGCCGGTGCGCCCGGAGCGTGCCGGAGCGACGGCAGCGCCGAGCGTCAACAGCGCACCGCCGCCAGCGCGCTCGACACGCCGCACGATGGCGTCGGCCTCGGCGGTGCGGCCACGCTGAGCGAGATAACGCGGCGACTCCGGAAGCGCGGCGCGCAGGTACGCCACGTACAGCGCCGGCAGCGCGGCGACGACGAACGCGCCACGCCACCCGAACTGCGGCAGCACGAAGAGCGCGACGAGACCCGCGGCGAGCGTGCCGTACGCCCAAAACGATTCGAGGAGCACGATCATCCGACCACGCTGCGCGCGCGGCGAGAACTCCGAGACGAGTGTCGCGACCACCGGCAACTCACCGCCGAGACCAAGGCCGGCGACAACGCGCGCCAGTAGAAGCGTCTCGAACGTCGGTGCGATCGCGGAGAGCACCGCGCCGACCGAGAACAGGATCAGCGTCGCTTGGAAGATGAGGCGGCGTCCGTAGCGGTCGGCCAGGCGACCCGAGATCGCGGCGCCGAGGAACATGCCAACGAAGCCGGCACTCGCGACCAGGCCGACCTGCGCGGGGGCCAGCGCGAACTCGCGTGAGATCGGACCGACGAGGAAGCCAATAAGGAGGACGTCCATCGCATCGAACATCCAGCCGAGGCCGCTCGTGATGAGCAGCTTCCAGTGAAAGCTATTGAGCGGAACCCGGTCGAGTCGCGCGACGAACGTCTCTGCGCTCATGCGCCGAGACAGCCCTCCGCCGCCAGTAGCTCCGCGTTCAGGACGCTCGCGCCGGCCGCGCCCCGGATCGTGTTGTGGCCGAGCACGACGAACTTCAGGCCCAGCACCGGGTCCTCACGAACGCGGCCGACGACGACTGACATCCCATTACCGGCCATGCGGTCCCGCACGGGCTGCGGGCGATCGCGCTCGTCGCGCACGACGATCGGTTGCTTCGGCGCGCTCGGCAGGTGCAGCTCCTGGGGGCGTCCCTTGAAGCCGCGCATCGCCTGCGTGACGTCGCCCACGCCGGGCGTGCCGCGCAGCGCGACGCTCACGGTCACGGTGTGGCCGTCGCGCACGCTGACGCGGTTGCAGTGCGCGGAGAACGGAAAGTCAGCGTCCTTGAAGGCCCTGCCGTCCCACGAGCCGAGGAACTTCTTGGTCTCCTGTTCCATCTTCTCTTCCTCTTCGCCGATGAACGGCACGACGTTGTCGAGTGCGTCGAGTGAGGCCACGCCGGGATATCCGGCGCCGGACAGCGCCTGCAGCGTCGTGACGACCACGCGTTCGATCCCGAAAGCGCGATGTAGCGGCGCGGCGGCCAGCGTGAAGGTGATCGCGGAGCAGTTCCCGTTCGTGACGATCGAACCGGTCCAACCGCGCTTGCGGCGCTGCAGCTCGAGCACGTTCGCGTGCTCGGGGTTGACCTCGGCGATGATGAGCGGGACGTCCTCGTCCATGCGGTGCGTCTTCACGTTGGAGAAGACGTGATGGCCGGCCTTGGCGAGCGCGGACTCCCACTGCTCCGCCGCGTCGCTGGGCAGCGCCGAGAAGCAGATCTCGGCATCGATCTCGGGTCGCGTCGCCTCGAGGCGCATGTCGGCGATCGCGGCCGGCATGTCCTCGCCGAAGTGCCACGGTGTGACGTCGCCGTAGCGCTTGCCAGCGTTGCGCTCGGATGTCGTGATCGCGGCGAGCTCGAACCACGGGTGCCCATCGAGCAGGCTGATGAAGCGCTGCCCGACCGTGCCCGTGGCGCCGAGGACCGCGACCTTCCGCTTCCGCATGCGCTAAGTGTGACGTACGGGAGCCCCGATTTGCGCTATGAGCGGTGGAACTCCTCGTGGACCGCGAGCACCGCCTTGTCGCGCTCGCCGTCCGAGACGACGAACGAGATGTTCAGCTCGCTGGATCCCTGCGCGATCGCCATCACGTTCACGCCGGCACGGCCGAGGGCGCCGAAGACACGCGCCGCCACACCGGGCGTGCCGCGCATCCCCTCCCCCACCGCCGCGACGATCGCCACCGGCGCCTCGACACTGACCCGCTCGACGTCGTGACGGCGCAGCTCGGCGCTGAACATCCGCTCGAGCGCCGGGCGAAGCCGTTCCGCTCCGTCGGCAGGCACGACGAGGCAGATCGAGTTCTCGCTCGAGGACTGGCTGATCATGAGGACGTTCACGTCCTCGGCGGCGGTCGTGTCGAACACGCGGGCCGCGAAGCCTGGAACGCCACTCATGCCCGCACCCTGGACGGTGAGGAGACCCAGCCCACCGAGCGACGTGGTTGCCTTCACGACGCTGCCGTCGAACACGGGGTCGCCGGTGATCGTCGTACCGGGATGCTCCGGCGCGAAGGTGTTGAGGATGCGCACGGGAATGCGCGCCTCGATCGCGGGCAGCACCGTGCGAGGGTGGATGACCTTCGCGCCGAAGTACGAGAGCTCCGCTGCCTCGGCGTACGACACGCGCTCGAGCGACTTCGCGCCGCGCACGATCCGCGGGTCCGCGCTCATCACGCCGTTCACGTCGGTGTAGATGAGGAGCACGTCCGCGTTCAGTGCCGCGGCGAGCACCGCGGCGGAGTAGTCGGATCCACCGCGTCCCAGCGTCGTCGTCACGCCGTCCACTGTCGACGCGACGTACCCCGTGATGACCGGCGTGACGCCGGCCTTGAGGAGCGGCAGGACATCCTGGTGCACTCGCGTCTTCGTCTCGTCGAGAAGCGGGTTCGCGTGACCGAAGGCGTCGTCGGTGATCAGCAGTCCCTCGGCCGACAGCGACTGCGCCTTCGTCCCCCGCCCATTGAGTAAGGCCGCGACGATCGGGGCGGAGATCTTCTCGCCGTAGGTCACGATCGCATCGAGGCTGCGCGGCGTGCATTCGTGCAGGATCGCGACGCTGCGCAGCAGCGAGATCGTGCGTTCCGTGAGATCAGTGATCTCGCCGAGCGTGTCCCCGGCGCTCACGCCGAGCAGATCGGCGACGAGATTCGCGTGCGCCTTCGCGAGGTCGCTCACGATGCGCTCGGCGACGGAGGCCTCGCCGTTCCCGGCCTCGCGCGCCGCCGTGTGCAGCGCGTCGGTGGTCCCCGCCGTGGCGGAGACGACCACGACGCGGTCGCCCTTGGTGTCGTTGACGATGCGGGCGACGCTCTCGAGCGCGGTGGGCGAGGCCACAGAGGTCCCGCCGAACTTGAGGACGGTGCGGGTCAACGCATGGTCCGGGCGATCGCGATCACGTCGCCGAGTATGGCCGAGGCGGTGGCGTCGCCGCCCGCACCCGGTCCGCTGAACACGAGGCGGCCCGCGAGATCCGTCTCGATCGTCACAACGTTCGTTGGGCCGTCGGCAGCGCCTTCGGGTGAGGTCGCGGGGACCTCCTCAGGGCCGACACGAGCTTTGGTCGCGCGCTCGCCGAAGTCAGCGGTCGCGAGATAGCGGACCTTCGCGCCGCGCGACTCCGCGCCCTTGACGGTATCCGCGGAAAGCCCGCGCAGGGTCGTGCGCCGCACGTTGTCAGGGTGGAAGTGCCGGCCCTCGAGCAGGCTGATGAGGATCGAGAGCTTATACGCCGCGTCGTATCCGTCGACGTCCGCGGTAGGGTCAGCTTCGGCGTACCCCTTCGCGATCGCTTCTTCTAGAGCGGCGTCGAAGCCAAGCCCCGACTCCATGCGCGAGCAGATATACGTCGTTGTCCCATTCAGCAGACCGCGCACGACGCGCGGTCGCGAGGCGGCGAGCATTCGCGTTCCGGCGATGAGCGGGATCGCCGCCGCGACCGCTGCCTCGAAGCGGAGCTCTCGCTTGGCGAGCTTGGCCGCCTCGTGGAGCGCGTTCCATTCCTTCGCCACGAGCTCCTTGTTGGCCGTGACGACGTGACGGCCGCGCTCGAACGCGGCGAAGTGGAGGTCGCGCGCGGGCGACGTGCCACCGATGACCTCGATGACGACGTGGACGTTCGGATCTTCGAGCAGCCTGAACGGATCGGTCGTGACCGCGAGGTCGCCCGCGTCGCGCGCCTTACGCCGGTCTCGGACCGCCGCACCGACGAGCCGGAGGGGGCGGCCCGCCGCAGCATCGAGGCGCTTCCCGCGATCGGCGAACGCGCGAGCGACAGCTGAGCCGACGGTGCCGAGGCCAAGCAGCGCGACGCCGATCGGAGTCGTCACGACGGCCGTCCCCACGCGACGTAGGTGGCGATGTCCGAGCGGAGAACGTCAATGCCGAACGGCGCCAGCGCCGCGCGCATGTCGGTGTCGAAGGCGGACATCCGGTCACCGAGCGTGACGCGCGACAAGGTGCTCGTGCTGTGCAGCGAGCGGAGCGCATCGTCGATCGATTGCTCGAACGGTACTGGCGCGGTCCACCGCTCCCCCTCCAGCACAAAGATGCCGCTATCGACCAGCGACTGCACCCTGGCCGGGTACTCCAAGGGATCCTGCTTCAACGGTGAGTAACGCCGGATCACGTCGAGGGCCGCCGCGGTGGCCATCGTATGTGGACGCACGAAGTCGTTGTGGACGATCGCGATCTTGGCGCCCGGTGCGAGCGCGTCCCGAAAGCGCGGCAGCACGACGGTGGGATCCATCCAGTGCAGCGACGCCCCGGCGACGATGAGGCCGTAGGGCGGCGAGAGCGTCGCATCCTCGGCGCGTGAGTGGATCCAGTTGATCCGCGGGTCGTCGCCACCGGGCAGTGTGCGGCCTTCGGCGATCATCGCCGCCGAAGGATCCACGGCGTCGACCCGAGCGACCAGAGGCGCGAGCTCGCGCGCGAGAGCGCCCGTGCCCGCACCAGCGTCGAGGACGATCGGCGGCTCGACGAGCAGCCCTCGGAGGATCGCAAAGAGTTCGCGAGGGTAGGGCGCGCGATAGCGATAGAGTGCCGCGACCTCCGCATCGCCGAAGACGCGTCCGAGCTCGATCATCCGATCGCGTCCTCAAGCAGGTCGAGCGCGGCGCCCACGCTCGCCAGGCGATTCCCCGCACGGTCGTAGGTCCAGACGTGCTTCTTCACCGCGCTGTGTTTGTCGCTGTCGACGGCGATGTAGGTCAGCCCGACGGGTTTCCCTGGCGTCGCGCCATCGGGACCCGAGATACCGGTGATGCCGAGACCGATCTTCGCGTCCAGACGCGCGCGTGAGCCGCGCGCGAGCGCCCCCGCGACGACCGACGAGACCGCGCCGTGCGAATGGATGAGCTGCGGCGGGACGTCAGCGAGGATCTCCTTCGCCTCATTGCTGTACACGACGGCACCGCCGCGGAAGTACCGGCTCGACCCGCCGTGCGCGGTCAGGACGGCGCCGAGCAGCCCGCCGGTGCAGGACTCGGCCGCGGCCAGCGTGAGCTTTCGACGCCGCAGCTTACCGTGGAGCGCGCCCATGCGGTCCACGAGCTCGTCAAACGTTGGCGCGCGTTTCGGTGGCATCAAGCGCGAGGTTAAGTGAAGCGGTGCCTCATGTGGGGCAGGTATGTGGGTAAGGTCAGGATGCCGATGAGTGCCGCGGAGGTGAGGAGCACCGCGCCGATCTCCGCCGCGACGGCGGACGGCGGCGCGATGAGCAGGACGAGCGCGGACATCTCACAAGCCGTCTTGGCCTTGGCGGCTCCTGACGCGTGCGTTGCAACGCCTTGCCGGTACAACAGCACGCGGACCGCTGCCACGAACAACTCCCGCACGACGACGATCGCCGCGATCGCGAGGGGCGCCGAGCCGATAAGGGCGAGTCCAATGAGCGTCGGCAGCACCAGCGCCTTGTCGGCCAGCGGGTCCAGGATCGTGCCGCGACCCTCGGCGGTCCCACCGCGGCGGGCAAGAAACCCGTCGAGCGCGTCGGAGATCGCCGCGAGGCCGAAGAGGACGACGGCGAACGTCACCTCGCCGGCAACGAGGGCGATGAAGATAGGTATGCCCGCGACGGCGCGGAAAAGCGTCAGCCCGTTCGCGATGGTCATTGCCGGCTGTGAGCGCGCTCCATGACGAACGCGGTCGTGCCGACTGTGGGCGACGCTCCGCCCGCGGCCTCCAGCCGCACCGTGCGCGAGATCCGCGCGACCTTCCCCGTCGCGTCCAGTACCTCGACGACGATGTGGTTCGAGCCGCGACTGAGCCGCACGTTCACCGCGAAAGAGCCGTCTGCGTTGGGCTTGATGTCCGCGATGGTCAGCGGACCCGGGAACACCTGGACCGTGACACGCCCGTCGGGCACGGTGCGTCCCTTCACCACGAAGTCCGCCGACTGTGCGATCGCGTCGGTCGCCGGCTCCGTGACCTCGATCCGCGGAGGCACCGCGAACGACACGAACTGGTAGTAGAGGTAGCTGACGAACAGCACGATACCGGCGAGCACGACCACCGGGACGAGCACCGCCGGCGTGAAGACGTAGCTGCGGCGGGCGATCGGGTTCAGCGGCTTGAACGTGCGCGGCGCGTCCGGCTGGTCGCGCTCCTGATGGAACTGCACGACGAGCTCTTCGGTGGGGAGCTCCAGGTACTCCGCGTAGTTGCGCAGGAAACCCTTCGTGTACACCGCGCCGGGCAGGGTCTGGTAGTCGCTGTCCTCGAGCGCCTTCAAGAACTTCTCGCGGATGCGCGTATCCGAGGCGGCCTGCTCGAGCGTGATGCCCTTCTTCTCACGCTGAGCGCGGAGGGTCTCTCCGAACCGTGCCACTCCTAGTTCTCGCTGGGTCCGGCTGAGCCGTACACCTCACGGAACTTGCCCGGCCCGCGGTCGGGCCCGACGACTCCGTTGCGCTCCATGATGTCGATGAGCCTTCCGGCGCGAGCGAACCCGATCGTCATCTTGCGCTGGAGCATCGACACCGAGGCCTTGCCCTCGTGGCGGATGATCTCGACCGCCTCTTCATAACGCTCGTCGTCGATGTCCTCGCCGTCGGATTCGCGTCGTGTCAGGCGGTCTGGCCCTTCAAGGACCTTCGCGTGCCTGTCGTACGCGGTGCCGCCCTGCAGCGTCCAGTGCCGGCTGATGAGCTGGATCTCGTTGTCCGACACGTACACGCCCTGCGCGCGGATGGGCTTCGCGAGATCGGGACGAAGGACGAGCATGTCGCCACGTCCGAGGAGCTTCTCCGCGCCGGTCATGTCGATGATGGTGCGCGAGTCCACCGCCGACGCGGTAGCAAACGCGATGCGAGCCGGGATGTTCGCTTTGATCAGGCCGGTGATCACGTCCACCGACGGCCGCTGCGTGCCCAGGACAAGGTGGATGCCCGTCGCGCGCGCCAGCTGGGCGACGCGCGTGATCTGCTTCTCGACCTGGATCGGCGCCTGGAGCATGAGATCCGCGAGCTCGTCGATGACGAACACGATGTACGGGATGCGGTCCGAGCCCGTATGCTTCTCGTTGTACTGGCCGATGTTCCGCGAGCTGGTGCGGGCGAACAGCCGGTAGCGGCGATCCATCTCGCCGACGACCCAGAACAGCGCGTTGAGGATCTTGTCGGCGTCGGTCATCACCGGAGCGATCAGGTGTGGCACGTCTCCGAACGCGGTGAAGTCGACGCGCTTGAGGTCGCCGATGAGGATGCGCACGTCGTCGGGCGTCGCGTTGAGCAGCAGGCTGCAGAGGATCGAGCTGATGCTCACGCTCTTGCCCGATCCGGTTTGCCCGGCGACGAGCAGGTGCGGCATCGCTCCGAGGTCGAGCACGATCGGAGCGCCCGCGACATCGCGGCCCAGCGCGACGGTCAGCTTCGACGGCGCGGCGCGGAAGATGGCCGTCTCGACGACGTCACGCAGCGACACGAGACCTACTGCGAGATTCGGGACCTCGATGCCCACCACGCTCTTGCCGGGGATCGGCGCCTCGATCCGCAGCGTGCGCGCTGCGAGCGCGAGAGCGAGATTGTCGTTGAGCGATTCGACGCGCGAGAGAAGAACGCCGGGCGCGATCTTGAGCTCGTAGCGCGTGACCACCGGACCAGGCGTCACCTCGACGACCTTGGCCGTGATGTTGAAGTGAGCGAGCGTCTGCTCGATGACCTCGGCGCTCTTGCGGATCTCGACGCTGGTCCCCGCGTGACCCGCGTCGCCCAGGCCGAGGATGTCGAGCGGCGGGAGCGTCCATTTGCGGTCAGCTTTCGCGTTCAGCACTCCCTCGACGGCCACGTTCTTGTCGGGCAGCCCGGCGATGGACGGGGTGAAGGCTCCGCCCGGCGCCGAGGCCGCCTCGTCGCTCTCAGGAGGCGGTAGGAGGCGCAGGGCCGGCTTCGGGGGCTGGGGGGCTGCTTTGGGGCGCTCGACGGGCATGGGCGTCCACCGGTCGAACACCGGTCTCCTCCACCGCCCGCGCGAAGCGCCCGGCGGTCCCGCCAGGCTGGCTCACACCGGGGCGAAGCGAGGTGCGGCGCTCCCATGCCGGTCGGATGAGATCGCCGAGGGTGCGGTTGGAGGCCACGACGACGCCGACCAGCAGAAGCGCGACGAGCGCGATCGGTCCGCCGACATCGCCAAAGGCGCCGGTCGCGATGTTCGTGACCGTCGCGCCGACGACACCGCCGGCGCCCTGGCCGGTCGCCGGATCGCCCCGCTGGTAGTGCTGCGCGATCGCGAGAAGCGCGACGAACACCAGCGCGCCGCCGGACATGGGAATGATCGCGCTGCGGCGCATGAGGCCGAACCACAGCTCCGCCGCGAGGGCGGCGAGGATGAACGGCACCACCAAGGCGCCCCACCCAAGACCCGAGACAAGGAACGAATGCCACCATTGCAGGACCGGCCCCTGGTCGGCGATGAGCGCGACGATCGAGAGCACCGCGAACGCGAGAAGCGCGATCGCGCCGACCTCATTGCGGATGCGCGGGTCGACCGCGGAGACTGCCCCGCGCTGCGGCCGGCGTTGCGACACCCGGCGCGCGCTCATACCTGCATGATCACCGGCAGCACCATCGGCCGGCGCTTCGTGCGCTCGTAGAGGTACGCAGTGACGCTGTCGTGGATCGAATCGCGCAGCGTGGCGACTTCAGCAAGGTGCTCGCCGTGCTGCGCCTCGCCGAGCCCGTCAAGGATGCGTTGCTTGGTGCGCTCGATGATGTCGGCCGCGTCCTCTTCGGGCACGAAGCCCTTTGTGACGATGTCCGGGCCGGACAGGACCTTGCCGGTCTGCCGCTCGATCGTGAGCACCACGAGGAAGATGCCGTCGCTCCCGATCGACCAGCGATCGCGCATGACCGACTGGCTCACGTCGCCGACCCCGAGGCCGTCGACGTACACCACGCCCGACGCGACCTTCTGTCCAAGCCGCGCGCCGCGATCGTCGATCTCGAGCGAATCGCCGTTGGTGATGACGAACGCGTTTCCCGGTGCCACACCGAGGTCGATCGCGATGCGCGCGTGGCGCACGAGCATCCGGTACTCACCGTGGACCGGGATGAAGTACTTCGGTCGCAGGATGTTGAGGAGCAGCTTCAGCTCCTCCTGGCTCGCATGTCCCGAGACGTGCGGCCGTACGCCGGCGTCGTAGATGACCTCGGCGCCGAGCTTGAAGAGGTTGTCGACGGTGCGGCTCACGAGCTCCTCGTTGCCGGGGATCGGCGTGGCCGACATCACCACGGTGTCGCCGTCCTTCACCGCGACGTGACGGTGGTCGCCGAGTGCCATGCGTGACAGCGCGCTCGTGGGCTCGCCCTGGCTGCCGGTGGTGATGATGCAGAGCTCGTGGTCCGGGAGCTTGTCGATCTCCTTTGGCTGGATGAGCGAGCCCTCCGGGAAGGACAGGTAACCGAGCTCACGCGCGGTCCTGGTGTAGTTCTCCATCGAGCGCCCGATGATCGCCGTCCGTCTCCCCCACGCGGCGGCCACATCCACGATCTGCTTGATCCGCGAGATGTTCGACGCGAACGTCGTGGTGATGACCCGACCCGGGGCGCGCGACATGATCGCGTCGAGCAGGTCGCCGACGTGGCTCTCCGACTGGGTGTACCCGGCGACCTCCGCGCGCGTTGAATCCGAGAGCAGCAGGAGCACGCCGTGCGCGGCGATCTCCGAGAGACGCGCGAAGTCCGTCTGCTTCCCATCCACCGGCGTGTGGTCGAACTTCCAATCACCGGAGTGCACGATCGTTCCGTAGCGCGTTTCGATGGTCAATCCGACGGCGTCGGGAATGCTGTGGCACACGTAGTACGAGTCGCACGCGAACGGGCCGACCTTGAATGGCGTGCCAGGCGTGATCTCGGTCGCGTTGACCTTGTCGGCGAGCTTGTGCTCGCGAAGCTTCGTGCGCATGAGGCCGAGCGTCAGTTTCGTGCCGTAGATCGGGACATCCGGAAGATCGCGCAGCACGTACGGGAGCGCGCCCATGTGGTCCTCGTGCGCGTGCGTCAGGATGATGCCGCGCACCTTCGCCTTGTTCTCGCGCAGGTACGTGATGTCGGGGATGACGAGGTCGATGCCGAGCATCTCCTCATCCGGGAACATGAGGCCGGCATCGACGACGACGATGTCGTCGCCCTGCTCGATGGCGAGCATGTTCTTGCCGATCTCGCCGACGCCGCCAAGTGGTATGACGCGCAGAGCGTTAGCCAAAGAGCGTCATCTGATCCGCTGTCTTTTTCTCCCCCACCTGCTCCTTGGCCACCGGTTCGGTCGCGAGCAGAAGTGCCAGCGCCGCGAAGTCGCCGGCGAGCGCGCCGCGTAGCGCCGGCTGATGCAGTGCCGCGGCCGGGTGATAGACCGGGAAGATCGTCAGGCCCTCGACCTTACGCGGCCGCCCATGGATCCGGGAGATCGATTCGCCCGGCAGGAACCTACCCATCGCGTGCCGTCCGAGAGTGACGATGACCTTGGGCTTCAGGACGTCGAGATGGCGCCGCAGCCAGATGTCGCAAGCGGTCACTTCCTCCGGCAGCGGGTCGCGGTTCTCCGGCGGTCGGTGCCGGACCGCGTTGGTGATGAACACTTTGCTCCGATCGAGGCCGATACCCGACAGGAGCTCGTCGAGCAGCTGCCCGGCGGCTCCGACGAACGGCCGTCCCTGGAGATCCTCGTTGTATCCCGGTGCTTCGCCCAGGAAGAAGATCCCGGACTCGGCGCTCCCCTCGCCGGGGACGGCCTGCCGCGCGCTGCGGTGAAGGGGACAGGCCGTGCACGCCCGGATCTCGTCGGCGAGCATCCGCAGGTCGTCTTGCATTCGCGGTGATTATGTCGCTCTCACGGCTTCGTCGGGGCCTTTCGCGCCAGATAGAGGACGTCCGTGTAGATGCGCCTCGGCATCTCGATCGCATCCACGACGAATCCGGCTCGCTCGAACATGGCGATTCCCTCGGCGCGTGATGGGAAGTAGAACCGGTCACGCCCGCCCTTCGTCAGCCCCATGCTCACGGTGATCAGCTCCTGCCCGTACGTGAGGGCGTAGCGGGGGTCGAGGCGGCGCTCCTGCGCTTTGACGATCAGGGGACCGCCCTCACCCAGGGCGGCCGCGGCGTTGCGCAGCACAGCCTCTTGCTGCTCGAACGTCAGGAGGTACAGGACGTCCACGATCGTCACGGCGTCGCAGCGCGGGGGCGTATCCAGGACGATGTCGCCGACCTCGAAGCGCAGCCACTGTGTGTCCTGGATCGCGCCCCGCGCAACGTCGATCTTCCGTGGATCGAGGTCGATGCCGAGCACACGCCGCGTCGGTGACGCCTCGCGGAGCACGCATGCGAACAGGCCATGGCCCGCGCCGAGATCGACGATGAATCCCTTCTTCGGCACGTATCGCTCCACGACCGCGAGGTCCGAGAGGAACGCGCGCCCATGCACGAAGAGGCGCGCAGTCAGCGGCGCGTGCGTGTAGCGACGCAGAGCGCGGCCGAGGGCGCCGGTCGCCGTAGAGCCTGGCATCAGTGCACTCGCCAGATCACGGCGGCTCCGCCGAGTGCGGTTCGCAAGAGAGGATCCGTGAGCAGCGCGAGGTCGTCGGCACGCCGCACCAGTGCGTCCGCGGCGCTCAGACCGTCATCGACGTACCCAGGGTGGGCCGAGAGCTCGCCGAGGCCGCCGTACGCCGCCAGAAGCGCGACCCCGGCGGCATCGAGGCGAGGCTGCTGCGAGGTCAGATCGACGTACCACGAGGGCCCACGGATGCCGCGGAGGGCCAGATCCGATATGAGCGAAGCCGCGTGCAGCGACGCGGACTTCGCCTGTGGCTGTAGGCGCGGCGCCCGGGCGCGGCGCACCCAGCGCACGCCGAGCTCCCGCGCGACATGTCCCACGACGACCGCCACCGGTGGCAGGAGATGCACGTGCCGATGGGAGTCCCACGCCAGAGCTGGCACGCCCCACGAGCGGGCCCGAGCGTTCTGCGCGCGCAGCTCCACCGCGAGCTCGGCCGCGCGCACGCGCCCCGTGAACAGGCGGCGGGCGAAGCTGGCCAGTGGATAGAAGCGCCCATCCTCATCACAGAGCGACGGCACCGCGGCCGGGTCGCTCGCGGGCACGCCGCCGACCAGGTCGAGGTGCAGTCCGATCTCGAGATCCGGCTCGGCCAGCGCGAGTGCGGCGGCCTCCGCTGCGGCGGGGAACGTCACCAGAAGAGACGTCGAGCGCACGATGCCCCGCTTGTGAGCCTCGAGGATGCCGCGTGTCACACCGGCGCTGAGTCCGAGATCATCGGCGGTCACAACGATGCTCAACGGTACCGGCCGAGCGCGTCGTTCAAGCGGATGCGGATGAGGTCGCGCATCATGCGCGGCGCCTGTGCCGCGAAGTTGATGCTCGTCTCATTGTTCTGCACGAGCGAGAACGGGATCTCGCGGACGCGGTATCCGGCGCGGCGGGCCAGGAAGAGCACCTCCGCGTCGAACGCGAAGCCGGGCAGCCGCTGACGCAGGAAGAGATCCTTGGCGGCCTCGGCGGTGTACGCCTTGCCGCCGCACTGCGTGTCCTGCACGTCGGTCGGCACGAGCGCGTGAACGCAGGCGCGGAACGAACTGCCCATGAAGCGTCGCCACCACGGCCGCCGCACGACAGACCCCGAGACGTACCGCGATGCGACGGCGATGTCGGCGCCCTCGTCGATCGCGCGGACGAACTGGTCGATGATCTCGACCGGGATGGTGAGGTCGGCGTCGAGGAAGACGATCGGATCGCCTGTCGCGCTGCCGACGCCCGCGCGCACCGCCGCACCCTTGCCGCGGTGCGACAGCGGCAGGTACCGGTACGTGATCCCGGCCTGGGGCAACGCCACGACGGCGTCGGCGAACGCCTCGCCGGTGTGATCCGTCGAGCCGTCGTCCGCGACGATGATCTCGACCGCGGTCCCCCACTCGGTGAAATATTCCGCGCATGCGGCGAGGCTCGCCGCGATGCGGCGAGCCTCGTTATAGGCCGGAAGAATCAGGGAGAGCAGCCGCTACCTGCGCGGCGGACCGCTCCGCCGGAAGCCTCCCCCAGCACCACCGCCGGGCCCGCCCGGCCGGAATCCACCACGGTCACCGCCCTCGCGGTCATTGAATCGCGCCCGCTCGGCGCGCTGCCGCTCCTCGAAGCCGTTGCCGTCCTCGTTGACGGCCCGCATCGAGAGGTTCACGCGGCCCTGCCGGTCGACCTCGGCAACTTTGACGCTGACCTTATCTCCGACCTTCACGACGTCCTCGATCCGGTTCACGCGATCATTCGAGATCTCGGAGATGCGCACGAGACCTTCCTTGCCGGGAAGGTACTCGACGAACGCGCCGATCGACATGATCCGTGTGATCTTGCCCTCGAAGACCTCGCCGACCTCGGGCTCCCGCGTGAGCCCCTCGATCATCTGCTTCGCCTTCGCGCGGCCCTCGGCCTTGGCGCCGGTGATGCGCACCGTGCCGTCGTCCTCGAGCTCGATATTGGTGCCGGTCTCGCTCTGGATCGCGCGGATCATCTTGCCGCCGGGGCCGATGACCTCGCGGATCTTGTCCGGATGGATCTTGATGGTCTCGATGCGCGGTGCCCAGAACGACAGCTCCGGACGTGGCGCGCTGAGCACGTCGCGCATCGCGGCCAGGATGAACAGCCGCGCCTCTCGCGCCTGCGCGAACGCCTGACGCATGACATCGAGCGAGATGCCCTTGATCTTGATGTCCATCTGCAGCGCGGTGATGCCCTTGTCGGAACCGCAGACCTTGAAGTCCATGTCGCCGTAATGGTCCTCGAGACCCTGGATGTCGGTGAGGATCGTGTACTTGCTGCCCGAGGTCACGAGACCCATGGCGATGCCAGCGATCATCTCCTTGATCGGGACGCCGGCGTCCATAAGCGAGAGCGTGGAGCCGCAGGTCGAGGCCATGGACGACGATCCGTTCGACTCGAGCGTCTCGCTGACTACGCGGATCGTGTAGGGGAACTCTTCCTTCGTGGGGAGGACCGGGATCAGCGCGCGCTCGGCGAGAGCGCCGTGGCCGATCTCGCGACGGCCTGCGCCACGCATCATGCGCACTTCACCGACCGAGTACGGCGGGAAGTTGTAGTGGTGCATGTAGCGCTTGGTGTCGACCGGTGACAGCGTGTCGATGATCTGCTCGTCACCCGTCGGGCCGAGCGTCGTGATGGATAGGACCTGCGTCTGGCCGCGTGTGAAGAGTCCAGATCCGTGCGTGCGCGGGAGGACGCCGACCTCGATCGAGATGGGCCGGATCGTCTTGGTGTCACGGCCATCGGGCCGCAGGTTCTCCTCGGTGACCGCCCGGCGGAACTCCTCTTCGAGGATCGCCTCGTACTCCGCTGCGACCTCCTCCGCGAGGACGGGACCGCCCTCCTTCACGAACTGCGTGACCGCCTCGGCCTTCAGCAGGTCGAGGCCGCTCTCGCGCTGGGCCTTGTCCGGATTGCGCAGCTTCGCGCGGATGCGCTCCTTCAGGAACGCGACGACCGGCGCGAGCTTCTCGGTGTGATCGGGCAGCGGCGTGATGGGGAGCTTCGGCTTGCCAACGGCGCGGCGCAGCTCTTCCTGCGCGTCGCACAGTTCGCGGATCCCCTCCTGCGCGAGCGCGAGCGCCTCGACGAGGAAGTCCTCGGTGACCTGTCGGGCGCCGGCCTCGATCATCATGATCGAGTCACGCGTCCCCGCGACGACGAGATCGAGATCGCTCTCGTCCATCTGTTGGATCGTCGGGTTGAGCGTGAGCTTGCCGCCCACCGTCCCAACACGAACGCATCCGATCGGCCCTTCAAAGGGAGCGTCAGAGATCGTCAGCGCCGCGGAGGCCGCGTTGACGACCAGCACGTCGTAGTCGTTCTCCTGGTCGGCTGACCAGGCGGACGTCACGATCTGCACGTCGTTCTTGAATCCCTTGGGAAAGAGCGGGCGGATGGGTCGATCGGTCAGCCGTGCGGTGAGGATGCCCTCCTCTGAGGGACGGCCCTCCCGGCGCGGAAAAGAACCCGGGATCTTTCCCGCGGCGTACAGCCGCTCTTCGAAGTCGACGGTGAGCGGGAAGAAGTCGATACCTGGGCGGATGGTCTTCGCGACCGTGGCCGCGGCGAACACGATGGTGTCGCCATAGCGCACCGTGACGGCACCGCCCGCCTGTTTGGCGTACTTGCCTGTTTCGAAGACGAGCGGCTTTCCGTTGATGGTTGCTTGGGCTTGCGTGACTGGCATGTGTTGTTGGGGTGCGCCTCTAAGAAAAGACCCAGGGATCACCCCGGGTCATCCGCGCTCTCGCGGCCTCGCTACCGCCGCAGTCCGAGTCGCCCGATGATCGCCTGGTACCGCTCGGGTGACCTTTGGTGCAGGTAAGCGAGGAGCCGCCGCCGCTGTCCGACCATCTGGAGCAGGCCGCGCCGACTGGAATTGTCGTGGCGGGCCGCGCGTAGGTGTTCGGTCAGATGCTTGATGCGCTGCGTGAGGACCGCGATCTGGACCTCCGGCGAGCCGGTGTCCTTGTCGTCGCGTCGATAGGTCTCAATGACCTCACGCTTGGATGTCGTCGTTGCGGGCGGCACCCACTGTCCTTTCTCTGATCCGTAGATCTTGTTTTGTTCCGGTAAGTGTACCCGACGAGGTGACCGGCCGTCACGACCGCGGGCGATCTCGCAACGCCGCGCGCGTGCCCTCGACATCGCGAGCGATCTGCTCCGTCAGCTCCTCGGCGCTCGCGAATCGCAGCTCATCGCGGAGGCGCTCGATGAATGCGGCCGCGATCGTGTCTCCGTAGACGTCACCTTCCCAGTCCAGCAGGTAGGCCTCGAGCCTTCGGTCACCGCTATCGAACGTCGGTCGCACACCGAGGCTCGCCGCGGCCACGACCTCCTGGTCGCGCACGCGAACGGTCATCGCGTAGATGCCATCGCGCGGCAGCAGGCGCTCCGGTGGGACGGCGAGATTGATCGTCGGGAACCCGAGGGCTCTCCCGCGCTTCGCGCCGTGCACCACCGTCCCTGTGACGTTGTACGGACGACCGAGAAGCCGAGCGGCGGACGTCACGTCGCCCGCGAGGAGCGCGTTGCGGATGCGCGTCGAACTGACGACTTCCCCGGCCTCCATGACCGGTGTCGCGATGACCACCTCAAAACCATGCCCAGCCCCGGCGGCCGCAAGCGCGCGCACGTTCCCGCCCCGGTCGCGCCCGAACTGAAAGTCCTCACCAACGAAGATCCGACGCACCTCGCATGCGCCCACGAGGCGGCGCACGAACTCCTCGGCGGTCAGGGCGGCGAACTCCTTGGTGAAGTGGAAGACGACGACGTCATCCGCGCCGGCGGCGTGCAGCAAGCGCACGCGATCATCCACGTCGGAGAGCGCGGATGGCGGAGCTCCTGGAGCGAGCGCCTGGATCGGAAGTGGATCGAACGTCGCCGCGAGCGCCTTACCGCCAAGTTGCTTCGCGCCCTTCGCGGTCTCGCGGATCAGCGCCTGATGACCTACATGCACGCCGTCGAAGACCCCGATCGCGACGGCGAGCGGCCCCGGCGGCCAGTCCGTGAAGTCATGCAGGACGCTCACGCGGGCAGGCTAGTCGACGGCGCTCCCCGCGGGTGCCGCGACGGGCGCAGACAGAGGCTCGCCCGGGACGTCGCTGCTGCTCGCGGGCCCCTCTGGTGCCGGGGTCGCGACCGGCACCAGCGCCGCGGCTGAAGCCGCGGCGGACTCCCGCTGCGCGCGAGCGACGTCCCGGGCGACCCTCATGCGAACGCGCCTCTTGACCGGCACCCTCGCTTCCGCCGCGAGGAAGAGCACCGGTGTCGCGACGGCGAGGATGAAGCCGAGGTAGTTCCCCTGGAAGTAGCGGCCGAAGAAGAGGAATGCGAGAAGCGTCAGCGCGTATCCGGTGAGCAACGTCGCAAGGGTGGGGCGCTTCCACAGCTTCCACATCCACCAGAGCGCTATGGGCGTCGCGACGGCGACCTCGATCACCGCGAACGGGAAGTCGGCTTGCGGGAACGAAATCACGCCAAGCGCGAGGAGCAGCGCCGAGAAACCCATGCCGGAGATCGGGTACGTCCACGCGGCGCCGCCGGCGTTGTAGTTGACGACGTCGTCGTAGAACGCGGCGAAGTCGTTGACCAGGAACGGGAGGAACGTGATCGCGAGGAAGAGCGTCGCGGGCCACAGCGGACGCCACAGCGCGTCCCAGGCTTCGCGCAGGGTCCGTGGACGCCGCGTGGCCACGAGCCACACCGCGATGAACGGCATGATGAAGACGGCGTGCAGCTTCACCGCCGCGGCGACGGCGATCGCAAGCGGGCCGAGTGTCCGACGTTCGCGTTGAAGCAGCGCGATGCCCGCGAAGAGGAAGAGCAGCACGAAGAAGTCGTTGCGCCCCTCGACGACGAATGGGAACAGCTGCGGGTTCAGCCCGAGGAGAGCGACCAGCGCCAGGCGGTTGTCGATGCGCGTCGCGAGGAGCCGCACCACCGCGAGGGTCGCGACGTACGCCGGCGCGTAGAGGTAGCGCTGGTCCCAGAACAGCCCCACCTTGTCGAAGAGCCATACGAATGGTGTCGTGACGAGGAACAGGAACGGGAAGTACGTGAGGTGATAGAGCGCCGGATTGTTGACCATCGGCCAGTAGTACAGAGGCGTATCGAGATAGTCGGCGACGTATGGGTTCTGCCCGAGCAGGAGCTTGCGCGCGGCCCATTCGACCATCAGTGCGCCGTCGTGGATGTACGTGTACGGCTTTCCCGTCTCGCGCAGCACGATCGAGGCGAGCGTCGGCACGAGGACGAACACCGCGACGATGGACGCGACGTGCAACGCGCGCTGGCGCGACGTGAACGCGGCGCGCGAACGGTGATCGCGGAGCGCGTACGTGATCGGCAGCACGCCACACGCGACAAGGAACACGATGTCCGCGCCGAACGGGAACAGCTGCCAAAGCGGCACGTCGCGTGTCGCGGCGACGGTCGTGTGGTTCGCGAACAGCAGCAGCCAGTTCGCGATCCCGATCGCGCTCACGATCTTCGCGTCGAGCGATAGGTCGCGCCAAGCTTGGAGGATGGCGATGGCGAGGCGCTCAGCCTGGATCACGTGCGTCCCCCTGCGCCAACGATCTTAGCGGGGGACTCCTCGAGATATCGAGGAGACAGCGCCAGAGTGGAGTCGCTCATGACGCGAAGTCGCGCGACCGCGCCGTCGCGACCAGCGGTGCGAAACGCGTCGACGCCGATCGCGTCGGCCACGTCGAGAGCGCCTATCGCGAGCCGTCGCAGCGCGGCGAGATGCGCCGCGGAGCCGAGCGCACGTCCCAGGTCGCGCGCGATCGAGCGCACATACGTGCCGCTGCCACACACGATGAGCAGGCGCGCGTCGGGTGGATCCCAGTCCGTCATCTCGAGTCGATGCACCTGCACCTCGCGCGCCGCCAACGCGACCGTCTCCCCCGCCCTGGCCCGCGAGTACGCAGTCCGGCCGCCGACCTTCACGGCGGCGTACGCGGGTGGGACCTGCTGTATCGCGCCGCGGAACGGAGCGAGCGCCGCTTCGACCAGGCTCGCGCCGGCTGGAATCGCCGCGCTGCGTGTCGGCGCGCCCTCCCGGTCGTCGGTCGCCGTCTCGCTGCCAAAACGCACGAGCGCGTCGTAGACCTTGGGGGCGGTGTGAAGGCGCTCGGTCTCGCGGGTGGTCGCGCCGACGAGCAGCGCGAGCAGCCCCGTCGCTAGCGGATCGAGCGTTCCGCCGTGGCCGACCCGCCGAACCCCGAGGACGCCGCGCGCGACCGCGACGACGTCATGCGAGGTCCACCCCTCGGGCTTGTCGATCGCGAGGACGCCGGCGAGCGCCTCCTTCAGGCGATCCCTTCGGCGATCGGCTGGGCCGTGCGTGCGGCCGCCAGCGCTTCGCGCGCGCCGCGGAGCACGGACTCACGCACCGAGGCGAGGTCGCCGCTGATGAGCGCGCCTGCCGCGCGGACGTGACCGCCGCCGCCGAAGCGCGCCATGACGGCCGACGCGTCGACCGAAGGCGCCCACGCCGATGTGCGGCACGAGACCTTGACCGCCCCCGCGTCGTGCTCGTTGAACAGCAGCGCCACGCGCATCCCGTTCGCGCGAGCGATCTGCTCGACGAGCCCCGAGATGTCCTCGTCCAGCGCCTCGGCGTTCGCGAAGTCCTCGCGCGTGACCTCGGTCCATACCAGCTGTCCGTCCTGCTCGCGCCGCATCTTCGCGAATGCGAAGCCCCAGAGCTTGAGCGCCTGGAAGCGCTTGTTCCGGAACACGTTGTAGGTGATGGCCTGAAGGTCGGCGCCCGCTTCGCGAAGCCTCGCGGCGCGCTCGAGCGCGCGCGCGTCCGTCGACGGGAACTGGAACGAGCCGGTGTCGGTCATGATGCCGATGAGCGCTGCGGTCGCCATGTCAGTCGTCCACTTCACCCCGAGCGCGTCGATCACGCGCGACACGAGCTCCGCGGTCGCGGCGGAAGACACGTCGACGAGATTCACCGCGCCGAAGCGATCGTTCGACGCGTGGTGGTCGATGTTGACGAGCGTCGGCCCAGCCGGTAGCGCGAACTTGGCGCGCTCGGCCGAGCCGAAGTCGACCGTGACGATCAGATCGGCGGTGGCGGGCGGCGGTTCGGTGGTGTAGCGGTCGGCCCACGTCAAGAATCGCGTGTGCTCTGGCACCGGGTCGGCGCAGTGCAATGTCACGCGCTTGCCGAGGCTGTCGAGCGCGAGGCCGAGGGCGATCCCGGAGCCGATCGTGTCCGGGTCGGGGTCGCGATGCGAGACGATGGCGATGGTCTTCGCGCCGCGGAGAGTGTCCACGAGCTCCTTCACGAGCGTCCCTCGCGTTCCCGCGCCTCACGGAGGAGCGTGGAGATGCGTGCCGCGCGCTCCGCGGTCTGGTCGGAGACGAACGTGAGGTCCGGAACGTAGCGAAGCTCGGTGCGCTCGCCGATCTCGTGTCGCAGGTAGGGTCGCGCCTCATTCAGCGCGGTGATCGTGGACTTCACCTGCTCTTCGTCGCCGAGGACGCTGACATGCACCTTGGCGGTGCGGAGGTCGGAAGTGATCTCGACGCCGGTCACCGTCGCGAACGCGATGCGGGGATCGCGAAGCTCCTCGCTGATGATCATGCCCAGCTCGCGTTGCAGGAGCGCGTTGACGCGATCCGCCCGCTTGTACGCCATGGCGGCGGCTACCTGGGCTTTGGCTGGACGGTGTACGCCTCGATGACGTCGCCGACCTGGATGTCGTTCGTGTCGAGCGTGATGCCGCACTCGAGACCTGCGGCGACCTCGCGCACGTCGTCCTTCACGCGGCGCAGCGAGTCGATGCGTCCGTCGTGCGCGACCTCGCCACCGCGCAGCAGCCGGGCCTGCGCCCCGCGACGCATGACGCCGTCCAGCACGCCGCAGCCTGCGATGGTCGTCTTGCCGGCGGTGAAGATCTGCCGCACCTCGGCGTGGCCGATCACGGTCTCGACCATCACCGGCTCGAGCATCCCGGTGAGGGCCTTCTGCACGTCGTCGAGCAGCTCGTAGATGACCTTGTACATGCGCACATCGACACTCGTCTGATCGGCAACGCGCTTCGCCGGTGCCTCCATCTTCGTGTTGAAGCCGAGGACCACGGCGCTCGACGCCGCAGCCAGCGTCAGGTCCGACTCTGTGATGTCGCCGACGGCGTCGTGGATCACCTGGAGTCCGACCTCCTCCTGCGGGATCTTTGCGAGCGCGCCCTTGATCGCCTCGAGCGAGCCCTGTACGTCGGCCTTGAGGACCAGCTTGAGCTCCTTGGCCTTGCCCTCCTTGACCTGCGCGAACATCTCGTCGAGCGTCGCGGGCTTCTCTGCCGCGCCAGCTCCGGCACGCTCGAGCGCGTTCGCTGCGACCAGCGCCTTGGCCATCTTCTCGTCCGTGACCGCCCGGAAGACGTCGCCCGCCTCCGGCACGCCGGGCAGACCGAGGATCTCGACCGGACGGGACGGCTCGGCGCGGCCGATGACCTTGCCCTTGTCGTCGGTCATCGCGCGGATCCGTCCATACACGATCCCGGCAACGACGAGGTCGCCACGCTCGAGTGTGCCCGTCTGCACGAGCACAGTTGCGACCGGCCCGCGCTTGGTATCGAGGTGCGCCTCGACGACGCGGCCACCGGCGGGACGATCGGGGTTGGCGGTCAGCTCCTCGACATCCGCGACGAGGAGGACCGTCTCAAGGAGATCGTCGAGGCCCAGCTTGCTGCGCGCCGACACCGCCACGAGCGGCGTGTCGCCGCCGTACTCCTCGATCGTGACGCCGTGCTCCGCGAGCTGTGCCTTGACCTGATCGGGGTTCGCGTCGGCCTTGTCCATCTTGTTGAGCGCGACCACGATCGGGACCGCCGCCGCCTTCACGTGCGCAATGGCCTCGATCGTCTGTGGCTGCACCCCGTCGTCGGCGGCAACCACCAGGATCGCGACGTCAGTGATCTGCGCGCCGCGCGCGCGCATCGCGGTGAACGCCTCGTGACCGGGCGTGTCGAGGAACGTGACCTTGCGGTCCTTGTACTCGATCTGGTACGCGCCGATGTGTTGCGTGATGCCGCCAGCCTCGCGCGCGGTCACGTTGGTCGTGCGGATCGCATCGAGCAGGCTCGTCTTGCCGTGGTCGACGTGACCCAGGATCGTGATGACCGGCGGGCGCGGCTTGAGCTTGCTTGGGTCGTCTTCGGTCCAGAGATCCAGCTTGAGCGGCGCGATCTCGGCTTCGGTGTCCTCTGGCGGGGGCGCGACCTCTTCCTCGGGCTTTGTTTCGATTCCGAGCTCCGTCGCGACGAGGCTGGCGGTGTCGAAGTCGACCGTCGTGTTGATCGACGCCATCGTGCCCATGTTCACCAGAGCACGCATGAGGTCGACGATGCTGACGTCGAGAAGCGTCGCGAGCTCACGCACCGAGACCTGCTTCGGCAGGACGACGGGCGGACGACCTTCGATGACCGCCACGGCCGGCGCGGCCTGCTCGACCGGGGGGACCACCGGCTGCGGGCGCTGCGGCCTACGGCCCCGTGGACGAGGCCCGCGCTGTGGTGGGAACCGCCGAGGTCGTGCTTTAGGCAATTACGCGGTCTCCTTCTGTCGTACGCGGGCTGCTTCGCCTAGTTCTACCTTCAATCGCTCCACCGTGACGGCGTCGACCGGGATCTCGAGTGCTTTCGCCAGGGCTCCCTCGCGCAGTCCTCGGTCAAGACAGGCCTGATCCGGGTCGAGATACGCGCCCCGTCCGGGGGCCTTGCCGCGAAGGTCCACCGTCAGCTCGCCTGTGGGAGACCGCACGATACGCACGAGCTCCCGCTTCGCGCGGACGGTGTGACAGGCCACACACGTCCGCTGCGGCAGAGGCCGACGGGCGACGCCCGCGGTCTGCTTCCGGCTAACGGCGTTCCTTCTTCTTCTTGGCTCCCAGGAGCGCGCGATCTTCTTCGTCCAGCTCCTCCTCGTCCGCCATCGCGGACTCGGCTTCGACCTCGGCGATGAGGTCGTGACTTGGCTCCGCGTCTTCCTCTACCGGTGCCGCGACTTCCACCGCGACCGCCTCCGGCTCCGGCTCGGGCTCCGGCTCGAGCTCGGCGCGGACTTCGGACTCGCTGCGGATGTCGATGCGCCAGCCGGTGAGCTTCGCCGCGAGCCGCGCGTTCTGGCCTTCCTTGCCGATCGCGAGGGAGAGCTGCCGGTCCGGGACGACGACGTACGCGGTCTTGTCGTCGGTGACGATGTCGACGCGGACGACGTGCGCCGGCTCGAGGGCATTGGCGACGTACTGCTCCGGCTTCTCGTTCCACTCGATGATGTCGATCTTCTCGCCGCCGAGCTCGTTCACGATGGCCTGCACGCGGAGCCCGCGCTGACCGATGCACGCACCGCGCGCGTCGATGCCTGGCTGGCGCGCGCGAACGGCGATCTTCGTGCGCGAGCCGGACTCGCGCGCGATGCCGACGATCTCCACCTGACCGTGGTAGATCTCCGGCACCTCGAGCTCGAACAGCCGCTTCACGAGGTTCTTGTGCGAGCGGCTGACCATGATCTGGGGTCCGCGCAGCGTGCGCCGGACCTCGACGACCACGACCTTGCGGTGCTGGCCGATGAAGTAGCGCTCGTGCGGCGCCTGGTCGGCGCGCGGCAGGATCGCCTCGGCCTTCCCGAGCTCCATGATCGCGGAGCCGGCTTCGAAGCGGCTGATCTGACCGTTGATGATGTCGCCCTCTCGGTCGGCGTACTCCGCGAACACCTGCTCGCGCTCGGCCTCGCGGAGGGACTGCTGGATCACCTGCTTGGCGGTCTGTGCGCCGATGCGCCCGAGTGCCGCCGCGGATTCCTCGAGCGGGACGATGTCGCCGAGCTGGACGTCGGGCTTGATCCGCCTGGCGGCGTCCAGAAGGATCTGCAGCTTCGGATCCTCGACCTTTTCGGTGACGGTCTTCAGCAGGTAGACCTTGAACGCGCCGGTGGTGATGTCGACCTTGACGTCGATGTTCTCTTCCGCGCCGTATGCGCGCTTGAGGGCCCGAGCGATGATGTCGCCGACGACCTCTTTGGGGAGACCCTTCTCGGCTGAGAGCTGTGCAAGACCGGTCACGAGTTCTCGGTTCATCGCCGGCTCTCCCCCTCTTCAATTTCGGTCGCTGGCCCCGCCCGCCAGACAGAGGCCATTGCCCCCGGGCGACAAAAAAAGTGGGGTCGACCCACTTTCAGCGGCGCCCGCGGCTTCCGGGCATCGAGCCGGTAGCCGTTGACGAAATTGTACCAAAAGGGAGCAACCTCAGGGCGTTTGGCCGCCGCCCGCTTTGTTAGGTGAGGTTGTTCCCGATATTCGAAAACTGATTCGAGAGCTGGTCCCTGAGAAAGATCATCGCGATGATTATCGTGATCGCAATTACAGCGATGATGAGTGCGTATTCGACCAAGCCTTGTCCTGATTCGTCTACCCAAAATCTACCCATTCCCACTCCTTACAGGCGGGTCGGCGGCCAGCGATAGGGTGGCATGCTGCGCGCGTGCCCGCTAGGCCAGGCAGGCGTAATACGCACCCACCGTCACCGTCCTGCGACCCCGACGCGCCCGGCTGAACGCAGGGCGACGGTGACGCGCTCCTCCGTGCTGGCGGACCCGGGGAGTGGCACGCCACGCAGGGCCGAGATCGCTTCCGCGGCGCTGTAGCCCAGCGCCTGAAGCGCCGCGGCGGCCTCGTCCTCGGTGAGCATTCCGGTCGGCTCACGCTCCGGCCCCGTCCTCGCGACTTTTCCCTTGAGCTCCACGATGAGCCGCTCGGCCGTTTTCTTTCCCACACCCGGCGCTCGTGCGAGCGCGGCTGCGTCACCCGACGCGATCGCTGCCGCGAGCGCGGGCGGACTCGACACGGAGAGCAGCGACAGAGCCGCCTTCGGGCCGACCCCGGGCACCGTGATGACCAGCTCGAAGAGTGCAAGCTCTTC
>CAJDUG010000019.1_pt1 | contig 29523 bp, 29 predicted proteins | sample 7390021 | NCBI WGS metagenome assembly CAJDUG01 (sample SAMEA7055676, study PRJEB34461) | soil metagenome | biome: terrestrial ecosystem; feature: Peninsula; material: soil | place: Antarctica | collected 2016
CTTCGTACCACGCACGGATCCGTGGGTCATCGCGAGCGGGACCTCGATAAGCGACTCGACACCGCCAAGGGATTCCGCGAGCGCGAAGATCTTCGTCCTTGCCGCCATGCGCTTCGCGGCGGCCTCGCCGCCCTTCAGCTCGAACGAGAGCATCCCGCCGAACGCTCGCATCTGACGCCTCGCGATGTCGTGGTTCGGATGCGTGCGCAGCCCGGGATAGTTAACGCGCACCACCCTGGGATGGTCGGTCAGCCACTCCGCGATGGCCTGGCCGTTGAGCGAGTGTCGCTCCATCCGGACGGCGAGGGTCTTCGCGCCACGGAGTACGAGCCACGCGTCCAGAGGGCCCGGCACTCCGCCTACCGCGTTCTGCAGGAACGCGAGCCGATCCCGCAGCTCCGGATCGTTGCCGATGAGTGCACCGCCGACCACGTCTGAATGGCCGCCGATGTACTTGGTCGTCGAGTGAAGCACCAGGTCGGCGCCGTGGGCGAGGGGGGTCTGGAGATACGGACTCGCGAACGTGTTGTCGACGACCGCCAGCGCCTTTGCCTTGTGCGCGATGTCGGCCAGCGCCCGGATGTCGAGCACCCTCAGCATCGGATTGGTCGGGGACTCGATCCAGACCAGGCGCGTGGTCTTCCGTATCGCCTTCCGGACGCTTGCGTGCTGACGCATATCGACCGCCGTGGTGGCGACGCCCAGTTGCTCGAAGACACGCACGAAAAGCCGGTAAGTGCCGCCGTACACGTCGTCACCCATGACCACGTGGTCGCCGGACTTCAGGAGGTGCGCGATCGCGTCGGTCGCCGCCATACCCGAGCCGAACGCCAGCGCCCAGCCCCCGTCCTCTAGCGCGGCAAGGCATGTTTCCAGCGCCGTGCGCGTCGGGTTTCCCGTCCGGGCGTACTCGTAGCCCTTATTCTTCCCCACCGCAAGTTGTGCGAAAGTCGACGTCTGGAAGATCGGGACGGTGACCGCGCCCGTGAGGCCTTCGGGATCCTGGCCGGCGTGGATAGCGAGGGTATCGAATCCGGGTTTGCGCTTCCGCGTGGGCACGCGCTGAGTATGCGTTGTAGCGTGCGGCCGTGATGGCGGGGACCGAGGCTCGTCGGCGCGTGCTCGTCGTCGAAGACGACGACGACATCGCGTCGCTGCTTACTGACATCCTCGAGACCGAGGGCTACGCGGCTGTCACGGTCAGCGACTCCGTCGCGCTCGACGGCGCGCTCGATCCACGTCCGGATCTCGTGGTCCTCGATCTGCGTCTCACGCGCGGCGGCGCGGACCACATCCTCAAGTCGCTGCATGCGCGCGGTATGAGCGACGTGCCCATCCTGCTTCTCAGCGCGGCGACCGATCTCCCGGATCGCGCGCGCGAGCTCGGTGTGACGCAGTACCTGGCGAAGCCCTTCGAGCTGGACGAGCTTCTCATCACCATTCGCCGCCTGGTCTGAACAAACCCCCGCTCGTTAGCTCGCCGTTACACGCGCCGACTGGCGAGAGCAGGACCCCGAACAGGCGCCAGTGGCGCGCCTCTTGCTTCGTTTCGGGATCGTGATCCTTGGTCGACCGCGCGCAACAGAGACCGCCGCTTCGCTTCCGACACGTCACGGCGATCTGCGGATCCACGTCTTCCGTCTCGGCGGCGAGACCGAGGTCATCGCACTCGTGCACGGCGAGGTCGCGGGCGATGAACCGGTCCTGGTGCGGCTCCACTCCGAGTGCCTCACCGGCGAAGCGCTGGGCTCGCTGCGCTGCGACTGCGGCGAGCAGCTCGAGGTCGGGCTCGACCAGATCGGTCTTGCGGAACGCGGTGTACTGCTCTATCTCCGACACGAGGGCCGCGGCATCGGGCTGTTCGACAAGATCCGCGCCTACGCATTGCAGGATGGCGGACTCGACACCGTAGACGCGAACGTCGCGCTCGGCCTGCCAATTGACGGACGCGACTATGCGGCCGCCGCGGCCGTGCTCGGCAAGCTCGGCGTCCGGCGCGCGCGCGTGATGACGAACAACCCCGCGAAGCTGCAGGCCCTCGCGGAGCACGGGATCGAGGTCGTCGAGCGCGTCCCGATCGAAGGGCACGCCAATTCCGTCAACCTCAGCTATCTCCAGACGAAGGCGACCCGGATGGGGCACCTGCTCGAAGCCCCATCGGTCATGACGTCAGCACCAGTGCCAAGTGGCAACAACGCGCGACCCGCGGTCACCGTGCACTACGCGCAGACGATCGACGGGCGGATCGCGGCGCGGAGCGGAGACGCCCACTGGGTGAGCGGCGAGTCGTCGCTCCGTCTCGCACACGAGCTCCGCGCTTCGCATGACGCGATCATGGTCGGCATCGGCACGGTGATGGCCGACGATCCGCGCCTCACCGTCCGTCTCGTCCCGGGCACTTCGCCGGTGCGAGTGATCGTCGACAGCACGCTCCGAATCCCGATCGGGTCAAACGTCTTTACCGATCGCAGCGCGCGCACGATCATCGCGACCACGCCGTGGGCACCGCAGGCGCGAGCGCGGGCGATCAACGCCGCGGGCGGTGAGGTCCTGCGCGCGCACGCGAGTGCCGACGGAGGCGTCGACCTCACGGACCTGCTGCGGCGCCTCCGCAGCATCGGCATCGGTTCGCTGCTCATCGAAGGCGGCCGCGGGATCATCACGTCAGCGCTGGACGCTCATCTCGTCGACCGTCTCACCGTGTGCATCGCGCCGAAGGTCATCGGTGAGGGCGTCTCCGCCGTTGGCGACCTCCATATCGATTACCTTCGCGAAGCGCTCACGTTCTCGCGCGCACGCTTCGTCACCTGTGGCGAAGACCTGATCTTCTATGGGGAACCACAATGGGGGGACATGCGAGAGAGCGCGTGACCGTCACCGCCACGAGCGTGTGGTTCCCGCGCGCTCGCGAGGTCGAGCTCCGTCAGGAGCCCCTGCGCGGGCCCGGACCAGGAGAGGTCCGCGTTCGCGCCATCGCGTCGGGTCTATCGCACGGTACGGAGATGCTCGTGTTCCGCGGGCAGGTGCCGCCGGACCTCGCACTCGATCTTCCGACGCTCGCGGGCAGCTATGCCTTTCCGATCAAGTTCGGTTACGCCAGCGTCGGCCGTGTCGTCGAGGTGGGCGCGGGCGCCTCACTGGCTCCGGGCGATCTGGTCTTCGTGCACCACCCACATCAGCAGGAGTACGTCGTGAGCGCGTCCGCCGCGGTGCGCCTCCCGCCTCGCCTGCCACCGGAGGTGGGCGTGTTCCTCGCGAACTGCGAGACGGCGCTGAACGTGGTCCTCGACGCGCATCCGCGCCTCGGCGAAGAGGTCGCCGTGTTCGGCCAGGGCGTTGTCGGCCTGCTCGTGACCCAGCTCCTGAATCTGGCGGGCGCGCGCGTCACGGCCGTGGAGCCCATCGCCCTCCGCCGCGAGCTCGCGCTGCGCTGCGGTGCGGACGAAACGGTCACGCCTGACGAGGCCCTCGCGCGGATCGCGGCTCGTACCAACGGCCGCGGTGCCGACGTCGTGATCGAGGCGAGCGGGAATGCCGGTGCGCTACAGCTCGCGATCGACGCGGCCGCTTTCCAGGCCGCAGTGGTCGTGTGCTCGTGGTACGGCAGCAAGCCGGTGAGCCTCGATCTCGGCTCGCGCTTCCATCGCGCGCGGCTGCGTCTGGTGAGCTCTCAGGTCTCGCAGCTCGATCCTGCCCTTGCGCCGCGCTGGGACCGGCAGCGGCGAATGGACACCGCTGTTTCGCTGCTCGGCGAGCTCGTCATCGGTCCACTCATCACGCACCGCATTCCCTTCGCTCGCGCCGCGGAGGCCTACGAGCTGGTGGATCAGCGCCCCGAGGAAAGCGTGCAGGTGATCCTCACCTACGAATAACAGAGCCGTGTTGCTCGTGAGCGGCGACCTCGCGCGTCGCACGGGCGGCAACCTCTACGACAGGCGCATGGAACAGGCCTGCCGCCGCGCGGGCGTGCCGCTCCGGATCGTCGCCGTCACATCCACCGCGCAGGCGCGCGCGGCACTGGCGCGCGTGAAGCCAAGCGTCGTCGTGATCGACAGCATCGCGATCCCGATCGCCGCGCCGCTGCTGCCGTGGATCCGCCAGATCCTGCGGGCGCGCCTCGTCGCGCTCATGCACATGCCCACCACCGCGCGCGGGGCCGACGCAGTGCTTCGAGCAGCCGACCGCGTCATCGCGGTGAGTCCCGACCTTGCTCGCACGCTCGCGCGCGCCGGCGTTCCTCGGTCGCGCCTCGCGGTCATCCCGCCAGGATCCGACGGTGTCCCCCACCTCGCTGGCAGGCGCCGAGGTCGCACGCGGCTGCGCGTCCTCGCGGTCGCGAACTGGTCTTCAGCGAAGGGCATCGCGACGCTGGTCCGCGCGGCCGCCCACGTGCCGGAAATGCAGCTCGACCTCGTCGGCGACACCGGCACGGGCACATACCGCGACGACGTCCTGGATCTCATCAGGTCACACCGGCTCGCACGTCGCGTCGTCATCCACGGTCCTCTCGGGGAGCGCGCGCTTGCGCGACGCTACGCGGATGCGGACGTCTTCGCACTGGCCACGGAGCGCGAGGGCTACGGGATCGTATTCGCGGAGGCGCTGATGTGCGGCTTGCCCATCGTCGCGGCGGACATCGCGTCCGTGCGAGCGATCGTCGGCGAGGCGGGATTGTTCGTCCCGCCGCGACGGGTCCGTCCGCTCGCAGCCGCGCTGCGGCTCACGACGGACGCGTGGCTACGACGCAGGCTAGCGAAGGCAGCGCGGGTCCGGGCGCGCGCGTTACCGCGCTGGACGGCCAGTCAGGATGTGTTCGTCGCTCTGGTCATGAACGAGATACGGACGGCCGTTGCCGGGTCGTGATCGGAGTGTCTCGATGGTCGTGCCATCGATCCGCAACCACTCGTGAGCCTCGCCCGATCCTGTCGCGCAGTACGCCCACGCCTTCTGCTCCAGCGTGATCGCAGGAGTTCGACCCTCATGCCTCGCGATGCAAACGAACTCGATCAGCGGAGCCATAGTCGCAAACCCCCACTGATTCCCTCGGCGGCATCTTCGCCAAACACCGACGGGTCCGTCATGACGAAACCGTCATCCGGCTGCTGGGGGCCTACTTGCGGCCGGAGTTAACGACTCGGAGGTTCGCGCCGGATTCGCCGGGCACCAAGCGAATGCGGGCGTTTCCGGCCGGAGCTCGGAGGGCTTCGATCCCCGTTGGCTCGATGCGGGTCCACCGATGATCCTCGCTCGCGCCCGATGAGCAATATGCCCACGCTCGCTGCTCCAAAGTGACCGACGGATCGCCGCGTCGCTCGTGTGTCGCGATGCACACGAACTCGATCAGAGCAGCCATCGCATTACCCCCCGCGTGCCCCGCTGGCAATACTACGCAGGACGTAACGAACGAGGGGGGCGTGCTGTTCGGGCGATTGCGGCTGCACGAAAATTGACGATCGGTTAACTGTTTCCGTGCACTCCGGCCACGCAGCGATCGGGCACGCTCGCTGCATGGACGAGCCCGAAATGCAGGCTGAAGTGGAGCTTATCGCGGCACGATTCGAGGGCGGTCGGCTCCGCTACGTGTTCGGTCGCCAGGAGTGCGCGATGGGGATCGATCCGGACGACACGGCGCGGACCGCGACGAGTAGACGCTTTCCGGCGGTGCCTCTGCGCCGCGTCGTCGTGCACTCGACGAGCTGGCGCTACGAGCGCGGGAACCTGCTGTTGACCTACCTCGTCTACTCCGACGAGCTTCCCTTTGACGAGCTGCCGCAGGTCCTGCCACGCGACGCGGACGCGGTCGGTAAAGGCATCCAATCCGTTGTGGCTCACGCCATCCGGCATCTCGCCTTCCTGACCGGCCGGGAGCCCGACACGTACGGTCGCGCGATCTCTCGCGAGACGCTCGCACACCTCTCACGGTTCGCTCCCGAGGTCGCGGGGCGGATCTACCGGGCGCGGGCCGCCTAGCGCGCGCGCCGGCGCTGGTGCGCGACGAATTCGAGCAGGTCGGCCTTGGTGATGATGGAGACCGGCCGGTCGTCCGAGGCAGCGAGGAGGGCGGGCGCACCGGAGGAAAGCTCCGCGTAGAGGCGCTCGATGTCCTCGTTCGCCTGCACGACCGGGAAGGGCGCCTCCATGAGACGCTCGACGCGCTCGTCGACCAGCCCCGGTTCGCGGAAGACCCGGTCGAGCATGGTCGTCTCCTGGACGCTGCCGACGATGTCGCTCACGAGCGAGGCCTCGCCGTCCGCGACGACCGGGATCTGCGAGATGCCGTAGCGCTGCATCATGTCGATGGCCGAGCGCACGCTCTGCCCCTTCGACACGACGATGAGCCCCGGCGTCCCCGCGCGGTCGCGCACGACGTCGAGGACCGTCGCATGGACCGGGTACCGTTCGAGGTATCCGTTCTGGCGCATCCATTCATCGTTGTAGATCTTGGAAAGGTACGAGCGGCCCGAGTCCGCGAAGAGCACGAGGACGAACGCGCTCTCATCCAGCTCCTTCGCGACCTCGAGCGCCGCGAACATCGCGGTGCCCGATGAGCCGCCGACGAGGATGCCTTCCTCACGGGTGAGTCGGCGCGCGGTGAGGAACGAGTCGCGGTCGGAGACGCGCATCCAACGATCGACGAGCGTCTTGTCGAAGGTACCGGGGTAGAAGTCCTCACCGATCCCCTCGACCTTGTATGGATGGATGCCGCCGGTGTACAGCGAACCCTGTGGATCGGCACCGATGATCTGGATATCCGCGTTGCGCTCCTTCAGGTAACGGCCCGCCCCAGTGACCGTGCCGCCGGTGCCGATGCCGAGAACGACGTGCGTCACCTTCCCATCGGTCTGATCCCAGATCTCGGGGCCCGTGGTGTTGTAGTGCGCGTCGGGATTCATCGGGTTGTAGTACTGATTCGGAAGGAAGCCGCCGGGTGTCTCCTTCGCGATGCGCTCGGCGACCTTGTAATAGGACTCGGGCGATTCGGGCGGCACGGCGGTGGGGCAGATGACGACCTCGGCACCGAACGCGCGCAGCAGATCGCGCTTCTCCTGGCTCTGCTTGTCGGCCATCGTGCAAATGACGCGGTATCCCTTGATCGCCGCGGCCATCGCGAGACCCACGCCGGTGTTGCCGCTGGTCGGCTCCACGATCGTCCCGCCCGGCTTCAACAGACCGCGCCGCTCCGCATCTTCGATCATGCGTAGGCCGATGCGGTCCTTGATCGAGCCGCCAGGATTCAGGTGCTCCAGCTTGCCGACGATCGTCGGCTTCAGACCTCGCCCGATACGGGAGAGTCGGACCAGCGGCGTGTTCCCGACGATCGCGAGGATGTCCGGCGCGAGATCCACTGCTGGTGATGGTAGGTGTAACGGGCACCACATTTGCTCCATTGACCTCACGAAGGCGATCCGCTCGAAAAACACACGGAGACGTATGAAATGGCCAAACCCCGTCCGCGCGCGCCCAAGCCCACGGCGACGAAGCAGCCCCCGCCGCGACCGGCGGCTCCCGGGCAACCGACCTCGCAGCCCATCGATCCTCCGCCACCCAAGGCACCTCGGCCATTGGCGCGTGACCGCAGTGCCAAGCTCGCCGCCATGGATGTCGAGCGCGAGAACGCGGACGACCAGGCCCTTACCACCGCGACGGGGGTCAAGATCGAGGACGACCAGAACTCGCTGCGCGCGGGAGTGCGCGGGCCATCTCTCCTTGAGGACTTCCACCTACGCGAGAAGATCACCCACTTCGACCACGAGCGGATCCCCGAGCGCATCGTGCACGCCCGCGGCGCGGCCGCTCATGGGTTCTTCCAGGTGTACGAGCCGATGGCGAAATACACGAGCGCCGGTTTCCTGAACGATCCCAAGCGGCGCACGCCCGTGTTCGTGCGCTTCTCGACCGTCGCCGGCTCACGCGGCTCCACCGATCTCGCCCGGGACGTGCGGGGTTTCGCGGTGAAGTTCTACACAGAGGAAGGCAATTTCGATCTCGTCGGGAACAACATCCCGGTGTTCTTCATCCAGGACGCGGTCAAGTTCCCGGACTTCGTTCACGCCGTAAAGCCGGAGCCGCACAACGAGATGCCACAGGCCGCCTCGGCACACGACACGTTCTGGGACTTCATCTCACTCATGCCGGAATCGACACACATGGTGATGTGGGTCATGTCTGATCGCGCCATCCCGCGCAGCTACCGGATGATGGAGGGGTTCGGCGTCCACACCTTCCGCTTCGTGAACGCACGTGGACAGGCCCGCTTCGTGAAGTTCCACTGGAAGCCCGTCCTCGGCCTCCATCAGGTGGTGTGGGACGAGGCTCAGAAGATCTCGGGCAAGGACCCGGACTTCCATCGCCGCGACCTGTGGGACGCGATCGCCACCGGCAACTTCCCGCAGTGGGAGCTCGGCGTGCAGATCGTGGAGGAAAGGGACGAACACAGGTTCGACTTCGATCTGCTCGACGCCACGAAGCTCATCCCCGAGGAGCTGGTGCCCGTGTTGCCCATCGGTCGGCTCACGCTCGACCGAAACCCCGACAACTTCTTCGCGGAGACCGAGCAGGTCGCTTTCCACGTGGGCCATCTGGTCCCCGGCATCGACGTCACCGAAGACCCGCTCATGCAGGGCCGGCTCTTCTCGTATCTGGACACGCAGCTGATCCGACTGGGCGGTCCGAACTTCAACGAGATCCCGATCAACCGGCCGATCGCTCCGGTCCACACGCTGCAGCGCGACGGGCACATGCGGCACGAGATCAACCAGGGGCGCGTGTCATACGAGCCGAATTCGCTGGGCGGCGCCTGCCCGTTCCAGAGCGACATGAAAGACGGCGGCTTCCGCTCGTTCCCCCGTGCCGTTGAAGGAACGAAGGTGCGGAGCGCCCGCAGCGAAAAGTTCTTCGACCACTTCACGCAAGCGCGCATGTTCTTCATCAGCCAGTCACGACCCGAGCAGCAGCACATCGTCGACGCGTTCCAGTTCGAGCTGGGCAAGGTCACGGTACCCGCCATCCGCGAGCGCATGGTCGCGATCCTCGGCCTCATCCATGAGCCGCTCGCCCGTCAGGTGGCCGAGGGGCTTGGGATGAAGACCGTGCCGAAGATCACGGGGCACATCAATCTCGGGTTCCCGGCCGGTGTCGACCCGCGTGACTGGCAGCCGAAGAAAGTGGACGAGGACGTGAAGCCCTCGCCGGCCCTCAGCATGGCGAATCGGCCCGGCGAATCCGTGAAGACGCGCCAGGTGGCGGTCGTGTTCGCGGAAGGCAGTGACGGCGCTGCGATAGAGCGGATGCAGAAAGCACTCGCGGCCGAGGGTGCGATGGGGCGGCTGGTCGGACACCGAGTTGGTCCGATCGCGACCACCACCGGCGACATGACCGCGGAGTTCAGCGTGCTCACCACGAGCTCGGTGTTGTTCGACGCGGTGTTCGTGCCCGGCGGCGACGCCGCGGCGGGACTGCTTGAAAACGATCCGCAGGCCATCGACTTTCTGTGCGATGCGTACAAGCACTACAAGCCGATCGCCGCGAGCGGCGCGGGCGCGAGAGTGCTCGACGCCGCGGGCATCACTGGCGCGAGGCCGCACCCGAAGGCCGGACCAGACGCGAAGCCGGCGACCGGGGTCGTGCGCGGCAGCGACCGGGAGGTTCCGCGCGTAGCGGGTGAGTTCATCGCGGCGATCGCGGCGGGCCGGCAGTGGGCCCGGGGTCTGAAGACTCCGATCCTTGCCGGACCTGTGCGTGCACCCACCGCTGGCAGGACCCGGAAGTGAGGTAAGGTCGTCCGGGTGAGACCCGTTGCGGCCGAGGACGTCCTGACACGCGAGCTCTTCGTGCGTGTCGCACCCGAACGCGCCTTCGCGGCGTTCGTGAATCTTGGACGCTGGTGGCCACGTGAGTACACGTGGTCGGGCGACGTTCTTCAGACGATCGGCATCGAGCCGCGCCTCGGCGGCGCGTGCTTCGAGCGCGGACCGCACAACTTCGAATGCGACTGGGGACGCGTCCTCGTCTGGGAGCCGCCGGGGAGGATCGTGTTCAGCTGGCAGATCGCGTTCGACCGCACGCCGGAACCGAACCCGGAAAAGGCGAGCGAGATCGAGGTGCGCTTCTCGGAGGAGGCACTCGGCACACGCGTCGTGCTCGAGCATCGCGCGTTCTCCCGACACGGCGAGAAAGCCGCCGCATACCGCGCGGGCATGGAGTCGCCCGGCGGATGGCCGATGATGCTGGAGCGGTTCGCGAAGTCGGTCTAGCCGTTCGGCTCCTAGCGCTCCGCAAGCATGTAGATACCGACGGCCAGCAGGATGAGCGGAACGAAGTACGGCTGTATCGCGTCCGGGAGCTGCAGACCGACCTGGTCGGCGATCGCGACGATCGCGAGCAGCGCGGCCGGGATGAGCAGCCCGCGGTGTTGCCGGTGCATCAGGAAGACGACGACGAGCGCGAGCGCGAGCGAGCCGAGAAAGAAAGTCGCTTCCAGGCCGGCCGGCAGTGAAAGCCACGCCGGGACGAGGATCCCAAGGCCGAACCCGATCAGGATCGCCGCCGGGACGATGTAGACGTATTGCCGCGTGCCGACGTACCACGCGGCGAGGAACGCGATCCCCAGCGCGCCGAAAAGGTACGCGCCCGAGTTCGGGACCTGAAGGGCCTGAACGAGTGACCAGACGCCCACCGCGACCAGCACCGCGCCGCCGAGGATGCCGCGACGGACGCCCATCGGTCGCGTGGTCGCGCGCAATCTCGTCTCCCTCAGTCGCTACGGGTTGACGCGATCACGCGTCCGGCAACGCACCCGCGTCCAACCTGCGCGGAGCCTCGCCCTGCAACGACTCCGCGTACTTTAGCCCGCTGCCGGTGTTGAAAACGACGACGTTCTCGTCGTCGTGGATCCAGCCGTCACGGCGCAGCCTTGCGGCAGCGGCGATCGCGGCAGCGCCTTCGGGGCACACCAGCATCCCCTCCATCGCGCCGACCAGCCGCATCATGTCGCGCGTCTCGTCGTCGGTGATCGCGAGCGCGATGCCGTCGCTCTCGCGCAGCGCGCGCAGCACCAGGAAGTCGCCGAGCGCTTTCGGCACGCGGAGACCCGCGGCGAAGGTCTCCGGATCGGGCCACGGCCGCGACTCCATCGCGCCCTCCTCGAAGGCGCGCACGATGGGCGCGCAGCCCGTCGCCTGCGCCGCGACGAACCGCGGCATGTCGTCGCGCGCGATCCAACCGATCTCGCGCAGCTCCGCGAAGCCCTTCCACATCCCGATGAGGCCGACCCCGCCACCGGTCGGGTAGACGACGACGTCGGGAAGGGTCCACTCGAGCTGTTCGGCGAGCTCGAAGCCCATGGTCTTCTTTCCCTCGATCCGGTACGGCTCCTTCAGCGTCGACGCGTCATACCACCCGTGTTCGGCGCAGGAGCGCTTCACCACCGCGCCGGCGTCCGCGATCGAGCCCGGCACGAGATACACGTCCGCACCGTATGAGGTGGTCTCGCGCACGATCGTCTGCGGCGTCGTTTCGGGCATGACGACCACGATGCGGATACCGGCGCGCGCTCCGTACGCTGCCCACGCCGCGCCCGCATTCCCGGCGGTGGGAAGCGCGATCGTGCTCACACCGAGCTCGAGCGCGCGGGTGACACCGACCGCGGCACCGCGCGCCTTGAACGTTCCGGTCGGCAGCAGCCCCTCGTCCTTCACGCGCAGACCGGGGATGCCGAGCTCCTCCCCGATCCGTCGCGCGTCGAGCAGCGGCGTGTTCGGCTCGCCAAGCGAGACGACCCGCTCGGGGTGTTCGATCGGCAGGAGCTCCTGGTATCGCCAGAGGGTCGCGGGTCGGCGCGCGAGCACCTCGCGCTGCATCGCTTGGTGCACTTTCATCAGGTCGTAGCGGACGAGCAGCGGTCCGCCATCTTTCGTACAGGTCTGCTGGAGTGTGTCGATCTGGAAGTCCTCGCCGCAGCGAGAGCACTCGAGGTGGGTCGCGAAGGAAGTCACGCCGCGCGTTCGATCTTCGCGCCCAGCGCCCGGAGGCGCGTGTCGAGCTCTTCATACCCGCGGTCGATCTGCTCGACGTTACTCATGATGCTCTGACCTTTAGCACACAGAGTGGCCGCGAGGAGCGCCATGCCCGCGCGGATGTCGGGGCTCCGCAGGTCGGTCCCGTACAGCTGAGACGGTCCGACCACCACCACGCGGTGCGGGTCGCAGAGCACGAGCCGAGCACCCATGCTCTCGAGCGAGCCGACCCAGTACATGCGTCCTGGGAACATCCACTCCTGTATGAGGACCGTGCCCTCGGATTGGGTCGCAACCGCCGTCGCGATGCTGGTGAGGTCAGATGGGAAGCCCGGCCACACCTGCGACTGCACCTTGGGTATCGCGCCGCCGAGGTCGTGCTCGATCTCGTAGCGGTCTTTCGACTTCACGAAGAGGTCCTCGCCACGCACCTCGGTCTCCACGCCGAGCCGCCTGAAGACCAACCGTGTCATCTCGAGGTACTTCGGCACGGCGTTCTTGATCGTGATCTCGCCGTGCGTCATGGCGGCCAGCCCGATCAGGGAGCCAACCTCCATGTGGTCGCTGAGGATCGTGTGCTCGGTGCCCTTCAACCGCTCGGCGCCGTCGATCGTGATCGTGTTCGTGCCGATGCCGTTGATGCGTGCCCCCATCCGAAGGAGCGCGATGCTCAGCTGCTGCACGTGCGGCTCACTCGCGGCATTGCGGATGACGGTGCGGCCACTCGCGAGCACAGCCGCCATGAGCGCGTTCTCCGTTGCGGTGACGGAGGGCTCGTCCAGCAGCACGTCCGCACCCTTGAGCCCGGCCGTGTGCAGTCCGTACCCGGCCTGCGCGACATCGAGCTCGGCGCCGAGGGCGCGGAGCGCGAGGAAGTGGGTGTCGTTGCGACGCCGACCGATGACATCACCGCCCGGCAGGCCGAGCGTGACCTTCTTGTGACGCGCGAGCAGAGGCGCGGCGAGCAAGAGGGACGTTCGTATCTCCCGGGCCAGCGCCTGCGGGACGTCGGTGGTCTTCAGATCGGCGGCCGTGATGCGAACGGTGGTCGCATCGAGCTCCTCCACCTTCGCGCCGAGCGCGCTGACGATCTCGAGCATCCCGCGGACGTCCCGGATGCGCGGAACGTTCCTGAGCGTGACCGGATCGTCGGTCAGCAGCGCGGCGGCGATGAGCGGGAGCGCCTCGTTCTTGTTGCCCGCCGGACGGATCTCTCCGCGCAGCGGTGTTCCGCCTTCGACGATGAAACGTGCCATCCGCGGACTAGCCTAGCCCGATAGCGACGGCGGGCTTGTTCTGATCGACGCCGCCGCGCAGCTTGCCGGTCTTCGGATCGACGAGGATCGCGTTGGGACGCGCGAACCACGCCGACATCAGCGTCTCTTCCTTGACCTCGACCTTATGTCCCAGCGCCGACAAACCCTCGCGCACCGCTTCGGGGACGCGCGAATCGACCAACAGCCCCTCGCCCTCGTCGTGCACGCGCGGACGGTTCACCGCGTCCTGCGGCCCGTCGCCGAAGTCGACGACGTTGACGATCGCTTGCGTCACCGCGCTCATGATCTTGCGGCCGCCGGGCGCGCCGACCGCGAGCAGCGGCGTGTCTCCCCGCACGATGAGCGTCGGCGCACCGGCCCAGAGCACGCGCTTGCCGGGGGCGATCGAGTTCGGATGCCCCGGCACCGGATCGAACCAGGTCATGCCATCGACGAGGACGATGCCCGTGCCCTTGGGCACGAACCCCGATCCGAAGCCCTGGCCGAGGGTCTGCGTAAGCGACACCATCGTCCGGTCCTTGTCGATCGCGTTCAGGTGTGTGGTGTGATCGGCCAGTTGCGAGAAGCGATGCAGAAATGAGGCGCGCAGCGCCTCGGCGACCAGGTGCAGGTGATCGACGCCGCCGCGCTCTTTTTTCCCGAGCGGGAAAGCGTCGAGAACGGTGAGAGCGCGAGCGACCGTCGGCCCGCCGGAGAGACCGTCGAGCGTGATCACGCGATGGCCGCGGTACATCGTCTGGAGCGGCTTCCCAACGCGGGCCTCGTACTCGGCGAGGTCGTCCGCGCCCAGTACGCCGCCGTTGGCGCGCACGTCGGACACGATCGCCTCCGCGATCTCGCCGCGATACAGGACGTCGGGACCCTCGCGCGCGATACGCTCGAGCGTGCGCGCGAGATCCGTCTGAACGACGCGGTCCGACGGCTCCGTGCCGATCGGCGGGCGGAGCGGCGCACCGCTCGGACGGAAGAAGATGCGTCGCGCATCGCCGGCCTTCCACAGGCGCTCGGCGTACATCGCGAACGACAGCGCGACGTACCAGTCGATCTCGAAGCCATCGCGCGCGAGCCGGATGGCCGGCTCCATGACGCGCGCGCGGGGCAGCGAGCCGTAGCGCTCGAGCGCAAGACACAGCGCCGCGGCCTGGCCCGGAACGGTCACGGACGTCGCGCCGTCGATGTTCGCGCCGTCCTTCACCGCAGGCCAGAGGTACATACCGGCGCGTGCGCCGCCGCCGGCGAGCTCGAACATGTCGGGCCGCGCCGCCAGCGGCGCGCGTGTCCCGCCCTCCACCGACGCGACGGTGCCATCCGCGCGGCGTATGACGAGGCCGGCGATCCCGCCGATGCCGCTGGTGAACGGCTCGACCACGCCCATGACGAACGCGGCCGCGATCGCGGCGTCGACCGCATTCCCACCGTCGCGCAGCATCTCGACGCCTGCCTCCGCAGCGTGTTCATGCTCAGCGGTGACCATGCCGCCATCAGAGGCTGGCTCGGTCTTGGAGTGATGCCACTCGCTGCGGACGTGGGGCATGCGCGCGGATACTAGGCGTCAGATGCGGTACGACGCTGTTGGCTTCGATCTCCTCACCGCGCTGCTCGACACGTGGTCGCTGTTCGCGGATGTCGCGGGCGATCGCGATCTGGGCATGCGCTGGCACGCGTCGTCGCAGGCGCTACTGCGAGGCAAGAGATATCGCCCGTTCGAGGACATACTGCGCGAGGCCGCGGAGGGGGTCGGGATCGACGGCGCGAAGGCCGACGAGCTGGTCGCGCGCTGGGGGCAATCCACGCTGTGGCCCGATGTGCCGAGCATCCTGCCTCGCCTGGGCTCATACACGCGATTCATCGTGACGAACTGCTCCGAGCGCCTCGGCTCGCTCGCGGCAGCACGCGCCGGCAGGTTCGACCTCGTGATGACCGCCGAACGCGCGGGCGCGTACAAACCCGATCCCCGCCCGTACCGCGCGGCACTCGACGCGCTGAACCTGCACCGCAAGCGCGTGCTGTTCGTCGCGGGCTCGGCGCACGACGTGGGTGGAGCGACGCGCGCGGGGATGGACGTGTACTGGGCGAACCGCGGACGCGTCCCGGCGCCGACCGACGGGAAGGCGCTCCGCGAAGAAGAAGACCTGCGCGGCCTCATCGCCGTGCTGGAGGGATAGCGATACCGATCGGCCGCGACGCGATCGTTCTGCGGGATGACGGGATGCCGTGCGATCCGCACACCGACCTGGAATGGCTGGACTGGGTGGCCGCCGGCGAGACGCGCAACTGGTGCAAGAACGATCTGCTCCTCGACTGGCTCGACGAGTACCCGATGGTCCACGGCTTCGCGCGCGACGATCAGCTGGACGGCTACGACGAGACGTTCGACCTCGGCCGCTTCCTCATGCGGCAAGGGCGCGCGTTCGAGAAGGCCGTTCTCGCCGACCTCGCGGAGCGCTGGGAACTGGTGCGCATCACGCATCGACCCGACGAAGCCCGACTCCTGTCGGCGGCGACCGCTACCCAGGAGGCGATGCAGGCCGGCGTGCCGATCATCGCCGCCGGGGTGCTGCGCGATCCGCAGCTGCGGATGTTCGGCGTTGTGGACCTGCTCGTGCGCTCCGATGTGCTCGGCCAGCTCAGCCCCGACGCGTTCTTGGGCGATCCACTGGAGCTCGCAGCGATCGGCCTCTCGCATGGGCGGCATTACCGCGTCGTCGACGTGAAGTTCCGGACGCTCGATCTGCTCAAGACGGGTGGGCTGTCCACGTCGCCGAGCGATCTCGACACGCTCGCGCAGGCCTGGGTCTACAACGAGGCCCTCGGCCGCATACAGGGCTACACGCCGCCGGCGTCCTACGTCGCCGGCCGCGCGTGGAAGCAAGGTGACGAGCGGGGCAACCAATGTTGGGAGCGCCTCGCGCGGATCCCGCACGACACCCTCGTGCGCGGACGAGGCATCGATCTCCGCGAGGCTGTGCAGCAGGCGGCGGGGTGGACCCGTCGCGTACGCACCGAGGGCGCGGAGTGGCGCGTCCTTCCACTGCCGTCGGTGCCGGAGCTGTGGCCGAACATGAAGGCGGACCAGGACGGCCCGTGGCACGACGCGAAGGCGAAGATCGGCGTCGCGCTGGCCGACCTCACACTGCTCCCGCGCGTCAACATGACGCATCGCGCGAACGCGCACGACGCCGGCGTCACCCGCTGGGACGATCCGCGCGTTTCAGCTCAGCTGCTCGGCATCGGCAGCGAGAAGGAAGCGGCGATCGTGGACGCGGTGCTCGCCGTGAATCGGCCCGGCGGTGAGACCGTACGGCCGGCGCGCATGGTCACGGGAACACAGGAGTGGCGCCAGCACGCCGAGGTCGAGGCCTTCGTCGACTTCGAGTTCCTGCAGGACCTCGATGACGACTTCGCGGCGTTCCCGCGCAAGGGCGGTCAGTCGGTGATCTTCCAGATCGGCTGCGGGACCTATCAGGGGGCGGAGTGGCGTTTCCGGCAGTTCACCGTCGACGAGCTCTCCCTCGCCGCTGAGGAGCGGATGATCGACGAGTGGCTGGCGCACCTGCATGCGCTCGCCGGGGGTGCCGGCCGCGACGTCGGTGCCGCGCGCCTGGTGCATTGGTCGCCCGCCGAGACGAGCAACTTCGAGCGAGCGTACGACAACGCGCGAACGCGACATCCGGATCGCGACTGGCCGGTGCTCTCGTGGTTCGACCTGCTGCGCGAGGTCGTGCAGGCCGAGCCGCTCGTGGTGCGCGGCGCGTTCTCCTTCTCGCTCAAGCCGATCGCGCGCTCGCTGCACGCGCTCGGTCACATCCAGACGCACTGGGGCGAGGGTCTCGCGGACGGCGCCGGGGCGATGGCGGGCGCCTGGAACGCCGCGATCGAGGCGAAGCGCAAAGGCGTGAAGCTCGGTGCGACCGAGATCATGGGCGAGATCGCGCGCTACAACGAGGTCGACTGCCGCGTCATGGCGGAGATCCTCGACTACCTCCGCCGCGAGCGCTAGATCTAGCGGCCGATCGGCGCCCCTGGGAACGGCACGCCGAGGACGGAGACCTTTCCTCTGCCTGGCGTGTTGAGCGCGAGATTCGCGATGTACAGACCGCGCGCGTGGAAGACCGGGCTGGCCGGGAAGTCCAGTGCGTCGGTGCCTGTGCCGGCGTATCTCGCGATGAGCGATCCGGACGGCGACAGCACCTGGATCTCGTTCGTCTGGTTCGCGCACACATAGAGATTGCCGCGGACGTCGAACTGGATACCGTCCGCCCCGTCCAGCGCGCGCGTCGTGCCGGTCGCAGCGTTGAGAACCGCGCCGTCGGCGAAGATCGAGACCGCGCCGGCGCTGCCGTCGGCGTTCACGGCGATGCGCAGGATCCGGTCGTCGGCGGTGTTCGCGACGTACAGGAAGCCTTGCGTGCGGTCGAAGGCGACGCCGTTCGCGCCGAAGGGCGGGTTCCCGTGGGGCAGAAGCAGCGGATCGGCCTTCCAGAGCGACTTGCCACCGCCATTTGGATCGACGGTGTAGATCGCGCCGGCGAAGGAATCCGAGACGTAGAGAAGGCCGCGATGATCCTGGGCGATCGCGTTTGGCGCGGCGAAGCCGGTCGCGAGGACCGTGACCGCCCCGCTCCGCGGGTCGACCCGTAGGAGACGGCCGTTGCCGCTGAAGCTGCCACCATCGGCAACGTACAGGCCCTGCCCGGCGACGAAGAGGTCGCCGAGGAGCACGCTTCCGGGAGCGACTGGGATGACTCTCGTCACCCGTCCGTCGAGCGTGATGACGCAGACATTGCCCGTGAAACCCGACGTGTAGAGGAGCCCGTTGGGCGCGGCCGCGATCCCTTCAGGATTGCTGCACGGTCCTCCCGAGAGGTCCACCAGCGTGCGGACGACCCCCTGCTCCGGCTGCGCTCCGAGCGCCGGATGGACGCCGAGCAGCGCGAGCGTAGCGACGAGCGTGATCACCGAACGACGCATGACGACCTCCCCGACGCGTGAGTCGCCCGGATGCTAACCCGAATTGCCGATCGGCAGATTACGCATCGCGAATCTTTACGCGCCATAGCGTTAGGAGGGCGAAGAGCGCCGCCAAACCGGTGAAGATGCCGCCAGCGGCATGGCCGGCGCATGGAACGCAGCGGTCGAAGCGAAGCGCAAAGGCGTGACGCTCGGTGCGACCGAGATCATGGGCGAGATCGCGCGCTACAACGAAGTGGACTGCCGCGTCATGGCGGAGATCCTCGACTACCTGCGACGCGAACGATAGGGATGCTCACGACCATCTTCGTCCCGCCGCCGTCCGGAAAGTCGGCGACGATGCGGCCGCCATGGAGCTCGACTATCTGGCGGCTCACGTAAAGCCCGAGACCGAGACCGGCGCTTTGATCCGACGCGTTGACATGAAAGAAGCGGTCGAAGATCTCGTCTCGGTGCGCGGGCAGGACGCCAGCGCCGTGGTCGCTCACCGTCAGGCGCAGGCCCTCGCGTTCGTCCGTTGTCAGCTCGACGTCGATACGGCCGCCCTGCGGGCTGAACCTTATGGCGTTATCCAAAAGGTTTCCGACGACCTGCTCCAGACGCAGTGCATCGAGCAACACGTCGAGCCGCGGCGGAGCGGTAAGGACGATCTCATGGCGAGCGGTCGTGCTGCGCGCCGCCGTCACCGCCCGCCCCACGACCTCGACGACGTCCGCTTCCGCGGGATCCAGGACCAGTCGTCCCGACCGGAGTCGCGCTGAGTCGAGGAGCTCGGTGACCAGCCGGCCCAGCCGGTGAGATTGCTGCTCGACGATCACAAGGGAATCGCGAAGTTCCGGGTCGGTCGGAGCCATGCCGCGCGCCACGTTTCGCTGCAGGAGCTGGGTCGCGAGGCGCAGGCTCGTGATCGGCGTCTTGAGCTCGTGTGCGGCGACGGCGATGAAGGCATCCCGCTCGGCCACCTCTCGGGCCTCGGCGCGACGCAGCTCGAGCTCGGCCGCGGCGAGAGCGAGCGTCATCACGGCCGCCACGGCCATGAATGCCTGCAGCTCCAGAAGTGACTGATCGGTCGCATCGCCCGCGAACGGCCCGTGGCCCTGGACCGTGGCGATCGTGGCTGCGGCTGCCAGGAATAGGAGCGCGGTCGCGGCGATGCGTGGTCCGAAGCGAAAGGCCGCCCATACCAGCACCGGGAAGGTCAGGAACAGGAACGGCCGGACAAAGAGCGAGGGCAACCCGCCGAACACCAGCAGCACCGTCAGCGCGAGTGCGCAGACGAGCATCGCCAGCTCGAGCCGACGTTTCAGATCGATGCCGAGACCAACCCGATCCTTCGCCCAGAGGATCAGGACCGGGGCCACGATCAATGCGCCGCCAACATCGCCGAGCCACCAGGTCATCCATATGGCGCCGAAGTCCGACCACTGCGCGTAGCCGGTCATACAGAGGCTCGTCACTCCGAACGTCGCGCTGACCACTGGACTGAGGAGCGCCGCGAGGGCCGCGAATCGGAACACATCGCGCAGGCGTTCGAAGGCGCTCGTCCCACGCGCGAACCGGTTCACGAGGTAGGCGGCCAGTACTGCTTCGAGGGTGTTGCCGGTGGCAATACCGACCGAGGTCAATGCGGACCCTGCGGTGGTCAGATTGACTAAGAGCGCGCCCACGAACACGCCGGGCCACACGCGCGGGCCGAGCACCAGAAGGGCCGCTACAGCGATGCCGGTGGGTGGCCAAACCGCCGTCGCGCTGGCGTGCACGAACGCCAGCGACAGGCCGATCTTTCCGCCCACGAAATAGGCGACGGTCAGCCCAGCGATGGCGGTGATGGTCGCGATCAGACGGCTTCCAGCGCTCGATCGAGGTCGGCGACGATGTCGTCCGGATCCTCGATCCCGACCGAGAAACGCAGCGTTCCCTCATTGATGCCGAGGCGCGCCCGCTCTTCCGGCGCGACACGGCGGTGTGACGAGATCGCCGGATACAGGACTTCGCTGAAGAGATCGCCCAGCGTCGTCGCCGATGCCGCAAGCTCGAGTGCATCGAGGAAGCGGAACGCGGCGGGCTTGGTCGCGTCCTTGAGATCGAACGTCACCACTCCGCCGAAGAGGCCGCCGAACTGGCGTTTCGCAAGCTCGTGCTGCGGATGGTCGGGTAGGCCCGGATAGCGGACGCGCGCGATCTTCGGGTGCTGGCTGAGATGACGCGCCACGCGGAGCGCGCTCTCGCATTGCCGACGCACGCGCAGCTCGAGTGTGCGCATACCGCGGATGCACAGCCAGGCCTCGTGCGGTGGGAGGTACGCGCCGTCGAGGATGGTGCGGTCGCGCATCGCCTTCGCGACCTCGGCGCTGCCCGCGACGCTTCCCGCCATGACGTCGCCGTGTCCGTTGACGTATTTGGTGAGCGAGTGGATGACCACGTCGGCGCCCAGGGCCGCGGGACGGAGCAGCACCGGTGACGTGAACGTCGCGTCCACGGCGAGCGTCGCGCCATTCGCGTGGGCCAGCTTCGCGATTGCCGCGATATCGGTGATACGGAGCAGCGGATTCGCCATCGCCTCGATGTAGAGGAGCGACGTCGGCGCCTCACGAAGCGCGGCCTCGACCTTCCGGTGGTCGGTGGCGTCCACGAACACGATCTTCGCGCCACGCTCGCGGATCCAGCGCTCGAACAGCGCGCGGACCTGGCCGTAGATGTCCTCTTGCGCGACGACGCGACCGCCACTCGCAATCGCGCAGGCGTCGACGTACGCCGCGATCGCAGCCATACCTGAGACGAAACACGTCGCCGCATCGGTGCCTTCGAGCTCCGCGAGCGCTATCTCGAGCGCGGCCGTCGTTGGAGTTCCGTAGCGGCCATAGACGTAGCCCGAGCGTTCGTTGCCGAAGACCTCGTCCTGCGCCGCCGCCGAGCGATAGTCGAAGGCGACGCTTTGCACGAGGGGCGGCGCCACCGGGACACCTTCGCCGACGGGCAGCACGCGCGCCGAACGTACGACGCGCGTTCCGATCCGGACTTCCTTCCCCATCGCCCGCGAGTCTAGGTGCGTGGGCTAGCGGCCAACCTCTTCTGCGACGGGCTCTTCCACGACCTCGACCGGACGGGGGTTCGCGGCCTCCATAGATTTCGCGCGCTCGATGAGATCCGCGACCTTCTGTCCGCCCTTGCGACCGATCCGCTCGAAGTGACCGGGACCGTACTTCGCGGTCACGGCCTTTCCGCCCTTCTTGCCGATGCGGCCGAAGAACTCAGGACCGTACTTCGTCGCGGTGCTCGAGCCACCCATCTTGCCGATCCGCTCATAGAACTCGGGACCGTACTTCTCACTGACGAGGCGACCACCCATACGGCCTGCCTCGGCCACCGTCATGCCACCACCAGTTCTTCGCGCCATGGCCCGCTCCTTTCAGTAGCGTCGAGGTGACGGGCAGGATGGATGCCGCACGCCTGTCGCCCGTGCCGACACGAGGTAACAAGTCGGCAACGATTGACTCTTTATGCCGCGCCGATATCGACCTCGATGGGGTCTTCGCGGACGAACGCGAGAACGATCACGCACGACAACACCGCGACGACCATGCAGAACACACCAATGGCGGCGAAGCCGAGCGTGTCGACGAAGATCCCGCCGATCGACGCACCCGCGACGATCGAGAGCGATGTCACCGCCGACGAGAACGCGAACAGCGTGCCGCGCGCTTCGGGCACCTGCTCCGTCAGGAGTGAGGTGTTCGTGGCGAAGCGCGCGCCGATCACCGCGCACAGCGCCAGATTCATCGCCGCCGCAATTAGGAGCGGCGGCGGCACGTTCGTCAGGGCCAGGAGGATCACGCCGGAAGCCACGATCGTTCCGGCCACGACGAGCCGGTGCCCGATGCGATCGCCGATACGCCCTCCGATCTGGCTACCGATGAGCACGCCCACGCCTAGAGTCAGGGAGTACGTCGAGGCGGTGCCCTCGCTGAGGCCGTAAGTCACCTGGAAGAAGACGACCAGATACGTGACCCAGGTGAACCAGTACAGCGATCCGAAGAAGCTGGAGATGATCGACGCCACCGCGGAGGGGTTCCGGAGGATCAGGCGATACATGGTCCAGATCCGCTGCTCGTTGATGTTGCTCGTGGTCGGCCGAAGGAATACGACGAGAGCGACACCAGCCACGATCGCGATGACGCCGACGAGTCCCACCGAGACACGCCAGCTCGTGGCCTCTGCGACGACGCCGGCCAGGGGCACGCCGATGACACTGGCCATGGTGTTGAAGGCGATCGTCGTCGCCATCGCTCCGCCGCGCTCGCGGTACGGGAACAGGTCGCCGATGAGCGCGCTCGCGTTCGGGAAGATCAGCGAGCCACCGATGCCCGCGATCGCGCGCGCCGCGATCAGCGTCTCGAACGTCGGCGCGAGCGCCGAGAGGATCGTGAACACGCCCATGATCAGCGCACCCGCGACCATGAAGCGCTTCCTGCCGAAGCGGTCGGAGTACGGCCCCACCAACAGTGACGTGATCACGCCCGGCCCGCCGTAGGCCGCGGCCACAAGGCCCGCTGTTCCGGTGCTGACGCCGAACTCGTCCGAGATCAAGGTGAGGACCGGAGCCATGACGAGTGTCGCGTAGACCGACGCGAAGGTCAGCGCTCCGACGATCGTGAGGACAAGGCGCTTCTCGCCGCTGGTCAATCCAGGGGCTTACCAGCGAAAGCGTGGAGGAACCGGCCGAACGCGCGGATGTGATCGACGTAGTCGACGATCGCGATGTTCTCGTTCGGCGCGTGGTTGGCCGAGGATGCGTTGCCCGACCCGAAGCCGACGACCGGGATGCCGAGCTCGTCGCACACCTGCGCCATCGGCCCGCTGCCGGCCATCAGCGGATACACGACCGGCTCCGTCCCGTATGTCGCGCGGCACGCGACGACCGCGGCGCGGGCGGGCGCCGAATCGGCCGGCCAGCGCGACGGACGCTCGCCGTGCATCGCGACGACCTCGATGTCACCGAAGCCGTGGCGTCCGAGATGTGCGCGCAGAAGACGCTCTACGAGCTCCGGCGTCAGATCTGGCACCAGCCGGAAGTCGAGCTTCGCGCTCGCGACCGCGGGGAGGACCGTCTTGGAGCCCGGACCTGAGTACCCGGAGGTGAGGCCGCAGATGGTGCAGGTCGGCTCGAAGAAGTGCTTCACCTTGAGCGGAGTTCCGGTGAGTCCGCGGATGAAGCGCGGCACGTTGTGGATCCTCTTCGTGCCCTCTTCGTCGTACGGCAGACCCTCGAGCATCCGGATCTCCTCCGCCGTGGGCTTGCGCACGGCCTCCATCAGGCCGTCGATGACGATCTCATCCCTGTCGTTCTTCAGCGTGGACAGCGCCCAGACGAGGCGCCACGCGGCGTTCGGGACGATCGTCGCCACTGACGAGTGCGCGTCCTGTCTCGCGCCACGCACGCGGAGCTCGAAGTAGGCGATGCCCTTCAGGCCGAGCGAGACTGTCGGCCGTCCGGCGGCGTCCTTGTAACCGGCCTCCCAGATGCAGCCGTCGGCCCGCAGACGATCCGCGTACCGCCGCACGAACTCCGCCAGGTGCTCGGAGCCGATCTCTTCCTCGCCCTCGTACAAGACGCGAACGCGAAGGGGCAGCTCGCCGATGGTCGCGCGGTACGCCTCGATCGCCTGGAGGCGCGCCATGAGGTTGCCCTTGTTGTCGGAGACGCCGCGCGCGTAGAGGTGGCCGTCGCGCTCGGTCGGCTCGAACGGCGGCGTCTTCCACTCGTCGAGCGGATCGGGCGGCTGGACGTCGTAGTGGTCGTAAACGAGAAGTGTCTTTTCTCCGCGACCGGCCTCGCCGACGATCGTTGGCGGACCGCCGTCGACGCGCAGACTCTCCGCGTTCACGCCCGCTCGGCGTGTCCGGTCCAGGACCGCGACCGCGGTCTCGTCGATCGCACTCTTCTGCGCCGACACAGTGGGCAGGCGCACGAGGACCTTCAGCTCCTCGACGTACTCGCGCTCGCGGGCGCGGACGTATGCATCGAAGGCATCGAAAGAGGTCACGCGGGTAGGCTATCCCGCTGTGAAGAGAGGCGCTCTGCTCGCGGCCATCGTGCTGGCGGCATGCACCACGAGCTCGACCGATCCACAGTCGACCGCACCGAGAGCGACCGAGACGGCGCGAAGATCGGTCCCGGCCGGCGCACCCGCGACCGACCGGATCGCCTTGTTCGACGCGCACGTGCACTACAGCGCCGACGCGAGGCAGCGGTTCACGATCGACGAGGTGCTCGCGGTACTCAGGGAAGCCGGGGTGCGCCGGGCGCTCGTGTCGAGCACGCCAGACGACGGAACGATCGCGCTGTACGAGCGCGCGCCGGACATCGTCATCCCCGTCCTCCGGCCCTATCGCGGGCCGGGCGAGATCGGAACCTGGACGCGCGATGGGACCGTGGTCGCGTACCTCGCGTCGCGCTATCGACCAGGCGTGCACCGCGGGATCGGGGAATTCCACCTCAGTCCGGGCGAGGCCGACCTGCCCGTCGTGCGACAGGTCGTCGCGATGGCTGTTCGTGAGGATCTGGTGCTCCACGCGCACGCGGAGGCGCGTGCGGTCGAGGAGCTGCTTCGCGTCGACGCACGGGCACGCGTGCTGTGGGCGCACGCAGGCATGGGCGAGAGCGCGGCGACGGTCGGCGGCCTCATCGACCGCTACCCGCGCCTGGTGGTCGAGCTCGCCCTGCGCTCGGATGTCGCGTCAGACGGTCGTTTGGATCCGGCGTGGCGCGCGCTTTTCCTTCGACACCCCGATCGGTTCATGTACGGCACGGACACCTGGGTGCCCGAGCGCTGGAACGCGCTGGTCGACGCAGCGGAATCGGCGCGGACCTGGCTGCGGGACCTTCCGGAGGATGTCGCGCGCGCGATCGCATACGGGAACGCGGAAAGGGTCTTCGCTGCGCCCTGAGCTATCCGCTGGTGACGGGTGACGCCGTTCGGGTCTTGCTCCGTCCGAGATCACAGCGCGGCGAGTACGGCGTGATCTCGATCCAGCGCTTCTCGCAGAGATAGTGGATGAGGCCATCGGCCTCCTCGATCGTCTCGCGCCGGTAGACCTTGGCGCGCGGGAGCATGAACACGCAGTCGCCACAGTTCACGGGTAGCGCCGGACGCGGCCGGCTCGCCTGGCGCGCCACGACCAACGCGAAGCCGAGCGCCGCCAAGGCGATCACGATGACGACAACGAAGACGGCGAAGATGGCCAGCGGACCCATATCCGTTCGGGCGTCCTCCCCGTACCAACGGTATCAGGAGGTAAGCGCCATGCGACGAGCCATGTTGGCCTTGGCGTCTGCGCTGCTGCTGGCCACGACCGCGTGTACCGCTTCCGGCGGCGGAAGCGGAGCTCCTAGGGGCGCGCCGGCGAACGCCACCCTCGCGCCTTCGTTCATGCCCACGCCGACCGGTGGCTACCAGGAGCCCGGGTATTAGTCTCGCCACATCAAGTTCGGCATCCATGTCGGCCATCTAGGCGGGCCGCTCGACGAGCTGCGAAGACTGTGGCGCTTCGCCGACGAGCGTGGCTTCGACTGGTTCTCGGTCTCCGATCACTTCCAGGAGACGCCGCGTCAGGACGGAAGTGGTGAGTGTCTCGAATCCGTCGCGACGCTGACGGCGGCCGCTGTGGAGACGACGCGGGTGCGCGTCGGGTGCCTTGTCTTCAGCATCGCGTATCGGAACCCCGGCCTGCTCGCGAAATCCGTGACCACGATCGACCACATCTCGAACGGCCGCGTGCAGTGCGGGATCGGCGCCGGCTGGAACGAGCCCGAGTACCGCGCGTTCGGTTTCGCGTTCCCGGACATCAAAACGCGAGAGGATCAGCTCGAGGAGTACGCCGAGGCGCTTCGCCTGTTGTTCGATGAGCCATTCGCGGAGTTCTCGGGAAAACACCACACCCTGCGACACGCACCCAACTATCCAAAGCCGGTCCAGGCGCGCCTACCGCTCTGGATCGGCGGGGCGGGCGAGAAGCGCACGCTACGCACCGTCGCACGCTTCGCCGACGGCTGGAACGCCCCGTATCTGGCGCCGGCGGAGTGGACGCGGAAGAACGAGGTCCTGGACCGCTGGTGTGCGGAGGTCGGTCGCGATGGCAGCAGGATCGCGCGCACGATCAACGTCGGCTTCTACATGGGCGCAGACGCAAAGGGAGCGGCGCGCGCTGAACAGCGCTATCAGCGCGAGTGGGGCGCCGACACTCGTGGTTTCACCGGCTTCCTACGCGGGACGCCGCCGCAGGCAGCGGAGATCGTGAAGGAGTTCAGCGACGCGGGGGCCGCGCGTCTCAACATCGCGGTGCGCGGCGCCCCGTACGACTGGGACGCGCTCGCCGCGTTCGCCGAGCAGGTCATGCCGGCCGCCACATGACATTGACGCTGCAGCGGCTCGACGGACCGGCCTTCCACGCGGCGATCGCCGACCTCGCCATGATCCTCGCCGATGCGGTGGCCGGCGGCGCGTCGGTCGGCTTCCTGCTGCCGTTCAGTCCGGATGACGCGGCGTCCTGGTGGCGAAGCCTCGCGGACGACGTCGCGCGTGGCACCGTGCTCGTCATCGTCGCGCGTCTGGACGGCCGCCTCGTCGGTACGGCGCAGCTCCGACTCGCGCAGCTGCCTAACGCACGGCATCGCGCGGAGGTGGCGAAGGTGCTGGTCCACCGTTCCGCGCGCCGACAGGGGATCGGGAGCGCGCTGATGAGCGAGATCGAGCGCATCGCGCTTTCGGAGCGCCGCACGCTGCTGGTGCTCGACACGATCGCCGACAGCGAGGCGGAGCCGCTGTACGCGAAGCTGGGGTGGACCCGTGCGGCAGAGATCCCCCGGTACGCTGGCATGCCGGACGGAGAGTTGCGCCCCACGGTGATCTTCTACCGCGACCTTGCGGAGAAGGGATCCGAGACGGAGCGGTGAACGCGCCGCGGCTCACCATCGCGCCGATCGGCGCCGCCAAGCGAGACGGCGACGGCTGGCGCACCACCTGGCGCATCGCAAACATGGAGCCGGATGCCGTTCGCGTCGTTGCGGCGATCGCACCGCATCCGAAGTTCCGCGACGAAGCCTCGCTCGATCGTGAGATACGCGGGAGCGGCGACACGCAGTTCTCGCTCGTCGTGCGGACGGTCGGCGCGCCGGGCAGTGAGATCGAGAACGCATTCGTCATCGTCCAGGTCCAGCGCGGAGATGAGCGGTGGCGTCTTCTCGCGCGACTGCGCGTCCCGCTCGGTGACGGCGGCAAGCCGCAACCGCGGATCGAGACCGTGACGTCTCAGCGCGTGGGCTTCTCCGGTGAGCTTTAGAGTTCGGCCATGGCGATGACGCCGAACGTAGACCAAGAGGAGCTGGTCAAGCAGCCAACGTGACCACGCTCAAGGCCGCGAAGGCTCGACTCCTCAAATACGCGCTCGCGAAGCCCGATACGACGCTCGAACACCCCTGGGGTGAGAACGTCGCGAAAGTCCGCGGCAAGGTCTTCGTGTTCTTCGGCATGGCTGAGCCCGCGGCGGACGCTCCGTATGCGGACTACGTGATGGGCGTGAAGCTCACGAACGCGCTCCTATTCGCGAAGAGCCAGGCGTATGTAGAGGCGATGGGTTACGGCCTCGGCAAATCGGGCTGGGTCTCGGTTAAGAAGCCGAAAGGCGCCGCGCCGATGGACATGTTCGAGGAATGGATCGACGAGAGCTATGCCAACGTCGCGCCGAAGAGCGTCAGTCGCGCGGCAGCCGCACCTCGGGGTGGCGCAACGCGCCGCACCGCGCGGGGATAGCGGCCTCTCAGCGGCGAAGGGCCCGCACAACGGCGAGCAGCGCGAGCGGAACGTACAGGAGAATGAAGAAGACGGTCGCCCATATCAGACCGCTAAATCCGCCGACGTAAAGCACGGTCCCGAGCGGCGGCGCCCCGGTGGGCGATGTGAGATCGAACGTCACGACCAGCGCGAACACGAGGGCGAATACGAAGAGCGCGCTGAACGCGGCGAGCTTCACCGGGCGACGCAACGAGCGGAAGAACAAGGCGGGCAGCGCCAACACCAGCGCAATCGCGATCTGCGCCATGGCGTACACGAGTGGAGCCGCTTGGTCGAGCATCATCGGAGGGCCGTGCGGGAATCGGACCCGCGACCTAGGGATTAGAAAGCCCCCGCTCTATCCACTGAGCTAACGGCCCGCGTCAATTATCGCGGACGCTTGCGGCTATCGAGCCGTGTGGATCGGTCTTCCCCGCGCGACGAGCGCGGCTTCGCGGAAGGTCTCCGCCAGCGTGGGGTGTGCGTGGATCGTGGCGATCACGTCGTCGGTCGTCGCTTCGAGGCGTATCGCGAGCGTCGCCTCTGCGATCAGCTCGCTGGCCTGCGGTCCAACGATGTGGACACCGACGATGCGCTGATCCTTCCCGGCGGCGACGATCTTGGTGACGCCGTCGCTTTCGCCGAGCGCGCGCGCGCGACCCGAAGCCTTGAAGGAGAAGCGCGCGACCTTCACGTCTTCCCCGTACTTCTCCTTGGCCTGAGCCTCGGTGAGCCCGACCTGCGCGATCTCGGGATGCGTGTACACCACATTCGGCACGACGTCGTAGTCCATCGCCGCTTCTTCGCCGAGGATGGTGTCGACGGCAACCTCGCCCTGCGTCGACGCGACGTGCGCGAGCTTCGGCGCGCGCGGGTCACCGATGCAGTCCCCGATCGCCCACACGCCCTTGACGCTCGTCCGCATGCGCTCGTCAACGGTGATGCCGAGCTTGTTCGTCGCAAGGCCCGCCTGTTCCACACCCGTGTAGTTCGCGACGCGACCTGCGCCGAGGAGGACCTCGTCGCCTTCGAACGTCTTCGCCGTCCCGCCAACGTCGGCGATCACCTTCACGGTGCCACCGGACCGTGACACCTCGGTGACGCGCGCCTCGGTCACGATCGTGATGCCGCGGGAGCCAAGCGCGCGCACCAGCAGCCGGACGAGCTCCGGGTCCGCGTAGGCGATCGGCTGAGCGAGCATCTCGACGACCGTGACCTCGGACCCGAGCTCCGCGAAGAAGGTGCCGAGCTCCAGACCGATCGCGCCGCCGCCGATCACGATGAGCCGCTGGGGCGCAGTCGTGAGCGAGAGAGCGGCGACGTTATCGAGTGGCTTGGACTCCGCAAGGCCCTTGATCGGCGGCATGCCGACCTTCGAACCAGTGGCGACGATGACGTTCTTCGCGTCGATCGCCTGCTCGCCGCCCGCCG
>CAJDUG010000039.1_pt1 | contig 28057 bp, 28 predicted proteins | sample 7390021 | NCBI WGS metagenome assembly CAJDUG01 (sample SAMEA7055676, study PRJEB34461) | soil metagenome | biome: terrestrial ecosystem; feature: Peninsula; material: soil | place: Antarctica | collected 2016
TTGGGTCTGCGCGTCGGTCTCGAGTACGACATCGGTGTCGCGCCACCGCTGCGAGCGACGACGCGCGCGTCGCTCCATTACATGATCGGCGCGACCCACCAGCTCGATGTCGACGGCGTGCTTATCAGCTTCGACGACGCAGGCGCCTTCCTCAAGGGAAAGCGCGCGTTGTTCTCAGAGCACGATCGGTTCGGCGACGAGATGCTCGCGCGCCGCATCCGCGAGCGAATGCTCGAGGTCGTGCGCAACAGCGTCGAGCACGACGGGATCGACATCCTCGGCCATGGCACGATGTCGCCGCTCGCCGCCCTCGGTGATCCCGAGCTGGCCTATCCGGTCGAGTGGCAGGAGCAGCTCATCCAGCTCTGCCTGGAAGCCGACGTCGCGATCGAGGTGAATGAGGCGTACGGCGTCCCGCACCGCGAATTCCTGGAACGGGCGCTGCGGATGGGCGCGCGCTTCTCGGTCGGTTCCGACACGCACGGACCGCTCGCGCCGCTCGACAAGACCGCGGCCATGATCGAGGCGGCTTCGCTGCCTCATGAGCGGTTCCTGGTGGGCAAACGCGTGCACGCGCCCCGCTAGACGTCCCCGCCGCACGCGTCAGGCGGGCGCTTCCTCCACCAGGAGCTCGTAGACGAGGATGCCGATCGCGGCGAGCAGCACCAGATGCACGAGATTGCCCGCGATGTTCAGCGCGAGCGCGACGAACCACGCCAGGACGAGCAGCCAGACCGCGATCCAGCGGATACGGTGACCCGTCGCGGCGCTCACGAGGTGAGGGTATCGTCCGTATACTTTCGTTGCAGGGGGGCGTGCTCCTGCTACTCATCAGCGGGAGGGTGCCGTGTACGGGGGCCTGTCCGTCTACACCGGCAACGCTCATCCGACTTTCGCCCGCGATGTTTGCCGCAGCCTGGAGATCCCGCTCGGCCCCATCGAGGTCTTCAAGTTCGCCAACGACAACATCTTCGTGAAGGTCAACCAGAACGTCCGCGAGCACGACGTCTACATCATCCAGTCCCTGACTGGCCCCTCGGTGAGCGACGCGATCATGGAGCTGCTCATCATGTGCGACGCGATCCGCCGGGCATCCGCCGCGCGCATCACCGCGGTCATGCCGTACTACGCGTACGGCCGCAGCGACAAGAAGGACCAGCCGCGCGTCCCGATCACCGCGCGTCTCCTGGCCGACCTGATCACCGTGTCCGGGGCGACGCGGTTCCTGACGATGGACATGCACCAGATGCAGATCCAGGGCTTCTTCAGCATCCCTGGCGACGAGCTGTCGGCGCGCAACCTGCTCGTCGAGCACCTGCGTACGATCGTCGACCGGTCGCCCGATGACAGCGCGCTCGTCGTGCCCGACCTCGGCTACGCGAACCAGGCGCGACGGATCGCCGAGCTGCTGGAAATCCCGCTGGTGTTCATGCAGAAGACGCACCGCGACAACAGCGGACGCAGCGAGATCGTCGGAGTCATCGGGGACATCGACCGCAAGCGCGCGATCGTCATCGACGACGAGATCGATCGTGGCACGACGATGCTCAACACGATCAGGGTGCTGCAGGAGCGCGGCGTCGACGAGATCTGGGCCGCGACGACGCACGGGGTGTTCAGCGACAACGCCGCCGAGCGTCTGACCGCAAGCGGTATCGTCGAGCTCATCACCACCGATACCTGCCCGATGCCGCCATCTGTGCGCAACAACGAGAAGGTGCGCGTCCTCACCGTCGCCCCGCTCTTCGCCGAGGCGATCCGCCGGATCCATGAGGGCGAATCGGTCGGCGCGCTCTTCAATCCGCCCGGGTCGCAGATGCCGCTGCCGGTCACCTAGCGGTCGTCACTTGAGCGGCCTGACGCGCTTCTTCGACTCCAACGAAGGTGAGCTCCGACGACTCCGGAAGGTCGTCGAGAAGATCAACGCGCTCGAGGACAGGACCAAAGCCCTCTCCGACGATGCCCTGCGCGCACGGACGTCGGAGTTCCGCGAGCGCCTCGCGAAGGGCGAGAAGCTCGATGAGGTCCTGCCGGAGGCGTTCGCGGCGGTCCGTGAGGCGGCGCGCCGGACGCTCGGCCAACGGCACTTCGACGAGCAGCTCATGGGCGCGATGGCGCTCCACAAGGGCCACATCGCGGAGATGAAGACTGGTGAAGGCAAGACCCTCGTCGCCTCCGCCGCCCTCTATCTCAACGCGCTTGCCGGTAAGGGCGCGCACCTGGTCACGACGAACGACTACCTCGCGAAGACGGGTGCGGGCTGGATGGCGCCGATCTATCACCTTCTAGGGATGACGGTCTCGTACATCGCGCACGAGAAGTCCGCGATCTACGACACGAGCGTCGTGCTCGAAGCGGTGGACGAGCGCCATCGCCACTGGCGGGACGTCACGCGGCGGGAGGCGTACCTCGCAGACATCACCTATGGCCAGAACAGCGAGTTCGGCTTCGACTACCTGCGCGACAACATGGTCGACGATCTGGCGCGAATGGTGCAGCGGGATCTCAACTTCGCGATCGTTGACGAGGCGGACTCGATCCTCATCGACGAGGCGCGGACGCCGCTCATCATCAGCTCGCCCGCGGAGGACGTTTCCGAGCAGTACTACCGCTTCGCGTCGATCGCAAAGAAGCTCCGCCCCGAGATCGACTACATCCTCGAAGAGAAGCACCACTCCGCGTCCCTCACCGAGGAGGGCATCGAGAAGATCGAGAAGACGCTCGGCGTGAAGAACATGTATGAGGGCGACATCACCTCCGTGCACTTCATGGAGAACGCGCTGAAAGCGCATGCCCTCTATCACCGGGACAAGGAGTACGTCGTCAAGGACGGCGAGGTCGTCATCGTCGACGAGTTCACCGGCCGCATGATGCCGGGCCGCCGCTGGAGCGACGGGCTGCACCAGGCGGTCGAAGCGAAGGAAGGCGTCAAGATCCAGCGCGAGACGCGCACTTTCGCGACGATCACGATCCAGAACTACTTCCGCATGTACGCCAAGCTCGCAGGTATGACCGGTACCGCCGCGACCGAGGCCGAGGAGCTCTTCAAGGTCTACAAGCTCGAGGTCACCCAGATCCCGACGCACCGTCCGATGGTCCGGAAGGACGACCCGGACCTGGTGTACGCGACCGAGCAGGGCAAGTGGAGCGCACTCATCGAGGACGTCAAGGACCGCAACAGCCGCGGCCAGCCCGTGCTCATCGGCACGACATCGGTGGACAAGAGCCAGCAGCTTTCAGACGAGCTCCGCCGACACGGCATCAAGCACGAGGTCCTGAACGCGAAGAACCACGAGCGCGAGGCGCTGATCATCGCCGAGGCCGGTCAGAAAGGCGGGGTCACGCTCTCGACCAACATGGCCGGCCGCGGAGTCGACATCCTCCTCGGTCCCGGCGTCGTGGAACTCGGTGGTCTTCATGTCATCGGAACGGAGCGGCACGAGGCGCGCCGGATCGACAACCAGCTCCGCGGCCGCGCCGGCCGGCAAGGTGACCCGGGTTCGACGCGGTTCTTCAACTCGCTGGAGGACGAGCTGATCCGCATCTTCGCGTCGGAGCGTGTCGCCAGCCTGCTCGGGAGCATGGGCATGAACGACGAAGCGCCCATTGAGTCGCGGATGGTCACCGGCGCCATCACCCAGGCGCAGATCAAGGTCGAGACGCGCAACTTCGACATGCGCAAGCGCGCTCTCGAGTTCGACGACGTCTTGAACAACCAGCGCAACGAGATCTACAAGGATCGTCGCAAGATCCTGGAGAAGGGCGACGTGCGCGAGACCGTCCTCGAGTTCCTGCACGACGAGGCGGCTTCCATGGTCGAGGCGGAAGCGACCTCCCCGGATGCCGAGGACTGGGAGCTGGACAAGCTCGCCCTCACTCTTGGAGCGCTGCTTGGGCGCGAGATCGTCGCGTCCTCGTTCGGTGAGCCGGAGCGCCTCGAGCAGCTCCGCGAGGCCGTCGAGCGACTCGTCGACGACGCGTACGAGGCGAAGGAGGCCGAGCTCGGCAGCATCGAGGTGGACGGCCAGACGACACCGGTCATGCGCGCCGTGGAGCGCTGGGTGATGCTGCAGACCATCGACACGCACTGGATCGAGCACCTCACCGCGATGGAGGAGCTGCGCGAAGGGATCTACCTCCGCGGATACGGCCAGCAGGATCCGCTCGTCGCCTACAAGCGCGAGGCGCACGAGTACTTCGAGCAGATGCAGACGCGCGTCGCCGCGGGCGTCGCCCAGACGGTGCTGCGCGTGTCGATCCGGACTGCCGAGCAGGCGGAGAAGACGGAACTGCAACAAGGCAAAGCGCCACCGCAGACGTCCACGTCAGGGAACGGAACCACAACTACCGGGCGGAGCGACATGCGAACGAACCGCGATGAACAGACTCCGACGACGAACACGGGGAAGAAGCTGGGCCGCAACGATCCTTGCTGGTGCGGTTCCGGAAAGAAGTTCAAAAAGTGTCACGGGCGATGACTGCGACGCGCCGCGGGTCCTGCCCCGGCTCGGGGTTCTCGCTCGCTCGCTACGTATCCCCGCCCGTACCTCGGCGTCCCTTGGTCGCTTGGCGGGGCCCCTCGACGCTCGCTTGCGAGAACCCGACTCGCCGTGTCACCCGCGGCGCTCCGCACATCGCCTCGTGATCACGATCCCGTTCGATCCCAACATTCACATCGGGCCGCTCGCCATCGCTTGGCACGGCGTGTTCACTGCTGTCGGCATCTTGTTCGGCGTCTGGCTTCCGCTGCGACTGGTTCGTGGTCGTTTCTCAGAGGAGGACGCCACGTCTGTGGCGACGTGGGGTGTCATCTTCGGGATCATCGGGGCTCGGCTCGTGCACGTCATCGATGCGTGGCAGTACTACGCCGCCAATCCGCTGCAGATCTTCTTGATCTGGACGGGCGGGATCGCGGTGTGGGGCGCCGCCATCTTCGGCGTGCTCGGCGGGCTGTTCATCGCGATCCGACGAAAGCTCCCGATCGGCTTCGGGGCCGACGCCGCCGCGCCAGGCATCCTGCTCGGCTTCGCAATCGGGCGGATCGGCGACATCATCAACGGCGAGCACCACGCGACTGCGTGCGAACCGCCGGCCGGCCTCTGCGTCGGCTTCACGCACCCGGACACGCTCGGCCAGGGTCCAGATCGATTCGGTTGGACCGGACCTGTGCATCTGGTGGTCGCGTACGACATGGTGTGGAACCTCATCGGAGTGGCGGGATCGCTGGCGCTTCGCGGCCGCGGTCTGCCGGACGGGCTGATCTTCTGGCTCGCGGCCGCGTGGTACGCCATCGGACGCTTCCTGCTCGGCTTCCTGCGCACCGTCGATCCGACCTATGTCTTCGGTCTGCGCGAGGACCAGATCATCGGCCTTCTCGTCATGGCGGCCGCGGTCCCGATGATCGTCCGCTTGACGGCGTTCCGTCGCGCGCCGGAGGCGGTCGCCGCCTGATCGAGCTCCCCTTCGACCCGGACCTGGTGGTCGGGTCATTCCGCGTGGCCTGGCACTCGGTCTTCGCGTTCGTCGGCATGCTCGTCGGCGGCTTTGTGTCGATCCGCTGCGCGCGCTACCTCATTCGCGACGAGCGCGTCTATCCCTTCGCGATCGCAGTCGTCTTCGGCGGTCTGATCGGCGCGCGCATCGCGCATGTCACCGACAACTGGACGCTCTATGAGTACGATCCCGTCGAAGCTCTGCAGTTCTGGAGCGGCGGTATCGGCACGATGGGTGCGCCGATCGGCTCGACGGTCACGGGCTTTCTCGCCGCGCGCTGGCTTCGCCTTCCGCTCGGCTTCATGTTCGACGTCACCGTCATCGGCATCGCGCTCGGCGAGGCCATCGGGCGCATCGGCGACGTCATCAACGGCGAGCACCACTCCGTCCCGTGCGCCGACCTGCCTTGGTGCGTGCGTTACACCCATCCTGAAACCCTCGGACAGAGCACGTCGGTCCACCCGATCGGCGTCTACGACGGCCTGATGATGCTGGCGATCTTCGTCGTCCTTTACCTGTACTGGCGCCGGGTCCGCGGGCGCCCCCCGGAGGTTCGGGTCTGGCTTGCCTACCTGCTGCTTCTGGGCGGCGGCCGATTCCTCCTCTCGTTCCTTCGGACGGACCCTGTTTTCCTGGCCGGGCTCCAGCAGGCCCAGGTCCTCGGCCTGCTCTATTTGGGCGCAGGAGCGGTCACTCTGCCCTTTCTGGAGCGTCGAGCCGCTCGTCTCTCGGCAGGCCCGCGAGCACAAAATGGGGAAAAACCCCTTCTCAAACCGGTGTCAGACCGGTAAACTCGCGTACGCAAAGCGGCACAGAGGCCGCCTGTGGGGAGCGTCATGAAAGAGTGGATCGTCTGCGAGGACAACTGCCTGAAGTGTTCCTACGGCGCAACCCTCGACTGTGACGGAGACTGCCCGCGCTGTCCTCGCAACACCTACTGCCCCTGCGTGACGTTCGTCAGCTTCGCAGCAGGCAAGCTGGCACCCGTCGCGCAGCCGGTCACGACGACGTTCGAGCGACCCCGCAAGCGCTGAACCGTCGTGACGGTGGACCCGGCGGCGCTCGCCGCTCTGCGCGAGCGCATCGATCGCATGGCGGTGTTCCTTTGACCTTCCGGCTCTCCGCAGCGAGGTCGCGCGTCTAGAGGCGGAGTCCTCCGCGCCCGACCTCTGGAACGACCGGCAGCGCGCGCAACAGATCATGAAGCGTCTCGGCCTCATCCGCGCGCGCGTCGATCGCTGGGACTCCTTTCGCCAGCGAGCCGCGGATCTTGCCGAGCTCGCATCGATGGCCGAGGACCCCGCGCTCAGCGCCGACCTCGAGCGCGAGCTCGAGCAGCTGACCCGCGAGGTCGACAAGGCCAGCCTCGAGGCTCAGCTCGGCGGACCCTACGACGAGCGGGACGCGGTGCTTGCGATCTCCGCCGGTGTCGGGGGAACGGACGCCGCCGACTGGGCGCAGATGCTCGTGCGTATGTACGTGCGCTGGGCCGAGCGCCATGGATTCAAGGCCGACATCGTCGAGACGACCCCCGGCGACGAGGCCGGTATCCGTAGCGCCACGCTCACGATCGAGGGTCCGTACGCCTACGGATACCTCAAGACCGAGCGCGGCACGCACCGTCTGGTACGGATCTCGCCGTTCGACTTCCAGAAACGCCGCCAGACCTCGTTCGCGCTCGTCGATCCGACCCCGCAGGTCGAGGACGACGCGGAGATCGAGATCCGGCCCGATGAGCTGAAGATCGACACGTACCGCGCGACCGGCGCGGGTGGTCAGAACGTCAACAAGACGGAGACGGCGATACGCATCACGCACCTACCGAGTGGCATCGTCGTCTCCTGTCAGAACGAGCGATCGCAGCTCCAGAACCGGGAGACCGCGATGCGCATCCTGAAAGCGCGCCTGCTCGAGAAGCGGGTGCTCGAACAGGAGGCGGAGCAGGCACGCGAGCGTGGCGAGATGCGCTCGGCCGACTGGGGGAGCCAGATCCGCTCGTATGTCATGCACCCCTACACGCTGGTGAAAGACCACCGGACCGGGGTCGAGGTGGGGGATGTGGCGAGGGTCCTCGATGGCGATATCGACGCTTTCATCGAGGCAGCGCTGTCAAAGCCGACCGGTGGCACGACTAGTGCTCAGTAACCACCCGTAACGCCTTGGGCGCCAAGTGGCGTACCCGCGTGGAGGTTTTTTGATGGTCAATGCAAAGGATCTACGAGACATGTTCGAAGACATCCGCAGCGAAGCCGGCAAGCGGGCATCTGATTTCGTGAGCGACGCAAAGAAGACGGATTTCAAGGACCTCAAGATGTCGGACCTCCGGATGCCGGACATCGGCCGTCACGACCACACGCCGGGCATCGTCTGGCTCGGCCTCGGTCTCGTGCTCGGCGCAGTCGTCGGTATGGCGATCGCGCTGATCTCGGCTCCGTATCCCGGACAGGAGACCCGCCGACGCCTCGTTCAGCAGGTCGACAAGATGAAGAAGCAGGGCGAGGAGCAGATCGAGCAGATCCGCCCGTCGAGCTCATCTTCGTCGAAGAGCGGCAACGGCGGGACCCCCGCGTACACGACCCCGACGTCCGCGTACGAGCGCAGCTAGCCGATCTCGGACCCTATCTAGCGCGGTAGTGAGCGTGCCAGCTCGACGAGTCTCTCGCGCGTATTGAGCGAGGGCTCGTCGAGCACGCGTTCAAAGAGTTCATTCAGGATGCGGCCGACCTCTGGCCCGGCCTCTATCCCGAGCTCGCGCATGATGTCGTTGCCGTCGATCTTGAGATCTCGCAGCGAGAACGCGTTCGCCGCGGCGATCTCCTTCTCCACGCGCTGCCAGAGCGCCTCCAGCGCGTACATGCGCGGTGACCGCGCCCCACTGCCGATGTTGTCCGCGCGCCGTAACGCGAACAGTGCTGGGATGTACTCGAGCCCGATCTTCCGGATGAAGCGGCGGACGGCCGAGTCCGTCCACACCGTCTCGTACCAGAACATGTGATTGCGGACCAGGTGCGCGACCTCGGCCACGGTCTCTTTGTCGAACTTCCAGCGGCGCAGGATCTGGCGCGCCTTGAACTCCCCCACGAACTCGTGCTGATGGAAGTGGCCGTCCGCGAACGTTTCCGGTTTGCCGATGTCGTGGAAGAGGCCCGCGAGCCGTAGCACCAGATCGTCTGCCGGCGTCGCGTCGACGGTGGCGAGCGAGTGCTCGAACACGTTCTGCGCCGCGAACTTCTCCTGCGGCGTGTTCTTGCATTCCTCGAGCTCCGGGCAGAGGACCGCGAGCAGCCCGACATCCGACAGCATCCGGAAGGCGACGGACGGGCGCGGAGCGCCGAGGATCTTCGTGATCTCCTGGTTGATGCGCTCCCCGGAGAGCGTCGCCGCCAGATGCGCGTTGCGGCGGATCGCGACCACGGTGCGCTCGTCGATCTTCATGTCGAGAAGCGTCGCGAAGCGCACGGCGCGCAGCATCCGCAGCGCGTCCTCGCGGAAGCGCTCGTCCGGCTCGCCGACCGCGCGCAGGATGCGCGCGTCCAGATCGTCCTGACCTCCGAAGAAGTCCACGAGCTCGCCGGGCGTGCCGCTCTTCCCCGGCCGCCAGGCCATCGCGTTCATCGTGAAGTCGCGGCGCGACAGATCCTCGCGGAGCGAATCCGTGAACGCTACGTGGTCGGGACGGCGGTGGTCCGTGTACCCGGCCTCGACGCGGTACGTGGTGACCTCGACCTCGTGGTCACCTGATCGGACCACCACGGTGCCGAAGCGGTTCGTATACAGAGACTTAGCGAAGAGCTTCTGGATCTGCTCGGGTGTGGCGTCTGTCGCGACGTCCCAGTCCTGTGGATCGACCCCGCGGATCGCGTCGCGCACGCAGCCGCCCACCACATACGCGTCGTGCCCAGCCTGTGTGAGCTTCGTGACGACGCGCTGAACGTCCGGAGGGACTTGCAGCTCGGTGATGGAGGTCACTCGACGCCGAGGTAAGCCTTGCGGACCATCTCATTCGCCGCGAGATTCTTCGCGCTGTCCGAGAGCACGATGCGGCCGGTCTGAAGCACGTACCCGCGATTTGCGATCGAGAGCGCCATGTGCGCGTTCTGCTCGACCAGCAGCACTGTCATGCCTTGCGCGTTGATGTCCTGGATCGTCTTGAAGACGAGCTCCACCAGCACGGGCGCGAGTCCCATCGACGGCTCGTCGAGCAGCAGCACGTTCGGTCGCGCCATAAGAGCTCGTCCGATCGCGAGCATCTGCTGCTCCCCGCCCGACAGCGTGCCGGCGCGCTGCGTCAGGCGCTCTTTCAGGCGCGGGAAGAGCTCATACACGCGCTCGAAGTCCTTCGCGAGCTCGGCGGGCGGATCGCTCCGCGCGTAGGCGCCCATCTCCAGGTTCTCTTTCACCGACATCCGCGAGAAGATCCGCCGTCCCTCCGGCGAGTGTGCGAGCCCGAGCCGGACGATCTCGTTGGCCGGGACCTTCGTGAGATCGCGGTCGCCCATCCGGACGGTCCCCTTCCGGGGACGCAGAACGCCGGCGATCGTTCGCAGCGTCGTCGTCTTCCCGGCGCCGTTACTACCGATGAGCGTGACGATCTCGCCCTTCTCCACGGTGAGCGAGATGCCTTTCAGCGCCTGGATATTGCCGTAGTACGTATGGATCTGATCGACCTCGAGGAGCGCCACTAGGCGACCTTCGCCTTCCCGAGATAGGCCTCGATGACGCGCGGATCCCGCTGGACCGCCTCAGGGGCGCCCTCCGCGATCTTCGTGCCATGGTCGAGCACGGTCACGCGCTCGGAGATGCCCATGACGACCTTCATGTCGTGCTCGATCAGCAGGATCGCGATCTTGCGCTCGTCGCGCAGCCGGCGGATGAAATGCGTCATCCGCGCCGTCTCGTTCGGGTCCATTCCGGCCGTCGGCTCGTCGAGCAGGAGCAGCTTCGGCTCGGTGGCGAGCGCGCGCGCCATCTCCAGCCGGCGCTGGTCGCCGTAGGGGAGGTTCTTGGCGGTGACCGCGTCGCGCCCGTCGAGACCGACGTACGTCAGCAGCTCGCGGCACAGCTCGCGCGTCTCGCGCTCCTCGCGCCGCTCGCGTGGCAGTCGCATGATCGCCTCGAACGGTGTGGCCTTCATGCGCGAGTGGTGCCCGACCATGACGTTCTCGATCGCGCTCATGTTCTGGAAGAGGCGGATGTTCTGGAAGGTTCGGGCGATGCCGAGCCCCGTGATGCGGTGCGGCGGGAGGCCCGAAATGTCTTGCGCGCCGAAGGAGATGGTGCCGCTGGTCGGGCGGTACAGACCGGCGATGATGTTGAAGAATGTTGTCTTGCCCGCGCCGTTCGGACCGATGAGGCTCACGATCGAGCCCTCGGGAATGACGAAGTCCACGCCGGCGACGGCGACCAGCCCGCCAAACTGCTTCGTGACCGCGCGCGCCTCCAGGACGTTCTTCATGCCGGTCACCGTTCGACGTCCACTACCTGCGCGCGCTCCTGCGCGACGGCGCCCTCGTCCTCCTCCGCGGCGTGCAGCTCGGCCTTCACACGCGCGCTCGGGAATAGGCCCTCGGGCCGCACCAGCATCATCACCACCAGTGCCACGCCGAAGATGAGCTGTCTTGATCGGCTCACGTCCATCAGCTGCAGGTCCTGGTTCTGGATGGCCGCGCCGATGCCGTGCACGATGCCGGAGACCCAGTCGAAGAGTATGCGGTCGACCCCGCCAAGCAACAGACCACCGGCGATGACACCGCCGATGTTCCCGAGACCGCCAAGGATGATCATGCAGAGGACGAAGATCGACACGTCGAAGCGGAACTGCTCTGGCGCAATGACCTGCAGATAGCTCGCCCAGATCGTCCCGGCGAAGCCGGAAAAGCTGGCGCCGAGGGCAAAGGCGAAGAGCTTCGTCGTCACGAGGTTCACTCCCATCGACGCAGCCGCGACCTCGTCCTCGCGCATCGCGGCCCAGGCGCGGCCGATGCGTGACACCCGAAGTCGCGATGTGAGCACGACCGTGAGCAGCAGCACCGCGACGATCAGGTAGTACCAGGGGATGGGGTCCGAGCCGAAGCTGACGCCCGGCAGCTGGGGCAGACCGATCGGGTTCATTCCCTGCGTCCCCTTCGTCACCTCCGGCGTGTTCTTGATGACCAGTGGCACGATCTCGCCGAATCCGAGCGTGACGATGGCCAGGTAGTCACCGCGAAGCCGCAGCGTTGGCGCACCCAGGATGACTCCGAAGACCGCGGCGACACCCGCGCTGATGAACATCGCGAGGAAGAAGTTCACCTGATTTCCCTGCGCGACCCACGGGATCGGGCTCTGCGCCGAGGTGAGGAAGGCCATCGAGTAGGCCCCGATCGCGAAGAAGGCGGCATACCCGAGGTCGAGCAGGCCCGCGAAGCCGACGACGACGTTCAGTCCCAGCGCGAGGATGATGAACAGCGCGATCGGGACGGCCTTGGCTTCCCAGCCGAGGCCGAGCACGCCGTTGATGATCGGGAACAGCAGCGCGAGCGCGATGCCGACGATCGTGATGAGCATCTGCCGCTCGCGGGCCTTGCCGGTGGTCGTGTACCACCAGCCCAGCGTCGAGCGGGCCGGATTCGGTTTCGGCTTCACGCCTTCTCTCCGGTCTCCTGGCCCAAGAGTCCGGTCGGCTTGAACACGAGGATGATCACCAGAAGTGAGAACACCCCGACGTTCTCCCACTGGCCACCGAAATAGGTGACCGTGAGCGCGCTCAGCAGTCCGAGGACGAAGCCGCCCAGCGCCGCACCGGTGATGTTGCCGATCCCGCCCAGGACGGCGGCGGTGAACGCCTTCAGCCCGGCGTCGAAGCCCAGGGTGAAGACGGTGTTGTTGTTGTAAAGGCCGTACATGAGCGACGCGGCGCCCGCGAGCGCGCCACCCAGCAGGAACGTGAACGCGATGACGCGGTTCACGTCGATGCCCATCTGCAGGGACATCTCGGTATCCTGCGCGACCGCGCGCATGGCCTTGCCCATGCGCGTGTTTCGGATGACCCACGCGAGTGCCAGCATGAGCGGGATCGCCAGCGAGAGCACGAAAAGGTCCTTGAACGTGAAGCGCACCAGCGAAGTGATGCCGAGGAGCTGGCTGACGAAATCGTATTGGGGTAGGAGATCGGGGAAGCGCTGAGGCGTGGGTCCCTGCCAGTACAGACCGATGTTCACGAAGATGAACGACACGCCGATGGCGGAGATGAGCGGAGCGAGACGCGGCGCGCGCCGCAGTGGCCGGTACGCGATCCGCTCCGCGAGCACATTCAATACACCGCAGAAGGTCATCGCGGCCAGCATCGCGATCAGAAGAGCGTGCCACGGGGTGCCGCTCACCCCGACCTCGGTGCCGAACCCGAGCAGTGTGAGCGAGGTGAGACACACGAACGTGCCGAGCATGAAGAGGTCGCCGTGCGCGAAGTTGATCAGCTCGATGATCCCGTACACGAGCGTGTAGCCGAGGGCTATCAGCGCAATGAACGCGCCGTTGGTGATACCGATCATCACTGCCGCCAGCAAGAGGTCTATCTGCCACCCTCCCACGAACGAAAACGGGGCGGGAGTCCGGATCGCTCCGGCATCCCGCCCCGATTCTGCACTACGGCGTGCGAATGCCTACTTGCCGACCGCGAGCTCCTTCACGAATGCCCAGGCGCCCGACTTGCCGATCGAGCCCGAGAACTGCGTCAGCGTGGTGTCGCCGCTCGCGTCGAACGACCACTTACCGAGGACGCCTTCGTAGTCCTTCGTACCCATGACGTTGGCCAGCACCGTCGCACGGTCGTCGGCCTTGTCGCCCGCCTTGGCGATCGCCGCGAGAACGACCTTCGCCGCCTCGTAGCCGTAGATCGCGTACGCGTTCGGGCTCTTGTTATTGAACTTGGCGTCATAATTCTTCAGCCACTCGCCTGACTTGCCGGTGTACTTCTCGGCGGGAACCCCACCGAACGTCGAGTAGATACCCTCGCCGGACGGGCCGGCTTGCTTCAGGAACTCCGAGCAGTTGATGCCATCGGGTCCCATGAACTTGACGGTCGGCGCGACCGCCTTCAGGTCCTTCGCCAGAACGGCCGGGTTGTTGTCGACGATGCCACCGTAGTAGAGGAGGTCGGCACCGCTGTCCTTGATCTTGTTCGCGAGGGCGCGGTAGTTATCCGCCTTCTGCGCTCCCTCGTAGCCAGCCTCGGTCAGGCCGAGCTCCTTCGCCTTCGCGCGGAAGACGTCGGCGATGCCCTTCCCGTACAGCTCGGTGTCGTGGACGATGTAGACCTTCTTGGCCCCGAGGTCCTTCGCCCAGACCGCACCGACCGCGCCCTGGAGGTCGTCGGCCGGTACGACGCGGGCGTAGTTGCGCTTGCCACTCGGGTAATAGACCTTCGGCTCGTTCGCCTCGCCCTTGCCTTCCTTCGTGAGGCCCGGGTAGGTGTTGGCCGGCGAGACCATCACGAGACCCGCCTGGTTTAGGAGCGGGATCGAGATCTTCGCCGCGCCGGAGTTGTACGTCCCGATGTAGGCCACGACCGTCTTGTCGTTGATGGCCTTGCGGGCGTTCTCCGCTTCCTGCGCCGCGTCCCACGAGCCCTTCGCCGCCGTTGCGTCGTCGAGCGCCTCGTATTGCACGGTCACGTTCGGGATCTTGGTCTCGTCGATCGCCATCTTGATGGAGTTGACGATTTCGACCGTCTGTGTGCGCGAGGACCCGGTCATGGGCAGGCTTGAGATGATCTTGACCGTCTTGGCCGTCGACGCACCTGTCGTGCCGCCCGTGCCGGCACCGCCACACGCGCCCATAACGAGCGCGAGAGCGGTGATGGCCGCGGCGGCGGATGTCCATCGTCTCTGCATGCAAACCCTCCTGCTGAGCGGTCTAATCGGATTAATGGCTCGACCCGGGTGGGCCGTCTCCCTGCGCCGACAGCCGCGTGATCGGGCAAGTCTGGCGTCGGGCGCCCTGTGCGTCAACGAAGACCAAGGACCACCCTTGTACGCTCGGGAGGTGCCGATCCGCCGCGCTACCAGTCTCGCCGCCGCGGTGTTCATCGCCGTCGCCTGCGCCGGGCAGCCCCCGCAGATCTCGCGGCCGACGCCGCTCTCGACCACGCCACCCGATCGGGCCCCGGCTGGCCTTCCCGCCGGCAGACTCCTCTTTAGTAAGGGCGGTCTCGAGCTTTGGAGCGCGGCTCCGGACGGAAGCGGCCGCGTTTCGGTGACCACGGACGGGGCCGCCGGCGGCGGCTATCTCGGCGCTCGCTGGTCTCCGGACGGCACGCTCATCGCCGCGGAGCGCGCCCTGACCGGCGAGGGCGGGGCCCAGCTGTTCCTGGTGCGGCCCGGGTCGGCACCGGTGCGGATCTCGCGACCCGACACCTTCCTTGATGGGTACGCCTGGTCACCTGACGGTCGCTACATCACCTATGGAGAGGTGACCTCGGGCGGCACCGCGGCGTCGGGCGGATCGCTCGCGGGTGCCGTGGGCGATGTGCACCTGTACGACGTGACCACGGCGACCGACATGGTCGTTGGTCCGGGCACGCATCCGGCCTTCACACCGGACGGCACGCGCGTCGGCTACGCGCATGTCTCCGGCGCGATCGCAATCGCCGACCTTCGTGTGCTCGCATCGGGCAGGCCGAAGGAGTTCCCGACGCAGATGCTCGTGACCCTCGCCGATCTCACGCGCATCTCGACCGTGAGCGCACCGCGTGGCATGGGCCTCATCGGCGGTCCGCAGTTCTCCGCCGACGGCAAGCTCGTCGCGTACGCCGCGATCGAGAAGGGGCCGATCCTCGACGCGGTGCAGATCGTGTACACGCAGGAGCTGGTGGTCGGCGCGCCGCCAAAGCTGTGGGTGATCGGGAAGACCGGCGCGGTCCACCACGTTGCCGAGCTGCGTTGGTCGCCGAGCGCGCCCCTCCTCGCGTACTCGATCATCAACGCGCAGCCGCATCACCACTGGCTCAGCGTCATCGACCCCGGCCTCGGCCAGCGGCGCGAGCTATACGACTCGGCGAAGCACTTCCTCGACTTCACCTGGTCGCCGGACGGCGCGGTCATCCTCGTCCAGGGCGACGACGGCGATGAGTGGCTCTACTTCCGACCCGACCGCTCCGGTCCGATCGGCAGGGTGGCGCCGGGCGGCTGGCGACCGGACTGGTGTCGCTGTGCCCCGCGCGCTTAGCAAGCCCGTACGTCCCTCCCCGTCCAGGCGTCGCGAGGATCCCGCCGAGCGACGCCGCCGCGCGCGAACGGTGCTGACGCGTCTCGCCAAAGCTCATCCGGACTGGGGGCCGACCCTCGAGTTCAGCAGCCCGTTCGAGCTCCTCGTCGCGACGATCCTCGCCGCGCAGGCGCAGGACCAGCACATCAACCAGGTGACCCGTGTGCTCTTCGTGAAATATCGAAGCCCCGCCGACTACCTCAGCGTGCCGGTCGAGGAGCTCGAGCGCGACGTTCACGCCACGGGCTTCTTCCGGATGAAGGCGAAGGCGATCCGCAGCGCCTCGGAGCAGATCCTCAGCGACTTCGGCGGTGAGGTCCCCGGCGACATGGATTCGCTCGTGCGGCTCCGCGGAGTCGGTCGCAAGACCGCATCGATCGTGCTGGGGAACGCTTTCGGCGTCCCTGCGATCGCCGTCGACCGCCACGTTGCCCGCGTCGCCGCCCGGCTTGGCTTCACCCGGAAAGGGAATGGCATCGAGGAGGAGCGCACCGAAGAGGAGCTGCGCTACCTCTATCCGAAGAAGGACTGGGTGAAGGCGACGTGGAATCTCGTGCTGCACGGCCGGCGCATCTGCACACCGACGCCCATGTGCCCGGTGTGTCCAGTCATCGAACTGTGCCCTTATCCGAAGAAGACCAAAGTCGCGCGCACCACCCGCCCAGAGCCGCAGCGGCGATCGCAAGCGCGTCGGATGCGATGACTGCGACCGTCTCAGAGAGCGGGTCGGCAACATAGTTCACGCCAGGGACAATGCCCAGCGCCTCGCAGATCACGTAGCCCGCCCCAACGACCGCGCCGTGGTAGACGCGGCCCAAAGTGGCCAGTTTTCCGGCCAAGAGGCCGGAGAGGAAGAGACCGAAAAAGGAAGCGACCGCTGCCGGGATCGGGGGCAGCGCGCCGGCGCTGACGAGTGCGACCGCGACCGCGAGCGTGACGCCCGCGAGGATCGCAGGCCAGCGGAGAGGAGGCATCGCGCGCTGCGTATCGATCACGCGAATGTACGACGTGACTCCGGGTGACCTTCGCGCTTCGCGCGCCGGGTAAAAAGAAACCGATCCGCGAGGCCTACGCGGATCGGTGGGTTCGCGAAAGGTGCCAGTTAGGAATTAAAAGTGCGACGATCGCTCGTCGCTCTCAAACTTACTTCTTCTTCGCTTTCTTGGACTTCTTTGCAGCCTTCTTCTTCGCTGGCATTAGTGAATCACCTCCTCTTGGCCACGCATTGTCGTTATATAGACACATCCGCGTCGCAAATGTCAACACATGAGCGGTCTCAGCCGCAGTCGTCGCATCCAGAGAGGTGAGCGCGCACCGCCGCGAGCTCCTTCTCATCGAGCTCGAGGTCGAGGAAGACGTAGAGCCGCTCGACGCAGTCGTTGCAGTCCATCGCGCCCTCCCTAACTCTTCTGCGGCGTCCGCACGGCCGCGATGCCGCGCTCGCGTGCGAGGTCGTAGAGGCGCTTCTGAAGGAACTTCCGGCCCCGGTGCAGCCGCGACATAACGGTGCCGATCGGGACGCTCAGCATCTCAGCGATCTCCTTATAGGAGAAGCCCTCGACGTCGAGGAGGACGGTCGTCCGGAACTTCTCGGGCAGCTCCTCCAGCGCGTCGGTCACTTCGGTATCGACCACGTTATTGAGCAGCTCGGCCTCGGGATCGGGCGAAGAAGACGCGGCGCGGTCGGTGGCCATGCGGCGGTAGAGCGAGAACTCGTCGATGCCCTCGAGGTCGGTGACTTCGGGCTGCGATGCTTTGCGGCGATAGGTGTTGATGAAGGTGTTCGTGAGGATCCGGAAGAGCCAGGCCTTCATGTTCGTGCCGAGGGTGAACTGCTCGCGAAACCGGAACGCCCGGATGTAGGTCTCCTGCACGAGGTCCTCCGCATCGGCCTCCGACCGCGTCATGCGTAACGCCGTCCGGTAGAGCGCGTCCAGATGGCGGAGCGCTTCGGCTTCGAACTCGTCGCCTGCCACCTGCCCACTGTATCGAACGCGCATGCGGTCCCCGCCCATTCCCGATACTCGCCTCATGGCGGAAAACACTCCGTAGTGCGGCGGCGACTTCGCGCGATCCTGTTACGCCTTCGGAAGGTCTATGGCGCTCCGCCGCTGCCGCGACGCCTGCCGCCGCTCGATGAGCTCATCCTCACCGTCCTGTCGCAGCACACCAGCGACACGAACCGCGACCGCGCGTACGCGGATCTGCGGTCGCGCTTCCCGTCGTGGGATGAGGTCGCCGACGCGCCCCTCCCGGCGCTCGCGAAGGCGATCTACCGCGGCGGACTCGGCCCCACCAAGGCGGTGCGCATCCGCGGGATCCTCCGAGACCTGCGCGGCCGCGGCATTGCGCTCGACGATGACGCGCTCATGGGCATGCGCTCGAAGCCTTTGTGGGAGATGCTCGTCTCGCTTATGGGTGTCGGGCCCAAGACCGCGGCTTGCGTGCTGCTCTTTTCCCTCGGGCGACCATTCTTCCCGGTCGACACGCATGTGTATCGCGTCGCGCGACGTCTCGGACTCGTTGACGAGGGAGCCGACGCAGTCGTCGCACAGGAGGTGCTGCAGGCGACCGTCCCGCCGGCGGAGATGTACGCGTTACACATGCATCTGATCCGCCATGGTCGCGAGGTGTGCGTCGCCCGGGGGCCGTACTGCTCCCAGTGCGTGCTCTCGTCGCTCTGCCCTCGCATCGGAGTCGTTGACCCGCGCTGAGCCTAGGATTCAGGTGATGAACGAGCTCTTCGCGAAGCTCAAGCGTCTCTTCGAGCCGCGGCCGCGACCCGCGGAGACCATCGGAGAGGCGACCTCGGATCGGCCACCACCTCCAGCGGCGGAACCGTCCCGTGCGGAACCTGGCCGTACGGAACCGCCTCCTGTTGAAGCGGCGCCGTCCCGAGCGCCAGCCTCAATCGCTATCGACGACCTGTCGGAGGTCCGAGCGGCCCTCGAGGCCGTAGCTGAAACCCCAGTCACTACCTATGAGCTCGAGGCGCAAGCTCCCGTAACGGACGATGAGCCCAAGGCGGCGGTGCTGTTCCCGGTTTCCGCACCAACACCGACGCCTGCTACCGCCTCCTCTATTCCTTTGGCTCCGACGCCTGTGCCGCCGACCGAAGAGACCGTTGAAGCGTCCGGCCTCGTACCGGGTCGCGTCGGAGATGCGCTCGTCCTCACGCTCGGCACGCCTCTCACGATGTTCACCGTCGCGAAGGCGAGCGCGACTCTGGGACGCGGCCAGGAGAACTCGATCCGCCTGGACGATCTCTCCGTCTCGCGCCGTCACGCGCGCATCGCGTATCGCCAGGGCGGCTACTGGCTCAGCGATCTCGGGAGCATGGGCGGGACGTGGGTAAACGGAGCGAGGCTGAACGCGCCGCGCCGGATCGCGTCCGGTGAGGTGATCGACATCGGACTGTGCCGGCTGACGGTCAGCTTTACCGGCGGCGCCGCGAAGTCACCGACGAAGAAGAGCACGAGTAAGCCCGAGTCGGAGGTCGCCACGCAGCTCAAGCGCCGACGCTAGTGGTCAGGCGTCCGAACGTCCTGGTCGATCGTCTCGTTTCGCCGGCCCGAACGCGCTCTGAGCGCGCACTGCTCGCGCGCGCGATCGACCAGCTGGACGAGCACCACGAGCTGGGGCGCAAGATCGACCGCGAGCCGGAGCTCGCATCGATCCTCGAGGAATTCATCGGCCGGCTGCAGCGCGCATTCGGATCGCTCACGCGCCTCAAAGGCAAACGGATCCTCGACATCGCGTCTGGTTCGAACTCGAGCCGCTCGCCGACGACTGGGAAGCGGACCGCTATGTTCGAGCCGTGGTTCGCGCGTCTTCTGCTCGAGCTCGCCGCCGAACCCGTCGCGCTCGACGGCGGCGATCTCGAGGGCGAGCGCTTCGAGCATCATCGCGTCGACCTCGGCCGACCGGGAGCGCTCGATTTTCTGCCGGCGGCCTCGTTCGATGGTGTGCAGGACAGCAGACTCTTCGGTTCGCCGGAGTTCCGCAAGGCACATCCGCGAGGTCGCGACCACGCGCGGGTAAAGGCCGAGATCGCGCGTCAGGAGCGGCGCGCTCTGAAACCGGACGGCGTGGTCATCCATAGCGACATCGCTCGCGGGTGACCGTTCATGTACGTTCAGCCTGCGGCACGCTGAGCACCGAATTCGTGCTCGCCAAAACTTAAGCACTGGTACGGTCGTACCTCCCTAGAGGAGTCACAGCCGCAAGGAAGTCGCGCGTCCCGCGTTAATTGGCTGAGTGAACACGCCGGCCGAAACGGCTTCGATCATCGCCTCCGCACCCGAACAGCGGGTCGAGGATGTGCGTCCTCTGGGCGGGGGGATGGGCGGCATCCCCGACGCGGCGCGACCTCTCTTGGAGAATGCGCGCGCATGGGCGGATCCGATCGTTGATGAGCTGCGTCCGATCATCAACGACCTGCGGCCCGTGGTGCAGGAGCTGCGTGCGGATCTCGCGGAGCGTCTCCCTCGTTTGGTCAGCGCTGCAACACAACTCGCAGCACGGCTCGATCTCGGTTCTGTCACGAGGCTCGGCGGGCTCGCCCGCGCGGGTACACAACGTCTGACGAGCTTGCGTCCAATGCCTCGGCCCGACAGGCCCGTCGTTCCACAGACGCGAGCGGTTCCGAAACCTCGCGTCATGACGCTTCCACGTATGCCGTCGGTACCGATCGTCGCTGCGGTGCGATCGAGCGCACGACGTCTTCGCCCCGGCCGCTGGGCGTTCCGCACCGTCGCCATCGCCATCATCGCTCTTGTTCTCAGCAGCGCTTCACTACGGGATGCGATGGTCGCGGAGATCAACTGGGGCAACTCGATCCTCCAGACGGTGCAGATGCCGCGTCTGGAGCTACCGACCATCGAGCTACCGACCATCGAGCTACCGACCATCGAGCTACCCGCGATCCAGCTTCCGGCTTTCGAGATCCCGACGTTCCAGTTCCCGACAGGGGAGTCGGCAGCCACGTCAAAGCTCGTGCCGGCTCAGTTCGAGCTGCCGCCCCTCACCGCGTATCGCGCAGCTTTCGAAACGCAGGCGTCATATCCGACCGTTTCGCCGAACGCCACCGTCGAGTGGGTCGTCGCGCTGCGCAACACCGGCTCGGTCGGCTGGTATCGCGGCGTCGACGGGGCTCAGGCGGCACTTGCGCTGGCCGACGGGACGGAGGTAGCGGTGCAGTCGACGGCGTACGTGGCTCCCGGGGACGTCGGCTGGTTCATCGCGCGCTTCCGCGCACCGGCCGCGATCGGCACGCACTCGGTCGCGCTCTTCCCGCGGATCGACGGGCGCGGCGCGCTGCCCGCTCTCGGAATCCTCGCCGTGGTGACGGTGCGCTAGACCCGTCCTCCCCCGACTGGCGTAGTACCCCGGTACCCCGGACGAACAGCGCCCAGTTGCGGCCTAATCGCGTACGCCCCTGGCCGTTATCCCCAACGGCACACAGGAGGACAAAAGGGATGTTTGGCACCACAACACGGCGCGGGCTGGCCGTAAGCGCACTTGTCTTTTCTCTTTCCCTCACATCGCTGGTGGGTAACGCGGCGGCTTCGCCGTCCGCTGAAGACACTCGCGGCTGCAGCGTTCTCGCGCATGAGCGCAACGCGGGCAGTCACCGTCTGCACGAGGCGTGGCAGGGCTTCAACGAGCAGCTGCGGGATCTCTCGCGCGAGGCGCGCGAGCTAAGCCGCGAATCACGCCGATCGAGCTCAGCGACGACGCTGACCGTCGACGTGCGTGCGGACATCGCGGATGCCAAATCTGAGTTGAGTGCGATCCGAGGCGCGGCGCACGCCGAGCTCCAGGACAGGGTCGAGCTCGGCACCGTCTGCAAGGATCCCGTCGTGACCGAGGCCGAGGATCCGCACGTCACGCTCGCCTCGCTCGTCGACACCGATGTGGACGATGAGGACGAGACCGTGACCGTGACCCTTCAAGTGCAGTTCAACGAGAAGGTCACGTGCGGCAGCGCCGACTGCAAGGCACTCTTCACGTACAAGGCGAACGGCGACGCTGCGACGACCGCGGCCGACGCCAAGACGTTCGAGCTGAGCGCTGATGGCACGATGGCCACGCTCACGTTCGAGCTGGACGAGGACGTCGAGGTCGACGGATCGAAGGACGAGCTCAAGCTCACGAGCGGTGCGGCTTCGCTGACGGACGCCGACGCGAAGGCCATGGTCACCGAGACCGAAGACACCGTTGAGCTTTCGCTTCAGACGAACGATCTCGTCAAGAAGTACCGCGAGGTGGTCGACCAGGCCATCCTGGACATGCAAGCCGTCATGGACCCACTGAACGCGGCCGTCGCCGAGATGCTCGCAGCGGCTGAGACCGCGGAGACCAGCGACGACGCGGCGGTCACCGAGAAGCACGGCAAGGCAAAGGCGGACCGCGAGGCAAAGGAGAAGTCCGGCAAGCCCGAGGGCGCCGGCAAGCCGGCCGACAAGGGTGGCAAGGGGAAGGCTCCGCGCGGCTAAGGGGCCTCATCCATTGATCTGATAGCCAGCCCGCGGGTACGCCCCGCGGGCTGGCTCTTTGTTGAGCCGCTTAACCTTCCGTCGGATGAGCCAGCGCATCCTGCTGGTGGACGATCAGCCGCAGAACCTACGCTTGCTCGAGGCGATCCTCGGGCCGTACGGCTACTCGATCAGCTCGGCGTCCTCGGGCGATGAGGCGATGCGCTCGATCGCGACCGAGTCACCAGACCTTGTCCTGCTCGACGTCGTGATGCCGGGGATGACGGGCTACGACGTCTGTCGCCATATCCGCGCGAATGACGCAACGAAATTCGTGCCCATCGTGATGATGACGGCGAGCCCGGATCAGGACAAAGTCGCGGCGATCGACTCCGGGGCGGACGACTTCGTCTTCAAGCCGTTCGACAAGCAGGAGCTGCTCGCGCGGATCCGCTCGCTGCTGCGCATCAAGTCATACCACGACACCATCGAGCAGCAGTCCGCGGAGCTGGCGCAGCTGAATCGAACTCTGCAAGAGCGGGTCGCCGGACAGGTAGTCGAGATCCTCGCGCTGCGCGGACTCGGCGGGACCGCGGTGTTCCGTCGCGAAGGAGAGTTCTGGACCGTCGCGTTCGAAGGCGCTGCGTTCCGACTGCGTGACTCGAAAGGTCTCCATTACATCGCGGCCCTGCTGCGCTCGCCCGGCCAAGAGCGCCATGCGCTCGACCTGGTCGGGTCGCGGGTGCCATCGGCCGGGCCCGCGGTCCGCGCGGGCACCGATAACGACGCTGGACTGCGCGCGGCCGGTGACGCAGGTCCCATCCTCGATCCTCAAGCGAAAGCGCAGTACCGGGCGCGCCTCGACGAGCTCGAGGAGGAGCTGCGCGAGGCCGAGCAATGGAACGACCCCGAGCGCGCCGCCCGCGCGAAGGAAGAACGCGAGCTTCTCGCGCACGAGCTCGCGTCCGCTGTCGGCCTGGGCGGGCGCGACCGGAAGGTCGGGTCCGACGCGGAGCGCGCCCGGATCAACGTGACGCGCGCGATCAAAGCCGTGCTCGACAGAATCGCGGAGTACAGCCCCACGCTAGGCGCCCATTTCGAGGCGACCCTGCGTACGGGAACTTTCTGCAGCTACGTCCCAGATCCTCGCGCACCCCTGCGGTGGGAGCTGTAGCCGCCGTTCATTCGACCTGAACGACCGTTCCGACCGGTCTCACGCCCTAGTGACGAAACGAAAGCCATAAGAGGGCTAAGAACTGGGAGGAACAGAATGCAGCGCTTCGTCTTAGGGCTCGCATTCGTACTCGGATTTGTCGGGGTAATCGCACTCACCGCCGGGGTTGAGTGAGACGAGATAGGGACGCCAATCCTCGCTAGTTCGGGACAACCTGCTTGCTCGCGACCGGAGCCGGAAGGGTGAAGATGAAGGTGCTTCCTTGCCCAGGATCGCTTTCCACCCAGATGCGGCCGCCATGTAGTTCGACGAGCCGCTTGGCCAAGGCGAGACCGAGGCCCGTCCCTTCGTGACCACGCGCTGAGGCAGTCTGGCCAAACTCCCTGAAGATCAGGCCCAGTTCGTCTGCCGCGATGCCGGCGCCGGTGTCGCTCACGGCGATCGTGACCTCCCCGTCCCTTCGAGTGGCAGTCACGCCAACGCGACCGCCATCCGGTGTGAACTTCACAGCGTTTGAGAGAAGGTTGACGAGTATCTGCTTGACCTTCCGCTGGTCCGCGTCGACCTCGCCGAGCTCAGCCGCGAACTGCTCCGCGAGCGTGATGTGGCGCTGAGTGGCGCGCGCGCGGACGAACGCCACCGCGTCGGACACGGTTTGCGACACCGAGAACGTCGAGCGCTCAAGGTCCAAACGGCCAGCCTCGACCTTCGACAGGTCGAGGACGTCGTTGATGACCGCCAGCTGATGCTTACCTGAGGAAAGGATGTCACGGACGTACTCCTCCTGCCGCGCCGTGAGCTCGCCGAACATCCGCTCGATCAGCAGCTCGGAGAACCCGATGATCGCGTTCAGCGGCGTCCGCAGCTCGTGGCTCATGTTGGCGAGGAACTCGCTCTTGTTCCTGCTCGCCGCCTCGATCTGGCGACCCTTTTCGTCGATCTCATTGAATAGCCGCACGTTCTCGATCGCGATCGCCGCTTGGTCCGCAAAGGTCTGCACGAGTTCGATCTCACGATCGCTGAACGGACGAACCTGGTAACGGCTAAGGACCATCGCACCGATCACCCTGCCTTCGCGGAGCATAGGTACGCCGAGCACCGTCCGCGACCCGGTGTTCCGCACAACGCGGGTGGTGCTGAAGATCGGGTCGGCCTTGACGTCAGAAACGTGAAGCGTTGACCGCAGTGTTACGACCGTGCTCATCACGCCGCCCGCCGAACCGACCGGTATCCACCCTTCGCTCCCCCAACGTTCTCGATCGGCGGCAAGTTGGGCACGAAGCTCGGCGGGAAAGCCGCTGCTGTAGGCAAGGGTCTGGAAGCCGTCGCCCTCCACTCGTGACATCCAAGCGATGTCGGCCTGCGAGAGACGGACTGCGTTCTCGACAACGAGCCCGAGCACGGGCTGAAGATCGAACGCCGAGCGGCTGATTGTCTTCAAGACATTGGCGACCGCTGTCTGTTGCTCAAGCGACTCAGCGAGGTCGCGAGTGCGATCGGCGACTTTCTGCTCGAGCGTCGCGTATGACTCGCGTAGGCGGGAAGTCATCTGATTGAACTCGTCCGCGAGGTCTTCGAGCTCATCCCCGCTCTTGATGTCGATGCGCTGATCGAGCGCACCGTGGCCAATGCGACCGGCGCCGTCCCGGATGGCTTCGATCGGCTCGATCATCCGTCGCGACAGAACGAGACTCGCGAGGAGCGACACGGCGAGGCCGAGGGCGATGATGCCTCCAGCGCGCCACAGCGACGCCGTGAGTGGCGCGAATGCTTCGTCAAGCGGTTGCTCGACGAACACGGCCCAGCCGGTCGATGGGATCACCTCCCAGGCCGTGAGGACCGATCCTCCCTCGGAATTGCGCGCGATCATCGCTTGCTCCGCGTGTGATCCGGTCGGGCCGAGCGCAGCCTGGACCTGTGGTAGCGAAGAGAGAAGGGTCAGTTTCAGGACCCGGCTGATGTCCGGGTGCGCGATGAGACGTCCCTTGTCGTCGACGACGTAGGCGTAACCCGCGACGCCAACCTTGATCTCCGAGATCGGGTCCAGGGCAAAACGGAGATTCACACTGGCGACCGTGACCCCCGCATCCTTTCCTTCGGGGACGGCGATGCGGAAGAAGGGCTCTGAGCCCTGACGGAACTCGACCGGCGCGAAGTATGGCGAGCCTGACCGCGTCTGCACGAACGCAAGGTCACCCGAACGATCGACGCCCTTACATATCTCGTTGAGTGCGAGCCGCGACACGCGTACCTGTTCCCTGCCGCTCTTGTCGATGAAGCTCACGTCGTTGATCTGGGGAGCGCGTCGCTGTAGCGCGAGGAAATCCGCCTGCCGCTGCTCGCACGGTACGTCACCTAGCCCGGGGGGTGGCAGGATCGCCAACAGGTTTTGCTTCATACCTTCGACGAACTGTGAGATGCGCAGTGCGGCCCGCGATGCCTCGACGCGCTCGATCCGCAGGATCGCGCGCTGGCTCTCTTGGTAGGAGAAATACAGCTGAAGAAGGCTCCCAGCGACGAGCGTACCGCCCACGAGCGCTCCGAAAACGATGGCGTACTTCCGAAGTAGCCTTCCCTGGCGCGTTCGGGGCGGGATTGACCTTCCCTGGCGCGTCCGGGGCGGGATGGACTCGTCGGCAACGATCATTTATTGGTGCCCCCGTGACGGAGGATATGTGCACAGCAAAGCTCTCGGTCCCAAGGTCTCGTTCGCTTGACACTCTGACCGCGAAATCTCCGCCACACGTGCGTTGTGGCTAGCGGATGATCAGGGCGGCCTGATCGAGGAGCGACTTCGGCAGCTCAAGGCCAAGCGCCGACGCGCTCTTGAGGTTTAGCGTGAGATCGAATTTGGTGGGCTGTTCTACCGGAATGTCCCCTGGCCTCGCTCCACGGAGGATCTTGGCGACGTAACGGGTAACGCTGCGGTACAGGTCCGCAATCGGCCGTGCGTCACCGTACGCAATCAGCAGACCGGCCTGGGCATAGGCCCTCGCTCCAGCGATAGAGGGACGCCTCTGCCGGGTCGCAAATTCGACGATGACGTCGATTGGGCGCGGTGCTTGCTGGCCGAACCAGATCGGGGATTCGATGAGATACAGCGCATCCACGGGATCCGAGGTGAGCGCGGTGACCACTTGCTGGACATCACCGGGCTGACGGAGCGTGAACGTCCGCATATCCATGCCGAAGGCGGCTACCTTTTCGCGCATCGATCGTTCGAAGATGTCGGTCACGCTCGGATAACCAGATGCGGGCGACGGTACGGTGGGGGTGAGATATCCCACCCGCTGGACCCGTGCCACTTGTCGCAGGATTTCGAGCTGCTTGGACATGAGGTCCCCACCCACAAGGCTCTGGCCGGTCACATTGGCGCCAGGCTGCGCGAGATTCGCGACGACGCCGGCTTCGACCGGGTCGTGGCTCGCCACCATGACGATCGGCACGGTCGTGGTCACCGCGCGTGCCGCCTGTGTCGCACCGGTCGTGGCGGCAACTATGACGTCCATGTCGAGCGCGACGAGCTCCTTCGCCAGCGAGACAAGCTGATCGGTCCGTCCGTCTGCGAAGCGGTATTCGAGCACGTAGTCGCTGTCCTCAGCGAAGCCTTCGGCCTTCATGCCGTCGCGGAACGCGATATTCGTGGCATGGTCGGGTGCCAAGCTTGGGCCGCTCGAGATCATGCCGATTCGCCGCGGCCGCTTGGATACGGTCGAGCCGGTAGTAGGCCCGCACCCAGCCCCGACGCTGATCCCACCGAGGGCCAACGCTGTCAATCCAAGCGCTCCACCAAGGAACGCGCGGCGTCGCAGCCGTGCTATGCGTGCGTCGCCCGACGCATCGATGACTGGCATAGGTCGCCTTCCCCTGCGCTCTTGGCTCCGGGCGCGTGTGGAGTCTAGGCGCGCTTTGGCGCGAGTTCGAGCGGCGATCGCGCTGATCACTGACGTTGGACGCTGCATTCGTTAGCCTCTTCCCGCCACTCGGAGTGGCTTTCAGCGATTGGGCGTGAAGACGACCCGAACGCTCGTTCACGAGCAATGAACGACTGCTACAGCGGCCAGCGAGTGTGGCGCCACGAGGAACTTGCCTAGTCGATTCGGATGGCGGTGACTGCGGCGCGTCGACACAACGTGGAGCTCCGGTTGCGAGGAGAGATGACCGGCGGTCCGGTCGCCGCGCGTGATGGTCGGTCTCAGCGGCCGCTACGCCATCATGACGCCGCGTTCTATCCCAATCGAAGCGCCCCGTTCGCACGTTGTCACTCTCGGACCTCGAGCGCGGCGCACTCGCGTCCCTCGCCGACGTGTCGGCAGAAATGGTCCGCGCTAGGTTCGACCGGCTGGCGTCGCTTAGAGAGGCGTGACTTGCTCTGCGTTCTCCTTGTTGCGCTGGGTGTCCATCGCCTTCTCGTAGCTGACTTTCTGCCCTTCGCTGAGTGAGTCGAACGAGCCGGTCACCTTCGAGCGATGAAAGAAGATCTCGGTTCCATCCTCCTGGGTGATGAACCCGAATCCTCGATCGCTGACGAGCCTCTTGATCGTGCCTTCTGCCATTTCCTACTCCATGGGCCTACTGCGTGTTCGGCCCTCTCTTTGTGTTGCCCGCAGAACTCCGATGCTACAAGTCGGCCGAGTTAGCCGCCCGCGATCGCCCCGACGACGATCAGTGG
>CAJDUG010000036.1_pt1 | contig 28039 bp, 43 predicted proteins | sample 7390021 | NCBI WGS metagenome assembly CAJDUG01 (sample SAMEA7055676, study PRJEB34461) | soil metagenome | biome: terrestrial ecosystem; feature: Peninsula; material: soil | place: Antarctica | collected 2016
GTGCGCGACGACGGAGCTGAAGTAGCTCGTGCCCGGCCGGGCGGCGAGCGAGTTGATATACATCATTTCGCGCTCTGACGAGAACTCATTGACCCAGAGCGGCAGCTCGTCGGACGAGTTGAAATAACCGGCCGCCGCGCCCGGGATCCGCGCTACAAGAATGTTGATGCGCGGGTCGGAGTCGATGCCGGGCGTCCACTCCTCGCCGTATAGCCTGCGGGTCGTCGGGTAGATCCTGGTCTGGAACGCGGACGCGCTGACGCGCAGCTGCTCGAGATCGAACTGCACGTCGGTCTGCACCCACCATTTCGCGTGATCGGTGATCACGCGCAGCGTGGCCGTGATCTTCGTCGGTTTCTTCGCCGCGAAGTCGTAGGTCCAGAACGGGAGTTCGGTGCCTACGCCTTCGACGGGCGGCGTCGCGCGGACGGGCTGGAACTCCGCCGCGGGCTGGCCCTCGCGGCCGCGCATTCGGCGCGTGAGATCGAAGATGTCCCCCTCCGGCAGCGGCTTGGCGAGCAGCGTGGCGCTCATGTCCGACGCCACGGGTGCGGCGGGTGCGCTCGCGCCCGCGCCGGTCGAGGCGGTCGCGGCGGCGCTCGCGCCTGACGACGGAGAGGGCTGCGGTGTGGTGACCGGCGGGATGCAGGCGCCGAACAACAGGACCGACGTGAGCAGGACGGCGAGAGGGCGCAGGCGGCGACTCACAGGCGTCGGTAGCCGTCTGCGAGCGTCCGCGTCGCGACCAGCCGTCCCCCGCGGTGGTACCGCCGAGGCACACGGCGGCGGATGCCAGTCACGATCTCGTAGTTGATCGTTCCTGCCGCGGTCGCCAGGTCATCGGCCGTCTGCCGCGCGCCGTCCTGAGCGCCGATCATCACCACCTCGTCACTTTCACGCGTCGCCGGTAGGTCCGTAACGTCAAGCATGACGAGGTCCATGGCGACACGCCCGGCAAGCGGCAGCGCGCGACCTCCGACGAGCAAACGACCCCGTCGACCGAGCGAGCGGGGGAATCCGTCGCCGTAGCCGACGGCGACGGTGGCGATCCGGCCGTCACGGGGCATCCGGTACTCGAGGCCGTAGGAGACGCCGGTCCCCTTCGGCACGGCCGCGACGCGATGGATCCGCGAGCGCCACTCGAGCGCCGGTCGAAGGGTCAGCGCGCCCTCGAGGTGCGGCGCGGTGTGCAGGCCGTAAAGCGAAACGCCCGGACGGATCGCCGTGCAGCCTGGGACTGGGCCGAACGCCGCAATGCCGCCGCTCGCAACGGCGTGCACCAGCGGTGGTGCGTCCGGGACGGCGCGCAGCACCTCGGCGAAGCGCGCGAGCTGCAGCTTATCGCCGCTGACGTCTACCTCGTCGGCGGTCGCGAGGTGTGTGAACAGCCCCTCGACCTCGAGATGGCGCAGCTCGCGGATCGCCGCAAGACGCGCGGGCGCCTCCGCGACCGGCGCACCGAGGCGCGTGAGCCCGGTGTCGACCTTGAAGTGAACCCGGATCTTGCGGCGCGCGGCGGCCGCGACCTCGTCGTACAGGCGCGCGCGCTCGACTTCCCATACGACGAGCGAACAGTCGGCGGCGACCGCGGCCTCGGCCTCCGCGCGGTCGGACGCGCCGCTCAGGACGAGCAGCGGTGCCGCGATGCCGGCGCGTCTGATCACCAGAGCCTCTTCGACCGTGAAGACCGCGAGCATCACGGCGCCCGCTTCGACGACCGTCTCGGCGACAGCTTCGACGCCGTGGCCGTACGCGTCAGCCTTGACTACGGCGATGACCTCGCCGCCCCCGCGTTCCTTGAGCGCGGCGAGATTCGACGCGAGCGCATCGAGATCCACGTCGACGACCGTCGACCGAAGCGGCGCGGCGACGCTCATCTGGCAAGGACCTCGCGTAGGGCGCGTGGCATGGCGTCGATGATGTCGGTCGCGAGGGCACCGGACTCGCCTATCTCCGACGCGAGCAGGGCGCCCGCGCGGCTGTGGACCCAGACCGCCGCCGCGGACGCGGCAAGTGCGGTCAGGCCGCGTGCGACGAACGCGGCGACCGCGCCCGCCAGTGCGTCCCCCGACCCACCGACGCCGAGCGTCGGATTCGGGAGGTCGTGCACGTACGTGCGCTTTCCGTCGCTGACGACGGTCACGGCGCCCTTCAGCACGACGACCGCGTTCCACGCTGTCGCGTAGCGCTCGGCGAATGCGACACGCGCTGTGCCGGTGGGAACTACGCGGCCCGCGAGTCGCGCGGCCTCACCGTCGTGCGGCGTGAGAACGGTCGCTTTCGGCAGCGCGGACACCCAGTCCTCGGTGCGCGCGAGGGCGTTCAGCCCGTCCGCGTCGATGACGGTGCCGACCGTCTTCGCGTTGCGCAGCAGCGCGATCACGAAGTCGTCGGTGCCCGAAGCGTGCGCGAGACCCGGGCCGATGAGCATCGCGCGGATCTTGTCGCCGAAGATCGGCGTGACCTGTGCGGCGGCGCCTGTCGCGATGATCCCGGGCTGCGCCTCGGCCAGCGGAAAGAAAGTCACGTTGGGATCGTGACCCGCGACCATCTCGACGACCGAGCGCGCGGCGGCGACGGTGACGACGCCGGCGCCGCAGCGTGCCGCTGCGCGCGCCGCCAGGAGCACCGCGCCGGGGTAGCGATGCGATCCGCCCACGACGAGCACGCGCCCGCGCGCCTCCTTGCCGGAGTCCGGCGGGAGCGGTTTGAGCGACGCGCGAACGATCCGCGCGTCGAGCGGCTGGCTCGGGGCTGTCAGCGCACGCCCACGGCGACCGCGACCGCGAGGTCGCGGATGTGCGAGATGCTCACCGTGAGCGGTTCGGAGAGTCCCATCGCGCGGCGCCGCTGCTCGGCGCGGCCGTGTAGCGTCACCGTCGGCTGGCCATAGGGCGTGCGGCGGATCTCGATCTCGCGCCAGCCCACGCCGCGCACGCCAAGTCCCAGCACTTTCGACACCGCCTCCTTCGCAGCCCAGCGTCCCGCGAGATGGAGCACGTTGTGCCGGCAATACATGCGCTCCCACTCGGTATACACGCGGTTCAGGAAGCGCGTGTCGTGCTTCTCGAGCACGCCTCGGATGCGGTGCGTCTCGATGATGTCGATGCCCACCTCAGTGCTCATGTCAGAACGGCTTCAACACCATGAGCACGACGACGAGCGCGACCACGGTGATGTCGGGCGCATATCTACGGATCATCGCCCGTGCGTCGAGGAACGCGCGGAGGCGGTCGGTCACAGCGCCACGCTGCGCCGCATCCTCCAGGGCCTGGCCCCACTGGCGATCATGGGCCAGCATCATTGGAGTGGTCGCCACGGCGAACAGCATCAGGATCAGGGGAACAAAGACCCACAGGGGCCCGCCGTCGAAGGGCCCGAACAGGGAGATTCCGCCGGCGATCGCAGTCGCGATGCCGGTGACGAGAGTCGCGACGATCCCGGGCGCGATCATGATGTTCTCGAGACGACCGCTAACGTCGGCGATGGCCTTGAGGATGCGCATCTCGGTCGCTCGACGCGCGGAGCTAAGCGCGACGGCACGGCCAAGGAGACCGCTCACCAGCCACATCGCACTCAGCACGTGCAGGAGCCTCAGGAAGTCGTAGAACGTCACTGTCGCGCTCGCCGGACCCGACTCATTCGACGGTGACGCTCTTGGCGAGGTTGCGCGGCTGGTCGACGTCGTTGCCGCGACGGTCGGCGATGTGGTACGCGAGGAGCTGCAGCGGGATGATCGCGAGCACGGGCTCGAGCAGCTCGTCGGTCTTCGGGATGCGGATGATCTCCTCGGCCTTCCCCGCGATCTCCGTGTCATCGTCGTTCGCCACCGCGATCAGCACGCCAGCCCGCGCGCGCACTTCCTCCATGTTCGATCGCATCTTCTTGTACACCGAGTCCTTCAGCGCGATCGCGACGACCGGGAGGTCCTCGTCGATGAGCGCGTTCGTCCCGTGCTTCATCTCGCCGGCGGCTGTGCCTTCGGCGTGGATGTACGAGAGCTCCTTCAGCTTCAGGGCGCCCTCGAGCGCGGTCGGATAGTTCACGCCGCGCCCGAGGAACAGGAAGTTGCGCGCCGTGTGGAAGCGATGAGCGAGCGCGCGGACCTTGGGCTCCTCGTGCAGCACCGCATCGACGAGCGTCGGCAGATGGAACGCCTCCGCGAGCAGCGCGCGCGAGCGGTCCGCGTCGATCGTGCCGCGCCGCTGTGCCAGGTAGATCGCGAACAGATAGAGGTCGACGAGCATCGCGGTGTACGCCTTTGTCGACGCGACCGCGATCTCCGGTCCCGTGTGCAGATAGATGACGTCGTCCGCTACGCGGCTGGCCTCGCTGCCCATCACATTGACGATGCTGAGCAGGCGCGCCCCGCGCTTGCGCGACTCCTCCATTGCGGCGAGGGTGTCGGCCGTCTCGCCGGACTGCGTGATCGAGACCAGCAGTTGCCCCTTGGTCACCATCGGCTCGCGATACCGGTATTCGCTCGGGATGTCGGTGTCGCACGGTATGCGCGCGAGACGCTCGATGAGGATCTTCCCGACGAGCGCGGCATGACCCGCGGTCCCGCAACCGACGAGCGTGATGCGTGGCAGGTCGCGGATGTACTCGTCGGTGAGCTTCACGTCCTTATCGAAGATCACCCGGCCCGAGGTGCGTTCGACGCGGCCGAGCAGCGTGTCGTTGATCGCGCGCGGCTGCTCGTGGATCTCCTTGAGCATGAAGTGCTTGTATCCCGCCTTCGCCGCGGCGACCGCGTCCCAGGTCACGGTCTGCGGCGCCTTCTTGATGGGCGTCCCGTCGACGCGGAAGAACTCCGCGCCATCCTTGGTCACGACCGCGACGTCGCCCGCCTCGAGGAAGACGACCTTACGAGTGTGCTCGAGAAGCGCGGGCATGTCCGACGCGAGGAAGGTCTCACCGTCGCCAAAGCCGATGATGACGCCGCCGGCGCTCGCGATGCGGGCCGCGACGATCTTGCCCGGATCCTTCGATGAGAGGAAAGCAAGTGCGGCCGCACCTTCGAGCTGTGGCAGCACCGCGAGCGCCGCGACGTCGAGGGTGCTTCCCTTCGCGAGCTCCTCTTCGAGAAGGTGCACGGCCACCTCGGTGTCGGTCTCGCTCGTGAACTTGTGTCCGCGCCTCACCAGCGGCGCCTTCAACTCCTCGAAGTTCTCGATGATCCCGTTGTGGATGACGGCAGTGACGCCGCCGCAGTCGACGTGCGGATGCGCGTTCTGCTCATTCGGACGGCCATGGGTCGCCCACCGCGTGTGACCGATCCCAGTGTGGCCCGTCGACGGATGCGCCGACACGACCGCAGCCAGATTGTCGAGCTTGCCTTCAGCGCGCATGACCTCGAGCTCGCCGTTCTCCTGCACCGCGACGCCGGCGGAGTCGTATCCGCGGTACTCGAGTCGGCGCAGACCGCCCATCAGGAGCGGCAGCGCCTCGCGCGGACCCACGTACCCGACGATCCCGCACATCTCCTAGCTGAGCTCCTTCTGTGCAACTTCGGCGAGGCGCGTCGCGGTCGACGACGCCACGGCCGCGTCCCGTGCTTCGACGGTGATCCGCAGCACCGGCTCGGTGCCCGACGGCCGTACCAGCAGCCTACCGGTCGTGCCGAGCGCCGCCTCTGCCTCTTTCACGGCGGCGACGAACGGTCCGCTGGATTCCCACTGCGCGCGACGCGAGGCCCTCACGTTCTGCGTGACCTGCGGCCAGCGTTCGATCTGTGCGGCGAGCTCAGCGAGCGGTCGTCCCTCTGCTCGGAGGAGCTGCATCACCTCGAGCGCAGTGAGGATCCCGTCGCCGGTCGTGTGGTAGCTCCGGAAGATCACGTGACCCGAGGGCTCGCCGCCGAAGAGCGCCCCCGTCCGCTGCATCTCCTCCCAGACGTACCGGTCGCCGACCTTCGAGCGCACGAGCTTGATCCCGTCACGCGCCAGGGTGGCTTCGAGACCGCCGTTCGACATGACGGTGCCCACGATCACCTTCGGCTCCAGCTTCCCCTGCTTTGCGAAGTGCCGGGCGGCGAGCGCGAGCACGAAGTCGCCGTCGTGCACCTGGCCCCGCGCGTCAACCGTCATCACGCGGTCGCCGTCGCCGTCGAACGCGAAGCCGATATCCGCTTTGCGGTCGACAACGGCGCGCGCGAGCGCCTCCGGCTGCGTCGCGCCGCAGCCGTCGTTGATGTTCGCGCCGTCGGGTGTGTCGAACAGAGTCAGCACCTCAGCGCCGGCCTGTGCGAACACCGATGGCGCGACGCGGTAGGCGGCGCCGTTCGCGCAGTCGAGCACCACGCGGGCGCCATCGAGTTTCGGCGCCAGCGACAGCAGGAAGTCCTCGTACTCCTTTACCAGACCGCGCGAGTCGCCGACGAGTCCGATGCCGCCCTCGGTGGGGCGCGGCAGCGTGTCGTCGCCGGTCATCGCGGCCTCGATCTGGTCCTCGGTCGCGTCCGGGAGCTTCAGGCCGCCGTGGTCGAAGAACTTGATCCCGTTGTCCGGAGCAGGGTTGTGCGAGGCGCTGATCACCGCGCCCGCGACGAAGTCGCCGGTGCGGGCGAGGTAGGCGAGGCCGGGCGTCGGGATGTGGCCCACGAGGCGGACCTCCATGCCGACGGAGCACAGACCCGCCGCGAGCGCGCTTTCAAGCATGCGTCCGCTCCGCCGCGTGTCGCGACCGACGACGACGCGGTGTCCGGGTCCACCGAGCACGTGGCCCGCGGCACGCCCCAACCGGAGGGCGAGCTCCGGCGTGAGGTCCTTATTCGCGACCCCGCGGATGCCGTCGGTCCCGAACAGGCGGCTCATCGGGGGCGGATCGTGAGCGTGACCCGGGTCGGTTGAACGGTCTGCACGGTCACATTGGATGGCACGCGGACGGCCACGTCGACCGTATAGGTGCCCGGGCCTCGCCCGGCGGCATCGACCGAAGCGACGACCTGTCCGGGCGGGATGCTCGCGAGCGTGGGCACCGGACCCGCCACGAGCACGCCGACGTTGAGTATGTCTAGCTCGGCGGTCTGATTCGCCGGGAGCCCCGTGACGACGATCGCCGAGCTGAACACCCGCGTCCCTGCGAGCGGCTGCACCGTCACGGTGACGCTGATGTCCGTCGGCCGGAGCAGCGTGACCCCCTGCGGCACCGCCAGGCCGACGGTAAACGTCTTCGTCGCGTTCAGATCGCCGACGTCGATCGGGAGCGTTTCGATCCGATCCAGCGTGGCCAACACCTGCTCCTCGCCGCGCACAGTGACGGCGAAGGGGTCCATCGCGGCGCCGACCACCCAGTAGCCGGGCGTCACCACCCCGCGGAGCGTGAACACGACCGGCACCGTCCGCGTCGTTGCAGTCGGCAGCACCGGCACCTTCACCGTGACGACCCCAGGCCGGACCTCGAGACCATCGATCGGAACTCCGGCCGCATCCACCGGTATCGCGGGCGTGTCCGGAGAGTCGATGTCAGTCTGGCCGTCACCGAAACGCACGGTGACCAGGACCGCGACGATGCGCGCGACGTCGCTCTCCGGGCCCGTCACCCTTACTTCCGTCGGCTCGATCGTGGCCGCGCCGGCGCGCGTTCCGGCGGGCGGATCGTTGGAGAACCGCGGTTGCACGAGCACGGTGCGCGAGGTGAGCCGCTCGACACGCACTGAAACGGTCGGTGGCGACACGGCGACGACCTCCACACCTTCCTTTGCCACCGTGACCAAGACCCGCGCGTCCTGTGGCTCGGCTGGCCCGAGTGTGAGCGCGTTGACATCAAGCGTCGCGCGCAGCTCCGACACCGCGACGCGGTCCGCGACCCCGGGGGCGCCACGCAGCGTGACGCCGACGTCCCCGAGCGCACCACGCAGCACGTAACCCGCCGGCACGTTGTCCGGGCGCTCGACCGGGATGCGTCCGCCGAACTCGACGGTTATCACGGTGGGCGCCGCGTTCTGCATGATCGCCACCCAGAAGAGAAGTGCGATGACGACGGCGACGGCCTTCAGCGGGAAGTCGTGGGTCACGATCCGCCGCAGGTCGACGCGTCGGCGCAGCCAGGGGGGGCGCACGCCCTCGGCGGCGCGCACGATTAGGAGGCCTTGCTGCGGAAGGGCAGCGGCTGGATGCGGCTGCGGAGCAGCGAGGACAACACCCGGCGCAGACGCTCCTCGTCGAGCCCGCCGATCATGCGGCCGTTGGAGGCGATCGAGATCGCCTGCGTCTCCTCGGAGACCACGACCACCACCGCGTCGGTCTGCGAGCTCACCGATAGGGCTGCGCGGTGGCGCATGCCATAGCGATGCGCGGCGCGCTCCGGCGTCTCCTCGAGCGGCAGCAGGCAGGCGGCGGCAATGATCTGACCGCCGCGAACGATCACCGCACCATCGTGGAGCGGCGACCGCGTCATGAAGATCGACGCGAGCAGCTCGGCGGTGAGCCTTCCATGGATGGGGACGCCGGTCTCGCTGTAGTCCTGCAGGCCGGTGCTGCGTTCGATCACGACGAGCGCGCCGTGGCGGGCCTCGGCGATGAGAAGAGCTGAGCGCACGAGCTCATCGACGACGTGATCCACCTCTTCACTCGGCTGCTGCACCAGCAAGCGGTTGAGCGGCCCGAGGGTGCCGAGCTGTCCCAGCGCTCGACGCAACTCTGGTTGGAAGACGATCAGGAGTGCGAACACGGCGAAGGCGAAGACGGCGGAGAGCACGAACTTCGTGAGTTCGAGCTTGAGAAGGACGGCGAGCCCATAGATGCCGACGATGACGAGGACACCGAGGAGCAGCTGCACCGCCCGCGTGCCGCGGATGAGAACGAGCACGTAGTAGATGAAGACGGCGACGATGAGGATGTCGAGAACGTTGTTCCAGCCACAGCATTGGCCGAGGAAGACCTTCTGAAGCGCCTCGTTGACGACGTCCATCTAATCCGCCAGCGCCAGCTGCTCGACCTCGGCCGCCAGATCCTCGCGCCCGTCGAGCCGCAGTGCCTGGACCAGCAGCTGGCACTTCGCCTTCGCGACGTCCCGCTTTCCAAGCGTGCGCACGACATCGACGAGCAGCCGCTGCGCATCGTGATCCGCGACGCCGCTCGCGATCAGCTGGAGCAACAGGTCGGATGCCGCGTCGTTCCGCCCATCAGCGATGTACCGGCGCGCCGCCTCGAGCGCCGCGACACCGCCACGCGGGTCGCGCTTCGCGAGGTACCGTGCCGCGTCAGCCTCGACCGCCTGCGAATCGGCATCCGTCGCAACTTGTCCGCCGTTATTCGCGCCCAGTGTGACCGCTTGCGGATCGCTCACGTCACCGTCCGCCCACGGATTCGACGACGGCGCGGACTGGGCGACGAGCTCCGAGTCGTTCTCGGCGGGCATCGGCGCGGGCGGCGCGGGCGGCGGGGGCGGCGGGGGCGGCGCGGCATGGCTGCGCTCGGTCACACCGAACGCGGAGCGCATCAGCGCGGCGCGATCTCCCGCGTCCTCACGTGGGATGCTCGGCGTTGCCGCGGAACGAAGTGGAGCGCTGAGTGACGCCGCCTGAACAGGTACCGGCACGGGTGCGGGCGGCGGTTCTTCCACATCCAGTCCCAGCGTGCGCGCGATCCTGACGAGCTCGCTTGATGCGGGCAAGCGTTCCAACGCGAACTCCGCCTCGAGACGCGCGCGCTCCTTCGCACCGAGCAGCAATGCGTTCTGGATATAGCGCACGAACTCGGCGGCGGCGGTGCCCGGCTCGCCGGCGAGCGTGAGCGCGGCAGCGAGACGGCGATGCGCGGTGAGATCGTTCGGGTCGAGCGCGGTCGCGTCGCGGTACAGGCCGATGGCGGCCGCGCGCTGGCCCGACTTCGCGACCGCGGCGCCACCATCCAGAAGCATGCGCAGAGCGGCCGGCCGGTCCTCTTGTTCGATCAGCACCTTCGCGAGACCGCGGTACCCGCCGTCGGCCGCGGGAAAGCGCTCGAGCAGATAGCGGAACTGCTCCTCGGCCTGTCGCAGCCGACCCAGTTGGAGGCTCTTCAGACCGGATGCGAGCGCGACCTTGTAGTTGAAGTCGGACGAGCGTGTGCTCACTAGCACCTAGTGTGCGCTGCTCGGTAGCGGTGCCGCTAGCGCTTGGTGAACTGCGGGGCCTTGCGTGCCCGCTTGAGACCCGGCTTCTTGCGCTCCTTGGCGCGGGGGTCACGGGTCAGGAGCCCGGCCTTCCGCAGCGCTGGCCCGAGCTCCTTGTCCATCTGCTGGAGGGCGCGGGCGATGCCGTGGGCGATGGCGCCGATCTGGCCGGTCACCCCGCCGCCCTCGACCTTGATCATGGCGTTGAAGCGGCGCGCGGTGTTGGTCACCGTGAAGGGCAGCGTCGCGCGGTCGGTCGCGCCGTCGCGCCCGAAGTAGTCATCGAGCGCCTTGCCGTTCACGACCACCGTGCCCTCGCCGGGCATCAGGCGGACGCGCGCGATGGATGTCTTTCGGCGCCCGGTGCCCTGGAAATACGGTGCTGACTTCATCGCGCTGTGGCCTCCTTCAGCTCGGTCGGACGCTGCGCGGCGTGCGGGTGCTCGGCACCGGCGTAGACGTGAAGCTTGCGCATCATCTGCTCGCCCAGACGGTTCTGCGGGACCATCCCACGGACCGCCCGGCGGATGACCTCCTCGGGTCGCCGCGCGAGGAGCCGCTCGAGGCTTTCGGTCCGCATGCCGCCGGGATACCCGGAGTGGCGCACGTACTGCTTCGCCTGGAGCTTCCGCCCGGTCACCTTGATCTTGGACGCGTTCAGGACGATGACCGGATCGCCGGTGTCGATGTGCGTCGAGAAGGTGACGCGGTGCTTCCCGCGAAGCAGCGTCGCGATGCGCGTGGCGAGGCGGCCGAGCGTCTGTCCGTCGGCGTCGATAACGCGCCATTCGCGCTGGATCTCAGAGCTTTTCACCGCGTATGTCTTCATCATTCCCAGTTCTCGCTTCCGTCCTGTCGTCTTAGTTCGCCGTCACCATACCGGACCGCCACCAGGCACAGACCCTTCGCCGGCGCGCTCGGCCCCGCCAGCGCGCGGTCTCGCGCCGCGAGGACCTCCCCGAACCGCAGGGCCGTCATCTTCCCGCGACCCACCCACAGCAGCGTTCCCACGATGCCGCGGACCATCCCGCGGAGGAAGGCGTCCGCCTCGATCTCGAAGCGGAGGATGTTCCCGTCGGAGACCCACTCGGCGCGCTTCACCGTGCGCTCCCCCGACTCGCCACCCGCCGCGAACGCCGCGAAATCGTGACGTCCGACGAGCTGGGCCGCGGCGGTGCGCATGGCCGCGAGATCGAGCTCGCTCGGATGCCAGTGCTCGCGCCGCGTCCAGAGCGGGTCGCGCACCGCCGCGTTGCGGATCCGATATTCATATGTGCGTCCCGTCGCCGAGAACCTCGCGTGGAACGAATCCTCCGCGGGCTCCAGATCCGAGATCGCGATGTCCTCGGGGAGAAGGGCGTTGACCCCTCTCTCCAGCTCCACTGGTCCCAGTCCGCTCGTGGTCCGAAGGTCCATGACCTGTCCGGTCGCGTGCACGCCTGCGTCGGTCCTACCCGCGCCGGTGATCCGCACCGGCTCCCCGCACATCACCGCGAGGACGCGCTCGAGCTCTCCCTGCACCGTCGGCGCGTTCGGCTGGATCTGGAACCCCGCGTACGCGGTCCCGTCATACGCCACCCGCGTCTTCCAGTGCTTCGTCTTCGACGCTGGCTAGGCCTCCTTCGCGCCCGCGGTCGTCTTCTTGCGCGCGGGTGCGCGCTTCTTTGCCGGCACGGTCTCGGCCTTCGCCGTCTCGGCCGTCGCTTTTGCGCGCCGCCCCGGCAGAGCCAGACGGCGGCGCTTCGGCGCCGCCTCCGCCTCGGCTTCGGTCTTCGTTTCCTCGACCGAGGGCATGAGCTCGAGCAGCATCAGCGGCGCGGAATCGCCGACCCGCCGCGCGAGATGCGTCATGCGCAGGTACCCGGAGTTGCGGTCGGGGTAACGCTTCGCGAGGTCGTCGAAGACTTTCTCCACGATCACCTGCTCGGGCAACCAGCCCTGCGCCCGTCGACGCGCCTCGAGCGAGCCGTCCTTGCCGAGGTTGATCATCTTGTCGACGAAGCGGCGGACCTCCTTGGCCTTCGCCTCGGTCGTCTTCACGCGCTCGTATCGGAGCACGGACAGCGTGAGGTTCTTCAGCATCGTGCGACGCTGCGCTGTCTTTCGTCCGAACTTGCGCTGATGGACCTGATGCGGCACCTAGGACTCCTCCCTCGCTGGGGTCTCGTCGTCGCCATCGTCCAGCGGCGCGCCATCATCCGGCGTCGCACCGTCATCCGGCGTCGCGCCGTCGTCCGAAGGAGCACCATCGTCGATGCTCTCGTCGCGCACCGGTGCCTCGATGAGCCCGCGAGCGGCGAGGCGCTCCTTGATCTCATCCAGCGACTTCTTGCCGAAGTTGCGCATCCGCAGCAGCTCCTCGTCCGGGGTCTGGAGGAGCTGGCCGACCTTGGTGATCCCGTGCCGCTTCAGCGAGTTGAACGCGCGCTGCGGCAGATCGAGGTCCTCGATCGGCATGTCGGAGATGGCCGAAGGAAGGGCGCTGCCATTCGTTCGGTCGGGCGCCTGGATCACCGTCTGAGTCGTCCCGAGCCCGGCGAACATCGTGAACTGCTCCACGAGGATCTTCGAGCCCTGTGCGACCGCCTCGTCCGGTGTGGTGGTGCCGTCAGTCCAGATCTCGAGGATCAGCCGGTCGTAGTTCGTGACCTGGCCGACACGCGTGCTTTCGACCGTGAAGTTCACCTTCTTGACGGGGCTGTAGAGCGCGTCGATCGGAATGACACCGATCGGCAGGCCCTCACGGCGCTCGGCGGAATGGAAGCCGCGGCCAGTGTTGATCGTGAGCTCCATCCAAAGCGACGCCTCGGGCTCGAGTGTCGCGATCGGCGCCTCCGGATTCACGATCTCGATCTCGCTGGTGGTGATGATGTCCCCCGCGGTCGCGATGCCGGGACCTTCCTTCTCGATCGTCAGTGTCACCGGCTCGTTGGAGAACGAGCGGAGCCGGATCAGCTTGAGGTTGAGAACGATCTGGACGACGTCTTCCTTGACGCCGGGGATGGTCGAGAATTCGTGCGCGACGCCGCGCACGCGGGCTGCGGTGATGGCCGCGCCGGGAAGAGATGACAGCAGCACGCGGCGCAGCGAGTTGCCGAGCGTCGTGCCGTATCCAGGCGGGAGCGGCTCGCACGCGAACTTCGCGTAGCGCTCGTCGCCTTCGATGCGCTCGATCTTGGGGTACTCGAGTTCCACGATGGTCATTGGCTGTTCCTTCCTGCCGCGCTAACGGGAATAGTGCTCAACGATGAGCTGTGTGTTGACCTGAGCCTCGATCTGATCGCGCGCCGGCGTCGAAAGCACCTTCGCGCTGAAGTTCTCGGGATCGGTCTCGAGCCAACCGGGACGCGTCTGTGTCTTCGCCCAGGCCAGCATCTCCTTGAAGTAGTTCGAGGCGCGGCTCGACTCCCGCACGGAGATGGCGTCCCCAGCCTTGACCTGATAGCTGGGCGTCTTGGTCATCCGGTCGTTGACCTTGATGTGTCCGTGCGACACGAGCTGCCGAGCCTGCGAGCGCGACTTCGCGAACCCGGCGCGGTACACGGTGTTGTCGAGGCGCCGCTCCAGGTTCTGGAGCATGACCTCACCCGTCGCTCCTTTGATCTCGGCGGCCTGCTCGAACGTGTTCTTCATCTGCTTCTCGAGCACGCCGTAGATGCGACGTAGCTTCTGTTTCTCACGAAGCTGCAGCGCGAAATCGGACACCTTGCGTCGCCGCTGCTGATGCATGCCGGGTGGAGAGCTGCGCCGCTCGAAGGTGCACTTCGTCATGCACTTCTCACCCTTCAGGAAGAGCTTCATGCCCTCCCGCCGGCAGAGGCGGCAGACGGGGCCGGTGTAACGCGCCATTAGACCCTTCTCCTCTTCGGTGGCCGGCACCCGTTGTGCGGGATCGGCGTGACGTCGGTGATCGCCGTGACCTCGAGGCCCGTGGCCTCGAGAGCGCGGATGGCCGCTTCGCGCCCAGCGCCGGGGCCGCGCACGAAGACCTCGACGGTCTTCATGCCCGTGTCGATCGCCTTGCGCGCCGCGTTCTCGGCCGCGACCTGCGCCGCGTAGGGAGTGCTCTTACGCGAGCCCTTCCAGCCGGATGCGCCCGCCGACGACCACGCGATGACATTCCCGACGGGGTCGCTGATCGAGATGATCGTGTTGTTGAACGAGGCCTTGATGTGCGCCACACCGCGCGGCACGACGCGCCGCTCGCGCTTCTTACGCGGAGCGACCTTCTCCGCGCCGGCCGCCTGCTCGCCCTCGGCGCCGCCCTTCTTGTCCTTGGGGGCAGCGTCCTTCTTGTTGTCCTTGGGGGCAGCGTCCTTGTCTTTCGCTGGCGCGCCCGGGCGGTCGGGGCGGTCCTTCGTGGCGACGTCCTTGTTGTCCTTCGCCATTAGGTCTTCGACACCGACTTCTTCTTTCCGGCCACGGTCTTACGTGGACCCTTTCGCGTGCGCGCGTTCGTGCGCGTCCGCTGTCCCCTGACGGGAAGACCCTTGCGGTGCCGAAGCCCGCGGTAGCTGCCGATCTCCTGAAGGCGCTTGATGTTCATCGCGACCTCGCGGCGGAGGTCCCCCTCGACCGTGAAGCCGCGGTCGATGATCTCGCGGATCTTCGCGACCTGGGGCTCGGTGAGATCGCGCACCCGTATCGCGCCGTCGACGCGCGCCTGCTCGAGCACATCGCGCGCGGTCGTTGGCCCGATGCCGAAGATGTAGCGAAGCGACACGTCAACGCGCTTCTCGCGCGGGATGTCAACGCCGGCGATACGTGCCATGTCCCTCCCCTAACCTTGCCGTTGCTTGTGCTTCGGCTCCGAGCAGATCACGAGGATCTGACGGTCGCGCCGGATGATCTTGCACTTGTCACAACGCTTCTTGACCGATGCGCGAACCTTCATCTAAGACAGATCACTCCTCGCAACTTGGTCGCGTGAGTCACCCTTTTTGACTTCGCACGCTATTGAACTTGAGCTCGCACGCTAGTACCGGACCCTTCGCGTGATGCGACCCCGCTTTAAGTCGTATGGCGACAGCTCCACCAGCACCTTGTCCCCCGGAACGACGCGAATGAAGTTCATCCGCATCTTCCCCGAGATATGCGCGAGCACCGAGTGCCCGTTCTGGAGCTCGACCTTGAACATCGCGTTCGGGAGGGCTTCGGAGACGGTGCCCTCCACCTCGATCACGTCCTTGGACGGCTTGTTACTTGCCATGGGCTCCAGACACAGGGGTCTCCGCGGCGTGTGCCCACGGGAACCAAAATTGTACCGAAACCGCCCAAGCGGAGCAACGGGTGGTCATGCGGCGGCCATCGCCTTGCCCTCGGGAGCCGTCAGGACGATCGGCCCGGCCGCGGTGCAGGCGAGCGTGTGCTCGAAATGGGCCGACAGGCTGCCGTCGGCGGTGACGACGGTCCACCGGTCCGGGAGCGTCTTCGTTTCCGGCCTGCCGACGTTGACCATGGGCTCGATCGCGATGCAGAGGCCCTCCTTTATCTGCAGCCCGCGCTCGGGGGCGCCGTAGTTGGGGACCTGCGGCTCCTCGTGCATGGCCCGACCGATCCCGTGGCCGACGTAATTGCGAACGACGCTGAATCCCTTGCTCTCGACGAACCGCTGGACCGCCGCTCCGATGTCCCCGAGTCGCTTGCCGACGACCGCGGCGGCGATGGCCCGCCGCAGCGCCTCGTCGGTGGTGGCGATGAGCTGCGTCGCCTGCGCCGAGACCTGACCGACCGGGACCGTCACCGCGGCATCGGCGTGCCAGCCATCCACGATCGCGCCGGCGTCGATGCTGAGGATCTCCCCCTCCTTGAGGCGCCGCTTGCCGGGGATGCCGTGAACGAGCTGCTCGTTCACGCTGGTGCAGATAACACCTGGGAACGGGGGAAGGACCGGAGCGCCGTACCCCTTGAAGTTCGACGTCGCGCCCCGGCGCTTCAGGATGTCGGCGGCGATCCGATCGAGCTCGGCGGTCGTCACGCCCGGCCGCACCGCGGCGCGGCAGGCGGCAAGGATCTCGGCGACGATGCGGCCGGCTTCGCGCATCTTCGCGGTCTCCTGCGGCGTCTTCAGCGTGATCATCAGCTCGCGTCCCTGCCCTTTCGGCGGTCGAGGATCGCGGTCAGGCGCGCGCCGATCTCCTCCATCGTGCCGACACCCACGACACGCTGGACGAGGCCGCGCTTGTCGTAGTAGTCGATCACCGGTTTCGTCTCGTTCTCGTAGATCTCGAGGCGCTTCTTCACGACTTCGGGGGATTCGTCGGAGCGCGCCGTGGCGCTGACCGGACCGCCGCACCGATCGCATACGCCAGGCGTCTTCGGAGGACGCACCGCGAGCGAGTAAACAGTCTGACAGCGAGAGCAGGTCGCGCGCGCACCGAGCCGCGCCAGCAGCTCATCGCGTGGGACATCGAGGAGAAGGACGTCCGAGACCGATCGGCCGCGCTCCTTGAGCAGCTTGTCGAGCGCCTCCGCTTGAGCGACGGTCCGCGGAAAGCCGTCGAACACGATGCGCGTCTTGCGCGGGATGTCCGCGAGTCGCTCGCGCACCATCTTCGTCGTCACATCGTCGGGCACGTACTGGCCCTTCGACATATACGTTTGCGCAAGCTTGCCGAGATCGGTGCCCTGCGACAGGTGCGCGCGGAACAGGTCACCGGTCGCAAGCTGCACGTAACCGAGCTCGTCCACCATCCGTCGGGCCTGCGTGCCCTTCCCCGAGCCGGGCGGCCCCATGATGATCAGATCGCCACCCGGCACTAGCGGATGAACCCCTCGTAGCTGCGCTGCAACAGCTGCGCTTCGAGCTGCTTCATCGTCTCAACGACAACGCCGACGACGATCAGGATGCTCGTGCCGCCGAGGCGCAGCGTCTGCACGCCGGTGATGTCACCGATGAGCGTCGGCATGACCGCGACGATGCCGAGGAACAGGGCACCGGCGATCGTGATGCGCGTGACGACACGGCCCAGGAACTCCGCGGTCGGCCGACCCGGCCGGATGCCGGGGATGAAGCCGCCGTAGCGCTTGATGTTGTCAGCGACGTCATTGGGCACGAAGGTGAAGGCGGTGTAGAAGAACGTGAACGCGACGACCAGCAGGAAGTACAGGCTGTTGTAGAAGACAGGGTTTGCGAACGCGCCGACGATGCCGTTCGACAGACTCGCCACCCATTCGGTCTCGCTCGTCGTGAAGTACTGCGCCACCTGACTGGGCAGCAGCAGGATCGAGATCGCGAAGATGATCGGGATGACGCCCGCGCTGTTCACGCGCAGTGGGATGTGGGTGCTTCCACCGGAGTACATGCGTGTCCCGCGCACTCGTTTCGCGTACTGGACGGGGATCCGACGCTGGCCCTCCTGGATGAAGATGATCGCGGCGATCACGCCACATCAGGATCAGCGTCCCCGAGGTCAGCGACGCGAGGATCGCCAGCGTGAGACCAAGGTCATCCGGACCGAAGGCCTTCAGCACGCCCGACCGCTGCATGAAGACCGCGACGCCGATGCCCTGCAGCAGCGCGAGCGGGACGGTCAGGATGCGTGTGTACTGGTTGATCTTGTTGCGCCCGTACTCGCCCTCCTTTGAGAGGCGCTCGAGCGCGGGGATCGTCTGATTGAGAAGGGTCATGATGATCGAGGCGTTGATGTAGGGGTTCACGCCGAGCGCGACGACCGACAGCTTCGCGAGGCCGCCACCCGAGAAGAGGTCGAGCAGGTTCAGCAGCTGGCTCGAGTTGATGACCTGCTGCAGCTGCTCCTGGTCAACGCCGGGCAGCGGCACGTGCGCGAGGAAGCGGAACACCACCAGCATCCCGAGGGTGAAGAGGATCTTGTTGCGCAGGTCCGGGGTGCGGAACGCCTCTACCAGCGCGGCGAACATGCCCATGGGGCTAGGCGGCGCCGATGATCACGATGGATCCGCCCGCGGACTCGATCTTCTGCCGCGCCGCCGCGGAAACGGCGTGCGCGTGCACCTCGAAGCCGTCCTTCACATCGCCGTCCGCGAGGATCTTCACGCGCGCGTTCAGCCGGACCAGGCCCTTCGCCGCCAGCGTCTCCGGCGTGACCTTGCCGTCGACCGCGTAGTCGCCGAGACGACCGACGTTGACGCCGACGTACGAGACGCGAAAGCGCGTGTTCTTGAAGCCACGCATCTTGGGGATGCGCATGTGGATCGGCGTCTGGCCGCCTTCGAACCAGCCCGGGATGCCCGGACCGCTTCGCGCCAGCTGACCCTTCGTGCCCTTACCCGCGGTCTTGCCCTGGCCGGAGGAGATCCCGCGGCCCACGCGGCGCCGGGCCTTTCGCGCGCCATTCGGAGCGCGCAGCTCGTGCTGTCTCATGCCTTCTCCGTCTTCGCGCTCTTCGCGCTCACTTCGACCAGATGCGCAACGCGGCGCAGCATGCCGCGCACCGATTCGGAATCGGACTGCTCGACGGTCTGGCCGGTGCGCCGAAGGCCGAGGGCCTCGAGCGTGCGGCGCGCGGCGATCTTCTCGCCGATCGAGCTGCGGTGCTGCCGGATCAAGAGACGCGTCACGGCGTCACCGGCTCGGCCGCGGGCTCCGCGCGGTTCCGCCTGATGTCGACGCCACGCATCTCCGTGATGCGCTGAGCCGAGCGCAGGCCGGAGAGGGCCTTCATCGCGGCCATGACGACGTTGACCGGGTTCGTGCTGCCGAGCGACTTCGACAGGATGTCGCTGATGCCCGCCGACTCGACGACCGCGCGCACCGAACCACCGGCGATGACGCCGGTGCCCTTCGAGGCCGGGCGCAGGAGCACCTTTGCCGCGCCGAAATCCGCGGTGATCGGGTGCGGGATGGTGCGATCGACGAGAGGCACGAGGATGAGGTGCTTCTTCGCGTCCTCGATGCCCTTCTTGATCGCCTCGGGGACCTCGTCGGCCTTCCCAAGACCTGCTCCGACATGCCCGCGGCCATCACCAACGACGACAACGGCCGAGAAGCTGAAGCGACGGCCACCCTTCACGACCTTGGACACGCGGTTGATCTGCACGACCCGCTCGGTCAGCTCCAGACGAGTTGGATCGATCCTTGGCATTAGAGCTTGACCCCCGATTCGCGGACGCCGTCGGCGAGCGCCTTCACTCGTCCGTGATACCGGTAGCCACCGCGGTCGAACACGACCTCGGTGACGCCCTTCTGCTTCGCGCGGCCCCCGAGCAGCGTGCCAACGGTCTTCGCGCTGTCGATCCGCTTGCCCTTCGCGTCCTTCGCCTCTTTGGAGGATGCCGCGGCGAGCGTGCGCCCGGCGTCATCGTCCACAAGCTGCGCGTAGATGTGCGTGAGCGAACGGAAGACGGCGAGGCGCGGACGCGCGGCGCTGCCGCGGATCTTCTCGCGCACCCGCGAATGACGCCGCTCGCGGGACTGTCGCCGTGTCTCTACACCCATGCGTCCTCCCCTAGGCCTTCGCGCCGACCTTGCCAGCCTTGCCCGCCTTCTTCTTGATGCGCTCTTCCGCGTACTTGATCCCCTTGGCCTTGTACGGGTCCGGTACGCGCAGCGAGCGGATCCGTGCCGCCATCTCGCCGACCATCTGCTTGTCGGTGCCCAGCACCTTCAGCTTTTGCGGCGTCTCGAGCGCGAACGTCACTCCGGTGGGCGGATCGATCTCCACCGGGTGCGAGAACCCGAGCGCGAGCTGCAGCTTCTTGCCTGCGAGCACGGCGCGATAGCCGGTGCCGCTGATCTCGAGATCACGAGCGTACCCGGTCGTCACACCGGTGACCATGTTCTGAAGGAGCGCCCGTGTGAGGCCGTGCAGCGCGCGGCTCGACTTCTCGTCGTCTTTGCGCTTCACGACGAGCGTGGAGTCCTCTCGTGTGACGCTCACGTCGGGGTGGAAGGTGCGCACGAGCTCACCTTTGGGACCCTTCACGCGCACGGTGTGACCGTCGATCTTGACGTCCACGCCCTGCGGGACCGCGACCGGGAGGCGACCGATGCGACTCACCAGATGTAGGCGAGGACTTCCCCGCCCAATCCTTTCTTCTCGGCCTCGCGTCCGGTCATGACACCGGAGGAGGTCGAGACGATCGCGATGCCGAGCCCGCCGAGCACGCGCGGCATCTCGGTCTTACGCGCGTACACGCGCAGGCCCGGCCGGCTGATGCGCCGGAGCCCGGACACCGCCGGCACCTTGCCACCGATGTACTTCATCTTGATCACGATCTCGCGCGCGGAGGGCTGATCGAACGAGGCAATGAAGCCCTCGGCCTTCAGGATCTTCGCGACCTCGAGCTTCGTTCGGCTTGCCGGAATGGTCACCGTCTCGTGACGCGCGCCCGCGCCGTTCCGCACACGCGTGAGCATGTCGGCCAGCGGGTCGCTGGGCGCGCCGCCGATGCGCGGCTTCTTCACCTTCGCAGGCGCCGCGCGCTTCACGGGGGCGGGCCGCGGCGCGAGGCCGCCTTCGGCGACGGGTGGCTCGAGCGTCGGCGCGGTCGTGGGCCTCGTCTCTTCGTTCATTTCCATCTCACCAGCTCGATTTCGTCACGCCGGGCAGCTCGCCCATGAGCGCGCGCTCGCGGAAGCAGATCCGACACAAGCCGAATTTGCGCATGTAGCCACGCGGACGGCCGCAGACCTGGCAGCGGTGGTAGCCCTGCACCTTGTGCTTCGGCGTCCGCTGGGACTTGAGGATCAAGCTCTTCTTGGCCATGAGTGGGGCTAGGCCCCTTCCACCCCCTTCGAAGGTGCCTTGAACGGCATGCCGAGGCCGCGCAGCAGAGCGCGCGCCTCCTCATCCGTTTTGGCGGTCGTGACGATCGTGATCTCCATACCGCGCAGGCGGTCGATCTTGTCGTAGTCGATCTCCGGGAAGACGAGCTGCTCCTTCAAACCGAGCGAGAAGTTGCCGCGGCCGTCGAAGCTGCGGTCCGGAATGCCCTGGAAGTCGCGGATGCGCGGGAGCGCGACCGTGACGAGCTTCTCGTAGAAGTGCCACATCCGCTCGCCGCGCAGCGTGACCTTGAGCCCGATCGGCATGCCGATGCGCAGCTTGAAGTTCGAGATGGCGCGCCGGGACTTCGTGACCACCGGACGCTGGCCCGTGATCTGCGCCAGGTCCGAGGCCGCGGCGTCCATGGCCTTCGCGTTGCCGATCGCCTCGCCCATCCCGATGTTGACCACGATCTTGTCGAGCCGAGGGATCTGCATGACGTTCTTGAAGCCGAACTGCTTGCGCAGCTCGTCCCGTAGCGCCGTGTCGTAGCGCTGTTTCATCGCGCTGGCGACCGCCATTATTCCTTCTCCTCGACCACGATCGGCTCCCCGCATCGCTTGCAGATGCGCTCCTTGGTGTCCTCGTCCATGCGGTGCCCGACCCGCGTGGCCTCGCTGCAGTGCGGGCAGATCACCATGACCTTGCCCATCGCGAGACCCATCGGCTGGTCGACGATCCCGCCCTTCTGGTTCTTCGTTGGATTCGGTTTGGTGTGGCGCTTGCCGATATTCACGCCGGCAACGATCACCTTGCCCGACGGGCCATCGACCTCCTGCACCTTGCCGCGCTTGCCGCGGTCGCGGCCGGCGATGACCACGACCTCGTCGCCCTTGCGGATGCGCAGATTGCTCGGCATTAGAGGACCTCCGGCGCGAGGGAGACGATCTTCATGAAGTTGCGCTCGCGCAGCTCGCGCGCCACCGGGCCGAAGATGCGCGTGCCGCGCGGCTGGTTCTGCGGGGTGAGCAGGACCGCCGCGTTGTCGTCGAAGCGGATCAGGGAGCCATCCGCGCGGCGGTATTCCTTCGTCTGACGGACGACGACCGCGCGCACGACCTCACCCTTTTTCACGCCTGAGTTCGGAATGGCGTTCTTCACCGCGGCGATGAACACGTCGCCGATCGAAGCGGAGGTCCCGGTCGACGAGCCCAGCACGCGGATCACCGAGAGCTCTCTCGCACCGGTGTTGTCGGCGACGCGTACGCGGGTATACGGACGGATCAAGCTTTGGTCTCCTCGGTCTCTTCGTCGGCCTCGTCGGCATCGTCACCCGGCTTCGAGAGGATCTCCGAAACGCCTTCGGACTCTTCGAGCGCCTTCTCGACATCGGCGACGCGCGGCGCGGCTGCGCCGGCCTCGCCGAGCCGCGAGATCACCTCGACGACCCGCCACCGTTTCGTCGCGCTGTACGGGCGGCTCTCCTGGATGCGCACGAGGTCGCCTTCACGCACGTCGCCCGCGTCGTCATGCGCCGCGAAGCGCTTGCGCACGCGAACGACCTTCTTGTACAGCGGGTGCTCGCGCTGGCGCTCGACGGTCACGATGACCGTCTGCGCCTGCTTCGCCGACACGACGACGCCGACCTTGGTCTTGCGGCGGAAGCGACGCCAGCCGGTGACCGCCTGGGTCGCCGTCGCGGAGTGCGAAACCGTGGCCGCGGCGCGCTTGCGCGTGACGGTCTTGCGCACGGCCGGACGAGACGGCGTGGCGGTCGCCGTCGCGGCGGCGCGCGGAGCGGCGGCCGTCGACTTCTTCGCGGCCGTGGTCTTCTTTGCCGCGGTCTTCGTCACCGTCGTCTTCGCGGCCGCTGTTTTCTTCGTGGTCTTCTCAGCCATTCGTCGCTCTCTCTCGCTCCTGCAATACGGTCAGCGCGCGCGCGATCCGTCTGCGGGCGGCGGGCAGCCCGCGGTAGTTCTTCAGCTGGCGCGTCGCCAACTTGAAGCGGAAGTCAAAGAGCTCCTCTTTCGCGCTCTTGAGCTCGTCAGCGAGCTCCGTGTCAGACAGCCTCCGCATGTCCTTCAGTTGCAACGCCGCCCCCTTCCTGCCCCTCTCGTGACACGAACTTCGTCTTGATCGGAAGCTTGTATGACGCGAGGCGCAGGGCTTCCTTCGCGAGCGACTCGCTCACACCCGCGACCTCGAACAGGATCCGTCCGGGGCGGATCACCGCGACCCAGTGATCCGGCGCGCCTTTGCCCGATCCCATCCGCACCTCGGCCGGCTTCTTCGTCACAGCCCTGTCCGGAAATGGCCGGAACCAGACCTTTCCGCCACGCTTGAAGTGGTGGACGATCGCGCGCCGTGCCGCCTCGATCTGGCGTGCCGTCATCCAGCACGGCTCCTGCGCCTGCAGCGCGTAGTCGCCGAACGCGATCGTCGCGCCCGCCTGCGCGTGACCCTTCATACGGCCGCGCTGGAACTTTCGGTGCTTCATCCGCTTCGGTTGCAGCATGTCTAGGCCCCCACCACCGGCGGCGCGCTTGTTGCGAGCGGTGCCGCGGGCACCGGCGGGACGGGCGGCGGTGGCGGCGCCACCGGACCGAGTGGCGCGGGTCGCGACGCGCTACCGCCGGGCGCGTTCTGTGCGACCTGACGCGGCGCCGGCTCGATGTCGCCCTTGTAGACCCACGCCTTCACGCCGATCGTGCCGTATGTGGTCTTGGCGATCGCGCGGCCGAACTCGATGTCCGCGCGCAGCGTGTGCAGCGGGACGCGGCCTTCGCGCTCCCACTCACGGCGGCTCATCTCGGCCCCGCCGAGTCGTCCCGCGACTGCGACGCGCACGCCCTTCGCGCCCGACTTCATCGAGCGGAGGACGGTCTGCTTCAGCACCTTGCGGAATGACACGCGGCGCTCCAGCTGCTGCGCGACGTTCTCAGCGATGAGCACGGCGTCCAGCTCCGGATAGCGGATCTCGAAGATGTTCACCTTCACGGCCTTGCCGGTCGTCTTGCCGAGCACCTGGCGCAGCTCCTCGACCTTCGCTCCCCCCTTGCCGATGACGACACCTGGCTTCGCGGTGTGGATCGTTACGGTGACCTGGTTGGTGGAACGCTCGATGTCGATGCGCGCGATCGCCGCGTCGCGCAGGCGCGCGCGAATCCCGGCGCGGATCGACACGTCCTCCTTCAGGAGGATCGGGTAGTTCTTCGAACCCGCGTACCACTTCGCGTTCCAGGTCTTGACGAATCCGAGCCGGAATCCGATCGGATGAACCTTCTGTCCCATCAGGCCTTCCTCTCGTCGACGATCACCGTGATGTGGCACGTGCGGCGCAGCTTGGTGTCGCGCCGTCCGCGGCCGCGCATCCAGATCCGGCGACGGCCGAGCGTACGACGCGGCCGATCGGCAGAGCCGTGCCCTTGGGCAGGTTTTCCAGCATCGCGATCGCCTCTTCCGCGGTCTTTCCGGTGATGAGGTCGGTCACGAGCCTCGCCTTGCGTGGCGAGAAGCGCTGGAACTTCGCGGACGCTCGCACTTCCATCCTCATGCCCCCGGTTTCACAGCGGCGACCGTCTCGGCGGCGGCGCCGCGGCCGTGCGCGCGGAACGTGCGCGTCGGCGCGAACTCACCCAAGCGGTGGCCGACCATGTTCTCGGTAATGAAGACCGGCACGTGACGCCGGCCGTCGTGCACGGCGATCGTGTGCCCGACCATGGTCGGGAGCACGAGCGACGCGCGCGACCAGGTCTTGACCACCTTCTTCTCGTTGCGCGCGTTGAGCTGCTCGATCTTCTTCTTGAGCGAGTCGTGCACGAAGGGGCCCTTGCGGATAGAACGGGTCACTTGCTCTTCCTCTTCTTCGGACGCTCGGTCACGAAGCGATCCGTCTTCGGGTTGCGTCGCGTCTTGAGCCCCATCGCGGGCTTGCCCCACGGCGTCTGGGCCATGCCACCGACCGGCGACTTCGCCTCGCCGCCACCGTGCGGATGGTCACGGGGCGACATCACGACGCCGCGGACCGCGGGACGCCAGCCCATGCGGCGCTTGTGCCCGGCGCCGCCGACCTTCTGGTTCTCGTGCTCGACATTGCCGAGCTGTCCGACCGTCGCGCGGCACCGCACCTGGACGACGCGGATGCCACCCGACGGAAGACGGATCTGCGCGTATTCGCCTTCCTTCGCGACGAGCTGGGCCATACCTCCTGCAGCGCGCACGAGCTGCGCGCCGCGGCCGGGCTGGAGCTCGACGCCATGGATCGTCGTGCCGGTCGGAATGTTCTCGAGCGGCAGGCAGTTACCAACGCGGGCTTCTGCCTCGGGGCCGGAGAGCACGGTGTCCCCCACCTTGAGCTCGTTCGGCGCGAGGATGTAGCGCTTCTCGCCGTCGCGGTATACCAGCAGTGCGAGACGAGCCGAGCGGTTCGGGTCGTATTCGATCGCGAGAACACGCGCCGGGATACCGTCCTTGGTGCGCTTGAAGTCCACGATCCGGTAGCGCCGCTTCTCGCCGCCGCCGCGGTGCCGCGTGGTCACGCGACCCTGCGCGTTGCGGCCGGCCTGGCGCAGCTTGCGCTCGGTCAGGCTCTTCTCGGGTTTGTTCTTCGTGATCTCGGCGTACGACGCGGACTGCCGGAAGCGGCGAACCGGCGTGAACGCTTTGTACTGCTTCAGCGGCATTCCTTAGACCCCTTCCACGAAGTAGCGCTCGATCTTCTGACCCTCGGCGATCGTGACGATCGCCTTCTTCCAGTCAGGTCGGCGGCCGATGCGACGTCCCAGACGCCGTTCCTTACCGCGAACGGTCATGGTGTTCACATCGACGACGTCCACCTTGAACGCCTCGGCGACGGCGGTCGCGATCTCCTGCTTGGTCGCGTCCTTTACGACCTCGAAGGTGTAGCGGCCGGCGCCCGTCTCGGTCATCGAACGTTCCGTGATGACGGGGCGGAGCAGCACCAGGGTCCCTCTCATGCCCGTGCCTCCGCGCGCTCGCCGGCCCGCACCGCGAGCGCTTCGAGCGCGGGCCGGGTGACGAGGAGCGTGTCCGACTCCATCACGTCTGAGAGGCGCAGCGATCCGGGCGTTCGCAGCTCGACGTCGGGCAGGTTCGCCATCGCGCGGCCGATGCCCTCGTTGAGCTCCGGGGCGATGACCATCGTGCGGCCGGTGTCGCCGATCTTGCCGAGCCACGCGACGACCTCGCGCGTGCGCACTCGCTCGCCATCGAAACGAAGCTCCTCGAGGACGAAGATCCGTCCCGCCGCGGCGCGCTCGCTCACCGCTTCGCCGAAGGCGGCGCGGCGCATCTTCTCGGGCATGCGCTGCGCGTACTGCCGTCCGTTGGGACCGAAAACGACGCCACCGTGGCGCCACAGGGGAGAGCGGATGCTGCCCTGACGCGCGCGGCCGGTGCCCTTCTGGCTCCACGGCTTCTTGCCGCCACCCGCGACGCGCGCGCGGTTCTTCGTGTGCGCCGTCGCCTGGCGTGCGTTCGCGCGACCGGCGATGAACGCCTGGAAGAGCGTCGCGGCGCGCGAGGCGCCCTTCAGGAACGCGGCGGGCAGGGCGATCGATCCGGACGACGAGCCGTCCGCCGCGATGAGCGGTGCCTCGCCCTCTGGCGCGGTCGGCAGCGGTCTTGCGGCGACCTTCTCGCGCTTCGCCTGCTCCTGCCGCGCCTGCGCGCGCGGTCGCGCGGGCTCGGCCCGTCTTGCGACACGCGTGATCGGCCGCGCGACGACGCGCTTCGCGGGCGTGGTCGTCTTCGCGGCAGTCATCTTCTTTGCCGCGGAGGCTTTCGCGGGAGCGGCCTTCGTTGGGGCCACCTTCGGCGCCGCGCCGGTGCGCTTCGCGCCGGCGGTCGCCGCCGTCGGCTTCTTGGCCGCCGCGGTCGCCTTCTTCTTCGTGTCCTCGGTCTTCGCCATTACGCTTTCTTCACCATCACGATGGAGTTGCGCGGGCCGGGGATCGCGCCGGACAAAATGAGCAGCGAACGCTCGCCATCGGCGCGCAGCACCTCGAGGTTCTTCACAGTCACGCGGTCGACGCCCTGATGCGACGCCATGCGCAGTCCTTTGAGTACGCGACCCGGCGTGGTACCCGCGCCCACCGAGCCCTGGCGGCGGAGGTGGTCGGACCCGTGCGACTTGGGTCCACGCGTGAAGTGGTGCAGGTGCACCGGACCCTGGAAGCCTTTGCCTTTGGAGATACCGGTCACGTGCACCTTGTCGCCGACCGCGAAGCTCTCGACACCGATCGTCTGTCCCGGGGCGAAGCCGGTCACGTCGTCCACGCGGACCTCCCGCAGATGCTTGAGCGGCGGCAGATCCCCCAGGTGACCCCGCTCGCCCTTCGACATCTTCTTCTCGGCGATAGCGCCGAAGCCGATCTGCAGCGCCGTGTAGCCGTCGCGCTCCTTGGTGGCGACGCGGGTCACGAGGTTCCCCTCGGTCGCGATGACCGTCGCACCGACCACCGACCCGTCGGGCCGGAAATGCTGGAGCATGCCGACCTTGCGGCCGATGATGACGGCCTTCGCCATCGCCAGTGCCGCGGCCGCGTCGCTCGTCTCTTCGGGTTCTGGTGTGGCGGTCTCGTCGGTCATCTCTTGAGTCCTTTAGAGCTTGATCTCGATGTCGACGCCGGCCGGAAGGTTCAGCTTCATGAGGGCGTCGACGGTCTTCTGTGATGGATCGTTGATGTCGATGAGGCGCTTGTGCGTCCGGATCTCGAACTGCTCACGCGAGTCCTTGTAGATGAACGGGCTGCGGATCACGGTGAACTTTTCGATGCGCGTAGGCAGTGGCACTGGCCCGGTCACCGTCGACCCGGTGCGCTGCGCGGTCTCGACGATCTGCGCCGCGGACTGGTCGATCAGCTTGTGGTCGTAGGCCTTGAGCCGGATCCGGATGCGCTGTTTTGCCATCGCTACGCTTCCTGCTCAATCTCGCGGCTACGCCGCGGAGACACGCTCAGGGCTGTGCGGATTCGCTCGTCGCGCACGCTCGCTTCGCTCGCTGAACAGGGGCCCCTGCCCCTGAGCCGCTCCTCGCTCAACTTCACTGCGTTGCTCATTCCAGGATCTTGGTCACCACGCCGGCGCCCACGGTCTTGCCGCCTTCGCGGATGGCGAAGCGCAGACCCTCTTCGAGAGCGATCGGGGTGATGAGCGTGACGGTCAGTGAGGCGTTGTCGCCGGGCATGACCATCTCGGTCCCGGCCGCCAGCTCGGCCGACCCGGTGACGTCG
>CAJDUG010000031.1_pt1 | contig 27653 bp, 29 predicted proteins | sample 7390021 | NCBI WGS metagenome assembly CAJDUG01 (sample SAMEA7055676, study PRJEB34461) | soil metagenome | biome: terrestrial ecosystem; feature: Peninsula; material: soil | place: Antarctica | collected 2016
GGCTCGTGCCAGATCGGTCCTGCGTGCCGGAGGCGCATGTCGGACATCCATCGTGAGTACGAGGCGAGATCCTCCTCGAGCGGAGTGCGCAGCGTGGTGTGCTTGCCTTTGACGATGCCACCGAGTGCCATTGGCCCACGAGGATACGGAGTCGGCTACCTCGTCTGCAGGAGGCCAAACCCCTCCAATATGAGGTTCTCGAGGTCGCCAGGACGGGCGAACGTCTGCGGATCGGTGTAGATCGACTCGGTAATCGACCCACAGTTGTCTCCTGCGCAAGAGATCTCTTCGGTCCCGCGGTGGCTGGTAAATCCGCCGAAGATCGTGTTGATCCGGACCGCCGTCGTGACCGCGACCCAGAGCTGGTAGGGACTCGGTGTCGTCGCACGCGGCGCCGCGCCGACCGCACCTCCGCTACCGCTGTTCTTGGGATGGATCGTGTTCGTGCGGATGAACAACGGTGCCTGTGGGCACAGAGCCACGGGTCGTGCACCGAGGACGGTGTAGCCCTGACGGACCAGCGTGTTGACCGAGATCTGCAGCGACGTGAGCGCCGCGCTCACGTCGGACCCGGCGCTCGGGTCGACGTACAGACACAGCATGACTTCGTTGCGCCCGTTCTCGCGTGCACGCGTGGCGAGACCGAGGTTCGCCGTAGTCGGATCCACGCGAACACCAGCGGTGCTCGGGGCCGCAGTCGGGGGCGAAACGCGTGCGGCCGTGGCGGTCGAGCCAGGACCGAGAGCCGGCGATTGGACAGAGCAGGCCGACAGGACGGCCAGCGTGACCGCGGCCATGAGGCATCTCATTCGATCAGCCTAGAGCCACGATCGGTCCGCTCAGGCCGCCGGCAAACGCACCGTGAACTCCGCGCCGCCTTCGTCGACGTTGCGCGCAGTGATCGCGCCGCCGTGCGCGACGGCGATCGCCTGCGCGATCGCGAGACCGAGCCCCGCGCCGCTCTGCTGCGCGTTGTCGCCGCGATAGAACCTGCGGAAGAGGCGCGTCTGCGCACCGCCGGGAAGGCCCGATCCCGCATCGCGTACGCGCAAGACCGCCTGGCCGTCCTCGCGCGAGCCGCGCACCGCGACGGACGCGCCGCGCGGCGAGTGCTTCACCGCGTTGTCGATGAGGTTCGTGAAGAGCTGCGCCAGCCGGTCGGGATCGCCGCGCACCGCGGGCAGACCGCCGGTCGCGAGGTCAAGGCTCACTCCGGCTTCCTGAGCCTGCACCGCGAGCGCGGCGACCGCGCTCGTCACGAGCGCCGCCGCCTCGACGCGCTCGCGGGCGAGTTCAGGACCGCCGGCTTGAAGCTTCGCGACCTCGAGCAGTCCCTCGACCATGCGGATGAGCCGTCGCGACTCGCGCTGGATGATCTTCGCCGCGGGCGGTGCTGCTTCGCCGGCCACCTCGCCCTCGGCGATCGCCTGCGCGAATCCCTGGATCGATGTGAGCGGGGTCCGCAGCTCGTGTGAAATGTCGGCGAGGAAGGCCTGCTCGCTGTCACGCGCGCGCTCGATCTCGCCGGCCATCTCATTGAAGGCGCCGCCGAGCTCGGCGACCTCGCCGGGTCCACTGATCGGCACCCGCGTCCGGTACTCCCCGTGCGCGAAGCGACGAGCGCCAGCGACGAGCTCGCGCAGCGGCCGGGTTATGGTCCGCGACAGGAGGCCCGCGACGATGAGCGCGAAACCGGCGGCGACGGCGCCGGCGACGAGGAGCGACGGGAAGAGCGCGCGCAGCGCGTCGCCGAAGGCGGCGCGGGGACGCGCCACGACGATGATCGCCGGATTGACGACGCCGGAGGCCGCGGGGCGGAACGCCTGCTGCACGAACAGCCACTGCGCGTCGCGGTCCGTGAATCCGCCGAAACTCGCCTGCGTCGGTGCCGCGAGTGTCTGGCCGACGATCGCGTTCTCGCTGTCGACCAGCACGCGCCGGTTGTTCGCCAGCACGAGGAGCCGAGCGTCAGCGGATTCGGCCTGCTCCGTGAGCGTCTCGATGACCTCGCGAGGCTGCTGGCCATTCCGGAGGCCCGTCTGCATCGCGGTCAACAGTGGCGCCGAGAGCTCCTGGAGCCGGAGGCGCAACACGTCGTTCTCGTAGCGGATGAAGAGACCGGAGATCGTGATGGCCGCGACGAGAAGGCCGACCGCGACGACACCCAGATACGAGAGGAACAGCCGTCCGGCAACGCTCCTCAACATCACGCGGTGGGCGCCACGATCTTGTACCCAACGCCCCACACCGTCTCGATCTTCGCGTCGGTCCCCGCCAGCTTGTCCCGCAGCTGCTTCACGTGCACGTCCACCGTCCGTGTTTCACCGGGGTACGCGAAGCCCCACACGTCCTCGAGCAGCTTGTCCCGTGTGAGGACCACGCCCGGCTGACGGCAGAACGCCTCGAGGAGCTCGAACTCCTTGGCCCGCAGCGGCACTACGCGCTCGCCAATGAGGACTTCGTGTCGAGCGGGATCCACGCTGAGGTTCCCGATACGGAGCACCCGCCCACCGCCGGGCATGCCGGAGGCGCGACGGAGGATCGCGCGCACGCGTGAGACGAGCTCGCGCGGATTGAAGGGCTTCGCGAGGTAGTCATCCATGCCGGCATCGAGACCCGCGACGAGCTGGGCATCCTCCGCGCGCGCGGTGAGCGCGATCACCGGCGTGTCCGCGCGGCCCCGTAGCTCGTTGAAGAGGTCGATCCCGTCCGCGTCCGGCAGTCCGAGGTCGAGCACGACCAGCGCGGGCTTCACCTCGTCGAAGAGAGCGCGCGCCCGAGCGCCGGTGGCCGCGTGTTCGACGATGTACCCGGCGTTGCGCAGGTACAAGGTGACCAGCTGCGCGACAGACGCGTCGTCCTCGACGACGACGATCCGCGCGGTTCCGCTCACCACGCGAGGATACGTCGGCTATCGTCCGGCGGATGACGCTCAAGCTCGCGACCATCCTCGCGCACCCGGATGACGAGACCTTCGGCACGGGCGGCACGATCGTCCGATATGCGAGGGAGGGGATCGAGGTCCACAGCCTCTGTCTCACCGAGGGTGAGAAGGGATGGGCCGGCGTCGAGGATGCGATCGTTCCACGCGAGCTCGTCGGGCCGACGCGCGCGCGAGAGCTCGCCGAGGCTGGTCGTCGCATGGGCGTCACGAGCGTCACGTGCCTTCGATATCCGGACAGCGCCCTCGCGGCCGTCAATGAGGACTGGGTCGTCCGCGACATCGTGCGCTGGCTCCGCCGGGTGCGACCGGAGGTCGTGATCATCTGGGGCCCCGACGGCGGGTACGGGCATCCCGATCACATCGCGGCCGGGGAGCGCGCGCTCAAGGCCATCGAGCTGGCGGGCGTGCAGCGATACCAGCCCGAGCTCGGAGCCCATTGGCATGCGAAGCGGTGTTATCGATTCGTCGCCGCGGCCGAGCTCATCGATCGGTTGTCATCGCTCGTGCCAGCGTTCGCGCGCTATATCGAAACGCTTGCGGTGAAGCCGCAGCGCTGGACACGCGAGCGTCTCGGCGCGGTCATCGATGTGCGCGACGTACTTGAGACGAAGGTCCAGGCGATGGACGCTCACCAGACGCAGGCGCCCGATCTCATCATGTGGGCGAAGGCTCGCGCGGATGCGCCGGAGGTCTTCACTGAAGAGACCTTCATCCGCGAGTTCCCCGAGCCGGGTGGACCACCGCTCGAGACGGATCTCTTCGCCGGGCTGCGCGCTCATACATCGGGTGAGCCTGCGCGCGCCGGCTGACCCGCGCGCGTGCATCATCCGCAGGATGTCCCTTCGCTCCGAGATCGCCGAACAGCCGGCGGCGGTGGCACGCCTCCTCGCGGAGGGTGCCGCGGACGCCAGCCGCCTCGGCGCGCTCCTCTCTAGCGCGAAGCACCTGACCGTCGCGGCCCGTGGCTCCTCGGACAATGCCGCGACCTACGGGAAGTACCTGTTCGAGGGTCTCGCGCGGATCGTCACCGCGTCCGCGGCGCCTTCGCTGGTTACACGATACGGGACGCCGCCGCGCTACGCCGGTGGGGCGGTGATCGGTATCTCGCAGTCAGGCGCCGCGCCGGACGTCTCGGCGGTCATCGCCGCGGCGCGACGCGACGGCGCGCTCACGATCGCCATTACGAACCGTGCGTCGTCGGCGCTCGGTCGCGCGGCCGAGCACGTCTTCGAGCTTCGGTGCGGACCGGAGCGCGCGGTCGCGGCGACGAAGACGTACACGACTTCGTGTGTCGCGCTCGCGATGCTCGCGAGCGCGGCGGCGGGTCGGCCCCTCGACTTCACCGAGCTACCTGACGCGATGCGCGAAGCGGTGGAGAGCGAGCCGGACGGCACGCGTATCGCGCGCAAGATCGGTTCGGCTCGCGCTCTCGTGGTCCTCGGTCGCGGTTACGGCTACGCCGCCGCCCTCGAGGCAGCGCTGAAGATCAAGGAGCTCGCGCGCGTCTGGGCCGAGCCGTACTCGAGCGCGGACTTCGCGCACGGCCCGCGGGCGCTGCTGGAGCGCGGCACGCCCGTGCTGCTGATCGCGGCCCGCGGTGCCACCGAGCGCGAGACGCGCTCGCTGGCGGCGACGATGCGCCGCCGCGGCGCGCGGGTCTATGCGATCACCGACGATGAGGTGCTGGCGGCGAAGGTGGACGACGCGGTGCTGCTGCGGCGGCGAGTGGGCGAGCTTCTCAGCCCGATCGTGCTCGTCGTCGCTGCGCAGCACGTCGCGGCGCACGTCGCGCGCCGGCACGGCCGCGACCCGGAGAAGCCCGCCGGGCTTTCGAAGGTGACGCGGACCCTCTAGCCGCTCTCGGAGACGCGGCCCGCTTCGGTTTCGGCTCCTTCGCGAGAGCCGCGCGCTTCGCCGCGGCGTCCTCGCGCTCGAATGCGACGCTCAGCGTGTAGCCGTACGCGAGCGCGACGCGCTGCAGCGAGCGGAGCGACGGAAGATAGCGTGGATCCTCCATACGACGAAGCTGCGTCTGCGAGGTGCCGAGCTTTCGCGCCGCGGCGCGCTCTGAGAGACCGGCCTCGCGTCGCAGCTTGACCACACCCTCCGCGACCGCCGCGGCGAGTGGGTCGGGTCGGCGCGGCTCCTCAGGTGGAGTCGCTGCGACCGGTGTTGGTGTCGGTTCGTTCGGCACGGGGACAAGAGAGTAACGCTGCCGCTAGGCCTCGGCGAAAACATCCAGAAGATCGCGTGAATCGGGGTCGTACGCGAAGAGGATCGCTCCTTCGCAGCCCGCGCGCGACGCGGCGCGCACCTGATCGCGTAACAGCTGCGGCTCACCTTTGTAGGCCATGAGGCCGCCCCACATCTCGGTACGGGGCGCGGCCGCTCGCGCTCGAGAGAGGAGTCTCTCGACCTCCGCGGTGTCGCGGCGGTACGCCATCGGGCAGAGAAGATCGACGAGACCTGCCTCCGCCCACTCGGGCCAACGCTGCACCACTCGATCACGCGCGACCTTGGGGTCGGGGAACACCGCGGCGGAGATCACGATGCCCGGACGGGCGCGGCGCAATCGCTTTGCGCCTTCGCGGACCAGCGCGGTGACGTGTTCGTGATCGTCCGGACTCGCCGCATACGTGACCTGCGGGTAACGGACGTAGTCATAGTGAAAGCCTTCTATCGGATAGCGCGACACGATGTCGGTGAAGACGGCGAGGGTGTGCTCCCGGGCCGCCGCGTTCGCCGGATCGATGTAGACGCCTTCCCAATCCGAGCCGCCGACGGGGTCGAGATACTTCACGCCGCCGGGCCGGAGCAGCCACTGCGGGTGATTGTTGACGAGGTGCGCCGGCGAGGTGGGCATCGTGCCGTCTTTGTCCGACCAGACGAAAAAGACGTTCCCCCAGGCGTGGATGCGCACGCCGACGGTGGCGCCGAAACGGGCGAGATGGTCCAGGGGATCCAGGTCCGTGCCGGCGAGCGCGAGCGCCTGCGGCTCGAGCCCGGGTCGGTAGTACGCGTCGCCCCGGCCGCGGACCTGCACGACCAGGTCGAAGATGCCGCGCGAGGTTGCGTCCGCGAGGAGCTCGTCGATCGCGTGCGCGGTCGTGATGCGGTCGCGAACGACCCACAGCGCTTTCCTCATACGTCGGCGAACGTCGCAAGCGTGATGCCCAGCTCCTTGACCGCGGCGCGCACGCGCCCGTCGGTGAGGGTCGCCAGCTCGGTCGGGCGCTCGCGCGCGTATCCCGACCTCGTCACCAGCGCCGCGTCGGTCTCTCCGGGATGGCACATGAGCTCGGTGACACCGTCGCGCCTCGCAATGCGCTCGAGGAGATCCAGCAGCGGCTCGACGCCGACGTTTCCCTCGTACTGGAACTCGCGTGCGAAGTGATCGGGTGTCCGTACGCCACGCGAGCGAAGCCGGTCGCGCTGTTCGTCCGAGTGGATGCGCGCGGCGGCGCCGGTCTTGCGCGCGAGCTCGCCGATCGCCCACTCGAGTGCGGGATGGTCGTGCACCCAGTGATGCGTGTCGAGATGCGTGGGTTCGCGGCCTAGGAGCTCACGGGCTTTTTCGTACTGCGTCCGGTATTCGAGCAGTGCTTCTTCGCGGTCGATGTCTCGGCGGAGAAGCTCCGTGGCGCGAAGGAACTTTCCATCTTCGTCAACAAGGCTGCGGAGGCGTGCGATGTCGGCCAAAGGCCGATTGAAACTCAGAACGAGATGAACGCCCACATCGAGCGACGGCGTGGCGCGTGCCAGCTTCGCGGCACCCGCGGTGTGGGGCGCGTTGGTCATGAACGTCGTCGCGGTCACGATCCCGTCACGATGCGCGCGCAGGATGCCGGCGGAGACGCTCTCGGTGTAGCCGAAGTCGTCCGCGTTGATGATGAGCTTCATCGCTCGAGCGCTTTGCGGACGCTCCAATCCGCGGCCTCGAGACGTGCCCGCGCCTCGTCCTCGCTGATGCGCGCTTCGTCCCGCACCATCCGCACGGCGCGCTCCCGCAGCTTCGCGTTGGTCGGGCGCAGGTCGACCATGAGATCGCCGCGCGTTCGGCCCGATCGGATCATCGCCGCCGTTGAGAGCATGTTGAGCACGAGCTTCGTCGCGGTACCGGCCTTGAGGCGGCTCGAGCCCGCAAGTACCTCGGGCCCGACGTCGACGACGATCGCGATGTCCGCCGCGCGGGCCAGGGGAGAGTCCGCGTTGCACGTGATCCCGACCGTCGTCGATGCGACGTTCTCCCCGGCTTCCAGACCGCCGATCACGTACGGCGCGCGCCCGCTCGCAGAGATCCCCACGATCACGTCACCACGCCGCACGACCTGCGCGACATCGCGTCGGCCGGTCGACTCCTCGTCCTCGGCGCCCTCGACGGACGAGCGCAGAGCGGTGTCCCCGCCCGCGATGATCCCGTGGAACAGATCGGGCTCCACACCGAACGTCGGCGGCGCTTCGCTGGCATCGAGAACGCCGAGCCGGCCGCTGGTGCCGGCGCCGACGTAGATCACGTGCCCGCCATTCGCGATCGCGCCGACGATCGCGTCGACCGCTCGCTCGACCCTGGGCAGGGCGGCCCGCACCGCGGTGGGGACAGCGGCGTCCTCGTCGTTCATCAGCTCGAGGATCTGGCGCGTCGTGAACGACTCGATACCGCGCGCCTTCGGATTGCGGCTCTCGGTCGGTCGCAGCTCACTCACTTCAGGGTCCACGCCAGCGCGGCTGCGAGACGTGCCGCGCCCATCGCCGGCTCCTCGCGCACCGGTTCGACCGTCGCCTGCGGAAGCAGGCCGAGCAGGTCCAGCTGCACGAGGCGCTGGAGGAGCGGCAGGTTCTCGAAGGCACCTCCAGCCAGGTAGACCGGTCCGGCGGGAAGGCCGAGCGTCAGCGCGACGACGGTCGCGGCGCGCGCGAGCGCGTTCGCGCCCCGCTGCAGGATCGCGTTGGCCATCGCGTCACCCTCGGCCGATGCGCTCGCGAGCGCGCGCGTCGCGGCCCCGATCGCCGGCGCGGGATGCGGTCGGCCATAGACCAGCGGCAGCACGTCGCTGAACTGGCCGACGCCGAGCTGCTGGAGCAGGAGCGCCGTCATCCGTGTCGGAGCGCCGCGGCCGTCGACCGCGTGCGAGATCGCTCGCAGCGCTTCCAGACCGCACCAGACCGCCGATCCCTCGTCACCGATGAGGTAACCCCAGCCGCCGGCGCGGTCCTCTTCACCTTCCTCGTTGCGGCCGTAGGCGATCGACCCGGTGCCGGCGATGAGGACGACGCCGCAGCCCGTGGGATTTCCCGCGTACAGCGCGGCGATCGCGTCGTGCGTCACGAGCAGCTTCGCGCCCGGCGGCGCGTGCTGGGCGAGGATCTCGTGTCCGCGCGTGCGCTCCGTCTCGCGATCGCCGCCCGCGCAGGAGAGCACGACCGCATCCGCCGCGCGCCCGCCGAGCGCCTCCGCGAGCGCCGCGGCGATCGCGCCCTGCGGATCGGGCGAGGTGAGCAGATTCCCGCCGCCGCCGGCACCCCGACCCACCACTGTGCCGGCGTTATCGACCGCGAAGGCGCGCGTCTTCGACGCGCCGGCGTCGATGCCGACGACTATCCCACTCAAGGAAGGTGCACCGAACCCCCGCGCACGGCCTGACGCGCTCCGGTCGCGCTCGGGAGCACGTTGAAGAGCTCGCGAAGACGGTACGCGCCCATGATCGCGAACGCGATCGCCTCTCGGGCGTTCGACGGTATGCCGAGCTCGTCGGTCTTCACGACGCGCAGCGGCGCGACGGCGCGGACGAGCGATTCCATCAGCGCGGCGTTCCGTGCACCGCCGCCCGCGACCGCCAGCATCTTCCAGCTCGTGCCCGTGGGCGTCTCACGCGCCAGCGCCTCGGCGATGCTGCGTGTGGTCACCGCGAGCGCCGTCGCAAGCGCGTCGTCGAGCGATCCACCATCGGCCGTGACGCGACCCTGCAGGCGCGTGGCGAACGGCTTGCCGAATTCCTCGCGGCCGGTGCTCTTGGGCGCCCGCCGCGCGAAGTACGGGTGCGCCAGCGCTTCTGCTAGAGCGGCCTCATTGATGCGGCCGGCTCGCGCGCGGCGGCCATCGCGGTCGAAGGACTCGCCCGACGGCGCAATGATCGCGTCGCTCGGCATGTTGGCCGGTCCCGTGTCGAACGCGATCACGTCCTCGCTTGACGCTGTCGGGATGAGCGTGAGGTTCGCGATGCCGCCGAGGTTGAGCACGGCGATCGGCGCATGCGCCGCGAAGAGGACGTGATCACCGAATGGGACGAGCGGCGCGCCCTCACCGCCGGCGGCCATGTCGGCACTGCGGAAGTCGTCCACCGTTGGCACCCCTGTCGCGCGCGCCACACGCGCGGCGTCGCCGAGCTGCAGGGTCGTGTGCTCGGCGGGGAGGTGCGCGACCGTCTGCCCGTGCAGTGCGATGACGTCCGGGCGCGCGGGCAGACCCGCGATGAAGTCGGAGACCGCAGCCGCGTAGGCGTCACCGAGCGCCGCATGCAGTCGTGCGATGTCGGACAGCGCGAAGGGGACGTCCGCCCCCGCGCGCAAGACCGCGTCACGGATGGCGGACGGATACGGATGCTCCGCGGTCGCGATGACGCGCACCTTCGGCCGCGGTCCCGGCTCGATCTCGATCGCGGCCAGGTTCATCCCGTCTCCGGACGTGCCGGACATCATTCCGACGGCGATCATCGGTCGATTGTCACGCGAACGGCGCCGATACGGCTTCGTGCACCGCGATGCGGAAGCGGTACATCTCGTCGTCGTTCCCCCGACCGAAGTAGACGCGGTTCGTGAGCAGGACGACGGTCAGGTCGACCTGCGGATCGATCCAGACCGACGTGCCGGTGAAGCCGGTGTGCCCGTAGGTGTCGGCGCTGAAGTGACGCCCGACCATCGGCCCCTCGGACGCGCGCAAAGCGAGGCCAAGCCCGCGCCGCACGTTGCCCTGCTCCACGTGTTCCGTACGAGCGAGCGCCGCGAGATCGTTGCCGATGACGGCGCCGTCGCGGAAGGTCCGCGCGATCGCCGCCACATCGGCGGCGGTCCCGAAGAGGCCCGCGTGTCCCGACGTTCCCGTGAACGCGAAAGCGTTCTCATCGTGGACCTCGCCGCGGAGGCGTCGCATCCGCCACTCGGTGTCCTCCTCCGTCGCGACACAGCGCTCGGAGAGGCGTGGGCCGAAGTCCGCGTCGAGTGCGTCGACCGGCCCGAGGATCCGCTCGCGCATCAGCTCCCCGAACGGCGCGCCACCGATGGTGGCGAGCGCCTGGCTGAGCATGATGTAGCCGAGGTCGCTGTAGGTGAACGTGCCGAGGTCCTGGGCGAGCGGCTCTTGCGCCGCGCGCCAGAACGCCTCCTCGCGGGACTGCGTCTCCTTCCACAGCGGGAGCCACCACTTGAGACCGGCGGTGTGTGTCAGCACGTGCTTCAGCGTGACGTCGTCCTTCCGGCCACCGCGGAAGTCGGGAACGAGCTCGCTGAAGGGAGTCTCGAGCGTGATGACCTTGTCCTTGACGAACGAGAGGACCAGTGCGGTCGTGGCGAGCTTCGTCAGCGATGCGAGGTCAAAGAGCGCATCGACGGTGCACGGAGCGTCCGGACCCGCGCGCGGATCGGGGCACAGCGACCCGACGGCGAAATGGTCGACCTCGCCGCCGCGCTCCACACGCACGACGCACGCCGTGTAGAGCGATCCGATCGCCGTCGCGACGACGGGCCGCGCGGGCGCCGCGATCTCGCTCAAGTGAAGTCGCGCAGACCGGTGCCGATCGGGTAGCGCGCGCTGACTGCCACCGGCAACGACCCCACGGGCTTGCGCGTTCCGGTAAGGACCTCGGTCAGTGCGCGCAGCGTCGGCACCCTACCGTCGTACGCCGACACGCTGGCAGCGACGTTCGGCGCGAAGCCAACGTCGTATGGCCCGCGTAGCGAGACGAGCACCGTCGGCTTCGCGGCCGCAAGACGTGACACCAGTTTCAGCTGGTCGACGTTGATGCCGATGTCGGCCACGCCGACGACCACCACGTCCGCGGACCTCGCCTCATCCAACACGTTGGTGATGACCGATTCGCTGATGGTCGTCCCGAACCTCCGGCCCATGACGTTAGCGCGCGCGCGCTCGAGCTCGGTCGCGAGGTCGCTGTCGCCGGGCAGTGGCGTGAGGTCCGCTGTCGTAGTGGCGACCGCATAGACGCGGCCGCGCAGCGGCAGCACCTTCCCGTCGTTGTGCAGCAGCGTGATGCTCGAGCGCGCGATGTCGAGCGCCGCCGCGGCATTCGCGGCGAGGTCCGGCGCGGGAACGCTCGACTGGTCGAGGATGCCGTAGCGCAGCTTCGCGTCGAGAAGCCGGTTGAGCGTCACGTTGAAGTCGGGCAGCGAGCCGTTCCGGATCGCGACGGAGATGAGGCGATGGCCGTCGCGCTGCGCGGCCTCGTCGAATCGGAACAGCACGTAGTCCGCTCCCGCCTGGATCGCGCGCTCGCCCGCGACCGCCTCGCCGATGGACGCGAGGGCTCCCATCTCCAGGTCGTCGGTCACCGCGAGACCCGCGAAGCCGAGCTCCCGGCGGAGCAGGTCAGTCGTGATGCGGCGCGACAGCGATGCGGGAGTCGATGGCGTCGGATCGAGAGCCGGAACGATCAAGTGCGCGAGCATGATCGCGGGCACGCCGGCGGCTACCGCCGCGCGGAACGGCGGAAGCTCGACCCGGTCGAGGCGCGCGCGGTCGACGTCGATGATCGGAAGCGCCAGGTGCGAGTCCACGGTCGCGGCGCCATGACCCGGGAAGTGCTTCGCGCAGCAGAGCAGCCCCGCCGCGGCGTAGGCGCGGACCGCAGCGCCGACCAGCGCGGAGACGCGCTGTGGATCCGAACCGTACGAGCGGTTCCCGATGATCGGATTGAGTGGCTCGTTGTTGACGTCCGCCACCGGCGCGAAGTTCCAGTTGACGCCGTTCGCGCGCAGCTCGCCGGCCGTGATCGTCGCGGCGCGCTGGACCGCGGCTACCGGATCGGGCGTCGCCGCGAGCCCCATCTGACTCGTGAACACGGTCATGCCGCTGGCGATCCGCACCACCCCACCACCCTCCTGGTCGAGGGCGAGGAAGAGCGGAGGGATCTTGGCCTCCACGGCGATGCGCTGCAGATCCGCGCAGATCCGCGCGAGCGCGGCCGCGTTCGGCGCGTTCTCCGCCCGCAGCACGACCCCGCCGACCCCGCGTGTCCGGATCATCTCTTCCACGGCGCTCGTCACGGACGAGCCGTGGAACGCGATGGCCATTGCCTGCCCGGCCCGCTGCTCGACGCTGAGCGACGCGATGAGCTGCGCGAGGCGGCTCGGCTCCGGCGTGGGAGCGGCGCAGGCGGCCAGCGTCGCGGCCGCGGCGCCGAGGAACGCGCGCCGGTTCAAATCCGGACCGGCATCCGTCCCGAGGGCCGTCGCTCGCCCGCGAGCACGGCCGCGAGCGCCTCGAGCGAGGGTGGGACGTCGCTGTACGTGAGGAGCGCCGGCGCGGTCGGCACGAGCGAGGCGTCGTACGGGCTGCGGATCGCGCAGAGCACCCCGCCCTCGGCGAGCAGCTCGCGCGCGCGCGCCGCCTGATCCGGCTGGAAGGCGGCATTCGACGTGACGACAACGACGGTGCCCTCGCCCTCGGGCATGCGGCCCTCGCGACCGAACGCGAGGCGATCCCCGAACCGCGCGCGCAGGGCGCGCTCCAGCGCGCCGAGCGGATCGGCGGTCTCCTCGACGAACGACTGGCGCGCGGATCCGAAGGTGACGACGCGGACGCGTGCCTCGATCCGCGGCAGCGGCGGTCCGTGCTGCGTGACCGCGCGCTCCGCGATCTCGGCAGCGAGGCGGCGCGCCGGAGCGTCGTCGATGTCGTCTTCGGGTACTTCCACCGCGAACCGCTCGCGGAAGACCGCCGTGCGCGCGAGCGCGTCCTTCACGCGTGCCGGGTCGACGCCGGCATCGATCCACCCCGCGGCGGCGAGCTGCCGGTCGAGGCCGGTCGTCACCATGGCGGCGTCCACGCCCGCGGCGATCGCCCGCGTGACGACCTGATCGGGTGCCTCGACGTCGGTGATGCCCTTCATGTCGAGCGAGTCCGTCACGGCGAGGCCCCTGAAGCCGAGCTCCCCGCGTAAAAGGTCGGTCATGATCGTGCGCGACACGGTCGCGCCGTCTTTCGGATCGAGCGCCGGATAGCGCACGTGCGCCGTCATGGCGCCGCTAGCGCCGGCCGCGAACGCCGCGCGGAAAGGTACGAGCTCCCGACTTTCGAGCGTGGCGCGGTCAACGTTCGCCTCGGGTCTTACGAGATGAGAGTCCTGCGACGTGTGCCCGTGACCTGGGAAGTGCTTCGGCGTCGTCGCGACGCCCACACCCTCGCTGCCACGGACCCACGCGGCCGCGAACTCGGCAACACGGCGCGCGTCGTCGCCGAACGCGCGCGTGCCGATGACCGGGTTGCGCGGGTCGGAGTTAACGTCGCAGACCGGCGCGTGGTTCACCGCGATACCGTCGGCCAGCAGGCCCTCACCGACCGCGCGTGCCGCGCGCTCGGCGTACGCAGGGTCGCCGGTCGCGCCGATCGCCATCGCGCTCGGGAACGTCGCACGGTACCCGATGCGGATGACGGTGCCGCCCTCCTGGTCGACGGCGACGGGAACCGGTGGAAGACCTCCTCGGCGCGCCGCTTCCTGGATCTCGCGCAGCATGGCGCGCACCTGCGCCTTCGATCGGATGTTGTCGCGGAATGCGAAGAGCAGGACGCCGCCCACATTCCCGCGCTGGATCGCGTCGAGAAGCGGACCCGGCGCCTGCGGCCCGTCGAAGCCGGCCCACACGAGCGCGCCGGTGCCGAGCTTCGCGCGTGCGCGAAGCATCACGCGCGCCGGTGTCGGTAGCGCGAGATCGTGAGCTGTCCGAAGGGCCGTCCCCGCTTTGACCAGGACGTCACGCGCTCGAGGACGATCCGCCGTATCTGCTCCGGTGTCGGGACGATCGGCGCGATGCGGCGACGGCTCCGCGGTCCAGCGATGTGGCCGCCGAGGGCATCGATCACGTCCTTTACGCGCTCATCGATCTCGTGGATATCGAGTGGCCGACTGCCGAGATAGAGCGCGATGCGCAGCTCGAGTGGATCGCTGTCGCGATAGCCGACGCCGCGACTTGTCTGCGCTTCGAGCACAGCGGCGTGCACACGCCGGCGCCACTCGTTGCTTGGCGCGCTGTATCCAGGAAGCACGGCGCTGATCGTGAAACGTCGCTTCGCCACTGGAACACAAGCCTAGCGAGGCCGGTACGATGCCGCGATGCGCGCCCCGACCTTTCCGCTGATCCCGATCCCCGCCAAGCTCACGTCTCGTACCGGCACGTTCACGCTGACCGCGTCGACGCAGATCGAGGCCACCGACGCACTGCGCGCGCACGCCGAGCGCCTGCGCGAGGAGCTGCGCCCCGCTACCGGTTTTCCGCTGCCGATCGTGACGCGAGCGAGCGGGTCACGCATCACGCTCGCGCTCGACGAGGCTCTGGCTCGTTCCGGCGAGGAGGCGTACCGCCTGAGCGTCGCCGGCGACGCCGTCGTGATCACGGCCGCTCGGCCGGTCGGCGTCACGCACGGCACCCAGACGCTGCGCCAGCTGCTGCCACCGGCGATCTTCCGTCGCGCGGTCGTGCCCGATGTCGCGTGGACGGTCGCGGGCGTGGACATCGAGGACAAGCCGCGATTCTCGTGGCGGGGAAGTCACCTCGACGTTGGCCGGCACTTCATGCCGAAGGCGACCGTGCTCAAGCACATCGATCTGCTCGCGCTGCACAAGCTCAATGTCTTTCACTGGCATCTCACCGAGGACCAGGGCTGGCGCATCGAGATCAAGAAGTATCCGAAGCTCACCGAGGTCGGCGCGTGGCGGAAGGACAGCATGGTCCCGCCGCTCACGCGGGACCCGGTGCAGCGCAAGTTCTCCGGACAGCCGCATGGCGGGTTCTACACGCAGGACGACGTGCGCGAGGTCGTGCGATACGCCGCCGATCGCGGGATCACCGTCGTGCCGGAGATCGAGATGCCCGGCCACGCTCTCGCCGCGATCGTGGCCTATCCGGAGCTCGGGAACACCAACACCAAACACGAGGTCCAGACCTATTGGGGCATCTCCCCACACGTCTTCGGCGTGGGCGACAACGTGCTGAAGTTCCTGGAGAACGTGCTTGAGGAAGTGCTGTCGCTCTTCCCGTCGAAGTTCATCCACGTCGGTGGCGACGAATGCCCGAAGGTGGAATGGAAGGAAAGCGCGGCCGCGCAGGCGCGCATGAAGGAGCTCGGGCTCAAGGACGAGGACGAGCTGCAGAGCTGGTTCATCACGCACTTCGACAAGTGGCTCGCCGCCCGCGGGCGGCGTCTCATCGGATGGGACGAGATCCTCGAGGGCGGCCTCGCGCCCGGGGCGACGGTGATGAGCTGGCGCGGCGAGAAGGGCGGGATCGCTGCGGCCAAGGCCGGACACGACGTGGTCATGGCGCCGGAGAAGCCGACGTACTTCGACTACGACAACTCGGAGAACGAGCCGCTGAAGATCCGCGGGTTGAACACGCTCGCCGAGGTCTACGCGTACGAGCCGATCCCGAAGGAGCTGAGCGACGACGAGGCGAAGCACGTCCTCGGCGCTCAGGGTCAGCTCTGGACCGAGTACATGCCTACCCCGGAACGCATGGAGTACATGGCTTGGCCGCGGCTTTCCGCGCTAGCTGAAGTGGTGTGGTCACCGCGAGAGACACGTGACGCAGTGGATTTCGCGCGCCGGCTCGAGACGCATCTCGAGCGACTGCGGATGCTCGACGTGAATTACTGGCGGCCACCCCGCACCAAGTAGGGCCCGACTAGCGGCTGACGTTCACCTGGAGCTGGTGGTAGCCGGTCGCTCCGTTCGGGAACGGCTGCCGGCCCACCGGCGTCTCGGTATCGCCACGACCATCGGTCGCGCGCGCCTGCAAAGTGTGCGTCCCGGTGTTCTGCGGTGTCCACTGGATCGCCCATCGGCGCCACGTGAGCGGTCCCGCGGCAGCTTCGAGCTTCGCGGCCTGCCAGGTGCGCGCGCCATCGAATGAGAGCTCGACTTTGGTGATGCCGCGCGACCCCGCGAACGCGATCCCCGCGATCGTTACCTCGCCGCCGTTCCACCTGAGCGTTCGCGCGGGCACGTCGATGCGCGTGCCGGTGTTCACGATCGCGCCGTCTGACCAGCCACCCTCCTGCCAGTAGCCGAGCTTGTCGAAGGACGCGACCTCGATCGTACGGAGCCACTTCACGTTCTTCATGCCGTAGATGTTCGGCACGAGCGTCCGCACCGGATACCCATGGTCCTGCGGCAGGGTCTTTCCATTCATCAGATACACCAGCAGCGTTTCCGGCTCCAGCGCCTTCGCGATGGGGAAGGAGTCGACATAGCCGTCGACCGACGTGAGCACCACGTCGAAGGCTTTGTCGCTCGGACGCGCGCGCTGAAGCAGATCGCGCATGCGTACGCCGGTCCAGACAGCGGTACCGATGAGCTCGCCACCGGTCGGGTTGCTGATGCATTCAAGGGTGTGCACCTGCTCGATCGCGTCCAGGTCGAGCAGCTGCTCGTAGGTGAGCGCGAAGGGTGCCTCGACCGCGCCGGTGACATCCAGCTTCCACGTCGCGATGTCGACACGCGGCTTCACCAGCGTCGTGTCGATGGTGTAGTGGTCCTCGTTCGCCGTGATGCGCGGCGTGATCCCGGCGAGCGCGTCGATGGCCGGGTCCGCGGGCGTGAGGGTCACGGCCTGAACAAGATTGCGTGCCATCGTCGGGAGATTGCCGAGTCGCGCGCCGGCGATGGGTAGCGCGCGCGTAAGAGCCAGACCGCCAAGCGCGGCGACCGCGGCAACAGCCGCGCCGCCGAACAGGACGCGGCGGCGCGACGCGACCGGCTCGGTGTCACGCGCGAGGGCCGCCGGCGCGAGATAGCTCAGCGCCAGCGCGTTCGCGGCGAGACCGACCGCGGCGTCGACGAGGCTCGTTCCGAGATCGATCTTCTCGGCTGCGAACAGCTGTCCCAGGACGACCGCGGCGATCCACGGCGCTGCGACCATGCCCAGCACCGACAGATCGCTGCGCTGCGACGAGATTGCGAAGACACCAGCGACGCCGCCGGCGAGCAGGAACAACGCGAGCACTCCCATGACGAGGAGCGCCTTCGCCCAGAAATGAAGCAGCTCGATGAGCGGGATCGAGATCCAACCCGGGAGAACGTCGATGATCGCCTGACCCAGCGCGAACGGCGTGAACGGCAGGCCCACGAGCGAGACGAGGAACGCGACGTTCAATGCGAGGAACATCGCGAGCACGCCGATGAGAAGGCCGGTGCGCTCGCGGGGCGTGAGACGTCCCATATATGGCACGATACGACCTGTTGCCAGACCTTCTTCCTCCGCTGACCGCGGAGGATCTCTACGCCTTTCACTTCCTGACCGACGCGCAGATTTCTCCTGACGGCGAGCGCGTCGCCTATGCAGTCCGCACGGTGAAGCCAGAGCGCGACGGCTATCGCTCCGCCATCTCGCTCGTACCGTTCGACGGCTCCGCCGAAGCGACGTCGCTCACCGCCGGACCCGGTCAGGACACGCTCCCGCGCTGGTCACCCGATTCACGGACGCTCGCCTTTGTCTCCGACCGCGCCGCGCCTGAGAAGGCCGACGGGAAGAAGGATCGGAAGCCGAAGAATGTGTTCGTGATCTCCCTGGACGGCGGGGAGCCGCGGCAACTCACGGAGTTCGACGACGATTGCGGCGACATCACCTGGTCCCCCGATGGGCGCCGGATCGCGTTCACCGTGAAGGAGGCCAAGACGGGCGCTGCCGACGATGCTGCCCCGCTTGTCTACCAGCGCATGCGCTACAAGACCGACGAGGGATATCTCTCCGACCAGCGCCGTCGACACATCTGGATCGTCGACGTGGCTGGATCCGCGCCGCGTCGTCTCACCGACGGCGACTGGGACGATCAGCACCCAGCGTGGTCTCCGGACGGCCGCCAGATCGCGTTCGTCTCGAACCGAACCGACGACCGTGAGAGGAACACCGTTGCGGATATCCACATCGCCGGTGTCGAGGGCGGCGGGTGGCGCGTGACCGATGGCGTCGGTTCGTATGGCAACCCGCGCTTCTCGCCGGACGGTGCATGGATCGCCTGCTACGGCGTCGCGAGGGCGATCGGTTCGTCCGCGAAGAACGTGCATCTCTTCATGTTCCCGTCGCGAGGCGATGGGACCGGACGCGATGTTCTGAAGGGATGGGACCGCACCGTCGGTTCGGTCGTCATGAGTGACATGCGCGCGCAGGTACACACGCTTCCTCCGATGTGGACGGCCGACGGCACGCGCGTCATTTTCGTCGGCTCGGATCAGGGCACCGCAAACGTGTACAGCGTTCCGGTGAGCGGCGGTGAGGTGAACGCCGAGACGCTCGGTGCCCATCAGGTAGTGAGCCTTTCGCTTGCGAGTGACACGCGCAGATTCGCGTGCGTCTTCTCACATGCGACCTGCCCCGGCGACGTCGCGGCCGGCGAGCTCGGCAACGGCTTTCGTTGCCTCACCGACCTCAACGGCGCGCTCATGCGGACCCGTCACATCACGCCGTCCGAGCGCGTCGAGTTCAAGGGCGCGGATGGCTGGATGGTCGAGGGCTGGCTCATGAAGCCGCGCGGTTTCGATGCCGCGAAGAAGTGGCCGCTGGTCCTCGAGATACACGGCGGGCCGCATTCGACGTACGGCAATGGCTTCTTCCACGAGTTCCAGGTGCTCACCGGCCGCGGGTACGGCGTCCTCTACACGAACCCGCGTGGCAGCCATGCGTATGGCGAGAAGTTTTCGACCGCGTGCGTCGGCGATTGGGGCGGCAAGGACTACGAGGACCTTATGGCGGGCGTCGATCACGCGCTCGAAACGGGCTGGGTCGACGAGAAGCGGCTGTACGTGACGGGCGGAAGCTACGGTGGGTTCATGACCAACTGGATCGTCGGACACACAACACGCTTCCGCGCCGCGGCGACGCAGCGCAGCATCAGCAATAACGTGTCGGCGTTCGGGACGAGCGATATCGGCTGGCATTTCTGGGAGCACGAGATGGGTGAGGCGACCCCCTGGAGCCACGCGGCCAAGCTCATCGAGCGCTCACCCCTCACGTATGTGCCGAAGGTCAAGACGCCGATCCTGATCCTTCACGCGGAACACGACCTCCGCTGCCCGATCGAGCAGGCCGAGCAGTTCTTCATCGCGCTGCGTCTCCACGGGGTCGAGGCGACGTTCGTTCGCTTTCCCGAGGACAACCACGACCTCACGCGCGGCGGCAAGCCGCGCAACCGCATGGAGCACGCGAAACGCATCGCAGACTGGTTCGACGCGCACGCCTGACGCGAGCGAGCAGCCGATGCTGAACGCCGAAGGCATGCAGTGGGACCGTGTGTTCAGCGAGGCGGCTTCCAGCTACGACGAGGTCATCCCGTTCTTCGCCCACTGGGGTAGGCGAACTGTCGCGCTTTCGCCGTTGCAGCGTGGGGACCGGTTGCTGGACGTCGCTTCGGGCCGCGGCTCGACGATATTCCCCGCGCTCGAAAGGGTCGGACCTGAGGGCCGCGTGACCGGCACCGACTTCGCGCCCGACATGGTCCGCTTGACCGGTGAGGAGATCCTCCGTCGCGGTATCCCGAACGCGGAGATGCTGGAGATGGACGCGCGGCGGCTGGAATTCCCGGACCAGTCGTTCGACTTTGTCATCTGCGCATTCGGCATCTTCTTCATCCCCTCGCCCGAGACGGCGCTGGCCGAAATGCGGCGCGTGCTGAAAGTCGGCGGCCACGTGACGCTCGTGACATGGATCGGCGACGACTCGCGGTACAGCTGGATGGGACCGGTGGTCGGCGCGATCCTCGGCCCGGCCGCAAGGCCGCCGGCCGATGGCCGATCCTTTCAAGGAGGAGGGCTCACTTCCGCGGGCAGTCGAGGCCACCGGCCTGAAGGTGCAGTCCGTCCAGGACGAGGAGCACACATTCCATTTCCGGGACGGCGGGGAGTGGGTCGACTGGTTGGGCACCCATGGCTCTCGCAGGCTGATCGAGATGCTGGAGGGTCAGGGCGCGGATGCGATGGTGCGTTACCGCGAGGCCGCCGTTCGCGAGACCGAGAAGTACCGCGAAGCTGATGGGATCCCATTGACGAGGCGTGCGCGATTCACGCTGGCGACGAAGAGCCGATCAGCGTCGCCCGGCTAGGCTCGCCGCCAACGCGACGAACGTCCCGAGGCCCAACACGACGATCGTCGATGAGACCGCGCGCCCGGCGACTGTGACGGGCTCGGGGGTCGTGTGGCCGGCCGTGACCAGCGTCGCGACCGCCCAGGCGTAGGCGGTCAGCACGTTCGGGAACGTCGCCGGCTCGACCCACTGGATCAGAAGACCGCCTGCGAGGATCACCGCGAACAGCACGCCCACGATCGCGAGCGCGGCGGACCGCGTCAACGGACGGCCGAGGCGCTCGTACATGACGCCGACCACTACGAACACCCGGAGCAGGCGCGCCGCAGCCAGTACCCGCACCGCCTGAGCCTCCGGCGGCACGAGAAGCGGTGGCGACACGACGATCAGCGCCAGGTCCCACCAGTGCGACCGAACGTGTACGCCGCGATCGGGGGCGCGCCAGAGATCGACCGCGTAGTCGAGCGCGAACAGGACCCAGATCACCGCGTTCGCGACGGTGGCCGCACCGACGACGCCGACGTCGGTGCTCGTCTCCTCGAGCAGCAGCACCGGCACGAGGAGCAGCGCGAGGAAGAAGATGACCCAGTCGCCGAGCATCGCGTGACGCAGCCTAGGGCTGGGAGGACAGCTCCAGATCTTTCGGCGGCTCGTCCGGCAGAGTCCAGTGGATGTACGACTTCGCCCACTTCACGTGCAGCTCGTTCGCCTTGTCGGTCGCCGCGGCGAAGGCGCGTTCGAACGTGCGCTGGTCCTTCGCGTCGCACGCCGCGAGTGCCGGGTCGATGTGTTCTTCTTCGAACGCCGCGAGATCGCCCGAGTATTTCGGTCGCACGACCGAGAGCTTGCGCTGTAGCCCGCGCACCCGGCGCACGAAGTAGGCAGCCAGCTGCCAGTTCCCGCCGCGAGCGGCGTAGGCGCACTTCCACCAGCACTCGCCGACCGAGGCCATGATCTCGCCGGTCCCCGGCAGGAGCTCGGCGATCTCCGCGAGTGTGAGCTCGCCTCTCTTCGTGGGTGCGGTCTTTGCGTCGTCGGGCATGAGACCGATAGTAGGGAGATGCGTCACCAGCACCACCGCCGCCGCGCCAGCCTCTCGAAGGCGATCCGCAACTTCACCGACAGCGAGATCCCGCTGCCGCGCCGGATCGTGATCGCGTCACGCAACGCGTGGCTCCGCGTCGTGCTGCGACAGGTCTGCTGTGGCCACGACGGCGAACCTGGCTGCTGACTGACCTCGCCGACGGAGGGTCCTCCGCCCCGCTAGCATGACTGCTCCGTGAAGGAGCTCCTCGAGGGCCGCCGTCTGGGCTTCGCGCCGCGCTCGCCGCTGTCGTTCGTGGCGATCGGGCTCGGTCTTGGCGTGACGATCATCGACTTCATGGCCTGGTTCGGCTGGGGCGCACGCGACACGAGTACGTTCGTCGTGGCCGCGCAGTGGCTCGCCGTGGCGACCTTCGTCGTCATCGGGTTCGCCGCGGTCACCGCGGTGGTCGAATACGGTGACGTCGGCTCTGAGGATCGCGGGCTCGCGCGTATAGACGAGGCTGCCGCGATCGGCGCGCTCGTGCTCTACGGGATCTCCGCGGTCCTGCGTAGCCTCGAGCTCGGACAGGCCGCACCGTCACCCGCGCCGTTCCTGCTCGCGATCGCCGGCCTCGTCCTGCCGGTCTCGCCGCGAATCTGTACAGCGCTCGCGAATGGGAGGAGCTTGAGGACGAGCCCGTCCGCGAGCGCCATCCGCGCCGGCGGGCCGCCCGCTAGCGCTCCGGCTTGGCGCGGAGCTCGAACGCGGAGAGCGCCTCCTGCGGGTCGAGCCGCAGCGCACGGCGGAACGCGAGCTCCCTGACGAGATCCTCGGCTCGCGCCGCGTCCCGAGTGCAGATCGCCATCAGCTCCCATGTGCTCGACATCTCCGTCACCTCCGCGTCTTGTACGAGCACATTGGGGCGCGGGCGCGGCCGCTGCCGTTCTCCGGAGCACGCCGGCAGTGTCAACCGGGAGACGCTCGCACCTAAACTCGGGCCCCTGATCCATCTCGAGGGCCTCACCAAGCGATACAAGAAGGCGGACCGCAACGCCGTCGATGGCATCTCGTTCGACGTCCGCGCGGGCGAGTTCTTCACGCTGCTCGGCCCGAACGGTGCCGGCAAGACGACGACGATCTCGATCCTCACGACGACCCTGACGCCCAGCGGCGGCACGGCGACGATCGACGCGCACGACATCGTGCGCGAGGCGAGCGCGGTACGACGGATCGTCGGGATCATCTTCCAGCGACCCAGTCTCGACATGAATCTCACGGCGGAGGAGAACGTCCGGTTCCACGCGATCCTGTACGGGCTCTACCCGTACGCGCCGACCTACGGTCTCATGCCCGCCGCGTACCGCGAGCAGGTGCAGAGCCTGGCGGGATTGCTCGGCATCGCCGATGACATCGGGAAGCCGATGCGGACGTTCTCCGGCGGCATGCGCCGCAAGCTCGAGATCGTGCGCAGCCTGATGCACCGCCCCAAGGTGTTGTTCCTCGACGAGCCGACCGCCGGCCTCGATGTCCCGAGTCGTCGCACGCTCTGGGACTACCTGCGCACGATCCGGCGTGAGAGCGGAACGACGATCTTCCTGACGACGCACTACCTCGAAGAGGCGGAGGAGGCCGACACGATCTGCATCATCGACAAGGGCAAGGTGGTGTCCTTCGGCACGCCAGAGCGCATCAAGTCCGACCTGGTACAGGAGTACGTGCTCATCGACGCAGAAGACCGCACGCGGCTGCGCGAGGAGCTCGGGCGCCTCGAGCTACGCAGCGACGGCGATGGCCCGTTCCGAGTCCACGTCGACTCGCGTCATACGCACGCGGCGCTGAAGGCCATCGACACGCCGCTCACGCTCGTGCGCACACACATGCCGAGTCTCGAGGACGCGTACCTGGAGATCGTGGGGAAGCTCAGTGAGTGAGGTAGCCGCGGTCCTGACGCTTGCGCACCGCGACTTCGTCAAGCTGCTCCGCGACCGCGCGCGCATGGTGTCGGACTTCGCGTTCCCGCTCATCTTCATCGGGATCCTCGGCACGAGCCTTCAGGCGGGATTCGGCGGCGCGACGAGCTTCAATCTGCTGCATTTCGTGTTCACCGGCGTGCTCGCCCAGACGATCTGGCAGTCGACCGCGCTCGGCGTCATCTCGTTGCTCATGGACCGCGAGCAGGACTTCAGCCAGGAGATCTTCGTCTCGCCGATCTCGCGTTACTCGATCATCTTCGGGAAGATCCTCGGCGAGTCGCTCGTCGCCTTCCCGCAGTTCATCGCGATCCTCGCCTTCGGGGTGATCATCGGCGTGCCGTTCACCCTTGAGAAGATCGTCGCGCTCATCCCGGCCGCGCTGCTCATCGCGGTGTACGGCGGCGCCTTCGGGATCCTCGTCCTCTCGCGCCTGGAGAACCAGCGGCAGGCCAATCAGATCTTCCCGTTCGTGATGCTGCCGCAGTTCTTCCTGGCCGGGATCTTCAACCCGATCCAGGACCTGCCGCCCGTCCTCGACATCCTCACGAAGATCGCGCCGATGCGCTACGCGGTGGACCTCCTTCGCGACGTCTACTACGGGAGCGCGTCGGGTGTGCCCCTCCTCGACCTGCCGACGAACCTCGCGATCATCGGTGCCCAGTTCGTGATCTTCATGGTCATCGGCACCGCCGGCTTCGTCCGCGCCGAACGGAACCGCTAGCCCACCTTCGTACACTTTCCCGATGCCGCTTCGGAAGCTGAAGAAGGTCGCGAGGATCGTGGACGCCGCGATGCGTGACGCTGCGCGCGCTCAGGCCACAGACCCCGCCTTCCGCGAGAACCAACAGATAGACCGTCGCGGCGAGCTCTCGAAGTTCAAGACGGTGCAGCACGCGCTCGCCGACCGCGAGCGGATCGAGAAGTCCCGGGCCACCAAAGCGAAGGCGAAGCCCAAGAAGAAATAGCGGCGCGCGCCGATCCTTACGGCAATGCCGTCGCGATCGCGCCTCCGACGTCGGTAAACTGACCGAGCGGTTCCAGCCGCGTCCCGTCGGGCGTGTACCGGCCCACCAGATAAACGGACAGCTTCTCCCACCAGTAGATCTGCGTCAGCTCGTCTCCGGTTCCCCGAAAGGTCGCCCACACACGGCGTGTCGACGTACTGAGGTCACGCGCGCCGGCCAGGATCAGCTGCTCGCGCAGCTCTGACACCCGCGCAGCATTCTCGGCATCCGAAGAGCGGCGCACGACGCCTCTTTGCACGGCCTTACCGAGCGCGTCCAGGAACTCGTCAAGGTCGTACGGCTTTTGCACCACCGCGGCGAAGTCGGCGGCGCGTGCTCGCTTCGTCGATACCTCGAGCGCCTCATCCGCGGCGGCGCGGTGGCCGGTCATCATGATGACCGGGACATTTCGTTCACGCGCGGCGATCCATGCCGCTGTCTGCCACGATTCGCCATATCCGCCGGGGTCCTTCGGACTGCTATCGAGGAGTACGCAGTCCGGCTCCAAACGAGCGACCGCCTCTCGGACCGACCTTTCATCGGACAGGTAGAGCATCGTGGCCGCGTACCCCTCGTCGGTCAGCACGGCCTGCATGATCTCAGCGGTGTCGCGATCGTCATCGACGACGAGGATCTTGGCTGGCGTCACGGGAGGCTAGGCTAACCTCAAGGCTTGCAGACTGCCTATACCCAGCGCCTGCGCGCTAGACGGCGGCTCCGGTCAGGAAGAACAGCACCCGCGCGCTGATCTCGCCCGCGAGGGCGCAGCCGATGCCCACATACAGCAGTCCCGTCGACGACTGCGTGTTCATCCGCGCCGTCCACCAGGCGGCAAGCGCGACGGCGAAGGTCATCAGCAGACCCACACCGATGCGGATGCCGATCGCCACGACGAGTCCGGTCTGCGTCGTTCCGACCAGATCTCCACGCATCACGGTGGCCAGCACGATCACGAACTGCAGCACGACGGCCACGACCACGATGAGCGACGCATTTCGCAGCGGACCGGTGGAGAGCTTCGGCGTGACGAGATACCAGTGTCCGAGGAGCATCGCCCCGTTCAGACCTCCTAGGGCAAGCGCGCCGAGTGGCGGCGCCGACAGCGCAAGAGCGAGCCCAAAAGCGTCGCCCGTCGCTGTCGCCGTTCGTGACACCGTGGCGACGCTCAGCGCGACCACGCCCGCGACGATCGCCAGGATGCCTCCGATGTTCCGCGGGAATCGCGCCGGGATGAACGTGAACACGAGCTGCGCGACCATGAGGATCGCGAGGAGCGCCAGCGCTTGGCCGAACGAGGCCAGCGGGGCGCCGTCCAGACCGACGCGCGCGGCGGCGTCACCCCGTGGCAGCGTCGGCGCGAGCCCCAGCGCGGCGGCCGCCGCGACCGCGTTGACGCCGGCGACGAGCTTCAGGAATCCGCCGGGTTCAGGAATCCGCCGGGCGCCTCCCCGCGTCGCTCGAGGAACCACGCGACGAATGTGCCGCCGACCGCGAGCTCGACGAGGGCGACGGCGAGGACCAGCGGAAGGGTGAGGATCGTGTCCATCAGGGCAGGATGTCGCCTGCGTCGGGGACGGTCGCGCCCCGATCGATCGCGAGGTGGAAGAACTCACGGCCGCCGCGCCGTTCGAGCATCTCGTAGAACCGGTCGCGGTCCTTGAACTGCGTCTTGTGACATTCGAAAGCCTTGGCCTTGCGGTCCTGGAACTCGCTGATGTCCACCGTGTGCGTCGGCGTCATCGCGACGAACGGACGGTCCGGGAGGAGCGGTGACGCGTTGAAGAAGAGCCGCCTGGCGGCATGAAGCTCGCCGCGCTCCAGATACTGATCGGCGAGCGCGGCACGGTGGAAGCCGCGGACAGCAAAGAAGGACGCGGCGCGGTGGTCGTCGTGCTCGCTGCCGGCGCCCTCGGGGCCGAAGGTGCAGACCACGTCGGGCCTGACCTCGCGGATGAACTGGACGACGTCGGCGGTGACCCTATCTGCCGGTGAGGTCGCGAGGCCACCATCCGGCCATTCGAGAAGACGGGCGCGCTCGAAGCCGATGACGCTCACGGCCTCGCGCCACTCTTTGCTTCGCTCCGCGGCCAGCTCGGCTGGCGTCCAGGACCCGCGCTCCTTCCCGAACCACATACCCACGTCGCCGCGGGTGAGGGTGAGGAGCGCTGTCCTGTGTCCGGCGCCCGCGAGCTTCATCGCCGTGCCGGCGATGCCGAACGATTCGTCGTCTGGATGCGCGTATACGAAGAGCACGGTGCCGATGGCGTCACGCTAGCGTGAAACACGCGATGACGCGCTCTGACCACGACCGGCGGATCGCCGAGATGTTCGACCGCGTCGCGCCGCGTTACGACAGGCTCAATCGCATCCTCTCCGGCCGGCGCGACATAGGGTGGCGGCGCCGGGCGATCTCGCTCGCGCGGCTCGACGCGCACCAGGTCGCTCTCGACGTCGGCATCGGGACCGGCGACCTCGCGTTCGCTCTTCTCGGCGCATCCGACGAGTCGGTCCGCCTCATCGGCGTGGACCTCTCGCCGGTGATGCTCGAAGCGCTACGACGACGCGCTACCGCGAGCGGCGAGCGTCGCGTGATGCCGGTGCTCGCGACGGCCGAACGGCTGCCGTTCGCCGACGCATCCTTTGACCGGGTGGTCGCCGGATTCACAGTGCGCAACTTCGGTGAGCTCGCGCTCGGTCTCCGCGAGGCGCGTCGTGTACTGCGCGCCGGCGGGCGTGCCGTCATCCTCGAGCTCTCGACGCCGCCGAACCGTCTCGTCAGCATCGGGTACGACCTGTACTTCCATCGGATCGCACCGCGCATCGCGGCGCTGCTCGGCGGACACGCCGCGGCGTACCGCTATCTGCCACGCTCGGTGGCGGCGTTCCCGGATGCGGACGGGCTCGCCGCACACATGCGCGACGCAGGCTTCGCGCGCGTACGCTACGAGCGCCTCAGCTTCGGCATCGCGGCGATCCACGTCGGGGAGGCGTGATGGACTTCGACATCCCGGACGAGCTGGCGCTCCTAGCGCGCACCGTGCGTGACTTCGTGGAGACACGCCTTCAGCCCATCGAGAAGCAAGTCGAGGACAGCGACGAGATCCCGGACGAGATCGTTCGCGAGATGGCGGCACTCGGCTTCTTCGGGCTGCCGTTCCCCGAGGACTTTGGCGGCGCCGGCGCCGGCGACCTCGGCTACTGCCTCGCGCTCGAGCAGTTCGGGCGCACGTCCGCCGCGTTCTCGAACCTCGTCGGCGCGCACACCTCCATCGGCAGCATGTCCATCTATCTCGGTGGCACAGACGAGCAGAAGCACCGCTACCTGCCGGACCTCACAGCCGGGCGGAAGATCGCCGCCTTCTCCATCACGGAGCCGTCGAGCGGGTCGGACGCCGCGTCGATCCAG
>CAJDUG010000050.1_pt1 | contig 25963 bp, 30 predicted proteins | sample 7390021 | NCBI WGS metagenome assembly CAJDUG01 (sample SAMEA7055676, study PRJEB34461) | soil metagenome | biome: terrestrial ecosystem; feature: Peninsula; material: soil | place: Antarctica | collected 2016
GCGGAATCACTTGGCGGTGTCGAGTCGCTGATCGAGGTCCCGCTCGCCATGACCCACGGATCCGTGCGTGGGACGAAGCTCGCGCCGCCGGCCGGGCTGGTGCGCCTGTCTGTCGGCATCGAGACGGTGCATGACCTGATCGAGGATCTCGCCGTCGCGATCGGCTAGCCGCTGGCGAACTGCTCCTCGACCACACGACGCGCTGTCGGCTCGATGACGCGCCAGTCGTGCTCCGCCTCTCGATGTCCAGCGCAGTAGGCCCAGGCGCCTTCCAGCATGGTCACCAGTGGACCCTCGGGATCGCGTTCGCGATGTGCCTCGCAGATCCGCTCGATGAATGCCGTCGTGGCGGGGTCTTTTTGCACTGACATGACGGTCGTCAATGCAGGGAAAGTGCCATCCACCGCTCGCTAGTCGACGACGGTGACCACGCCAACCATCCCGTCGCCCTCGTGCTGCATGCAGACATACGGGAAGCGGCCCGACCGATTGAACGTGAACGAGAAGGTCTGACCGAACGACATCGCGCCGAGTGAGAAGGAGCCGTCTCGCGCGGCAAGGTCATGTGTCGACTGTCCAACGCTCTTCCAGGTCACCGTGGTACCTACTTTCACGGTGAGCTGCGCCGGATCGAAGAAGTGGTCGCCCAGCTCGATGAGTGCCGTGGCGGGTGACGCAGTCGGTGCGGCCGTCGGCGCGGCCGTGCCGGTCGCCGCGGCCGGCGCCGTCGCGGCCGCGGTCGGCGCGTTCTGACTCGGGGCAGTGCCGCATGCCGTGGTCATAGCGAGAAGCAGCAGGAAGACCGCACAAAGGCGCATGCTCATGACTTCACGAGGGTATTACGTACCGGCGACCGCCCAGGATGATTCCGCGAGCCAGGTCTCGGTGGCGTTGTCGGCCATCGCCGCGCTGCCGAGGGGCATCCAGTCGCTCGGTCGTTCCAACGACGCACACGATGGCCGGCAGATCCGCGTCCTCCGAGCGGTACATCTGGCATTCGGACGTGCCTGGCGGTGTCTTGAGCCTCCAGGGCTTCGCTTTGGTCCCATCGCCGCGCGCCTTCGCCTTCGCCGTTGCCATTCCACATCTTCCCTGACGAGTCTTCGCGCGAAGATACGCTAGCCATATGAACGTCGCGATCGCCTTCGGCGCCGGCATCCTCTCGTTCCTCTCGCCGTGCGTCCTCCCGCTGGTGCCCGCGTTCCTGGTGAACATGGCAGGGGAGGCGGCGCTCGCGGGAACGCAGCGCACTCGGACGTTCGCGCACGCGCTCGCGTTCGTGTTCGGCTTCAGCGTCGTCTTCACGCTGCTCTGGATCGCGATCGCGCTGGTGGGCGCGCTCGCGGGCGAGCTCGTCTACTGGCTGCAGCGCATCGGCGGCATCCTTCTGATCGTGATGGGGATGCATATGGTCGGGCTCATCACGATCCCGTTCCTCATGCGCCGGATGGACCTGCGTCTCGAGGGCAATTCGACCGGACTGCCGCGGTCGTTCCTCATCGGCCTCGCGTTCGGCGTCGGTTTCACGCCGTGCGTCGGTCCGTATCTCGCGGTGATCCTGAACCTGCTCCTCAGCAGTCAGGACATCGTGTCCGGAGCGCCGCTGCTCCTCGCCTACGCGCTTGGCATGGGCGTGCCGTTCCTGGTCATCGCGGCCGGTATCGGTGGGACGCAGCGCATCACCCGCGCGCTCGCGCGCGCGATACGCCCGCTGAATCTCGCCGGCGGCATCCTCGTGATCGTCATGGGTCTCGTGATGGTGGCCGGTCAGTTCGCGCGGCTACCGCAGCTCTTCAACTTCCTCTAGTCGCCGCGGGATCTAGCGCGAGACGTACGGCGCGGTTCTGATCGTCCGCGCATCCGCAAGGACGGTCACGATCACGTCGGCGAGATCGGCGCTCGTGACGAAGAAGCTGCGTGGCGGCTCGAGCGTCGCCATGGCACGCCCCGTTGCGGGGCCTTTCCGCACCCGCACCGGCCGCACCGCTGTCCAGTCCAGCCCGCTCTCGCGGTAGATGGCCGTCTCGCGCTCCTTCGCCTCGACGACCCACCGTGCCAGTCGCCGCACGAGGGCGCTGGCGACGCGTTGCGCGACGGTCCGCCGCTCACCGGGCATGGCGACTCCAGCGCCGGCGACGAACACGAGGCGCGTCAAATGCTGCGCGCGCATTGCGCGCACGACGTTCTCGGCGACGGCCTCGAGAAGCGTCACCGCATCAGGGGTGTTGCGTCGCGGGCCGACCAGCGCTATCACCGCGTCGGCTCCCTCGATCACACGCATCACGGAGTCCGGATCACGAGCGTCGCCCGTGACTACGGTGAGGCCCGGCGAAGCCGAGACCCGGGAGGGATCGCGTGCGAGCGCGCGCACACCGTGACCCGCGGCGAGGGCGCGCTCCAAGACAGCCGACCCGATCGTGCCCGTCGCTCCGAGGATCGCGACATTCACCGCGACTCATCCTCCCAGAGTCGGCGCATCTCGTCCGAGCGCCCCAGTAGATCGTCGAGCGTCCCCTGCGCCTCAACGCGCCCTTCCTTCAACACGATGACGTGCGCCGCTCGCCGAAGCGCCGGCCGGCGGTGCGACACGGCCAGGATCGTCGCCGACCTTTCGCTCGACTCGGATCCGTCGAGCAGGCGCTCCCACAGCACGCGCTCCGTCTCTACGTCGAGGGCGCTCGAGAGGTCGTCGACGACGAGCAGCTCCGCTCGCCGCACGAACGCGCGCGCTGCGGCTGCGCGCTGCACCTGTCCACCCGAGAGACGCACGCCGCGCGAGCCGACCAGCGTTTCGAGGCCCTGCGTGAGCCCTGCGACATCCTGCTCGAGCACCGCCGCGCGCACGGCATTCGCGACCCGTGAGTCGACTGCGCCGAGGCCAAGCAGGATGTTCGCTTTCAATGAGTCGCTGAAGAGGCGGGGCACCTGCGGCACGTAGGCGCAGTGCGGGGGCACGAAGAACGTTGCTGGATCCTCCACGAGCTCGCCGTTCCACCGGATCTCGCCGGCGTCGCGCGGCAGCAGGCCGAGTAGCACGCGGAGCAGCGTGGTCTTCCCGGCGCCGACGCGTCCCGTTATGACGCTGAACTCGCCTCGGCGCAGTCGGAGCGACACATTGTCGATGCCGGGAGCTCGCTCCGCGCCGTCCCGCGCGCGACCGAAGCGATACGTCAGACCGGTGGCTTCGAGGCGCTGCAGCTGGTCGACCGCGGGCCCCGCCGGCGCCCGGTCCGGCGCCGCGGGCCTCTCGCCCGGGAGCGGTCCCGTCAGATCGAGCCGCGTGCTGTCGACGAGCGTCGCGGCCGGGACGTTCGTCGCGCCGCCGCGGATGAGCGCGAGCATGCGCGCCACCGACACATCGAGCTGCTTGTACTGGGTGAGGAACAGCCCGATGAAGCCGCTGAACTCCGTGACGAAGCCGAGATACGACACGAAGAGCGCGAAGTCGCCGACGGTGAAGGTGCCCTCGCTCATCGCGCGCGCGCCGAGAAGCAGGATCATCCCGGTCCCGAGATGGACGGTGTTCCAGTAGACAGAGCCCGTCAGCAGATTGAACGCGCGCTCGCGAAGCACGGTCTTCCGGCGGATGTCGCTCAGCCGGCGGAAGTGTTCGACGACGCCGCGCTCCGCGCGCGCGATCTGCACCGCCTGCACGGCGCCGAAGATCTCGCCGAGCGCGCCGGTGACGCGGCTGGTCGCGACCTGGCTCGCGGCGCGCGACTGCTGCAGGCGACGCGTCGCCACCTGCGCCACCGCGATGATCGCGACCAGCGGGACGAACACGAAGATCGTGATCGTCGCGTTCACGTTGATGAGGATCGCCATCGCGGCGATCGCGAACACCGTGAGACTGAACATGTCGACAGTCCAGTCGGTGCCATCCTCGGCGTGCTCGACGTCGTCGCGGAACACGCTGAGCGCTTCGCCGGGTGAGCGGTCCAGTGCGCGCGCACCCGGACGCCGCAGGATCTCCGCGAGCATGTTCCGCTGCAGGACCGCGCTCATGCTGAAGCGGAAGTTCACGTCCCACGTCATGCCTGCCGTCTCCGCGACTGCTGCCGCGAGACCGACTCCGACGAAGGCCGCCGCGAGCCACGCGATGGCCGGTGGATCTGCGGTCCCTCTCTGCAGCGTGTCAAAGGCCTGCTGAGCCACGAGCCCCGGTAGGAGGCGCGCGCAGTACACCGCCGTCCAGAGGAAGTTATCGCCCCAGTAGAGCCACGGCCGGTAATGCGTCATACGCCAGAGGAAGCGTCCCGTGCCCAGCGACTGCGTGCTCATACCAGCACCTGCTCGAGCCCGGTGCGCAGCAGCTCGGAGAAGCGCGACGATGTGTCCCGAGCGAGGGCGGCGCGCGGCCCTTCTTCGACGATGCGCCCGTCCTCGAGGATGAGGATCCGGTCGCAGCGCTGCACCGTCGCGAGGCGGTGCGCAATGACGATGCCCGTCCTGTCGGCGAGGAGCGCGTCGATCGCGCGCTCGATCTGGCGCTCGGTGGCGGGATCGAGGCGCGAAGACGCCTCGTCGAGGATGACGAGACCGGGGTCGCGCAGGAACACGCGGGCGAAGGCGAGCAGCTGCGCCTCACCGGCGGAGAGACCGCCGGCCAGCATCTCCGTCTCGAGCGCGCCGTCTCGTCCGGGGGTGTGGGGGAGCGCGCGCAGCCAGCCGCCGAGACCGATCCGCTCGAGCACCGAGGTGATCCGGTCGTCATCGATGGTCGGGTCGAAGAAGGTGACGTTCTCGCGCACCCGCGCGTGAAAGAGCTGGACGTCCTGACTCACCAGCGTCGCCCGGCTGCGCACGTCGTCGATCCGCGCCTCCCGCAGATCGACGCCGCCGATCCGGATCGTGCCGGACGTGGGGTCGTAGAAGCGGAGGAGGAGCCGCGCCAGCGTCGTCTTGCCGCTGCCGGTCCGCCCGAGGATGCCAAGCACCTCGCCCGGGGCAAGGCGCAGGGACACGTCACGAAGCACGAGATCCTCGCGCTCCTTTTCCGACTCCTCGTATGCGAACGACACGCGGTCGAGCTCGATCGCGAGCGGACCTGCGGGGATCGGCACGCCACGACCTTCGGGCAGCCGTGTTTCGGTGCGCAGCAGCTCGGTGACACGCCCGACGCTCGCGATGGCGCGCTGGAGCTCCTCGAGCTCGCGGCGGAACTGCTCGATCGGCCGCCGGAGCATGTCCGTGTAGTGGAAGAGCAGGTAGACCGTGCCGAGGGTGATGGCGCCAAGGCTCCAGAGATACGCGCCGACGCCGAACGCGATCGCGTTGCCGAGAGCGAACAGCACGATCGTCGTCGACCAGAGGATCGTGCCCGCGTAGATCGCTCGGCGCCGCGCTCCGAGCCACGCGCGGTGGTGGTACGTGAGCTCGTTCATGACATGCGTCTCCGCGCCGCTGGAGCGGATGTCCTCGGTCCCGGCGAGGCGCTCACCAAGGAATCCGTACATCTGTGCCGCGACCTCGCGCACGCGTTGCCAGTACTTCGCCGCGATGTTGCGCAGCGGGCCGGCCATCACGAAGACCGCGACCAGCGCGAACCCCGTCAGCGCGAGGCCCGCGCGCAGGTCCTCGCCCGCGACGACGACGAGGATCCCGATCAGCAGGAGGACGTTGCCGAAGATGTTGACGACGAAACGCGAGAAGAACGTGGCAAGGGCGGTCACATCGCCGTCGATGCGCTCGATGAGCTCGCCACCGGTGCGCGCCTTGTGGAACGTCAGATCCAGTCGCAGCAGGTGCAGCGCGAGATCCGCACGGAGCGCGTTCGTCGCTGTCCAGCCGAGGTCCTCGCCCACGTACGTGGACCACGCGTAGAGGAGGTTCGTGACGACCGCGACGCCGACGAACGCCAGCGCGATTGTTGCGAGCCTCTCGATAGCCGCGCCGCCGATCGCGTCGTCGATGAACGTCCGCAGCAGCTGCGGGCCGACGAGCTGCAGGCCGATGCTCCCGAGGATCAACGCGCCGAGCAGCGCCGTCCGGCGCCACTGCGGCGCGACGTAGCGGCGGAACAAGTCGATGTAGGGGTTACCCGGGCGCATCGTCGGCAGTCTCTCACGCAAACCGCGCGGCGAGGACATGCCGCCGCGGCCGATCACGAGGCGCTACGGGGCCGACATTTCGCGCCGCAAGGCGCATAAAATGGGCGCTGACAGAGAACTCGCGCGACTCGGGCTGGATCCCGGTAGCACGTGGGCGAGTTCGGGGAGATCCGACAATGGCCGACCTACCTGACGACGCACAGTTGAGTGCTCGGCGCATCCGCCAGGCACGACTGGGAATTGCCGACCTCAAGGTGGATATCCCCTCGCACGTTTGCCTCTTCTACAAGGATGACGCCGAGCTCCGAGAGCGTCTGGGCTTTCTCGCTCTGACGCTCGATGACCCCGAGCAAGTGGCCGTGTTGTTCGGCACCGATGCGCGTTTGGCGGAAGTGCTCGGGTACGTCGCGCAGGACCACGCGAGGGACATCGCGTCCGACATCGCCGCGGGGCGCATCGTCTTGGTAGATGGGGCGCCGGACATCGAAACGATCGTCGCGCATATCATCGGTGCCCTCGACGCAGCGCTTGCGCGCGGCGCGAAACTCATTCGTTTTCTCGGCTTCATCGGATGGGGCGATATGGATTGGCCACCCGACCAGGATCTGATGACGTTCGAGGCCAAGGTCACCGAGACTTTAAGCAAGTACCCGGTGGTCGTGCTCTGCAGCTACAACATCGAAAAGCTTCCGGGCCCGGTGCTGATCTTCGCGGGGATCAAGACCCACCCGTTCACGATCATTGGTACGACACTCGCTAAGAATCCGCACTACATGCCGTTCGAGGCGTACATGGCGTCGCGATCGGGGGCAGAGCCCGCTGACGAACACACCCGCGCTCTGCGGGGGGTCACTATCGGTCCGCTCGATCGGGGGCATCGCCAGAGCCCTGTCAAAGAGCGCGGACGTTCGCGCGATACCCCGGCTTCCGGCGGCTCGTAAGGACCTAGGGGCCGCTAGCGTGAAGCAGCGTCGGGAGGCTACTCGCGAGTGAACGACGCTAGGGTCTGGTGATCGGAGGGCACCCTTTTCTCGTTGGCGCAGCGGCGTGAGCCTTTGGCGCGCGGAGAAGCCTCGTCCACGGCACTAACTAGGCTCTTACGGGTGACATCAGGGTGGTTCTTTCAGCTTCAAGGGGCACTCTCCGACGCTTCGACAGCAACGTACGCGATCGGGGGGCGGCCGGCCCCCTGTGCTATCGGCGGCGACGGTCGAGCTTGTTCAGGATTTGCGACGGGACGGGCTGACTCTCGCTGCGATTGCGACCGCCCTTGCGGAGCGCGGCGTGCCTACGGCACACGGCGGCCGCCGGCATTCGGCGATCGTGCTCGGCGTCCTCTGAAACAGCGCGAGCGGCGCGGCATAGCATCGGGCGGCGGTGGCCGCCGAGGATCGCCAAAACATGCCAGGTGCGCAGGCGCGACGGCGCTCGGTCGCCCTCCCTCGTCGTTGGCTTCTGACATTCCCGCTTGTGATGTTGCTCGCGCTTCCCAGATGCTTAGGCGAGCGACGTTCGGCCAACTGCGACGCTCCTACGCTGCGTTCGGGCGAGCGGCCCGATTGAGGAGAACGATCATGGCGGACCCATCCCGTCGAGCGCGAGGCATTCTGGGGAAGATCCCGCGCGCTGATCAGGCGGCATTCGAGGATCCGACCGCGCACCCAGCGCCGCCGCCATGATGATCTGGGCGGTGCTGCTGTTGGTCCTCGGGGCGTGCGGGATCGCCCAGACCGGTATCGGCGTGGACCGGCCAGGAAACGGCGGCCTCGACGCATTCGGGACAGTCAGCCTTGGCCTGGGTGGGCTGGGGACCTTACTGGCTTATCGCGCCGTCCGGGCCGCGGGGCGCGCCACGCTTCTCCCCCTCGTCGTCGGCGCGCTGACGCTCGGCCCTTGCAGCGCCTTCTACCTCATGTACAACGCCCTGCCACCATTCCAGGTCAGCGACAGCACTGGCGTGCAGTACGCGATCCATCGGAACGTCCCGGGAGAGGTTCAATACACGACCGGCTACACCGTGCGTGTTTTCGCTCCGACATTCACGGCCGGCGCGACCGACGCGACGCGCATATGGCTAATCCCGGTGCGGTTCTCGAACGAGCGGGACGACGGCTCTGGGCACGTTGGTCGGTGCTCGTTGTACGTGGACGGCCGCTACCGAGATCCGCGTCGCGAGCGCGCTGACGTTCGTTCCCTCGGAGACGTCGACCGTCAAACCACGAGCTACCCTGCGGGCGGCGCATACGACGGTCGCGTGGCGTTCGAGCTCGCGGTTGGTGAGCGCGATGTCGTGATGCAGTGCTGGGCGCACGCCCGTGTACCGGCGTATTTCGATCTTCGCCCATACGCGGTCACTTAATCGCCCTTGTGTTGACCTTGATCGTCACAGGCGTAATGGTGGGCACGTGCAACGCGCTGGGAATTAGCTTTCGTTACCGCTAACTACGTGGGACGCGACCGGCGATCCGAGCAAGAGCGACCAATACCGAATTCGCGAGTTGACTAAGAGAGGCGGCCCTCTGGCTGCGATCGCTGGCTCGATCTAATGCACGAGAACGTGCTCTCGGGAAAGTTCGCGGCGATGGTCTGAACCGATGCCCGTGCGGACATCCCCATGCGCGCCCGTTACGCGGGCGGCCTGCGCCGTACGCTACGGAGCGTGACCGAAGACGTCACCCTGGACTACCGCCCGCGGATGCCGCGGGTCGTGACGGCGATCGTCGTCGGCGCGATCGCGCTCGCCTCGCTCGCCGCGCTGTTGTGGCCGTCCCTTCCGATGAACCAGCTCGCCACGGGACCGACGCAGGTGGGCATCATCCGCCGGCAGATCGACGGCCCGAACATGGCCGGGCGCGTCGGCGCGCTCGCACCGGACTTCGAGTGGAACGCACCCGACGGATCGACGCGCACCCTTGCGACGCTGCGCGGCAAGGTCGTCGTCATGAACTTCTGGGCGACCTGGTGCAAGCCATGCCGCACCGAGATGCCGATGCTCAACAGCGTCGCGCGCGGAAGCGATGCGGTCTTCCTCGCCGTCGATCTCCAGGAGGACGGCGCGAAGGCGCGCTCGTTCTTCGACCAGCTCGCGCTCGATCGCCTCGAGCCGATCCTCGATCTCGATGGCCAGACGACGCGCCGCTACGGCGTCGTCGGCCTCCCGGCCACGTTCTTCATCGACGCGCAAGGCGTCATCCGTCATGTGGAGCGCGGAGAGTTCGCGGACGCGGACGCGATCCGCGAGGGGATCGCGAAGGCGCGCTAGCTCCGGTAGAGGATCCGCGCCTCGAAGGCGCGCTGGAACACGCGCAGCTCGTCCTCGAGATCCTCCGGGTCGAAGCCCTCGGCTTTCGCATGTGCTGTCACGTCGCGGAATGCGAGCCGGAAGCCGAGGTTCACCAGTGGCTTTACCGCGAACCGCTGGAAGCCGGCTGACCGGAGATCGGCGATGAACGAGCTCGCCTCGTCCAGTAGCCGGGTCCGTTCGGCGTCGCCCGCCTCGAGCGCATCGAGGAACTTCGGCATTCCGCGGCCGCTGATCGATGCCCAACGCTTGGCCCCGATGGCGCCGAAGCCAAGGAAGTTGGTAGCGCGGTACGCGTGGCCCAGCGTGTTGTCCTGGATCGCGAGGGCACGCGGGCGGAGGATGCGGCCGAGCGCCTGGCGTCGCGCATGCGAGGGCTCGTGACCGAGCTCCCTCTCCTCCCCCTGTTGTCCGCGGTCGGACACCGCGGCGCACACTATTGAGCGCACTGGGTTGACGCAAGTTCCAGAATCACCACAAGCATCGAAGGGGGAGGACGTACATGGCGACTGAATTCATCGTGAAGCTCAAGGACCGACCGGGTTCGCTCGCGGCCGCGGCGCAGGCGCTCGCGGATGGTGGAGTGAATCTCTGGGGCACCGCGGCCTCGACCAGCGCTGGTAAGGGAACCGTCGGATTCGTGGTCAAGGACAAGGACACGGCGAAGGCGCGCCGTGCGCTGAAGAAGGCCGGCCTTCGCGCGACAGAGCGCAAGGCGATCGAAGTGCGACTCGCGGACAAGCCCGGGGCGCTCGCGAAGGTAGCGGCGCGGCTCGCCAAGGCGAAGGTGAACATCGCCTCCGAGTACGTGCTCGCACCGGGCCGCGGCAACGTCACCGTCGCGTTCGGTGTGAAGGACGCGCGCAAGGCGGAGAAGGCACTGGGCCGGCGCTAGTACTGTCGTACCGGTTCGGGACGTCATCGCACACGAGCTGACCTAACGCGAGTCTCCTGACACACGAAGTCAGGAGGTTCGTATGCGATCCCTACGGAGTTTCTGGACCGAGAACCAGGGCTTGGCCACGATCGAATACGTCATCGGGGCCGCGGTGATCCTCGGGACCCTGGTCATCGGTGTGTCTGCATGGAACAACGGTCTTGCCATGCGACTCCAGGCGCTCGTGACCCAGCTGCAGACCGTCCGATGACGCGCTGGGGTCGCGAGGATCAAGGGCTGGCCACGCTGGAGACGACACTCATGGTGGTCATCCTTGTCCCGCTGCTTTTCGCGATCCTGGAATTCGGCTGGCTCACGCAACGATGGCTCGCACAAGACGGTGTGACCTTGCAAGCCGCGCGATATGCAGGCGAACTTGGTGGAGACCGCCCTGAGCTCCGCTCGTACGTCCTGGAGCAACTGCGGCTGGTCGGCATAGAACCCACCCGCGTCAGCATCGAGGTCGAACCTGCAAACGTCGCATGGCGACAGCCCGTGCGCGTGTCGCTTCGAACGAACGAGCGCATCGCCATCCCGTTCGTTTTCGCAACGACCGTCACCGTGCGATCGACGGCGGTCGCGCGCGGAGAGGTCAGTCGATGATGCATGAGGACGGCGGCTCAGCCGCCGTGACGTCATTGGTCATGCTGCCGCTCCTGCTTATCGTTCTTGTCGGTGCGCTCGAGCTCGGAGCGTTACGCGCGGTCGCGCACCGGGCAACTGCAGCCGCGGATCTCGCGACCATCGTCGCGGTCGGTGATCAAGACCAGACCGAGTTGGTGCGCACGGGTAAGCTGCGGCTGGCGCCGGATGCGGCCGATACCGCGCGCGAATACTTCGCGCGTAACTTATCCGCGACGGCGCTCGCCCTGGCGGCCACCGCCGACGAGATCGCCGCAGCGGCGGACATCGCCAGCTTCCCGACGGCTCCAAGCTTCGATCCGCGTACGGGCGCGCGCTATGACCGTCCGACGGTACGGCTGATCGCCTCGGTTCCCGTCAGAACACCGGGCTTTGCAGCGCTGCTTCTCCCGGCGGTCACGACACTCACCATCCGCTCGGCGAGCTCGCCGCGATGAAGGAGCGCGCAGCGATTCTGGTCACCCTAATAACCCTCATCTGGGGCGCATCCGCTGAGGCGCGCGATCCATTCGAAGGCGAAACGCAATCCGTCCCGCCCGTCATCAAAGCGTCGGCTGACCCCGCTCCGTTCGTCGTTCCGGCCGGCCTGTACTACGTGACTGACATGTATGTCAGTGACGTGATCGCGACCACTGGTGCCACCACGACCTACTCGACGGAGACGGTGCATCAATCGCCGGGTACCTTCGCACGCGTGATCGAGGTCGTCGACACGGGAGCGTCGAGTGCGTTCGACGGGTCTTCGTTCAACGGGCGGGGCGCGCTGACGGACGGTCGATCGCTAGCAGGCACCTATTACGAGAACTTCGTGCTCACATCGGATGGCTACATTCCGGTGAGCATCGTTTTCTTTCAGGACGATTCCGAGTCCCGGAGGGGATCGGGTCCGTCGCCATCGCCGGTGCCATCGGTGGGCGCCGCGACGTCTCTGCCCGCACCGACGACGGTACCCGCAGGCGGTCCGGTCGTGGTGCGAGGTGTCGTCACGCCGGGGCCGTCGTTCCGGCCAACCACGCCGATCGCACCGCCTGCTCCGAGGCTACGCGCGGGGGTCGCTCTCGCGCCGGACGGGGCCACACTCGGGTCGGCCGAGGTGCTTCGAGGACGGCTGGTCCACTTTTGGCCGCGGGCCTTCGCCAATGATGTCGCCGTGCCGATCCGCTCGTGGCGCATTGTGTCGGCGCAGCCCGATCGCATCTCCACAAGCTCGGGCGCCATCGAGCCGCTGGCGGCGCAGTGGATCGACATGCCTGACCCAAGCGTGCCTTGGTCGTTGCGCTTCGAGATCTTCACCGAACTTGCTCCGACCGAGCGCCTTGAAGCCCAGATATCGATCACTGTGCGATCCCCCGCGCTGATCGATTGATCGCCCGCCGGTCGCTTCTCATCCTCGCAATGGTCGCGGGCTTGACCGCGGGGTCCCTGTATTTCATCGGGGCTCAGCGTGTCGCGATGGTGGTCGCGTCGCGCGACGTGGCAGTGATCCGCCCCCTGACTGCGCAAGACCTCGAGCTGTGGTCTGTCCCGCCGGACGCGCTCCCTGCCGGCGCGCTCTCGAACCCGGACGATGTCATCGGACGCGTCCCGACCGCGCCGCTTTGGCGGGGACAGCCGCTGCTCGTCCACGCGTTGGCTGACGACGCCGCGACGTTCCATACCGGACTCACTCTTCGGCCTGGTGAGCGTGCGATCGCGATTCCAGTCGCGGCCGTGAACGCCGTGGGCGGAGCCATCTCTCCAGGGGCGCGTGTCGACGTGCTCGCGGTGCCGCTCATCGGGCGGGCGCCGCCTGGTCGCGGTGTCGAGCTTCTTGCTGCGGATGCGCTGGTGCTCGACGTGAGGACCGAGTCGGGCGGGCCATACATACCGCGGTCGCGTGACGCGGCGTTCGCGGTCGACCGCATTGGCAGCGTCATCATCGCGATCATGCCGGCGGACGAGATCCGGTTCGCCGACCGCATCGCAACCAGCACCTTCGTGCTCGCGTTCAGCTCGGCGCACTGATCGTGCGGACGACTCTGCGGCTCGATGCAATGAGACGGTCAGAATTCGATGCTCGTCTCGCGCAACTGGGCGGCGGCAGACTGACGCGCGCGGCGGGCGTCACTTACCTCGAGAGCGATCGTGATGTCGGTGACACGACGCGGCAGTTGGCATTGGCGGGCGTCCGGAGCTCGTGGTCGGGCATCCCCAGTCCCGAGTCCAGCTTGCGACCCGCCATCGCGCTCGATCTCGCGCCGCTCGACGCCACGTTCGGAGCCATCGACGTCGTCGAGCTCAGGCGGGTCCGACTGGGCGATGCGAGCGCGGAGTTGATGCGACAACGTCTCCCGTGGCTGCGTCGTTCGCAAGCCAAACGCGATGCGTGCCTGCGGCTGCTGCGTGAAGAGGACGCTGTCATGGGCTGGCGCCGGATCGTCTGGTGCTCGGTGGCAGCGATGCGCCTTGCCCGGGCGCGCATCCGTTTGCGCCCGGTCGTGTTCGACCGTTCGGCCGTCGATCGCCAGGACCTGCGATGGACATACGTTAGCGACGGTGCGATCGGAAGCTGGGCGTTCACTTGAGCCGCATCCGCGCGTGGCTCGATGCGAGCCCGATCGCCGACCTTGCGATGACGTTCATGCGCGAAGCGACGGGCCGCGCCGACCCGATCGAACCGCTACGACCGACGCGGCCGGCTGCGCTGGCCGACGGTCGTCGTGTGGCCTTTTGGTCGCTGGTCGGCGGTGTCGGCTGCAGCACCGTCGCGGCTTTGGTCGCGCACCGATCAGCTGCTGGCGGCCGCCCACCACTCCTCGTTGACCTGGATCGCTGGGCACCTTCCCTCGCGCTGCGTGCTCGCGTCGAAGCGGCGACCATCGCTGACGCGCTCGTGCAACCGGGTCGCGAACGTGCGCTCGTGTCGCGCTGGTCTGCCGTACAATTCGTCCCAGGCTCGCCCGCTTTGCGCGGCCGTCTCGACATCGATCGCACGATCGAAGTCATCGAAGCGATCGGCGGCGGCGGGCCCGTCGTCCTAGATCTCGGTACCGGAGCCGACAGCCTGGACGCCGGACTGCTCTCCCGTACCGACCGCCTCTGCGTCGTCGCCGGCGCACGCGCCTCACAGCTTCAGGCTGTCTTCTGCGCACTTCCATTGGTCCGCGATGCACCGTGCCCGGCCGGTTTGGTGGTCGTCGGCGCTGCCGAGGAGGACGCGCGGCTGATCGCGGAGCGCGCCGCACTTCCGTTGCTCGGCGCGATACCGCTCGATCCGTACTTGGCCGACGACCAGTTTGCCACTCGGGCACCCACGCTCCGAGCGATCGACGCGCTCATTCGCAGGATCGCCTGATCGACGCGTCCCTATTGGCTCGTGTCCGGGCTGATGTCGCGGCGGGTCTCGATCCGAGCGCGATGCTCGGTGCCTCGCGATGTGTCCGCTGAGCAGGTCGAGGAGCTCTGCGCCGAGCTGTTCGGGTTTGGACTTCTCCAGCCGCTCTTGGACGATGGCGAAGTCACCGACGTGCTTGTCAACGGCCCGACACAGGTGTTCGTAGAACGCCGCGGCCGCCTCGAAAGAATGGATCTGCGATTCAAGGACGCGGCACAGGTCAGCGAGCTCGCGCATCGCATTGCGGCCGGTGTCGGTCGCGAGCTTACGATCGAGCGGCCGTTCGTTGACGCGAGGATGCGCGACGGTAGTAGAGCGAACGCGGTCATCGCACCCGTCGGTGGCCCGACTCTGTCGATCCGCAAGTTCACGCGCGTGTCCCTGGCGCTCCGCGGCCCCGCGCCTTCATGGGAGGCGACCAGCGGACTGGCGGGCCAGGCAGCCGTCGCGGGCTCGACCGGCGCGGGCAAGAGCACGTTGCTTCGTTCCCTGGCGGGCGAGATACCCACGGACGAACGTCTCGTCGTGATCGAAGACACCAACGAGCTCGTCCTTCCGCACGCTCACGTCGTTCATCTCGAGTGCGTCCCTGGCCGAGACGGAGGCATCGGCGTGGCAGACCTTGTGGTCAACGCGCTACGGATGCGGCCGGACCGGATCATCGTCGGTGAGGTCCGTTCGCCGCGTGAGGCGTCGGCGCTTCTTGAGGCCATCTCCACGGGGCACGAGGGCTCTCTGACCACACTGCATGCGGGATCGGCGTCCGGTGCCCTCGATCGTCTCGAGCTCCTGCTGGCCCGATCAGGTGACGTCGTCCCAGCGGCGATCGCGCGTTTCGTGGCCCGCGCTTTCGATGTTGTCGTGCAGGTCGCGCGAGGGAAGGACGGGTCGCGCCTGGTTCGTGAGATTGCCGCGCTCGAGGACGCGGGCCCAGTTGTCGTGTGGAGGGCAGGCGAAACAACGATCCGGCAGCTGCCCAGCCGGTTGAGCGAACGACTCTCGTGAGTCTCGTGCTCGCAGGCGCGATCGCGACGTCGCTTGCTGTTATGTGCCTCGTCCTCGTTCCGCTCGGCTCGCCGCGCTTGCCTCGCGTGTCGATAACGCATCCCGAGCGCATGGTGCTGCGAGACGCGGGTTGGACCAGATCGTTGCTCGACTGGGAGTGCCTGCGGGTCCTTGCGGCAATCTGTGGTCTCGCGGTCGCTGGTTCACTCGAAGCGCTGCCCCTGGCGCTCGTCGGTCCGGTCGTGCCGTCCTACGTCGCGCGCACGCGTGCCGCTCGAAGACGCGACGAGCGCGCTCGCGAGACTGTCGCATTGCTGCAAATGACCCTCGCCGGTCTTCGATCGGGGGCGAGCTTGACGGAGGCGCTGCGTCTGGCGGCTGGGTCCGGACCTGAACCCGGTCTTGGACCTTTCGCAGGAGCAGTGCGGGCATTCGACCTGGGCGCACCGCTCGACCTCGCCCTTCGGGAGGCACGCGCCAGAGCGCGGGACCCGCGCGTCATGCTTGGCCTCGACGCCCTGTCGCTCTGCGTGGCCGAGCAACTCTCCGGGTCACGCTGCGCCACGCTCATCGCGAGCGTCGTCGATCGCCTCGTCTTCGAGCAACAGGTTGCGGACGACGTCCGCGCCCGAACGGCCGGCATTCGCGTTCAAGTCGTGTTGCTCGCAGCTCTCGTTCCCGGCCTGGCGCTCTATCTCGCTGTCACCGTGCCAGGCATGGCGGACACTCTTTCGGCGCCACTCGGGCGCTTCGTCCTCCTGCCTCTCGCGGCCTTCCTCGAGATCGCTGGGGTCATCGCGAGTAGGCGTCTGGTGAGCGGCATCACGTGAGCCTCGCGGGGGCAATCGCCGCAGCGGCTTGTGTTGCGCTCCTGGTCCTCGCGGCTGCGCCGCGTTCTCCGGTCTCCACTCGTCTCAACGCGCTTCGTCCAAGGACGCCGCGCGCGTTCGCGAGACTAGAGGCGCTCCGGTTGATCGCGCCCGGGACCCTGAATGCGAGCGGCCTCGGCATCGGGTTCGAGCAGCTTCTGGCAGTAAAGCTCGCTCTGGCGCTCGTGGGCGCGCTGCTCGCGGCGGTCATCGCGTTGGTCGTGCCCATCGGAGCTCTCGTCGTCGTCGCGGCGGCCTACGGTGGCTTCATCTTGCCGTCGATCGTTGTGGAACGCCGGGCGGCGTTGCGCAGAGGTGATGCCGAGAGGGCAGTTGGCTCGTTCGTCGAGTGGACGCACGCGCTCGTCTTGTCAGGACGTCCGGTTGACTCTGCGGTCATAGCGCTCGCCCGACGCGGCACTGGCGCGCAGCTCGTTGACGAAGTGCTCACGCGCGTCGCCGACCTCTACACACTTGGCGCACCGCTGCAAGTCTCTCTTAGCCGCGAATCGAAACAGATCGGGCTCGTGTCCTTGACGCGTCTCGCAGATCGACTCGAGCGGTCGCGTGAGCTTGGGCAGGGATCGGTCACCGTGCTGGAGAGCGCTCGACAAGAGTTGCGAAGCGAGGCGCGCGAGCGCCTGCTCGCGTCCGCCTCTCAGGTGGAGGGGAAAATGACGCTGATCCTGACGCTCTGTTACCTCCCGGCACTGGCGCTCCTGGTCGTCATCCCGCTGTTCGTTACGCTCCTGACGGGTCTGTTCGCATGACGCCGTCGTGCGTACACTGTCTATGAGTAACAAGCGCGCGGGCTGCGCGCGGGGAAGTGACGAATGCCGTTCAACCTAGGGGGCCCGGAGCTCGTCTTCGTTCTCGTGATCGTGCTTATCGTTTTCGGAGCCGGGAAGCTCCCGGACGTTCTCGGTCAGCTGGGCAAGGGCGTCAAGACGTTCCGCGAAGAGGCGACCAACGCCGACAAGCCGGCGGCCAGCACCGCGACCACGACCGCCGACAAGCCGAAGACGAACTAGACAGCCGCCTTCGCGCGCATCGCGGTCATGCGTCGGTGGCGCTCGAGATCGCAGTGCGGGCGTGCCTGCCATTCGTCGGGGTCATCCTCGCGGCAGTCATACGTCCGGCAGTGCTCGGGGCGTGTCTCGTACACCGTGCACTTGAGATCTTTCTTGTCGAACGCTTGGCACTCAAGCATCGGTTGGCGTCCCTCGTTCTGCCGGTACCAGCCGACGATCTTCACGTCCGTTCCCGCTTCGAGGTAGATCGGCCGCGCGTCCTTCAGCGTGAACCAACCGGTCTCGTCCTCCATGAATTGGCGACGGCAGCACGGCGCTTCACAGTTCTCACAATCGGGATAGCTCGCGGGCGGCATCTGAATCTCCCCTGTGCCAGACTGTCGCTCCCGTCATGGTAGGCACACTTCTCGAGGCGACCGTCAAGACCTTCCTCGATGACCGTTTCGCGCTCGATCCGGTGTCCGCGACGGTCATGGGCAATCACTCGTTCGACCATCGCCTGGGTGACTTCAGCGCTGCAGGATTCGCGGCGCGCAACGAGCTCACCGAGGACTGGCTGCGGCGCTTCACCAACATGGGTCAGGACAGCCTCGACCCGTTCCAGAAAGTCGACCGCGAGCTCGTGCTGGCGGAGCTGCGCGGCGACCGCGCGCTGCACACCTTCGAGCGCTGGCGCCGGCAGCCGTCGCTGTACTCGGACGTCATCACGCGCGGCGCGTACTACATCCTGATGCGCGCGCACAGCACGCTCGAGGAGCGGCTCGCGATGCTCGCCGAGCGCCTCGCCGAAGCGCCGGCCGCGCTCGATGCAGCGCGCGCGAACCTCGATCCCGCACGAGTGCCGCCGGAGTGGATCGCGATCGCCGAGCGCACCGCGCCGGCCGGCGCCGCGTTCCTCCGCGCCGAGCTGCCGAAAGCGCTTCCCGACACGCCGCTCGGGCGCGCGGTCCGTCTCTCGCTGATCCCCGCCGCGAACGCCGCGGCCGACGCCCTCGACCGGTACGTCGGATGGCTGCGCACGGAGCTCCTCCCGCAGTCGCGCGGGACCTTCGCGATCGGCCGCGAGGCGTTCGAGGCGCTGCTGAAAGAGAAGGAGCTGATCGACCACGATGCGTCCAGCCTGCGCGCGTTCGGCGAGGACCTCTTCCGCGAGACGGAGGGGAAGATCGCCGAGGCCGCGCGCGCGCTCGGCGATGACGACTGGCGAGACTCCGTCGCGCGTCTGATCCGCGACCATCCGGAGGCCGACCAGCTCGTCGAGACCTATCGCGTCGAGATGGAGCGCTCGCGCGAGGCGGTGGTCCTCTCGTCGATCGCGTCGCTCCCGTACGGCGAGGACCTCACGGTCGAGACGATGCCGGACTTCCAGCGCACGACGTACCCATACGCGGCGTACGTCGCGGCGGCACCTTTCGAAGCGAATCGCCGCGGCCGTTTCTGGGTGACGCTGCCGATGGCCGATGACGACGAGCGCACCCGCCGCGAGCGCCTCGAGGGCCATCCGCGCGTCGGCATCCCGGTCATTGCCTGCCACGAGGGCTATCCGGGCCACCACCTGCAGCTCACGTACGCCGCGGACAACGCGTCCCTCGCGCGCAAGGCGCTGCGCAGCAACCTCATGGTCGAAGGCTGGGGCCTGTACGTCGAGGACCTCATGACCGAGATCGGCTTCCTCGATTCGCCAGAGACGCGCCTCCTGCGCCTCAAGGATCTGCTGTGGCGCGCCGCGCGCGTCGTCGTGGACGTCGGTCTCTCGACCGGCGAGATGACCTTTGACGAGGCCGTCGCGTACATGGTCGAGCGGCCCAAGCTCGAGCCGCCGAACGCGATCGCCGAGGTGCGCCGCTACACGCTCACGCCGACGCAGCCGTCGTCGTACGCGCTCGGCCGGCAGGCGATCCTGGAGCTGCGCGACAAGGCGCGCGCCAAGGGGTGGGGGATGCGTTTCTTCCACGACAAGCTGCTCGGCGCGGGCTCGCTGCCGCCGAAGCTCCTCGCGCGGGACGTGGACCTCTAGCTGAGGTTCCCGGCCGGAACTTTCATCTAGCTGTCCACGAACCGCTCGTGCTCGATCAGGCGCTCGCAGTACACGCTCACGGCTTCGGTGTCATACAGCTCGCCAAGTGGCTCGAGGCGCTGGCCGTTCGCCGTGTATCGCCCGATGAAGTACGTCCCCGCTGACTGCCAGCGATAGAGCTTGAACAGATCTCCGTTCGCCTTGGCGCGGAACGTGATCCATTCGCGGCCTGCCTCCGAGGTATGGAGTTCGTGGGCGCCGGCGACGCGGAGTAGCTCCATCAGCCGGCTGGTGTCGTCCCTCGCGGTGGTCCTCGAAACGTCCGTCGCCGCGCTCGCACCCATCGCATTCCTGACCGCCGCGACGAGTCGATCGATGTCGAAGGGTTTCGCCACGATGGCCGCGATCGCGGACGTTTTCGCGCGCTCGGTCTCGCCCAGCATCACCTCCTCGAGATTGGCCGCATTCCCGCTGAGTAGCACCGTCGGGATGGGCGGCGTGTGTCTGGCCAGCGCTATCGCGACCGTCCACGGGTCTGGCGAGCGTGGGGGTCCGCTGCCATCGACAACAACGCAGTCCGGCGACAGGTCGAGAACAGCGCGCTCCATCGTTTTGTCGTCCGGCCCGGACAGGCACGACACGGCGAATCCTTCATCCAGCAGGACGCTCTGGATGATGTCCGCGACGTTGTGGTCATCGTCGAGGACGACCACCCTCTTTTTCTCTTCGGCCACCGGGCCGCTTATGCAATACCCGCGCCGTCCGCTCAAGTTGCGCTGATACGAAATTGTGAGTCGCGGTCGCCGCGCTAACCGCGGGACTTCGCGGCGAGCTCGATCTCCATGCGGATCTCGTCGACGATCGAAAGCACCGGCCCGCGGCGTGGCGGCTCCATGCCGAACAGACCGAATTTGAATGCGGTGCGCGCGCTGACGTTCAGATCGCGGCCACTGCGGTTCGCGCTCACATCCCAGCGCACCTCGCGCTCGAAGCCGTTCACGGTCATCAGGCTCTCGAGCGTGAAGGTGAATGTTCCGCTGGCGGGGAGCGGGAGCGCGAGGCCGGTCGCGCGGACCGGTTTCACGAGCGCGTCGCGGAAGCGGTCGGCGTTCATCGTCTCGCGCGCGGCGTCGGCCCGGCGGTTGTCGTCGCTCTTGAGCGTGACCAGCGGCACTCGCAGCAGCGAGCCCTCGGCGAACGTGCCGTCGTCACGGAGGCCGAACGCGCCGGCGATCCCGTCGGTCGTGAGCACCGCGTCGTCCGGCGCGGGCCAGTCGAAGAGCTGCTCGCGGATGCGGATCGTCGCCTTCCCGGAGAAGTCCGGTACGTCGAACACCTGGCCCACGAGCGCCGCGGACGTCGGCGATACGGACACAGGGGTGGCGGAGGCGGGCGCGCTCGCGGCCGGGCCGGCGGGGAGACCGCACCCCGCGACGACCAGGGCGACGACGCACGCGACGACGGCTCGCATCTAGTCGTCGAAGACGAGATCGACACGGTCGACCGCGGCTCCCTCGGGGAAGTGGATCGCGACGAGCGACTTTCCGGGTCGGCTCACGCGGATGTGCACGTGCACAGGCCCGCCTCCGTAGGCGACCGGTCGTGTCGTGTCGAGTCGATAACGGCCGCGCTCGTCGGCGACAACAGTCGCGCGGTGAGCGTCGTCGTAGTTGCCGTCGGCGTTCACATGCCAGAACTCGATCCGCGCCTCCGGCACGGGCGCGCAGTTAAGGCGCATGACGATGCCCTCGATGACGTAACCGCCCGCCCCCATCTTGTTCCGCACCGGGGCGTCTGCCTTGTAGTTGGCGGGGACGTCCGCCCGCGTGGGAGTGCAGGCGGGCGGCGCGGTCAGGGCCAGCGGCGCGGTCGACGGCCCTGTTTGCGCCGGCGCGCAGGCCGTCGCCGCGGCGACCAGCGCGAGCGCGAGGGCGTGGGTCAGCGGTCCACTCCGCATGTATCGCCTAGTACCACCGCGCGGCTCGCTCGGTTCCCGTCCTCGTGAACCGTATCCCGCGATCACCCATAGAGTGCAACGATGCCCCCTCGTCCGATGCGCTTCGCGACGCAGGCCGGCGGCGCGCCGAGCGGCCAGGAGTGGATCGACCGCGCGAAGCGTCTCGAGGCCCTCGGGTACGACACGCTCGCGATGCCCGACCACATGATCGGCGGCGCGTGGGCGGCGCTGCCGGCGCTCGCCGTGGCCGCGACCGTCACGCAGAAGCTGCGGGTTGGCACGCTCGTCGTCGATAACGACTTCCGCAACCCCACGGTCTTCGCGCGCGAGTGCGCGGCGGTCGATGTGCTGACGAACGGGCGATTCGAGCTCGGGATCGGCGCGGGCTGGCTCGACCGCGACTACGAGAGCACGGGCATCCCGTTCGACCGTGGCCGGGTCCGCGTCGCGCGTCTCGCCGAGGCCGTGACCTTGATGAAGCGTCTCTTCACCGAGGAGCAGGTCACGTTCGCGGGCGAGTACTACAAGGTCGAGAAGGCGGAGTGCCGGCCGAAGACGGTGCAGCTGCCGTACCCGCCGTTCCTCATCGCAGGGGGCGGACCGGACATCCTCGCGCTCGCGGGACGCGAGGCGAACGTCGTCGCGATCGTCCCGTCCGGGATCACCGGCTCGGGGGCGATCGCGCCGGAGAAGTTCCGGCTCGAGACGATGCGCGAGCAGATCGGCCAGGTCCGCAATGCGGCGGGCGCGCGCTTCGGCGAGATCGAGCTCTCGATGTTCCTCGACTGCACGCTCACCGACGACCGCGAGAAGACGATCACCGAGCTCGCGGAGAAGGCGAAGGTCGATCCCGACGTCACGCGCAACAACGCATTATCGCGGGATCGGGACGCTACGTGAGATCCGCGATCACATCGTGCGCGTGCGCGACGAGGTCGGGATCACGTACTTCTGTCTTCGCGGACCGGATGTCGAGAGCCTCGGGCCGATCGTGAGTGAGCTCACCGGGAAGTAGCGGAACCCGAGCGCGCCCGCTTCACTTCTTTGCGGCGCGTCTCCGCGGCGCGGGCTTGTCAGAGCTCTTGCTCGTCGTTTCAGCGGTCGGATCGAGCATGAACGCGGTCTCCGGCTCGCCGGCGAGCAGCGGACGCAGCACGCGCAGCACCTGCGGGCCGACGCGCTTCGCCCGCCGCCACAGGAGATCGGGGCTGTCGGGCTTCGCCGTGAGCTCGTCCCACTGCACCGCGGTGTGCGTGGCACGGAGCGAGGCGCTGAGGTCGCTCGCCGCGGCGCGCATCCCGGCGAGAGCCTCCTCGAGGCGCGCGACGTCCTTTGGGTCGTCGAGGACTTGCTTCTTGGGGAGGCGCGTCAGGAGATAGACGAGCTGCGCCTGCTCTAGGAGGGTGAGGAGGGATTTCTTGTCAGGCGCGGAGACGGCCATTGCCCGAGAAGACTAGGGCTCTTCCCAGGGCACGAGGCCGATCTTGCGTCCGATCGCGAGGGCGGGGTCGTTCGGGTCGAGATACGCCCCCGTGATCGCCCGGCCCCAGACCTCGTTGCTGTTGATCTGCGTGACCTCGAAGACCGCGAAACCCAGGACGTCGGCGTACTGCGTCGCGCCGCCCGGGATGATCCCGACCTCGATCGTGACCTCGAGGAGGTGCGTGACGCGCTTGTTGGTCACGTCGTCGAGGCCGGTCTCACGCACCCAGCCCTTGTAGACCTCGCCGGAGCGCGCGAGGAACGTCTCCACGTTGAAGGTGTGGTTCTCACCGGGGTCGACGTTGCTGATACTGCTGGTTCCTGATCCATCGATGCGACAGACCAGCACCTCAGGCGGCAGGATGCTCGGATTGGTCGAGGTGGGGCACTTCGCCCATGAGAGCGTGAGGAGGTTGTTGCCCGTCCACTTCGTGCTTCCGGTGCTGGTCGTGGTCCGGATCACGAAGTTCGCCGGGTCGCCAGGGCTGTTGATGTCGACGTACGCGTCGGAGGACGCGAGGCTGAAGTCCCTGGCCTGCCCGCCGACGTTGATGTTCACCAGCGTTTCGTGGACGCGGCTGGTGTACGGGGCGCTCGATGTCCCGCGCAGCCAGGCCTGATAGATGCCCTTGTCGCAGCCCGACGTGGTGATCGTGTTCCAGATCTGCGTGTACGTGGATTGGTTCGGCAGCGTCGGGTTCGCGGAGAACGCGGGCGAGCTCATCGTGGCGCACGGGCCGCTCGCAGGGAGGAACGGGTCCCTCACCGACGCCGTGCCGCCGTCGGTCGTCATCGTCCCGTTATCGGGAATGAGCGTGGTCGTGACGGTCGCGCCGCTGATCGCGAACTGCGGCGAGAACGTGTACTGGACCGTCGAGGTGCCGGTGCCATTTTGCGGCAGCGTCAGCGTGCCGCTCGAGATGTTGAAGTCCGGCACCGTCTTGACCGTGCCGTCGTAGAGCTGGAGCAGCAGCTTGTCGCCGATGCGGAAGCGGTCCTCGTAGTTCTCGACGAAGATGCCCGAGCTCGAGCCGTTGAGCACGGCGAGCTGGGCGCACGGCGCGAAGTTCCCGACCTCGACGAGGCAGAGATCTGGACCGGAGTAGCCCTCATTGATCCACGCCGCCTCGAAGGCTTTGAGCGTGTTCACGCTCGACGTCACGTCCACCTGGTTGAAGAAGCCGGGCTCGTTCTGCGTGTGGATGAGGTTGCCGCTCCCGTCCGTGGTGGTGAAGTTGCGGATGTCGAGCGCGATGTAGCCACGGAACGACGCGTCATTCGTGGCCTTTGCCGACTGCCCGAAGAGGACGAACTCGCGTCCCTTCTCTCCGGGTACGTTCTGAGCGACCGTGCACGCGCTGGAGTTCGTGGTCGTGCACTGGTAGTCGAAGCTCTCCTTCATGATGTGATCGATGAACTGGTTGGTGTTGCCGTTACCGGGTCCGGGCCCGTTCTCCCAGCGCTTGACGACGCTCGGAAGGAAGCCGCCCTTGCTCTTGGCGTAACCGCGCGTCGTCATCGTGATCGTGTTCAGCGCAGGGCTCACGATCTTGATGAGGAACGTCGGCACCTGCACGGTGATCGCGACGCGGCAGCCGAGACCGTTGTTGTTCACCGGCAGGATGCCTTCGATCAGGTTCTGTGGCGCGATCGGGCCGGCATAGACCAACCCGGTATTGAAAGGCGTTGGATACGTCACGGCGATGCCCAGCGGATTGGCCAACAGGTTCCGGCTCTGCAGGATGGCGTCGCCTGCGGCCCACGCCTCCGCGGCGGTGCCGGCCTGCGCGTACTTCTGGGCGCATGCCAGGGCTGACGCGTCGACCGCGTCCTGGAGATAGCGGCGCTCGGAGTAGAAGCGGCCGACGTCGATGCCGAGCGCCGCGAAGCCCATGAGCACTGTGAACATCAGGGCAACGAGCACCACGGTCTGCCCAGCGTCCTCGCGATAAAAGCGTGCTCTTCCCATCCCTGTGCCGATGTTAACGACAGGGGTGTTGGCCAAGACAGCCGCGCGGATCGGGTTGTTACGTCGCAGAAACCGCTGTGTCACGGCGTGAACTGTGTGTTAGGCGTTGTCGCCGCACAAGCAGCAGTGGGGTAGCGCGTTAGTACTGCCCCGAGAGGGGGAGACCCCTGGCTCCCATATACACCTGTTTGCCAGCCACCTACAAAGCATCCACCGCACGGTGTTCCGTGTGGTGAGGTGGAACAAGGATGCGAAGCGCTAGTAGGGTCTTCAGGCTCAGCGTTGCACTCATCTTCTCGGTCTTCTCACTAGTGACCAGCGCCGCGATCGCCGACGCGTTCGCGGGCCAGACCACGCGGGTCTCGGTGGACTCCACCGGGGTACTCGCGAACATGTCGGCGTCGTCCGGCGTCCTCGCCGGCGACGGCCGCTACGTAGTGTTCGCATCCGCTGCGACAAACCTCTGGAGCGGCGGCGTCACGAGCGGCACGCACGTGTACCGCCACGATCGGACGATCCCTGAGACCGTGCTGGTCAGCGTTACGCCGACAGGGGATCGTCCAGGCAACAGCATCAGTAACGACCCGTCGGTCTCGGCCAACGGGCGTTATGTGGTGTTCGACTCATTCGCGACCGATCTCGTGGCCGGCGACGCGAACGCCCGACGGGACGTCTTCCTGCGCGACATGGTCGCGGGCACGACCAGGCTCGTCAGTGGCGCCACGGCCGGCGTCGTCGGCCTACCCGGCAACAGCTTCTTGAGCGGCGCGTCGGGTGCTCACGAGGTCTCGGACGACGGCAACTTCGTCGTCTTCATGTCGTTTGCGACGAACCTCGTCGCGGGCGCGTCCAACGGCGTGCAGCAGCTCTACTGGAAGAACATGGAAACCGGCGAGGTCCTGCGGGTGTCGACGAACACCGCCGGGGCGTTTGGCGACCGCCACAGCGTGGCGCCCGCCATCTCCGCCAACGGCCTGATCGTCGCGTTCGAATCAGCGTCAACGAACTTTCCATCGATGAGCACCGCGTTGAACACCGCGCAGGTCTTCACGCGCGTGATGCCGAACGGACTGCTGACGCTAGAGTCGGCAGGTGCTGCGGCCATTGGGCGCCGCGCGGGCGCGCCAGGGCTCTCGGCGACTGGTCAGTACCTAGCGTTCGAGTCGGAGGCGCCGCTTCACCCGGACGACCGCGACAACGGCACGCTCGACGTGTTCTGGCGTGATCGCACGCTCGGCACGACCGAGCTCGCGTCGCTGTCCCTCAACGAGGTCGCGGGCGCGTCCAGCGCGCGGGCCTCGATCTCCGGCGACGGTCGCTGGGTCGGTTT
>CAJDUG010000040.1_pt1 | contig 25709 bp, 31 predicted proteins | sample 7390021 | NCBI WGS metagenome assembly CAJDUG01 (sample SAMEA7055676, study PRJEB34461) | soil metagenome | biome: terrestrial ecosystem; feature: Peninsula; material: soil | place: Antarctica | collected 2016
CCTCGTTGGCGGTGCGCTCGAGCCGTTTGATGACGCGGTCGCGTAAGCCCCACGGCGGCTCGGACGTCCACGGGCCTTCCCCGTCGGTGGTCACCGACGCGCGGCGGGCCGGCTCCGTTCGACGGAACGGGCGAGTACGAAGAGCAGGTCGGAGAGCCGGTTGAGCCAGGGGAGCAGGATGTCCCCTGAAACGCTTCCCGCATCGATACAGGCGACCACACTGCGCTCGGCTCGTCGCGCGACCGTGCGCGCCTGATCCAGCGCCGCCGAAACGCGGTCTTCGCCGGGTATGACGAACCGACCCTCGATCGGTGTGCTCTTCTTTAGTGATTCCAGCGCGGCGTCGAGCTTCGCGAGAGCCGCCGCGTCGAGTCGCGTTTTCAGGCGCGCGAGGTCTTCATGAGGGGTCGCCACCTCGGACATCGCGACGTAGAGACCTTGCTGCAGCTCCAAGAGCTGGCGGCCCAATGTTGATTTAGTCACCATCGCGCGCGCGACGCCGATGACGCTCTGAGCCTCGTCGAGGTCGCCGAGAGCGGCGATGCGCGGATCCGTCTTGCGGACGCGTCCTTTGCCAAAGAGCGACGTCTCGCCGCCGTCGCCGGTGCGGGTCGTTACGCGCGCCGAGACGCGCTTTCGGGTTGGCACGGGCGAGAGCATACGAGCGATACGCGCTATGCTCGTTCGTGTCCGGAATGCTTCCGCCGGACGGGAGGGGCGAGATGCCGAGCGGTCGCGGCGACGCAAAAGACAAGAACGCCAAGAAGAAATCCAAGGCGCAGCTCGAGAAAGAGCTGAAGAGAAAGACGGTCGCCGCCCCCGTCCAGCCGATGACTGTCGAGCTCGTACCCCGCAAGCGCAAGGAAAAAGACTGGTAATAGCGACCTCAGGGCGTATCTGACACGGCGCCGGTGTGCAGCAAGCCGGCGCCGTTTTTCGTTTCGGAAGCTAAGGTGTGAGGACGGAATAGATGGCAGTGACAGAGAAGACCAGGGCGATCGATCAGGCGATCCTTCAGATCGAGAAGCAGTTCGGAAAGGGCTCGATCATGAAGCTTGGCGCGAACAACGAGGACAAGGTCGACGCCATCCCGAGCGGGTCTCTCGCGCTCGATCTCGCGCTCGGCATCGGCGGCTATCCGCGCGGCCGGGTCGTGGAGATCTACGGCCCGGAGGCGTCGGGCAAGACCACGCTCACGCTTCACGCGGTCGCAGCCGTGCAGCGAAGCGGAGGCACCGCCGCCTTCATCGACGCCGAGCACGCACTGGACTCGCAGTGGGCGCGCACCTGCGGCGTCAACATCGACGAACTACTCATCTCACAGCCAGACAACGGCGAGCAGGCGCTTGAGATCACTGACACGCTCGTGCGCTCTGGAGCGGTCGATCTCGTGGTGATCGACTCCGTCGCCGCGCTCGTGCCGCGTGCCGAGATCGAAGGTGAGATGGGCGACGCCCACATGGGTCTTCAGGCCCGCCTCATGAGCCAGGCGCTGCGCAAGCTCACCGGTTCGATCTCGAAGACGAAGACGACGGTCATGTTCATCAACCAGCTCCGCGAGAAGGTCGGGGTGGTCTTCGGGAACCCCGAGACGACCTCTGGCGGCAAGGCGCTGAAGTTCTACGCGTCGATCCGTCTCGACATCCGTCCGATCGAGCCGATCAAGAACGGCACGGACATCATCGGCCGCCGCGTTCGCGTGAAGGTCGTCAAGAACAAGGTCTCGCCGCCGTTCCGTATCGCCGAACTGGAGATCCTCGCGGCCGAAGGAATCTCTCGCGAGGGTGGCCTGCTCGACATGGGCGTGACCACCGGCGTGCTCGATAAGTCCGGCGCCTGGATCAACTACGGCAAGGCGCGTATCGGACAGGGTCGCGAGGCGGCGAAGCAGTTCCTGCGCGAGCACGCCGACGTCGCGGCCGAGATCGAGACGAAGGTGCGCGAGCGGTCCGGCACGGCGGCGGTCGCCGCAAGCCCGGGTGGCGAAGAGGGTTAGGCCGGCCGCCACACCTGTCGGCGACGCCTACGAGGCTGCCGTCCGTTACCTCGCCGGGCGGCCCCATACCGTCGCCGAGATCCATCGGCACCTGCGTGCGAAGAAGTTCGACGTCGAAACGATCGATCACGCGATCGACCGGCTGCGCGCGCAGCGCTACGTCGACGACGAGGCGTTCGCGCGCTGGTGGGTGGAGCAGCGCGAACGCTTCAAGCCGCGTGGTCATCGCGCCCTACGCACCGAGCTTGCGCAGAAGGGTGTCGGCCGCGATGTCGTCGACCTGGTGCTCGGAGAGCGTGCGCCAGATGCGGACGTGGAGCAGGCGCGGCGGGCGCTGTCGCGGCCGCTCACGCGCTGGGCGGACATGCCCGACGCGGAGAAGCGACGGAAGATCCACACGTACCTCGCCGCGCGGGGCTTCGACTACGAGACGATCGACGAAGTGGCGCGGCGCGAGGTCACCGAGGAGGGTTGACCTCGAGCTCGTCGATCCGACGAGCCAACACGACGTCCGCATCTGAGAGCCCGCTCGTCGCGTGAGTCGTGAGCACGATGCGAACGGTCCGATAACGCTCGATGTGGATATCCGGATGATGGTTCGCGGCGTTCGCCGCTTCGGCGACGCGGTTCGCGAACGCCATCGCGCCCTTGAACCCCTTGAAGGTGAAAGTCCTTGCGATCGCGTCACCTTCGCGCCGCCACGCGCCGGCGTCGAGCAGCCGTGCGAGCTCGGCCTCGTCGAGCCGCGTCTCGTTTTCAGGCAGAGCCATCGCCACCGAAACTACCCGCCGCGGCGACTTCTTGGCGCGCACTCCGTGTTAGCAGCCGACTGAAGCCGATCCCGAACGCGAGTCCGCCGCAGAAGTACATGAGCGAGCCAAGCAGGACGGGGAGGGCGAAGACGCCGGCGCCGAGAAGCGCACCCGACGCGAGTGGTCCGAGTGCGTTCGTGAAGCCCCAAACCGCGAAGCCGGCTCCCACTGCGGTCGCGCGCTCTTCAGGAACGGTCGCTGTCATGAGCAGCGATTGCTGGAAGGGCCACGAGAGGTTCGTGAAGATGCCGCGCAGCACGAACAGCGACGCTGCGACGGTGAACACGGGCGCGAGGACGATGAGCGCGAGACACGTGCCGCTCGCGAAGAGCGAGAACAGGACCGTACGCGGTCCGCCGAGGCGCCGTTCGAGGAACGGGATCACGAAGACTGTCCCGAGCGAGAGCAACTGCGTCGCCGCGTACCACGGGCCGAGGTCGGCCTCGTTGACGCCGAAGCGCAGGCCGAACCAAAGCGGCAGGAGCTGGACCGCGATGCCCAGGCCGAACCCGAGGAAGCCGATGCCAAGCGCGTAGGTCGCGATCGCCGGCCGGGATCGCTTCGGCAGCCAGCCCGAGGCGACGCGTGCGGCGCGAACACTCACGTCCTCGCGCAGTGGCACGAGGAGCGCCGCGGCGACGACGGTGAGGGCGGCCATCGCGAGGTAGGGAAGCCGGTAGCTCTCGAGGTCGCCGACGCCGAAGCTCGTTCTGAGGAGCGTCGGCAAGGCTGCCGCGATGGATCCGCCCGCCAGCGCGAGGCTCCAGAGCGCCTGGCTGGCGGTGAACACGCGCGTCCGCTGACTTTCGCTGGCCTTCTCCGCGAGCATCGCGTCGAAGCTCGAGATCGTGAGCGCGCCGGCGGCGCCGTTGGCGAGGCCGACTCCACCGAGGACGCTTGCCGCGATGAGCCAAACGGGATCGGTGGTCGCCGCGAACACGAGGTAGCTCGGCACAGGGATCAGCGTTCCCGCCAGGAGGAAGCGTCGGCGGCCCCAGCGGTCGGCGAGTACCCCGGAGAACGCCACGATGAGTGCCGAGACCAGTCCTGAGACGGTGTAGAGCACGCCGATGAACGCTGGCTCGATGCCCGCGCGGACCAGGTAGAGCGGCAGGACGACGAGCAGGTAGCCCATCGGGACGGTCGAGACGAACGAGCTCGCGAGGAGCAAACGCGTCCCGGGCGGGGCGAAGTCGCGCATCCGTTGCAGGCTAGCGCCGTCCGCATTGCGTACGCGGGGTGACGAGCGTTATCCTCGACGCACTTAGAACTTGTGAACCCCGGCCGGCGGGGCACGCCGTTCCGTCGGCCGCTTACGCGATCAAAGGGGCGTTCGCCCCAGTACGGCGAGCATCCCCGCGTTCGCGCCACACGGAAAGGAACTTGAGATGCCCGACCCCCTCGTCGTGGGCCTTGTGGCCCTCGTCGGAGGCCTCGTCGGCTTCGCCGTTGCCCTCCTGGTACGCCGTTCCCTCGCGCTCGGCAGTGAGACCGCCGCGCGCGCGAACGGGGAGCGTCTGATCGCGGAGGCGCGCGCCAAGCAGAAGGAGATCCTCCTCGAGGCCAAAGACGAGGCCATCACCCTTGCCAAGACCGCCGAGACCGAGAACCGGGAGCGCCGCGCGGAGCTCCAGCGCTATGAGACCCGGCTGGACAAGAAGGACGAACAGCTCGACCAGAAGCTCGCCGCCGTGGACACGCGTGAGCGTCGTCTGGTGGAGAAGGAGCTGGAGCTCGAGGCCGAGCGCGAGAAGGTCGGCCAGCTGCAGACCGAGCAGCGGACCGAGCTGGCCCGCGTCGCCGGCCTGACCATGGAGGAGGCGCGTGGCCTGCTCCTCCAGCGCGTCGAGGACGAGATGCGCGACATCACCAATCGGAAGGTCCACGATCTCGAGGCCGAGGCCCGCGAGACCGCCGACGTTCGCGCTCGCGAGATCATCACGATGGCCCTGCAGCGCTACGCCGCGGAGCACACCGCCGAGCACACCGTCACGGTGGTGGCACTTCCCAGCGACGACATGAAGGGCCGCATCATCGGCCGCGAGGGCCGGAACATCCGCACCCTCGAGACGCTCACCGGCGTCGATCTCATCATCGATGACACGCCCGAGGCGGTCGTCGTCTCCGGCTTCGATCCGATCCGCCGCGAGGTCGCGAAGCGCGCACTCGAGCGGCTCCTCGTGGATGGCCGGATCCATCCAGCGCGCATCGAGGAGATGGTCGCGAAGGCGAAGACCGAGATCGATCAAGTCATGAAGGAGGCCGCGGAGTCCGCGATCTACGAGGTCGGCCTCGCCGGGCTTCATCCCGACCTCGTGCGGCTTCTCGGTCGCCTGCACTTCCGCACCTCTTACGGACAGAACGTGTTGCGTCACTCGATCGAGGTCGCACACGTCGCGGGCATGCTCGCATCGGAGACCGGCTACGACCCGCAGACCATGAAGCGCGCCGGTCTGCTGCACGACATCGGCAAAGCGATCGACCACGAGGTCGAGGGACCGCACACCGTGATCGGCGGCGAGCTGCTGAAGCGATACGGATTCCCGCAGAACGTCATCGATGGTGTCGTCGGACACCACGGCGACGTCGAGCCCGTCACGATGGTGGGCACGCTCATCTCCGCGGCCGACGCGATCAGCGCGGCGCGACCGGGCGCGCGAAGCGAGATCGTGTCGAACTATCTCCAGCGCTTGCTGGAGCTCGAGAACGTCGCCAACAGCTTCCCGGGCGTCGAGAAGTCCTTCGCGATCCAGGCGGGTCGCGAGATCCGCGTGATCGTCAAGCCCGAGCAGATCGACGACCTGTCGACGGCGCGCCTGTCCCGCGACATCGCCCAGAAGATCCAAGAGTCTCTTCAATATCCAGGACAGATAAAAGTGACGGTCATTCGCGAGACGCGCGCTGTCGAGTACGCCAAGTAGGTCGTTCGTAGCGTGAGGGCTCGCCCGACCGAAACCCTCTATTCGCGCGAAACCCCGTCCCTTCGGGACGGGGACCCCTCGCGCGCGGGGGCCCTCGGTCGGGCTCGCCCTGACCTGCTTCCATTCACCCCCTTTCCTTGTCGTCCTCTCCGCGCTCTGCGCCTCGCTAGACCTTGAAGATCCTGTTTGTTGGCGACGTCGTTGGTCGTCCTGGGCGCAACGCGGTCCAGGCGCTCCTGCCGAAGATCCGGAAGGAATATGGGATCGACTTTGCGATCGTGAATGGCGAGAACGCCGCGGGCGGCGCGGGCCTTACGGCCGACATCGCGCGCGAGCTCAACGCCAACGGCGCGGACGTCGTCACCAACGGGAACCACGTTTGGGACCAGCGGCAGTTCCTCAACGACATCGAGCTGCTCACGTTCGCGATCCGACCGATCAACCTCGCGCCCGGCAATCCGGGGCGAGGCTGGGTCGTGATCAAAGACGTCCTCGTCGTTAACGCGATCGGACGAACGTTCATGGCGCCGGCTGACGACCCGTTCCGCGCGATCGACGGCCTCCTCGATCAGCTCGGCCCCGACGCGCCGCGCGTTCGCGTTCTCGATTGGCACGCCGAAGCGACGAGCGAGAAGGTCGCGATGGGCTGGCACCTCGACGGGCGCTTCTCCGCCGTCGTAGGTTCGCACACGCACGTCCCGACGGCCGACCCGCGGGTCTTCCCGCAGGGCACGGCTCACGTGACGGACACCGGGATGGTCGGACCCCGTGACTCGGTGCTCGGGATAGACCCCGCGATCATCGTCGGTCGCTTCCGTGACGGTATGCCGCGGCGGTTCGAGGTGGCCGGTGGGCCGGTCCAGTTCAACAGCGTCGTCATCGATGTCGACGAGTCGACAGGCCGCGCGCGATCGATCGAACGGCTCGATCAGGTGGTGGAGGTCTAGATGAAGGTCAAAGGCATCGTATGGCTCGGCACTCCGACCGACCGATTCGACGACATGATGCACTTCGCGACCGACGTCCTGGGCTTGAAGGCTCGTCAGCAAGCACCGGACCTCGCGGTGTTCGAGCTCGAAGACGGTGATGTCTTCGAGATCTTCGGACCGCGTGCGATCGCGGACGAGCACGAGTTCATGAAAGCGCCGGTCGCCGGCTTCCGCGTCGACGATGTGGCTGCTGCGCGGGAAGAGATGGAGCGCAAGGGCGTCCTCTTCATCGGGCCGGTGCATCGCAGCGACGGAGGCGGTGGTTGGTCGCACTTCTTCGGCCCTGACGGCCATGTGTACGAGATCACCAGCCGAGGGTGAGCATCGGCTACCCGATCGATCTCCATACGCATTCGATCGCATCAGACGGCGCTCTCTCGCCGACCGAGCTCATCGCTCGTGCCGCGGAACGCGGTGTGCGCATCCAGGCCCTCGCCGATCACGACACGCTGCTCGGTGTGGCTGAGGCCGTCGCCGAGGGCGAGCGTCGCGGCGTACGAGTGATCCCCGCGACCGAGCTGAACACCGAATCGGAGTGGGGAGACGTCCACGTTCTCGCGTATTTCGTGGATCCGCAGGACAGCGAGCTCGAGGCGCGCCTTCGATGGCTCCGCGAGAACCGCGGGCGGCGGATCGAGCTGATGGTCGAGAAGTTGAACGCTCTCGGACACGCGGTTTCGCTCGATCGTGTGCGCGAGATCGCAAGAGGCGGGTCACTCGGGAGGCCGCACCTGGCGCAAGCGCTGTTCGAAGCGGGACACGTGCCGACCTACGACAGCGCGTTCGACACGCTCATCAGCAAGGACTCGCCGGCGTACGTCTCGCGCGTCGGGCTCGCGCCACTGGAAGCGGTCGCGCTGGTGCGCAAGCACGGCGGCGTACCGTCGCTCGCGCATCCCGGCACCGTCGTTGATCTCGAACGGTCGCTGCCGCTCCTCGTCGAGGCGGGACTCGTTGGGATGGAGTGTTACTACGCCTCGCACACGCCGGCGTTCACCGCGATGTGTCTGCGCCTGTCGGTGCGCTACGGGCTAGTGCCGACCGGTGGGAGCGACTTTCACGGCCGCGGCGACCATGGCTCCGATCTCGGTGGCGTTTTCGTGCCACCGGAGTGCATCGCATCGCTAGAGGCTCACCGAGCGAGGGACTGAGCGGTACCATTCCCCCGGCGGTGGAAGGGGAGATTTGATGGCCGGCGCGCTGCGACCCGTCGTCCTCCTCATGCTCCTGGCGTCGGTCCTGTTCGTCGTGGACGGCGTCCTCGACGGCGTCTACCCGGGTGGGCCGGCGTGGTTCACCGGCAAGTACCAGAACCTCGCTGAGATCTCGTATGTCTTCGCGATCCTCAACACGCTCGTCGCGTACCTCGTTGCGCGGGGCAGCGAACGGAGCCTCATGGCGCGCATCGGCCTTTCCGCGTTCTTCCTCGTCGAGCGGCCGGTCACCGCATTCGTCCTCGGGCCCAAGGACCTGTCCGCGGTCATCGTGCACGTCGCGACGGCCGTCGTGGAGCTGGTGATCCTCGTCGCGGCCATCCGGGTTTGGCGCCTCGGGCACTCCGTCGGGGAAGACGAGATGACCAGCCTTTTTGGCCTCCAGAGCTCGGTCCCGATGCCCGTACCCGCGAGCGACCAGGATGAGCCGGCGCCACGCCAGGGGGAATCTGGCCTTCCAAAACGAACGGCCTGGATCCTCGGCGGTATCTCCATCGTGCTGGCCGTCGTCCTTGTCGCGGACGGGCTCGTTTCCGGCTTCGTGCCGGGGGGGCGCGAGTGGGGTCTGTCCGGTGACGCCTCGGGTTGGCTCGTCTACCTGTTCGCGATCGTCGTGCTGACGGTAGCCGCGCGCGCCGTCCACGGTGGGACGCTCGCGCTGCGCCTGCTGCTTGTGACCGCGCTCCTCTTTGTGATCGAGCGGGCCTTCAGTCCGTTCGCTCTGCGTGTCGTGGACCCGGTCGCACTCGTGCTCCACGAGCTCGCCGCGTTCGTCGCTCTCGCGCTGGCGCTCGCGTGCGCTGGTGCGATCCGCGGCCAGCGCGCGAACCCGCAGGACGGCGTCGCGTCGCTCGAAGCGGCCTGATCCCGCGTGACGACGGTCAAGGAGGCCGCGACCCGCCTCGTCGCGCAGGTCGGCGGCGTCGTTGTCGGAAAGCGCGCCGCGACGGAACAGCTCCTCGCCGCGCTGCTCGTCGACGGCCACGTGCTGCTCGACGACGTGCCCGGAGTGGGGAAGACCACGCTCGCGCGCGCCGTCGCGCGGTCGTTCGCCCTCTCGTTCCGCCGGATCCAGTGCACGCCGGACCTCGTGCCATCGGACATCACCGGTGTCTCCATTTTCGATCAGCGCACGCAGACGTTCGAGTACCGTCCCGGGCCGCTGATGGCGAACATCGTTCTGGTGGATGAGATCAACCGCGCAACGCCCCGTGCGCAGTCGAGCCTGCTCGAGGCGATGCAGGAGCGGCAGGTCACCGTGGACGAGTCGACACACGCTCTGCCGCAGCCGTTCTGCGTCATTGCGACGCAGAACCCGATCGAGCTAGAGGGGACCTTTCCGCTGCCCGAGGCGCAGCTGGACCGATTCCTTTTGATGCTGCAACTCGGATATCCGAACGCCGAGGAGGAGGACGACATCCTCCGCGTGCACGGTGCGGGAACGGTGTCCACCGATGACCTCGAGCCGATCTTCGACGCCGCGGCGCTCGCGGCGCTGCGCGACGAGGTACGCGCGGTGCGCGTGAGCGATGCGGTACGCCGCTACGTCGCCGATGTCGTGCGCGCGACGCGGACGGCGGAGGGCGTCGAGCTTGGCGCCAGTCCGCGCGCCGCTCTCGCGCTCTATCGCGCGGCGCAGGCGCACGCCGCGATCCGCGGCCGCGCGTACGTGCTGCCCGATGACGTGAAGGCGCAGGCGACCGCCGTGCTGCGCCACCGGCTCTTCCTCATCGCCGACGCGCAGATGCGCGGCCGTACGGGTGCTGCGGTCGTGACCGATGTGCTCGCGCGCACGCCCGTGCCCGCAGAGGACGCGGCGCGCGCGGCCGGTTGAGATGATCCGGTCCGGTCGCTTCGAGTGGCCGATCGTCATCGCGATCGTCGCTGTCGCCGCCATCTCGCGATCGCCCGCGCTCATCGTTCTCGCGGCAGGCGGGCTCGTCGTCTGGCTCGTCGTGTCGCTCACGGGTCGCCTGGCTCTCGTCGGCCTCGAGACGCAGCTCGCTGTCTCGCCGGACCGCCTCATCGCCGGCGAGCCACTGGTCGCGACCGTGACGGTCATCAACCGCAAACCGCTGCCGCTCCCTTGGCTCGATCTGCGCCTGTTCCTGCCCGAGGGCATCGAGACCCCCGAGCCCACGCCAGGCATCGCGCGCGGCTGGGTCAACGCGGGCTTCGCGCCGCGCGGGCACGAGCGCCTTGTGTTGCGCTTCCCGCTGGTCGCGATGCAGCGCGGCGCGTACGCCATCGGCCCCGTCCGCCTCCGTGGCGGCGACTGGCTGGGTTTCACCGTGACGGAGCGGACCGATAAGGCGCTGGTGCAGGTCGTCGCCTACCCGGCGCCGCTCGCGGTACGCGACCGGCAACTGCCGTCGCTGCCATCGTCACGTTCTGCGAAGCTGTGAAGCCCTGCGCCGAGCCGTTGCCCGAGAAGTACGTGCCGGCACTATCGGCTGCGTAGCTCTCTTCATAGGTGGCCAGGTTGCGAAGGTCAGCCTTCATCGATGCGAGGTAGGCCTTCTCCCTGGTGTTTGCGAACTTCGGGATCGCGATCGCGGCAAGAATGCCGATGATGACGACGGCCGCGGAGATGGTCCGCATCGCCGCGAACGCGGGCCGTCAGGTCGGGTTGGTGACGAATGGGCTCGATAACCTGACCCACGAGCGCCCTCGGTCCGCGCTCGGGCGCGGTCCCCACTCGCTCACGCGGGCGCTCGAGATCCTCGCGCGTCTCGGTCCCTACGCCGCGAATTCACCCGAGGCGGTGTTCCTCGGCGAGCGGGGGCGGCTGCCGTGGGGCGCAACGCTCGTTGTCGTCACTCCGAAAGTCACGACCGGTCTCGCCAGCGCGATGCTCGCTCTCCGGCGCGCGCATCACCGCGTGCTCGGCATCAGCATCGCGCCCGCGAATGCCGATCTCGCGGCGCATCTTCGCGCGCGCGGCGTGGTGCTCGACGTTCTGCATCCGGCGGAGCTGCGTCGTGCGGGGTAGCGCCGCTGTCGCCGTCCTCATCGGTGCGCGCTGCTTCGTCGAGGCTGCCGCTTTCACGACGATCGCGGCGTTGGCGCACGCGTTCACCACTGGTATCGCGCCGCTGCCCATCGTGCCTTGGACGATGGTGCTTTTCGGGATCGGCATCGTCCTCGCGACGATCCAGCGGGAGGTGAGGAGCGAGCGTCGTGGGACGACCATCCTGATCGTCACGCTCGCTGCGGGCGTTGCCTGGGGCCTCGTCCTGCCCGCGCGCGACCCGGATGGGCTCGCGGTCCTCTCGCGGATGGTCGCGTTCGGGCTGATCGCAGAAGCCTTCCTATGGCGCAACCTCTCGATCGCGCGTGGCGCGGTGCGCTGGGACGATTCACGCAACGCGCTGCTCTTCGCGGGTACCTGCGTCGCGCTCGCTGCCCTTGCGACCGGCCCGGTCGATCACGGCCCGCTTCCGGTGCTCGCGCTGCTGGTGGTCGCGCTGTCGGGCTTGGCGCTCTCGTTGGCGCGGACCACGGAGGAGCTCGCGCTCGCGCGCGGTACGCGCGGTGGGGCGCGCGCCTCGTCGGCGACCGGTGTGAGCTTCGTGGTCGGCGTCGTCGCGATCCTCGCGGCTGCGTTCGTGCCCACGGTGCAGAACGCGCTCTCCACGCTTGGGACGGCCGTCGAGCCGACGTTCACACGTCTGCTGTACCTGATCCTCCTGCCCCTTGGCTATCTGGCGGCGTTCTTCGTCGAGCTCTTCGCGGCGCTGATCCGGCTCGGCAACTTCGATCGTCTCCCCAGGATCCAGCAGGTCCGCACTCCCGAGCAGGACGAAGAGCTTCTCCGCCAGATCGAGCAGACCCGGCCCCTCGTCTTCGGCGCGGTCGAGCTGATCATCGTGGTCATCGCGGCGCTTGTTGCGCTGGTCCTCTTCGACCGGATGCTTCGCGAGCGAAGGCTCGAGCTGCCCGAAGGTGTGACGCTCGAGCGCGGCACGGCCGAGGGGTTCGGCCTCGGCGACATGCTGCGGCGCCTTCGACCGCACCGCGGTGCAGCTCGTCGCGCGCCACGCGACGACGGCACGTCCACCGGCGCGCTGCGCCTTCTGTACTGGCGGTTCCTGACGCTCGCGGAGCGTGCCGGCGTCGGGTGGCGGCAGCCGCACGAGACACCCGCCGAACACCTCGCGCGCATCTCGAGCGAAGACGCCCGTTGGGCCGCTGGCGATCCGCTCGTGCACGCGTTCGAGGACATGCGATACGGCGAAGCAACGCCCGACACCACCGTGCTCGAACACGCGCGTGTGGCGCTACGAACACTGGAGGCCGCCCGACGCGCGTCGTAGCCATCGTCGGTCCGACCGCTTCTGGGAAGAGCGCGCTCGCGCTCCGGGTCGCGGAGGCGCTCGGCGGCGAGATCATCTCGGCCGACTCGCGTCAGGTGTATCGCGGCATGGACATCGGGACCGCGAAGCCAACCCTGACGGAGCGAGCGCGAGTTCCGCACCACCTTATCGACGTCGCTGACCCGGGTCAGCGGTACGACGTGTTCCGATACCAGCGCGATGCGCGCGCCGCGCTTGCGGCGATCGCGGCGAGCGGCCGCGCCGCGGTCGTCGTCGGTGGGACCGGTCTATACGTGCGTGCTCTCCTCGATGGACTCGACCTCGCCTCGGTCCCGACCGATCCGGTGCTGCGCGCGCGGATCGACGCCGACGCCGAGCGTGACGGGGGCGACGCGCTCCACGAGCGGCTGCGCGAGCTGGACCCCGCGGCCGCGGCGCGAGTGGATCCGCGCAACGTGCGGCGCGTCGTGCGCTATGTGGAGGCGGCGCTTCTCACCGGCGGTCTCACCGCGAGCTGGCGGCGAGACAGCGCGATCCCAGCGAGCCGGATCGGTCTCGTTCCGCCGCGGGACCAGCTCATCGCGGCGATCGAGGCGCGCGTGCGGCGCATGGTGGACGCGGGCGTCCTCGCGGAGACGAGTGCCCTGCTCGCCTGCGGGCTCGACCGAGCGCTACCCAGCTTCACCGGGCACGGCTACGTTCACTGGGCGCGACACATCGGCGGTGGGATCACCCTCGAAGAGGCCATCGCGCTCACGATCCGCGACACGCGGCGCTACTCGCGGCGACAGATGACCTGGTTCCGCCGCGACGGCGCGGTCCGCTGGATCGACCCGACCGCCGAGGATCCGCTGCCTGCGACACTGTCAGGATGATCGACACCGCCGCGCCGCCCGAGCGCGCGTTTCTGGTCGGCCTCGACCAGCCACGCGCGCGCTTCGACGCCGACGATTCGCTCGAGGAGCTTGCCACGCTGGTCCAGGCGGCCGCGGGCGTCGTCGCCGGTCGCACGATCCAGCAGCGCCGCTCGCCCGACCCGAACACTTGGGTGGGGAAGGGCAAGGCCGCGGAGATAAGTGCCGAATGCGCACGCGTCGCGGCGGATCTGGTCGTGTGCGACGACGGGCTCTCGCCGCGGCAGCAGCGCGGTCTCGAGGCGCTCACGGGCCGCCGGGTCGTCGACCGCTCAGAGCTGATCCTCGACATCTTCGCGCGTCACGCGAAAACGAAAGAAGGACGCGTGCAGGTCGAGGTCGCGCAGCTCGAGTACCAGCTGCCGCGGCTGCGCGGCGTTTGGAAGGGCCTTTCTCGACAGGGTGGTGGCATCGGGACACGAGGACCCGGTGAGTCACTGCTCGAAACGGACCGGCGCGTCATCGAGCGGCGCCTGATCGATCTCAAGGCGCGGCTCTCCGAGGTGGAGAAGCAACGCGAGCGCAGCCGGCTCTCGCGCGGCCGCGACGGCCTGTTCCTCGCGGCAGTTGTCGGCTATACGAACGTCGGGAAGTCGACGCTACTCAATGCGCTCGCGGGCGCGACCGTGCTCGTCGCCGACCAGCCGTTCGCGACGCTGGATCCGACAACGCGACGTATGTCGCTGCCGGGCGGAGGCGCGATCCTCGTTTCGGACACCGTCGGCTTCATCAGCAAGCTCCCGCCGGGGCTCATCGCGGCGTTCCGCGCGACGCTCGAGGAGCTCGATGACGCGGACCTTCTGGTCCACGTCGTCGACGTCGGCCATCCGAACCTGCACGAGCGGATGATCGTGGTCAAAGAGACGCTCGCCTCGCTCGATCTCGCGTCGAAGGAGAGCCTCATCGTTTTCAACAAGGCAGACACGCTTCGCGGCGCCGAGGGTGATGCTCTGCGCGAGGCGCTCGGAGCCGAGTTCCCAGGGGCCGCCTTCGTGTCGGCGCAAACGGGCGAGGGCGTGGAAGCGCTGCGCGAACGGCTCGGAGCGATCGCCGCATCACGTTGGACGAAGATCGATGTCACCGTGCCGCATCGCGAGGGCGGCCTGCTTCAGCGCGTGCGCGAGCGCGGCAAGCTGCGGAACGCTGATTACGGCGAGGCCGGGATACACATCCAAGCCGACGTGCCCGCCGATCTCGCGGCCGAGCTGGCCGCGAGCGCGAAGACGCTGGAGGTCAGCTCCGACCGACGATGATCGGGAGGCTGGGGTCGTTGCCCCATTCCTCCCAGCTGCCGTCATAGGTGCGCACGTCGTCGTGGCCCAGTGCGGTGAGCACCAGGTGCGTGAACGCGGCACGCACGCCGGCCTGGCAGTACGTCACGGCGGAGGTCTCGGCGCCGAAGCCCGCGTTCGCGTACATCTCCTCGAGCTCGTCGGGATCCTTCAGCGTCCAGTCCTCGTGTAGGGCGTCCTTCCACAGGACGTTCACCGCGCCGGGGATGTGACCGCCGCGCGCCGCGCGCTTCTCCTCGCCGGTGAACTCACTGTCGCGTCGAACGTCGAGGAGCCACGGGTCGCCGGTCTTCACCGCCGAGTGCACCTCTTCCTTCGTCGCGATCACGCCCTCACGCGGATGCGGAACGAAACGCGCCGGTTTCGCCGTCGCCTCGCCCTTCTCGACCGGGCGACCTTCGGCGTTCCACTTCTGGATGCCGCCTTCCATCACCGCCATCTTGTCGTGGCCATAGCGCCGCAGCGCGAGCCAGAGTCGCGCCGCGTGGTGGCCGCCTTCAGCGTCATAGCCGACGACCATCGTGTCGTTGCCGATCCCGAGGCGACCCATCGTCTTCGCGAATTCCTCAGGCCCTTGAAGCATCCAGCGCGGATGGCCGCTCGCGGGCGTCGGAGCCGAGAGATCGGTCGACCAGTTGCAGTGGACAGCGCTTGGCAGATGGCCGGCGAGGTAGTCGTTACGTGCGTCGCCCTCGAACGAGAAGCGACAATCCACGACGCGTACGCTGGGATCCGTGAGGCGCTCGGCCGTGCGCTCGGTCGACCAAAAGAGGTCTGGACGCGCGAACGGGCTCACATGTCAGACTTTACCCGTAACCCGCGATGAGGAGGACCCTGTGAAAGCGCGCCGCTCGACGGCTCTAGTCGTGACCCTTGCCCTGACCATTGCGGCGATCGTCGTCGGCTCCGTTCCCGCGGCCGCCGCGAGCAAGGGCGGTGCGCCACAGGCGAGCTTTGCTCGTGTGGCTCTGTCGAGCGGCGTACACGCCGGCACCGTCTACGAAAGCGGTGCCCTGAGGCTCGCCGCTTCCCTGCCGACCAGCGGCGTCTACACCGATCCCTTTGGCCACGGCGCGATTCCGTATCACAGCGGGACATGGACCTCGACGACCGTCACATCACCCTTTGCGTTCGATGAGCTCGTCGCCTCATGGAACGCGACGACGCCGGATGGCACCTGGATCAAGATCGAGATGCAGGCGATCGGCAGCGGCCGCACGACGAAGACATACGTGCTCGGTATCTGGGCGTCCGGTGACGGTACGATCCACCGGACCTCGGTGTCGGCACAGGGAGACGCGGACGGCTTCATCGCCATCGATACGTTCATCCGCTCGAAGAAGGCGGCGCCGCTCGACACTTACCAGCTTCGCCTGACTTTGTATCGCGCCAACAGTGCGGTCGGGGCGCCGTCACCGTCGGTGCGGTTCCTCGGCGCGATGACGTCAGCTGCGTCCGGCTATGCGATCCCGAGCGCGTTCGGTGGGATCGACGGCGAACTCGATGTGCCCATGCTCTCCCAAGAGGAGCACGTCGGTCACTTCCCCGAGTACGACAACGGTGGCGAGGCGTGGTGCAGCCCGACATCGACTGCCATGGTGCTCGACTACTGGCACCGAGGCCCCACCGCTGAGCAAATCGCAACCTGGTCCGCGCTAGCCGGTCACAAGGATCCGCAAGTCGACTATGCGGCGCGCTACGTGTACGACTGGAACTACCAGGGTGCGGGCAACTGGCCGTACAACACCGCGTACGCCGCGACGTTCGGCCTCAACGCCTTCGTAACGCGCTTGCGCTCGCTCACCGAAGCGGAGCTCTTCATCAACAAGGGCATACCGCTGGTGGCCTCGATCAACGGCAGGCTACCCGGATTCTTCTTCGGCAAGACCAACGGCCATCTCCTGGTGATCATCGGCTTCACGCCGTCAGGTGACGTGATCACGAACGACCCCGCGGTCCCAACAAACGAACAGGTCCGCGTCGAGTACAACCGCGCCGACTTCGAGAAGGTATGGCTGGAAGGCTCCGCTGGCATCGTCTACGTCATCTACGACGACGACGTGGTCGATCTGCCGACCAACGTGGGTCCGCACCCGAACTGGTGACGACGCGCGGGCTGGCCCTGAGCGCGCTGCTTCTCGCGGCGTGCTCAGGCGGCCCGCAGGCCGCGACCGCCGCGGTCACGCCCACAGCCTCCCTGAGCGTGGCCACCAGTCCCGCGCCAGCGAGCCCATCGGCGGGCGTGACGCCGGCTGCTGCGCCGACGTTCGCGGCAGACGCGACGCCGCGAAGCTTCACACGCGTCGCGCTGGACGCTGGCGGGTTTGAGGGGGTGGTCACGAAAGAACAACGGCTTGAGCTTGGCCCGTCACCGTCAAAAGGCAGCTATGCGGACCCATACGGCCGCACGATCGCGGATGAGCGCGGGACCTGGGTATCAGCCCCGGTGCGCACGCCGTTCGCCTTCGACGAGCTCATCGCCTCCTGGAAGGCGTCGACGCCGGCCGGCACCTGGATCGACGTGCAGATGCGTGCGAGCGGAGCCTCGCGCACCACGAAGTGGTACGTCCTCGCGGTGTGGGCAGCCGGTGACGACACGATCCACCGGACCACGGTGAGGCGCCAGGACGACGGCGACGGGCGCGTGAACGTCGACACATTCGAGAAAGCTGACGGCGCGCCTGACCTCACCTCGTACGAGCTGCGCGTCACGTTGCATCGGACGGTGGGGATCACTGCCACCCCAACCGTCACCTTCCTGGCGGCGGTCGTCTCGCGCGAGACGCAGCACACGGTCCCGAGCGCGTTCAGCGGCGTCGCGCGCGATCTCGACGTGCCAATGCTCTCGCAGGAGACCCACACGGGTCACTATCCGGAGTACGACGGCGGGGGCGAGGCCTGGTGCAGCCCAACGTCAACGGCGATGGTGCTCGGCTTCTGGAAGGCCGGACCGAGCGCTGCGGACGTCGCGGCGTTCCCCGGCGGTGGGCACGCTGACGGTCAAGTCGATCACGCCGCGCGCTACACCTACGACTGGAGCTACAGCGGCGCGGGGAACTGGCCGTACAACACGGCCTACGCCGCGCAGTACGGCCTTGACGGATTCGTCACGCGCCTCCGCTCGCTCACCGAGGCGGAGCGCTTCATCGAGGCGGGCATCCCGCTCGTCGCATCGATCAGTGGCGTCCTGCCGGGATTCCTGTTCACCAGCACGAACGGGCACCTGCTCGTGATCCGCGGCTTCGCGGTGAACGGTGACGTCATCACGAACGACCCCGCCGTGCGCGCGAACGCGCAGGCGCGCAAGGTCTACCCGCGCGCCGACTTCGAGCGCATCTGGCTGGGCGGCTCGACGGGAACTGTGTACGTGATCCATCCGCCGGGCGTGCGCCTTCCCGCGAACGTCGGCAACCTCCCGCCGAACTGGTGATCCGCGTCCGGCTGATGGAGCGGCCCGACTGCGGGCTGTGTGAAGAAGCACTTGTGGGCTTGCGTCGGCTCAGCCGCGCGACGCGGCTTGATATCGAACGCGTCGACGTGACCAAAGATCCCGCGCTGCTCGATCACTACGTCATGCGTGTTCCCGTCCTTGTGGTCGGTGGGGCCGAGCTGGATGTCGGGGGGATCGACGAGGCTGCGATTGGCCGCTGGCTCAACGAGGTCGGCTAGTGCCTGCCGCCACGGCGAGTGCCGCAGTTCGTGCAGGCGTGCTGCGCTTGAACGGGACAGCGACTAGGAAGCGGGCGCAAATTTGGTGCGGTCCCTAGAGTCGTCGACAGAGCGTGCGAACGCTTGGAGGTCGTGACCAATGGAATGGCTTTGGGTCATCGGTCTGCTCGGATTGGTGTTCGCCCCGGTCATCTGGGCGATGGTGTCCCGGCTCAGGCGGGGTGAAAAGGAAGACGAGGCTTACAACGGTTCGAGCTCGGATCCCGCCCTGATGGAGCTGGGTCGTCAGTCCCACGGCAAGATGGGGCGGTAGCGCTAGGCGGCGAGCGGGCGCGGTCTTAGGTGCAACGACGCGAACCAGGCGATGTGCTCGTTCGCCCAGGCCGGAGCCTCGAGCGGAAGCATGTGGCCGATGCCGCGCGCGACGTGCACCTCGGCCGTCGGATTCGCGCGGCGAAAGAACTCGGCGTCGCGCACGGAGAAGACGCGGTCGTCGGTGCCCCACAGTACAAGCGTCGGGATGTCGCGTAACGCCTCGACCTTGCCGCGAAGCGTGTAGCCGAGCTGCTCCCCGCCGGGGAGCGGGAGCAGGAACAACCGCCGCCAGCGCGACGGTTGATTCGCCCAGACGATCGCGCGGATGGAGCGCGTCGTCGCGGGAGACCGCGTGTCGCGGCGCAGCAGCTGGTCGATGAAGTGGTCGTCGTTGCGTCGCGCTCGGCCAACGAGGAAGCGGCGCAGCATTGCGCCGGTGCCGTGGTCGTACGGACGAAGGAGCGCGCGACCGATGAGCGGGACGCAGTACAGCTTGTACGCCCAGAGCATCGAGCGGCCAAGGCCGGCGGGCGCGACCAGCACGAGTCCCTCGACCGCGGCCGGCCGACGAAGCGCGATCTGAAGCGCGATGCCTCCGCCGAGCGAGTGCCCAAGGAAGACGGCGCGCTCGACGCCGAGCGTGCCGACGACGTGTAGGACGAGATCCGCGAGCTGAGTGAAGCGCGCGTCCGCCTTGCGCAGCGCCGGCGTCAGGCCAAAGCCAGGTAGCTCGATGACATGCGTCGTGTAGCCGAGGCCACGCAGCGCACGTGCCTGGGGAGCGAGCGCTGACGCGGTCGCACCCATCCCTGGAAGCAGTACGGCGTGCGGTCCACTCGGCGGACCGCAGCTCTTGATGCGGATCCGGTAGCCCGCATGCTCGACGATCGACTCGCGCACCTCACCACTATGTACCCACAAAGTGGCCTTTAGGAGTCCGGCGGGTGAGGACCTCGGTCATCACCCCGGTGGGGGATTCGGTACAGTCGGGTGGTCAGCCGCCGTGTCCCAAGAATCGCGAGAGAGGGATCCTCATGGGCGTTTATCGGGCCGAGTACATCTGGATCGACGGCACGAAGCCGACCGCGAAGCTCCGTTCAAAGGTGAAGGTCGTGCCCGAGGGTCAGGAGCCGCCCATCTGGGGGTTCGACGGATCGAGCACGCAGCAGGCGCCCGGGGCGAACTCGGACTGCGTTCTCCGGCCGGTGTTCGTGTGTCCCGACCCGATCCGCGGCGGCAACAACAAGCTCGTCATGGCCGAAGTGCTCCTTCCGGACATGACGCCGCATGCGACCAACACCCGGGCAGCGTGTGCCGCGATCGCGAAGGAGCACTCGCGCGAGGAGGCCTGGTTCGGGATCGAGCAGGAGTACACGTTCTTCGACGGCGCCAAGCCACTCGGATGGCCGGACAACGGCTTTCCCGCGCCGCAGGGCGGCTATTACTGCGGTGTTGGCGCCGACGAGGTGTTCGGCCGCGACGTCGTCGAGGCGCACCTCGACAACTGCATCCGCGCCGGCCTCGCGATCTGGGGCATCAACGCGGAAGTCATGCCCGCGCAGTGGGAGTTCCAGGTCGGACCTCTGCCGGCACCACTCATCGGGGACCACCTCTGGGTCGCGCGCTGGCTGCTATACCGCACAGGCGAGGATTTCGGGGTCAGCGCGACGCTCTATCCGAAGCCGGTGAAGGGCGACTGGAACGGCGCCGGTGCGCACACGAACTTCTCGACCAAGGCGATGCGTGAAGGGCTCGACGCGTGCGTCGGTGCCGCCGAGGCGCTCGGCACGCGCCACGATCTGCACATCGCGAACTACGGCTACGGCATCGAGGAGCGGCTCACCGGCCTGCACGAGACGTGCTCGTACAAGGAGTTCCGCTACGGTGTGAGCGACCGCGGTGCCTCAGTGCGCATCCCATGGCAGGTCGCGAAGGACAAGAAGGGTTACATCGAGGACCGGCGGCCCAACGCGAACATGGATCCGTATGTCGTTACGCGCCTCATCATCGAGACCGTCTGCGGTGCGGCCGGGTCGAAGCGGACATCGCGCGCGAAGCGGCCGGAGGCGCGTGCGGCTAAGCGGAGCTCGCGCCGGAAGAAGGTCGCTAGCTAGCGGCGATTCACGTTCGCTGGGTTCCGTACGGCAGGCCGCAGCCGCTGCAGAACGCGAGGCCGTCGGTCCGCCGCGGCGCGCCGCAGTTCGCGCACCGCGTCTCAGCGGCGACGGGCGCCGGCCGTTCCGCGACGGGCGACAGCTGTGACCGGAGCGCGCGCCCTAGGTCGATCATCCACACTGCCCAGCCAAGCGGGACGAGCACCTTGCGCACGTCGAAGCCGCTGAGCTCGATGAACACCGAGCCGATGATGAGGACGGCGACGAACGCGCTGACGAAGACGAGGGACCAGCGGTGCATTCCCGCACGCACGGCTTCCACGCTTGCGACGACGAGCCAGAGTGCGCTCGCGCTCGGGGCGGACGTGACCAAGGCGCCGAGAAGCGCGGGTGCGGTCTCGAGCGTCGCAGGGAAGGCGAACACCAGCCCTACGGCGGTCCAGAGACCGGCCGCGAATAGCGCGGCGGCGGCGGCCCACCAGCTTGACAGCGCGCTCTGCCGCATCGCGACGGTGATCAACAGCGGCCCGATGCCGTAGGCGCCCACCGTCGCGATGATCGCGATGACCGCTGCGATGCCGGTCGGCTCGGTGATACCGCCCGCAGCAGCGGCAACCAGGGCGCACGCCGCCGCGACGAAGGCAGTGACGGAGCCGATCCGCAGCCACGTCAGACGCGATGACGAGGGACCGCCGGCTCTCTGCGTCTGAACACTTCCGGCTGCGGTCACACGTCCACGCTAGCGGCGCACGCCACCGCATGCGCTACGTTTGCTCGCGCATGAATTACGAAACCCCCGATTACGTACGCCTTAACCGCGACGTCTGGACGAAGTCGAACGCGCGCTACACCGACGGGAGCGCGGAGGAGGCGTGGGCGCAGCCCGAGATCACCTGGGGCGTGTGGCGGACGCCCGAGTCCGCGGCCAAGGTGCTGCCTAACGTGAACGGAAAGGACGTCGTCGAGCTCGGATGCGGCACCGCGTACGTCGGCGCCTGGCTCAAGCGGCTTGGCGCGCGGCGTGTTGTGGGCGTCGATATCACGCCGGCGCAGCTCGCGACCGCTCAGCGCCTCAATCGCAAGACAGGACTTGGCCTCCAGCTCGTGGAGGCGAACGCGGAGGTCGTGCCGCTCCGCGACCAGAGCTTCGATCTTGTGATCTCCGAATACGGCGCATCGATCTGGTGCGATCCGTACAAGTGGATACCGGAAGCAGCTCGGTTGCTGCGAAGTGGGGGAGAGCTCGTATTCCTTCGCAACTCGACGCTCTCTATGGTCTGCATGCCGGACACCGGCAAGGTCGCGGAGACACTGCAGCGCCCACTGCGTGGGATGAATCGACTTGACTGGACCGATGATGACCCGGGCGTCGAGTTCCACCTCGGCGCCGGCGACCTTATCCGGCTGTTGCGCGCGAACGGGTTCGAGATCCTCGATCTGGTCGAGCTCTTCGCCCCCGACGGCGCGAAGGATCACGCGGAGTACTCGTACGTGCCCGCCGAGTGGGCCCGCCGCTGGCCGTCAGAGGAGATCTGGCGAGCGCGCAAGCGCGGGTGAAAACCTGGGCGGCGCCGTCCGGCGTGTCGCCAGCACCGAGCCGAGCACGATCAGCACAAAGCCGACAACGATTCCGACGGTGATCGGCTCGCGCAGGAACGCCACGCCGAGCACGAGCGCGACTGCGGGATTGACGTAGGTGATGACCGTCGCGCGCGCTGCGCCGACCTCGGCGATGAGAGGGAAGAAGACCAAGAAAGCGAGCCGCGCCAAGCACAGCGACGGCAAATATGACCTGCGGCGACGGGAGCGTGCTCGGAAGCTGCGCGATGCCGAGCGGCGCGTAGGCCACCAAGGTCAACGTGAGCGAGGCAGCCACGACGCCGAACAGCGGGAGGCCAGACAGCTTGCGCGCGATGATCAGCGCACCCAGCGCGTAACCGAGCGCGACGAGCGCGACCTCCGCGACGGCGCCGATGTCACTCGCGCCGACGTCCAGCCCCACGAGAGCGGCGACGCCGACGAACCCGAGTCCCAGTCCGGCGATGCGCCGCGCGTCGAGGTGATCGTCACTGCCCGTCGCCCACGCCAGGATCGCGCCGATCGACGGCACAAGCGCGATGAGCAGTCCGGAGAGCGAGCTCGAGATCCGACGCTCGGCATCGGACAACAGGAACCACGGGGCAGCGACCTCGACGACGGTATAAACGAGGATCCACTTCCAGTGGGGAAGCAGTGGCCTCAGGTCGTTCCGCGCGGCCGCGATGGGTAGGAGGAGCGCAGCGCCGATCGCGCAGCGAAGAAAGACGAGGCTGGCCGGGGTGAGCTCGGCGACCGCGATCTTGATGAACAGGTACGGAATGCCCCAGATGAAGCTCATCGCGGCGAAGAGGATCCAGCCCCGTCGTGTCACCGTGCCACGTTACCGTGGCGAAGCGGATGTTGCCCCCGCTACAGAGCGGTTATCTGTTGCGCGGGCGTCCCCGCCGTTCGAGGCTGCCGAATGTCGCAGGCGCACCCATCATGCTGGAGAGGCCGTCGAACACAGCGCCCTTGTCGATGGCGAGAGTCGGCGTGGAGATGTCGCCCTTCACGTGCGCACCACGCTGCAGCTCGACAGAGCCAGCGGCTGCGATGTTCCCTGTGACCTCGCCGCTCACGACGGCCGATCCGCAGTTGATGTCCGCGGCGATCTTGGCGTGTTCGCCGATGACGAGTAGGTCGTTCGTCGTGATGCTCCCGGTGAACGTGCCGTCTATCTGCACCGCGCCTTCGAAATGGAGCTTGCCATTGACTTGCGATTCCTTGCCGAAGAGTGCATTCAGCATCTGGCCCATGAATGTCCCCTCGACCTCGACCGTGCCTTCGAACTGCAGCTTGCGATTGGCATTCGGATCGCGAACGAGCTCGTCGGGCGAGGTGGTGACTGTTTCGGGCTTTTCTTCGGTGATGACGTCAGACCTGGTTCCGCTGTTGAACATCTGGTTGACCCCCTCCTCGCGGTTGGCGCTTTAGAAGAACGCGGCGCGCCGACCGCTGCTATGGGTGCGACGCCTGTCAGCCTGTCTGATGTTCAAAGTCGGCCGGCCAGACTGAGCACGAAATCCGCCACTCGCTAGAGACGACAACCTTGCATTCTTCGCAAAGCCTAGCGCGTCGGCTTCGCGCCTATGCTCCTTCGAAACCGCGATCGGGTATCGGTCGCAAAATGGATGGGGGGAAGGGTCTATGTCCGTATCTTCACGCGCTCTGTCTCGGCCGCTACAGGCACTGCTGGGAACCAGGCTCGGGATCGTGGTCGTTCTCGCCGCGGCTCTCGCCGGCACGACGGGGGTCGGACTCGCCGGTGGCCTGATCTACGCGTGTGTCAACAACAGCAGCGGCACGATCAAAGTGGTGAGCGCGACTACCACCTGCGCCAACAACGAGATCCTGCTGGTGTGGAACGGCGACGGAACGCAGGGTCCCGCTGGACCGACTGGCCCGACGGGACCGCAGGGCGCCACGGGCGCAACTGGCGCAACTGGCGCAACTGGCGCAACTGGCGCAACTGGCGCAACTGGCGCAACTGGTCCGACGGGCGCGACTGGTCCCGCAGGCACATTCAGCGGAGTGTTCACGAGCCCTAACGGCCTTTGCTCGATCAGCGTGACAGACAGCGGGATCACCTTCGCAGGGCCGAGCTGCCCGATTCAGATCGACGCGTCGAACGTACAGGTCCGGAGCGCGACCAACATCGGCTTGCAAAGCGGCGGAAATACGACCATAGCGAGCGGTGCGAACACCACTGTGTCGAGCGGCGCGAGCACGACCGTATCAAGCGGGGGCAACACCACCTTGTCAGGAGGGGGGACCACCATGGTCAACGGAGCGACGGTCATGCTGGGAGGAACAGCCGGCTGCAGCCCCGTCGCTCGAGTCGGTGACACCGTTTCAGTGACCGCATCTGGGGCGCCCGGAGCCGTTTTTGGCACGGGGACGATCATCACTGGTTCCGCACAGGTCACGGCCTGCTAGCAGGCGCAAGCGAGATCCGGCGTGGGCTCGCTCACGCCGGATCTCGTTCCTGACGATTTCCGACTGCGAGCCACGGCGAGCAACTCAGGATGCACTGATGGGGAAGGGCCGCGCGGCCCTCTTCGCGGTCAGTCCGTAGGTCCCTAACCTTGCATCCTTCGCACAAATGGTGAACGTCAACGACGGCGCGGCCGAAAGCCCAGCGGCCGGCGCGCACGAGTCGGAGGCGTTTGCATGGCGCGGATCGCGTCGAAGACAACTCGAAAGCTCTGATCGAACCTAGCCTCGAGCTCGTCGATTCGCTTCGTGAGTTCCGCGTGCTCGCCATACAGACGCCTCAGGCGAGCGAATGCACGCATGATCTCGATATTCACGGCGATCGCACTCGGACTGCGCAGCACACCGGAAAGCATTGCGACGCCTTGTTCTGTAAACGCACGCGGCGTCGAGCGGCGACGACCGCCCCGGCCCGGGCTTGAAGTCACAATTTGTGACTTCAAAGACGCGGCCTCGGCAGCCGTGAGGCGAAACATGAAGTCCGATGGGAAGCGTGGGATGTTCCGGCTCACGGCCTGATTGAGCGTCCTGGTTGCGACGCTGTAGAGCCCGGCTAGCTCCGCATCGAGCATTACGCGTTGGCCGCGAAGTTCATGGATCCGCCGCATAACGTCGTCCGGCAGGTGCTTTGGGAGGACGTCTCGCCGATTCATCCGGTTCCGACTCACAGCGAGTTACATCGGTGGCGTCTTGCGTGCGGGGGAGCCGGTGCAAGCACTTGACGCGTACTTCGTTTCCTGTGATGCTTAGCCAAAGGAATGAAGATTTCTAGTGATTCAGGGGAGACCTGGCAGGGATTGCTGGGCTCCGACTACGTCGATCCCCGGGATCTGAAGCCCTCCAGCCCGGTCCGAGCCTTCGCTGGTGCCTATTTGCAGGATCTGCGCGATAAGGGTCGTGGCGAGCGGACGATCCCGAAGTACGCCGCGTACCTGAACGACTTCTGTGCCTTCCTCGAGCGCAGCGACAAGAAGCCGCGCATCTCAGATCTCGAGATCCGTTCGCTGAAGGCCTATGGCAGCAGCCTGACGCGCCGCCAGGCTCGCGGCGGCACGGCCAAGGGCAAGCGCGCGATCTCGGCAGCCA
>CAJDUG010000054.1_pt1 | contig 25353 bp, 28 predicted proteins | sample 7390021 | NCBI WGS metagenome assembly CAJDUG01 (sample SAMEA7055676, study PRJEB34461) | soil metagenome | biome: terrestrial ecosystem; feature: Peninsula; material: soil | place: Antarctica | collected 2016
GCCGTGGCTTGACCGCTCCGGATAGCAGCGCGCCGACCGCGGCCCCGCCCGCCGGCTCCGCGATAAGCCGCGCGCGCGAGGCGAGGAAACGCACCCCGTCGAGGATCACCTCATCGGGCACAAGGACCACGTCGGCCACATTGCGGCGGATGATCTCGAGGTTGCGGACGCCGGCGACGGGCGCCGCGAGGCCGTCGGCGACGGTCTGAACGCGCTCCATCGGGACCGGTGCGCCGACGTCGAGCGCGCGTCGCACGGCGTCCGCTCCCGTTGGCTCCACCCCGATGACTCGCGCGCTCGGACGCTTCGCGGCCACGGCGACGGCGATCCCGGAGATGAGTCCGCCGCCGCCGACGCCCACGACGAACAGATCTGCATCGGGAAGGTCATCGAGCACCTCGAGGGCGCAGGTGCCGTGGCCAGCGATCATCCCGTCGTCGTCGTACGGGTGCAGGAAGTACGAGCCGTCCCGCTCCTGTATGTCCTTGACGAGCGCACGCAGGCCCAGCATGTCGGGCGCGAAGACGATCTCCGCCCCGTAGCCACGCGTGGCTTCGACCTTGGTCTTTGGCGCCGACTGCGGCATCGCGACCGTCACCTTGGCGCCGACGGCGCGTCCGGCGTAGGCGATCGCCTGGGCGGCATTGCCCGCGCTCATCGTCACGATGCCGTTGCTTCGTTGCTCGCCGGTGAGACTGAGGATGGCGTTCACGGCGCCGCGTGGCTTGAAGGAGCCGGTTCGCTGAAGGTTTTCGGCCTTGAGGAACGCTCGTGCACCAATGCGCTCACCAAGCGAGCGGCTTGAGAGGAGCGGCGTTCTGGCGATGTGGGCGGCGACGACCTCGCGGGCGCGCTCGACGTCCGCTATGGAGACGGTCAGAGCTCCCTCCCGAGGCTTTGGCCCGATTATGGGCTGCCGGGTCGTGTTCTACGCGTGCTCGAGCCAGTAAACGAGGGCAACCACCGCGGTAGCTGCCGCCAACTGGACGGCGAGCACGCCGAGCGCGAGCCGTGGCGACTTCGGGAGCCATGTGTACGCGAAGTACGCGATGACCAGTACCTGCACGGGCATCAACAGCTGAAAGAGATGTGCCTCCGTACCCTCGTCCTCCGCCATCCCCGGGCCATAGATCGCGAGGTGACGGAGCGCTAGCGCGATGAAGAAGAGGGAAATCGTCACCGGCAGCCACGCGCTCCAGTGCTTGAGCGGTACTGCGGGCGCCGGAACCCTAGTCGCCATGCCTCTTACCCCTGTGGGCCTGCTTGGATTCGAACCAAGGACCAGCAGATTATGAGTCCGCCGCTCTAGACCACTGAGCTACGGGCCCTAGGAGTGCCACCGCGCGAGCTTGCTCGCACAGGCGGCCGACGACGGGCCCGTGCGTGTCGCGCCGAGGTCCGCCGCGGCGATGGTACGGCGGCGGCGCGACGCGCAACGGACCCCGTTGTTAGACGTCTTGGCGTGGACCGCCGAACCAATCTCCGCTGTCTCTACGTTGTCTTTGCAGAACTCGGGCTATGCTAAGTCGGGCGCCGCGAGGGGAGTCACGTGCACCGCTTCCGCACGTGCGCGTCGTAACCGGGGACGGAAACGACGGGAGGAAGCGCGTGGGAACGATCATCGCGGTCGCCAACCAAAAAGGTGGCGTCGGTAAGACGACGTGCACCATCAATCTCGGGGGCGCGTTCGCGTCGCTCGGGCATCGCGTGCTCTGCCTCGATCTCGATCCACAGGCGAACCTGACCGTCGGACTCGGCATCGACCTGAACACGGTCGAGAAGAACATCGCCAACGTGCTGATCGACCCCGATCTCAAGCTGACGTCGATCATCCGACCGACGAAGACCAAGAATCTGGACGTCGCGCCCGCGACGCTCGAGCTCTCATCCGCCGAGGTGGAGCTCTTTAACGCGATCGGACGCGAGATGGCACTGCGCGACAAGCTCACGCCCGACATCGTGCAGCGCTACCAATACATCATGATCGACTGCCCGCCGACGCTCGGGCTCCTCACGCTCAACGCGCTCGTCGCCGCGAACGGCGTGATCATCCCGGTGCAGACCCAGTACTACGCGCTCAAGGGCGTCGCGGCATTGCTCAAGATCATCAAGACCGTGCAGGGTCGACTCAATCCGAAATTGAAAGTGCTCGGACTGCTGCCGACCTTTTACGACTCGCGCACGATCCTCGGGCGCGACATGCTCGACTCACTACGCGAGCTCGGCGATCACCAGGTGTTCGACACGGTGATCCGCCAATCGGTGAAGATCGGCGAGGCGCCAACGGCCGGCGTGCCGATCGGCGTATACGAACCACGGTCCGACGCGGCGAAGAGTTTCGCCGACCTCGCGAAGGAGGTGATCGGTGCTCACAAGTAGTCCGTCACACAGCAAGAAATCATTCCGCGACGCGGGTAACCGGATCTTCCAGCAGGAGACCGAGGCGCAGCCCGGCATCATCAGCCTGCTGGCGGCGCGCACGCCGACCGCCGTGCGCGAGCTGCCGCTCGAGAAGGTCGTACCGAACCCGTCCCAGCCCCGCATGACATGGCACGAGGAGACGCTGCAGGAGCTCGCCGCCTCCATCAAGGAGCACGGCGTGCTGCAACCGATCCTCGTCCGGCCGTCGGGCGACCAGTACGAGATCATCGCCGGCGAGCGCCGCTGGCGTTCGTCGAAGATCGCCGGCAAAGAAACGATCCCTGCGATCGTCGAGCGCTTCGACGACGCGACCGCCCTCGAGATCGCGCTCATCGAGAACCTGCAGCGCGAGGACCTCTCGCCGCTCGACGAGGCCGTGATCTACCAGAAGATGACCGGCGAGCTGGGATACTCGATCCGACAGCTCGCGGGGAAGCTCGGCAAGGACAAGGGCTACGTCGAGAACCGTCTCCGCCTGGCCAGCGCGCCCGACGACGTGCGCGAGATGGTCGCAAAGCGGTACGACACCTTGTCGGCCGCGTACGAGCTGATGAAGCTCGAGGACAAGCGGCGTCGCCGCTCGCTGGCGAAGCAGGTCCTCGCCGGGCAGCTGACGCTTATCCGGCTCCACGACCGGGTCGAGCGGATCCTCCATCCACAGTCACAACGGACCAAGGCGGAGCCGGCGATCCCCGCGCTAAGAGACGACGCGCTAATCACGGCGACGCGGAAGCTGAATGAGGCGCTCGCCGAGCTGTCGCGCGCCGCCGGCGACGACGGAAAGATGACCATCCCCGAGGGCGACCGCCAGAACCTGGCGAAATTCCTGACCATCTCGCGCGCGCGGCTGGACAACCTGGTCGCTCGTCTTCGGAGCGGCCACGCATGAGCGACCAGCAGCTGTCGGGACGCGGGAGCGTCATCTCGTTCGTCCTGATGACCGGGCTGGTCACGGCGGCGGCAACCGGCATATTCGTACTGCTGGACCCCAGGGCGCAGCAGTTCTGGGTCCAGCGGTGGGAGACGATCTCAGGGTTCGTCCGCTCCCTGTTCGGGGGCGGCTAGGGCGGGCGCTTAGCGCTGTCGGCGCGGTTAGCCCGCCGGGAGCGGCTAGCGCTCGATGCGAATGCTGGTCTGCGTGATGCGCTCGCGCTGGTCGCGGGCATCGCGCAGGATCGAGACGGCCGTCGTCGCGAGGCCAACCGCCCCGAGGAGGAAGATCGCGCTGTCGTTGGTCAGTAGTTCAAGCACGTTCTATCTACAAGCAACGCACGTGCCACGACCAAGCGGCGGGCCGGTCGTTACGGACTGGTTACGGTTTGGGTCAAGCGCCCTTCTTTGATGGCTTCGCGCGCTGGATGCGGACTTGTGAGACGCGTCGACCGTCTACGGCGGTGACCTGAAAGCGGTAGCCCTCGGCCTCGATGGCGTCGCCGACCTGTGCGACACGTCCCAACCGGCCGAAGACCATACCGCCTACGGTGTCATAGGGCTCGAGGATGAGCTCGATGTGCAGGCGCTCACGCAGCTCGGTCAGGCTGACCAGGCCATTCACGACGTAGACGCCTGGTGCCTCCTCCTTTATCGCCGGCGCCGCGTCCTTCTTGAACTCGTCGCCGACCTCCCCCACCAGCTGCTCGAGCACGTCCTCGAGGGTCACGAGTCCTGCAGTACCCCCGTACTCGTCAATGACGATCGCCAGCTGTGCGTGTTGCCGGCGGAACTCGGCGAGCGCCTGATCCAGGCGCAGGGTCTCCGGGATCGCCGGCACCTTGCGCATGATGTCGTGCGCCTTGGCCTTCGAGCCGCGGTCGACGCCAACGAGATCCTTGACGTGCACGACGCCGACGATGTGGTCCAGGTCGTCGCGGTAGACCGGAAAGCGCGAGAGGCGATGCTCCCGCGCCACTGCGATCAGGCCGGCGAGATCGAGCTCCTCTGGGACGGCGACGATCTCGGTGCGCGGGACCATGACCTGCCGCACGAGGGTGTCGGCGAAGTTGAGAGCGTTGCCGACGATCACGCGCTCGCTCTCGTCGAGCTTGCCCTGGCGGGCCGATGCCGCCACCAGCAGGCGCAGCTCTTCGTCGCTGTGAGCATCCGCGACTTCGCCCGGACCCACTGGGATCCCGATCGCCTTGAGGATCTTGTTCGCGCTCGCGTTCACGAACCAGATGAACGGGTAGGCGACCCGGTAGAACAGGTGCAGCGGATACGCGAGCCACAGCGACGTCGTGAGAGCTCGCTGGATCGCGAAGTACTTCGGCGCCTGCTCGCCGACCACGATGTGCAGGTAGGTGATCAGCGCGAAGGCGATGGAGAAGCTGATGACGTGGAACAGCGTCTCGTTCTGCTCGATGAGTCCGCTGAACAGCGGTGCGATGAGCGCGGCGACCCCGGGCTCGCCGATCCAGCCAAGGCCGAGCGACGCCATCGTGATGCCGACCTGGCACGCGGACAGGTACGAGTCGATGTGATCGATGATGTGCGCCGCGAGCCGTCCCCTACCGCTTCCCTCGGCTGCGAGCTGATCGAGCTGAGTCCCACGCACACGGACCATCGCGAACTCTGCGGCGACGAAGAACGCGTTGAGGACTAGCAGCACCACCGTCAGGATGACGGCCGGCAGGGCGGCGGAAGCGTCCATGCCCGGTGGATTCTCGCACTGAATAGACTCGGGAGAATGCGCGTGCTGGTCCGGCTATTCGCGTCCTATCGCGAGGCCGCCGGCGTCGGTCGGATGGAGCTGGAACTTCCACCGGGAGCGACCGTGAAAGACGCGATCAAGACGATCCTGAAAGATCATCCGCTCGTCGCCGAGGGGCGGCAGGTCGTGATCGCGCGGAACCGCGAGTACGTGACGCCAGATGAGCCGCTCGCGGATGGCGACGAGGTCGCGCTGATCCCGCCGGTATCGGGCGGCGCTATGACCATCTCGCCGATCCTGGTCTCGGCGTCGCCACTTTCCGTTGACGATGCGCTCGCCGCCGTGCGCGACGTGGGCTTCGGCGGTGTCGTGGTGTTCCTCGGCACCGTCCGCGACCGGAGCCGGGGCAAACGCGTGACGCACCTCGAGTACGAGGCGTACGCCGAGATGGCCGAGGCGAAGATGCGCGAGATCGCACAGCGGCTCGAGACAGAGCACGGGCCGCTGCGAGTGGTGATGCATCACCGTATCGGGGACCTCGCGATCGGCGACATCGCGGTCATCGTCGCTGCGGGCGCGCCGCACCGGGACGCCGCCTTTGTCGCCGCGCGCGCCGCGATCGATGAGCTGAAGACGGTCGTGCCGATCTGGAAGAAGGAACACTCCGACGACGGCGCGATCTGGATCGAGGATCACGCGTGACCTACTGGATGATCGTGACCAGCCCTGAGAACTACGAGCGAACGCGCGCACTCCGCTTCGCGCAGCAGGGCGTGAAGAGCCGCCACCGCAGGAAAGCGGAGCGAATGGCTCCCGGAGACCGCGTCTGCTGGTATCTCACCGGGATCCAGGCGTTCGCGGCGACGGCGACCATCACTTCGCCGTACTTCGAGGGCAGCGAGCCGATCTGGGTGAGCGAGAAGACCGGCGACACCTATCCCTGGCGGTTCAAGATCAAGAAGGATCACGCGGTCGATCCCGATCGCGCGATCAAAGCGGAGTCGCTCCTGGCGAAGCTCGCTCACGTGAAGCGCTGGCCGACGGAGCACTGGCGCCTGGCCTTCCAGGGAAACGTCCACGAGCTCGACGCGAAGGACTTCGACATCATCGAGCAGGCGATCACTGCCGCGGAGACCCGGCGGAGCGCAGCCTGACGCCGCCCGGCGGTCTCGTCGCCGAGCTTGTCGCCATCTGCGGCGCCGAGAACGTTTTCTGGCAGCCCGACGACCTGCGTGTGTTCGAGTACGACGCCGGATTCGATCGGCGCCCGCCGGTCGCCGTTGTCGTCCCGGGCACCGCGGAGGAGATCGGGGCATGCGTGAAGGCCGCGGCGCGCGGCGGTGTCGCCGTGGTCGCGCGTGGCGCGGGCACCGGGTTATCGGGCGGCACGATCGCGTGTGGCAGCGCGATGGTCGTCGTCACGTCACGACTGCGCCGCGTTCTCGCCATCGACGCAGTCGGCCAGACCGCGCTCGTCGAGCCCGGCGTACCGAACCTTCAGATCAGCGTCGCGGCACGCGAAACCGGGCTCTTCTTCGCGCCGGATCCCGCCAGCCAGCGCGTCTCGACCATCGGCGGAAACATCGGCACGAACGCGGGGGGTCCGCACGCGCTTCGCTACGGATCTATCGTCAATCACGTCCTCGGCGTCGAGATGGTGCTCGCGAGTGGCGAGATCGCCACGTTCGGCGGGCGCACCGCGGATCTCCCGGGCTACGACTGCGTCCCTTTCATCGTCGGCAGCGAGGGAACGCTCGGCATCGTGACGAAGGCTTGGGTGCGCCTCCTTCCCCTCCCCGAGGACACGCGCACGTTCGTCGCGCTCTTCAGCGACGTCGAATCCGGCGCGCGAGCGGCGAGCGCGATCATCGCCGGCGGCATCGTGCCCGCGGCGATGGAGATGCTCGACCGCACCACGATCGGCGCGGTGAACGCGGCCTTTGACGCGCATCTGCCGGAGGAAGCGGGATCGTTGTTACTGGTCGAGGTCGAAGGCCTGCGCGAGGAGACGGAAGCGGCCGCAGCGGCGATCGTCTCGTTCTGCGAGGCCCGTGGCGCGTTCGGCGTGCGGACCGCGGCGACACCGGCGGAGCGGGAGCTCCTATGGAAGGCGCGCAAGCTCGGGTATCCGGCGCTCGCGCGCATCCGCCCGAACAACTACCTGCACGACGCCGTCGTGCCGCGCTCGAAGCTGCCCGAGGTGCTCGCGAAGGTGAACGCGATCGCCGAGCGCTACGGCTACATCATCGCGAACATGTTCCATATCGGCGACGGCAACCTTCATCCGGTGCTGCTGTTCGACGGCGCGGTGGAGCCGATCGAGCGCGTCATGGAGGCGAGCGCGGAGATCCTCAAAGTCGCGATCGATGCCGGGGGGACGCTATCGGGCGAGCACGGGATCGGGCTCGAGAAGAACCACTTCATGTTCTGGGTGTTCGGGCCCGAGGACCTCGACGCGATGCAGCGCGCGCGGGTCGCTTTCGATCCGAACGGCGCGATGAATCCGGGCAAGATCTTCCCCGGTGGCTCGACATGCGCCGACATCCCGACCGAGCGCATCAAGCGCGGCCTGGCGGAGGGCATGTGGGTGTAGCGACGCAGGTCGCGGTGGCCCAGCGCGTGGTGGACGGCATACAGCCGTCGCGCACGCTGCGGCCCGAGACGACCGAAGAGCTCGCCTCCGTCATCGCGGAGGCCGACCGAGCGCGCGAGGCAGTCGTGCTGTGGGGCGGCGGGACACGCATCGGCGTCGGCGATCCACCAGCGCGCTACGACATCGCGGTGGACCTGACCGGACTCACTGGCATCGTCGAGCACTCACCGGCGGATCTGGTCTGCACCGTCCGCGCGGGAACGACCCTTGCCGAGCTGGCGCGCGCGCTCAGCGCGAGCGGCCAGCGCTGGCCGGTCGAGGCACCATCGGCCGAGCACGCGACGGTAGGCGGCACGATCGCCAGTGCGGCCGCCGGCCCTTCGCGTTTGCGTTATCAGCATCCGCGCGACTGGATCATCGGCTGCACGGCGGTCCTTGGCGACGGCACCATCACGCACGCCGGTGGAAGAGTCGTGAAGAACGTCACCGGTTACGACATGACGCGGCTTTACAGCGGCAGCTACGGAACGCTCGTCGCACTCGCGGAGATCACGCTCAAGCTCGTGGCGCTGCCCGAACGGACGGCCACGCTGCGCGCGACGGCGGCCGACCTCAAGGGTGCCCTGCGGATCGCGGCCGAGCTGCGTGCGACGCGCCTGCCGCTCGACGCCCTCGCCATCGTGACCGGCGCCGCCGGGGAACGGGTCGGCGACGCGCGCACGAGCATGTTCATCCGCATGGCCGGGACCGATGCGGCGGTCGAGCGCGTCGCGCGCGCGGTGCGAGAGCGCTTGAGTGCCGAACCATTCGACGCGCGCGTTTGGGACGACATCGCGTCACTGCCGGCGACCTCCGATCGCGTCGCGCGCGCCGGGTGGCCAGGGGGCCACGACGCGCCGTTCGGGCTCGACCTCGCGAGCGCCGTGATCTATCTGGGCAGCGGCATCGGGTTCGTTCTGAGTGAGTTGGATGTCGACGCTTTCGGCCGGATGCGGACGAGCCTCGAGGCCGCGGACGGAGCGCTGATCATCGAACGTGCCGACGCCGACTTCAAGCGCGCGGTCGGCGGAGCGTGGGGCAGCCCGCGCGTCCCGCTGACGATCGCGCGCGCGCTCAAGGACCGGTTCGATCCGCACGGCGTGCTCGCCCCAGGCCGCGTCCCGTTAGCCTCGAATACGTGACGATCGCTCCGCTTCAGGAGGTCGAGCCCGGCCTCCGCCAGTGCATCCACTGCGGGATGTGTCTCGAGGCCTGTCCGACCTATCAGATCACGCGGCTCGAGACCGAGTCGCCGCGCGGCCGGATCCACTTGATGATCAACATGCTCGAAGGCGGCCCGACGAGCGACGCGACGCGATTGCATCTCGACCGCTGTCTCGCCTGTCGCGCCTGCGAAGTGGTGTGCCCATCGGGCGTGCCGTACGGCCACCTGATCGAAGCGGCGCGCGCGGTCATCGCCGAGGAGTCGCGCCCGCGCCACGGCTGGCTCGCAGGACGGCTGCGGCGCATCGCGCTCGACGTGCTCGCCGATCCGCCGTCTCTCGCGCGGGCCGCGGCGGTCCTTGGTCTGTACGAACGCCTCGGCGTGCGGGCGTTTCTGCATCGGACCGGCCTGACGCGGGCGTTGCCGCGTGGCCTTCGTCGGCTCGAAGCGCTCTATCCACCGTTCGCCCGGCCGCGTTACCGCGCGCCCGCGCTGCCGCCGGCTCCACGCGCGCGCGTCGCTCTCCTGCTCGGATGCGTGATGCGCGTCGCGTACGGCGACGTACACACCGCGGCCGGCCGGATCCTGGCCCGGCAGGGCATCGCCGTGATCGACGTTCCCGCACAGACGTGTTGCGGTGCGCTGCACGCACACGCCGGCGAGCGCGAGGACGCGCGGGCGCTGGCGCGACGCAACATCGCCGCGTTCGAGGAGGCGGCGGTGGACGCGATCGTCGTCGACGCGGCCGGATGCGGTGCGCAGCTCAAGGGCTACGGTGCTCTGCTCGCGGATGACGAGGAGTGGGCGACCCGCGCCGCCGCGTTCGCGGCGAAGGTCCGCGACGTGAACGAATATCTCGCGGAGGTCGCGGGCGAGCGCCTTGGACGGCTTGACCTTCGCGCGACGTATCAGGACCCCTGTCATCTGGCGCACGCGCAGGGGATCCGCAAACAACCGCGCGACCTCCTGTCGCGCGTGCATGGCCTCGAGCTGATCGAGATGGCCGATGCCGACGTCTGCTGCGGCAGCGCGGGGTCGTACAACCTGACGCAACCGGAGTACTCGGATCGGCTGCTCGGCCGCAAGGTCGACGCGATCCTCGCGACCGGCGCTCGCGCGGTCGTAAGCGCGAACCCCGGCTGCATGTTGCAGATCGAGGCAGGCCTCCGAGCGCGCGGATCGCAGCTGCCGGTGCTTCACGTGGTCGAGGTGCTCGACCGCGCGATGACCTAGTGCGTCGACCATCAAGGCGTCGTTCGTGAGCGCGCGCCGCATCCTGGTGATCGCGAGCGCAACGCTGGCGACGCTCGTCGCTGTGGTCGCGCTCCTGTTCATACCCCTCTCCATCGCGGTCGGCCATCCGCTCAACGCAGCCGCCGAGCTGGTGCTGCTCGTGCTCTGTGTGTGGTGGGTCGCGCGGGTCATGCGCGCGGACCGGCGTCGCCGGCTCGCCGCCGAGGCGGCTCTCCCTCCCGAGCGTCGCCCGGAGCGCCGGCAGCCGCGCCGCCCTATCACCTTCCAGCTGCGCGAGACACTGGTGACGTTCGCGATCTGGGCGACGCTGATCTTCGCATTCAACGCCGTTGCTCTTGGGATGGACCCCTTCGTGAACGTCGGGGTCGCGGCGTTCGCGGGCTTCATGCTCGCGACGCTGACGGTCACGGGCCGGCACATGATGTTCCGGCTCACCGCGGAAGAAGATGAACCGGCGCGACGCGCAGAGGAGAACGGCTGATGGATCTGGGGGTTCAGATCGAGCCGCAGTTCGGCTTCAGCTACGCGGACGTACTCGGGATCGCGCAGGATGCGGAAACCGCGGGTTTTCGGGCGCTGTGGGTGTCCGACCACCTCTTTCTCGGCGCTGACGCCGTCGCGACCGACTGCCTCGAGGCCTGGACGCTCCTCGCCGCTCTCGCGGTGGACACGAAGAAGATCCGCCTAGGTCCGATGGTCACCTCGCAGTCCTACCGGAACCCCGCGCTGCTCGCAAAGATCGCGGCCGGTGTGGACCAGATGTCGGGCGGGCGCGTCGAGTTCGGCGTCGGCGCCGGCTGGAAGGAAGTTGAGTACAAGGCGTACGGCTACGAGTTCCCGGACGCGCCGACGCGCGTGACGCAGCTCGTGGAGACGCTCGAAATCTGCACGCAATTGTGGACACAGTCGACGGCGACGTATCACGGCAAGCACTACCGCATCGAAGACGCGGTCTCGTCGCCGAAGCCGGTGCAGAAGCCGTTCCCGATCTGGATCGGCGGCACCAAGCCGCGTGTTATGCGCATCGCCGCGAAGTACGCGCAGTGGTTCAACATGTCGAACCCCGGGCAGGCGGCGGAGCCACGCATCGCCGAGCTCAACAAGATGCTGCCGGAAGCGTGCAAGGCCGTGGGTCGCGATCCGGCGACACTCAAACGGAGTCTCTTCATTCAGGTACTCGTCGCGCCGACACGCCGTGAGATCGAGGAGATCGCGGCCGAGATGGGATCGCGCGCGAAGACGCCCGGTCCCGAATGGCTGAAGGCGCGACCGGCGATGATCGCAGGCACGCCCGATGAAGTTGGCACGAAGCTGCGCGCGATCGCCGCGGGCGGCATCGATCACGCGAACGTGATGTTCCCTTACAAATTCGAGCTCACCGGCGTGCGAGCTCTACGCGAAGTCGCGTCGGCGCTCTAGCCGATCAGCTCGAGCAGACCATCCGGATATAGCGGCACGCCAGCACGAAAGTAGGCGATCGGCTTCCACACGCAGGTGAATCGCGCACCGTTCGCCTCGATACAGTCGAAACGTTCCCGTTCGTAATCCCGCGGGTCTGCGAAGCGCGCGGCGTACACCCGGACCAGCTCATGCCCGTCCGCGCCCAGGTAGGTGAAGATGTTCTCGACCGTGCCGAGATAGGCAACGTCGACGATCTCGAGGTCGAGCTCCTCGCGGATCTCGCGCGTCACCGCGTCGCTGCCGCGCTCGCCGAACTCTATGGTGCCGCCGGGCAGTCTCCAGCCGACCACACCCTTCACCGCGTCTGGAACATCGAACACGAGCACCGCGTCGCCGCGTCTGAAGAGCGCGACCGCGACGGGTCGCGCGAGCTCGCGGGTCACGCCTTCGGACGTTTGGTGTGGTGGTCGGTCGCACGCTGATACGCGGACGCGAGCGCGACCAGGAGCGGCTCCGAGAACGGCGGCCCGACGAGCTGCAGGCCCACGGGCATCCCGTCAGTTCCGAATCCGCATGGAAAGAAGATCGCTGGAAGCCCTGCGAGGTTCCCCGCCGCGATCAGGCCCGTGTTGCCCGGCCGCTTGGATGCCTGTGGATTGCTCGCGGTCATACCCGGGATGTCGAGTGCCTGCGTGATCGGCGTCGCGGTGATGGTGCGTCCGACGGAGAGGATGACGTCGGCGTCCTTGAAGATCTCGACGAAGGCCGCGGAAACCGCGGTGCGCAGGCGCATCGCCTGAAGGTAATCGCGCGCGCGGATGTCGAGTGACGCGCGGAGGCCGGCCTTCTGACGCGTATCGACGAGCTCCTCGAATCGCTCGCCCTCGATGAGCTCGGCAAAGATCGTGGAGCCCTCGGCCGCATAGACGGTCGACACCAGCGGGCCGAACGGCATCACCGGCAGCGCGGCCCGCGCGAGCGGTCGCACGAGTCGGCGGAACTCGGCCACTCCCTGCTCGAGCGCGCGCTTCGCTTCCGGCGACGCGTGATCTTCGATGTCCTCCTGCGCGAACGCCACCCGCGTGCGCTTCACGGCCGCGGTCGCGGCACGCGCGTCCAGCGACTTGAATCGTTGACCCGAAGCGGTCGGATCAGCCGCATCGGGGCCGGCGATCGCCTCCAGCACCACGGCGCAGTCGTCGGCGCTGCGAGCCATCGGTCCGATCTTGTCGAGCGTCCACGAGAGTGCCATCGCACCGTGCCGGCTCACGAGCCCGTACGTCGGACGCAGGCCGGTCACGCCGCAGTACGCGGATGGGGTGCCGATCGAGCCGGAGGTCTCCGAGCCGAGCGCATACGGGACGAGTCCGCCGGCCACCGCGGATCCGGATCCACTCGACGACCCACCCGACCAGCGCTCGATGTTCCATGGGTTTCGGCCCGGGCCTTGAAGTGATGCGCTCGGGTAGCGATAGCCTCCACCACCGGCCAGTTCCACCATCGCGAGCTTCGCGGCGAGCACGGCGCCCGCTCGCTTCAGCTTCGCTACCACGGTGGCATCGAGATCGATGACCTGATCGCGATATGGCGGGGTTTCAGGGCGGCGTCGGCTCGCTTCGCCTCGGCGACGGCCCGCTCGCGTGTGACCGTCGCGACCGCGTTATATCGAGGACCGATGCGTGCGAGACGGTCGCATGTCTCTTCGGCCAGCTCGACGGCCGAGACCATTCGCTTGCGCAGCGCGTACTGCAGCTCCGCGATGGTCGCGAAGCGGTGATCGCTCAGGGACGGTAGACCGTAGGCGGCTCTGTCGCGATAGGAACACGCTGTTTTCGTATCTCCGTCGCGTTCTTTTCGACGCTCGCGCGCGCTTCATCCGCGAGTCGCGCCGGATCGTCGATGGGACGCGTATCTGTTTGCGTCGGCGTCGGCTCGCGATCGCTCTTTCGCGTCTTTTCTTTCACGGAATGCGCAGGATAGCGTGCTACCCTCGATCAATGGAGTCGCCGCCGATGCAGCGTCGCTATCCCATCGTTGAGCGTCCGCTTTCGCCGCGCGATTACGACATGCCGGTCGGCTGGTGGGGCTGGAACTGGGAGCCGCCGGTGCCGATGTCCATCACGCAGCTTCTCGAAGCGGGCAACATGGACGCGCGGACGGCCGCGCTGTGCGGGATGACCATCGAAGCGCATGGCTCGATGCTCATCGCGGCGGAGCAGCCTCACTCAGGCAAGACAACGACGCTCACTGCGCTCCTCGACTACTTGCCGAACGCCACGCGACGCATCTTCATCCGCGGCTGGGCGGAGACCTTCGACTTCCTGGGGCAGACACGGCCGGAGGAGACACTGCTGCTCGCCAACGAGCTCTCGTCCCATCTGCCGGTCTACCTCTGGGGCCCGAAGGCGGTCCGCGTCTTTGAGTCGCTCCGGCGCGGTTACGCGCTCGCATCGACGCTGCACGCCGATTCGTGCGACGAAGCGCTGGCGCAGCTCGTCGGCGAGCTTGGCGTCGATCAGCGGGACCTCGCGCGCGTGAACCTGCTCATGGTCATGCGTATCTACGCCACGACCGGCGGCGGGTATGCGCGCCGCGTCGTCTCAGTGCATCGACTCGTCCCGCGCGGCGGGACCGTCACTGCGCTACCACTGGTCGAGCACGACGAACGCGCCGACACGCACGAGCACGACGAGTCAGCGGAGATCGACCTGCTCCATTCGCTCCGGCAGAGCGCCGACCGCGAGGGTCTCGCGGAAGAGCTCGAACGGCGTTCCGAGCATCTCGTCGATCTACTCGGGCGCGGCTGCCGCGCCATTCCCGAGGTCCGCGCCGCGCTCGCGGGGAGTCGCGGCGAGCCCGTTCCCAATGAAGTCAGAGGAGATCCCGTCGAATGAAAGACCGGCCAACGACGATCGGCGCGCTACGCGAGACCGGCTATCAAAGCCGCACGGTGAAGCAGGCCTCATCACCGCGCTCGCGGATAAGCGCGCGCTCTTCCAGGGCATCGTCGGCTACGACGCGACGGTGATCCCGCAGATCGAGAACGCCATCCTGTCGGGCCAGGACATCATCTTCCTCGGCGAGCGCGGGCAGGCGAAGACCCGCATCGCGCGTCAGCTGGTGGAGCTGCTGGACGCTGCCGCACCGGCCATCGCGGGCTGCGAGATCAACGACGACCCCTTCAAGCCAATCTGCGCCGCTTGCAAATACCGCGTCGCGAACGACGGCGATTCCGTCGAGCTCGTCTGGCTGATGCGCGACCAGCGCTACAGCGAGAAGCTCGCGACACCTGATATCTCGATCGCGGATCTCATTGGGGAGGTCGACCCGATCAAGGTCGCCGAGGGGCGCTATTTATCGGACGAGCTCACGATCCACTACGGCCTCGTGCCACGCACGCACCGCGGCATCTTCGCTCTGAACGAGCTCCCCGACCTCGCCGAGCGCGTGCAGGTCGGGCTCCTCAACGTCATGGAGGAGCGCGACGTGCAGATCCGCGGGTACAAGGTCCGGCTGCCGCTCGACCTGTTCGTCGTCGCGTCGGCGAACCCCGAGGACTACACGAACCGCGGACGCATCATCACGCCCCTGAAGGACCGGTTCGGCTCGCAGATCCGCACCCATTACCCGAAGGATCTCGCGATCGAGGTCGGGATCATGGAGCAGGAGCGCAACCTGTTCGTCGACGAGGGCATCACGACGATCGTGCCCGGCTACATGAAGGAGGTGCTCGCCGAGCTGTCGCAGCTCGCACGGCGCTCTCCGGAGATCTCTCAGCGGTCGGGCGTGTCGGTCCGCGTGACCGTCTCGAACTACGAGAACCTGGTGTCGAGCGCGCTCAAGCGCTCACTCCGCACCGGCGAGACGACCGTCGTGCCGCGCATCAGCGACCTGCCCGCCGTGGTCGCGTCGACCGCCGGCAAGATCGAGCTGGAGTCCGTCGGCGACGTTACCGAGGAGCGGGTCATCGAGCGCCTCGTGTCGCGGTCCGTCCTCAACGTCTTCACGCGGACGTTCTCGCTCGCGGAGTTCGATTCGCTCCTCGCGGCGTTCGGTCGCGGCGCGACGATGCACGTCTCGTCGACCCAGCCTAGCGGCGAGTACGTGAAGCAAGCGCTTCAGATCCCCGGGATGAAAGGCGCCGTCGCGAAGCTCGGCGCGTCAGGCAATCCCGCGGCAGTGGCCGCTGCAGTCGAATTCGTTCTCGAAGGACTGCATCTCAGTCGGAAGCTGAATAAAGAGCGCGGCGACTCGCGCTCGACCTTCCGCGCGTGATGCCATTGAGGTCCGCGCTGACGGCGTGCGCGAGTGGTACGGCGCTCCCTCGACGAGCGTCTGCGCACAGCGCGCCCGAACAGAGCACGCGTCGTGATCGGCGGGCGCGCGTAGCCAGCAGCGAGGAGAGGGAGCGACGTAGCGCTCGCGCACGCTCGCACGCGCACCGCGGCGACGCGCGGACGTCGAGCGCATGAACGAGCTGCCGCGGCTCGACGACTTCGGTCGCGAGATCAAGTACTCGCGCTGGGACGGGACGCAGCGCCTGGACGCGCTCGAGGCCGACGAGCTCCTGGGCGCGATGTCGGACGAGCTCCTCGCCGGTGGCGACCTCGAAGACGCGCTTGCCCGCCTCTCGCGCTGGGGTATGCCAGGTCGCATGGAGGGCATGAAGGATCTTCTCGAGCGCCTGCGGAGCGCAAAGCAGAAGCGCGCCGAGCGACACGATCTCTCCAAGGTGTTCGACCAGCTCAAGGAGAAGCTCGACGAGGTGAAGCGGCTCGAGCGAGAGGGCCTCGAGCGGCGGCGCGACGCGGAAGCGCCGAACGAGCAGCTCCGCCAGGGTATGCAGAAGATCGCGCAGGAGCGCCTCGCGCAGCTCGACGCGCTACCGGATGACTTTGGTCGCGCGCTGCGCGCGCTCAAGGATTACGAGTTCGTCGAACCGAAGGCCGCCGAGAAATACCAGGAGCTGCTGAGGGAACTTCAGGAGCAGGTGCTTGGGTCGTACTTCAAGAACATGCGCGATTCGCTGCGCAACCTCACGCCCGAGCAGCTCGAGCGGACCCGCCAGATGATCCGCGACCTCAACCGCGCGCTCAAGGAGCGCATGGAGGGCGGCGAACCCGACTTCGAGGCGTTCCAGAGGCAGTACCCGGAGCTCGCGGGCGGCGCAAAGAATTGGGACGACCTCCTGCGCCAGCTCGCTCAAGGTATGGCCGCGATGAACTCGCTCTGGCAGAGCATGTCGTCGGAGATGCGCGATCAGCTCGAAGGACTCCTCGGGGCCGCGTTCAACGACCCAGGACTGCAGTCCGCGATGAATGACCTCGCCGAGACGCTGTCAGAGCTCATGCCGATGGACAGCTACGACCACTCGCTCTCGGGCGGCGACCCGATGACGCTCGCCGAGGCGCTGAGCCTCATGGACGAGATGAATCAGCTGTCGGACATGGAGGACACCGTGCGAGCCGCGCGCGCCGCCGAGGATCTCGAGGCGCTGGACGCGGACGACGTTGAGAGGCTCGCAGGTCCAGGCGCTCGTCAGTCGCTCGAGCAACTAAAGAAGATGACCGAGCTACTGGAGGAAGCGGGCCTCATCCGGAAGGACGGCGAGCGCTACGAACTGACGCCGCGCGGGATCCGCAAGATCGGACAGCGATCGCTGGAGGACATCTTCGCCACACTCAAACGCGACGCTTTCGGTAGCCACCGCGCCCGTACGCGCGGCCGCGGCGGTGATCCGACCGACGAGCTGAAGACGTACGAGTTCGGTGACCCGTTCCTACTGGATCTGCCGGAGACGGTGAAGAACGCCGTGTACCGGGACGGCGCTCATGTGCCGGTCAAGCTCGCGGCGCAGGACTTCTCGGTCTACCGCACGGAGCTCATGACGCAGTCGGCCACGGCGATCCTCGTCGACGTCTCGCGCTCGATGCTCTTCCGTGGGTGCTTCCTGGCGGCGAAGAAGGTCACGCTCGCGCTCGACTCGCTGATACGCTCGACCTTCCCGAAGGACGATCTCTACATCGTCGGCTTCTCCTCGCTCGCGACCCAGCTGAAGCCGCAGGACCTGCCACGCCTGACGTGGAACGAATACATCTACGGCACGAACATGCAGCACGCGTTCGAAACCGCGCGGACCCTGCTCGCGCGCTCCCGCGGCAAGAACAAGCAGATCATCCTCATCACCGACGGCGAGCCGACGGCGCACTTCGAGCCCGGCGACTCGGTCCCGACGTTCGCGTATCCGCCAACGAACCGCACGCGAGAGGTGACGCTACGCGAGGTCCTGCGCTGCACCCGTGAGGGCATCACGATCAACACATTCATGCTCGCGCGGGGGCACTACCTGATGGATTTCGTGAACCAGATGTCGAAGATCAACACCGGACGCGCCTTTTATGTGGAGCCAGAGCGCCTTGGCGAGTACATCCTGGTCGACTACGTGACGCACAAGAGGCGGCGAGTCGCCTGAAGCTCGGCTAGACCGCCCTCCGCCAGCGCACCGAGAGGAGCGCGGCGATGACGCACACCGCAGCACCGAAGAGCGGCCAGAGCACGATCCCGATGGTCGCGCCGAGGAACCCGAACGCGGCGCCAAAGCGGTCGCCCGGCAGCGTTGAGAGCCCGATGAGATTACCGGTCTGCGCGAGCCACGCCGTGAACGCCCCGACGAATCCAGTGACACCACCGATCACAGCGGTCCAGCCGATCGCGAACGGCGTGTCGAAGTCGAAGCCGTTCTCACCCACGAGTGCGCGAGCGATGACGATCCACGCCGCGACCGACAGGATGCCGCCGAGCCAACCGACGACGGGAAGCTGCTCAAAGAACGTGATGGCCACGAAGGCGATGCAGCCAAGCGTCAGGTACCACAGAGCACGCACGTCCCTACGCTACCCCGCCTACCGCGATCCGTTCCATATCGCTCGTCACGCTTTCGAAGCCGGGTCGCCCGTCTTCATGAAGCCGAGCGCGCGCCGCCAGGCATCCTCGGACTCCTTCTGGTGCTCGGCGGACGTGCGGTCGAAGAATGAATGCGGCGCGCCTGCGTACGTGACGATGTGGCGCGTAACGCCGGCGTCCTTGAGCGCGCTGTCGAATTCGTCGACCTCGGCTTGCGGAATGCCCGGGTCCGCGCCGCCAAACAGGCCGAGCACCGGTGCGCGCATCTGTGGCGCGCGGTCCTTGGGCGCCGTGCCCTCTTCCCCTTCGCGAGTGGAGAGGCGCCCGTAGAAGCCGATCACACCCGCGACCTCGGCATGCTCGGCTGACGCGAAGAAGGCCTGGCGACCACCCATGCAGAACCCCAGGACGTAGATCCGGCGCGCATCGGTCGCGCCGCGCAGATGTCCCATCGCACTCGCGATGTCGGCCTGGATCGTGGTGGTCTTCGTCTTGGCGACATGCTCGCGAAACTCGAAGTCGTCGCCACGGCGCGAGGTTCCCGCGGTGCGCCCGAAATAGTCGATGGCGATCGCGTGAACGCCTGCCGAGGCGAAGCGATCCGCGAGCTCCTCGTAGAACGGGTGCAGTCCACGCACGTCGGGCGCGATCACGACGCCGACATCACCGTCACCCGCCTTCGCGAGTCGCGCGCGGAAGCGCGAGGCGTCCTCGCTCGTGAGGATGACATCGTCCGCGCCGGCGCCGCCGGAGATCGGAAGGAGATCCGCGGGCACGTCGGGCGGACGAGCACCGGGTGGATAACACATGGAGCGCTAATGCTGCCATTAGAGGACCCCCCTATGCTCGCGGGCATGGCCGACCTGAATGAGCGCGTCGCCGCGAAGATCGATGAGATGCGTCCATACCTCGAACGGAGCGGCGGAGCCGTCGATCTGGTCGAGGTCGAAGACGGCATCGCGAAGATCCGCGTGGCGCTCACACGACCGGGGCCGAGCCGGCTCGTCGCGTCGCTCCAGCTGAAGAGCGGCGTCGAACGGGCTCTCCGCGCCGACATCCCCGAGCTGCGCGGCGTCGAGGCGATCAACCTGCCGCCGTATTCCGAGCTCGGTTGGGACCAGCCGGCCTTTCGTCCGACGGCGCTGCCGGTACCGTCGGAGCTCGACGGGGACCGCTAGGGCAGTAATGCCGGCGCGAGCCCGCGCCATTCGGCGAGTGGGTGCGCCGCGAGGTCGGCGCGTAAGGCCTGGATGCAGACATGATCGGCGCCGTTCGCCAGATGTTCCTCGACGCGCGCGCGTATCGCGTGCGCGTCGCCCCATGCGACGATCGCGTCCACCAGCGCGTCGCTGCCGTCGTTCGCAAGGTCGGCGTCGCTCCAGCCGATGCGCTTCAGGTTGTTCGCGTAGTTGTCGAGCGCGAGGTAGCGCTTCATGTGCTTGCGCGCCGTCGCGCGTGCGAGCGTCGGGTCCGTCGACAGGACCGCGGCTTGTTCTACCGCGAGGAGCGGTCCCGCGCCGAGCTCCTTGCGCGCGACTGTCGTGTGCTCAACTGGGACGAAGTATGGATGCGCGCCAAGCGAGTGTTCGCCGGCGAGACGGAGCATCCGCGGGCCGAGTGCCGCGAGCACGCGACCGGGTGGCTCCGGTGGAGCCGCGCCAGTGAACGGCGCCTTGTCCATCGCTTCGAGATACCGCGCCATGCTCTCGACCGGCTTGTCGTACGACGCGCCACGCATCTTCACAACGGGCGCGTGGCTCACGCCGATGCCGAGGAGAAAGCGGCCGGGGTAAGCCTCTGAGAGTGTGCGGTGCCCGTTGGCCATCGCCGTCGCGTCGCGGGCCCACATATTCGCGATGCCGCTTGCGATGACGAGCCGCTCGGTCGCCGCGAGCAGCAGACCAGCGTGAGCGAAGAGCTCTTTGCTGCCCAGCGACTCGGGGATCCAGAGCGCTGCGATACCGAGGTCTTCGAGCTCGCGCACGTAATCACAAGCTGCGACGGCTGAAAGCCGCTCGATGTCGAACGTCCACGCGCCGACGCGACCGAGGCGCTTGGCCCATTTGCGGGCCTCGTCGTGGTCGCTCACTTGTGGCAGCGTATCCGCGGCGCGACCGCGGCGATGTCGGCGTCACGCATGCCCTCGGCACCGAGTGCGATCAGCCGCTCGCGCGCCGCCGTAGCGTCGTCGATGAGCTTGCTCACCTCGATCCTCTGACAGCGTGGCGCGAAAGGGCGGAGACGCTCGATCCCTTCGTCCAGCAGGGTGGAAGCGCCGTGGAAGTTTCCGTTGCGCCAGTGATGGAAGCCGACACCGACCTGGAGGATGCCGTGGTAGAGGCCGCGGACCGGCGCGCGTGTGTCTCGCCAGAGCAGCTCGAGCGTCTCGTGCTGGTCGAAGAACTCGCCAGCGTTGAATTGCTCGATGCCGCGAATGAGCTCGGACGGTGGTGGCTCGTCACAACGCGCGCGTACGGGCTCATGGATCTCACCGCCGGGAATGCGCTTTGGCGGCCGCGCCGACTTCCGGTCGCGGCTACTGGGTCCGGGCGTGCTCAGGGCCGACGACTTTGCGGAAGCGCAGCTCGTCTTCCATGAATTCGCGCACGAGCGGGTTCTCGAACGCTTTCGGCAGGCCTTCCGGCCGGTCCGCGAAAGCGACCTTGATGCCTTCATGAAGGTCGTGTGCCGCGGCGAGGTATCCCTTCGGGAGCTTGTACATGCGCGTGTATTGGAAGTGCCATACCGGGCCGGTCTGCCCGATGAGCTCGCCTTCGAAACGGACCGCGTCGTCAGTCGCGCTGACGACTTTCGTGTACTTCGCGATCTCGCGCTTCGCGGTGGCGCGCTCTTCGTCGGTCGCGTCCGCGGGCAGTGGGAACTCGGCGATTTCGCTCACTAGCGTTCGCGATGATACATTTCGCTAGGTCCAAGCGACCGCTGCTGTGGAGGAACTCACTCGAAATGGCGTATGTGATCACCGAGCCGTGCATAGACCTGAAGGACGCAAGCTGCGTGGACGTTTGTCCAGTTGACTGTATCTATACAACCGATGCAGACAACATGTACTTCATCCACCCTGATGAGTGCATCGACTGCGGCGCATGCGAGTCGGTATGCCCGGTGAGCGCGATATTCCCTGAGGATGCCGTGCCCGACAAATGGAAGAACTACATCGAGATGAACAAGAACTACTTCAACAAGTAGGTCGTTGGCGTCTATCGAAAACGGCGGTCGGAATTCGACCGCCGTTCTCTTTGTAAGCGGTGCTGTTGGCGTACATAGTCACGAAGACACACGAGACATGAGTGGTTCTCACGCGGAGGGCTGCCTCGGCCGCGTGACACGTAAGGTCGCATCCGGGCCGTCGCGTACTCGTGGCCGTTCACGCAGTGTGTCTTGCGGTTGCCCCATGCCGGATTTCCTCTCGGCAGGCGGCCTTGTTCGACTAAGACTCGCGATACCCGACGCATCTGTTCGCGCTTAACTGCGCCGATCCACGGAGAGAGCAGATAGATAGCTTGCTCCACGTCGTTAAGTGCGCCGGTTCTCCACCGAAAGACGGGCAGCGTCGCGCCTTCTTGCGCATAGGGACCGTCGATGTGTCCACGCCCAAGGACGCTGCGAAATCGCTCAAGGACCTCAGGTATGCCGATACCGGACTGTGTTAAGGAGACCTCAGGCGACAGGTGCCCTTCGTGTGTTCGATGTGGCGTGAGTGAGGCCGAGCCTTCGCCGTCGTAGAGACCACCCGCCCACGCCAGCAACTCAGCACCCGTCGGATGCGCTCGTGGACCGGGAAGCACCGCAGCCAGCGCGGACGCGAACGCCGCTCGTTTCACATCGCCTAGCCATGGATCGAGGAGCTCCGCCACACGATTGACGTCTGATCTGCTCGAGGCAATCCACCAGTAGCGGTCGATCCGATCCGGCTTGCGCACCGGACCGCCGATCCTTCCGACGCCGACCACACGACGGAATCGCTCAAGCACCTCGGGCACACCTTGGTCGTCGGACTGATTGATCTGCGCGTGCGGCTGTCGAGTACGGCGGCCCGTCTGCGCCACGGCGTTGGACCACCCTTCGCCATCGAAGAAGCCGGCTGCCCATGCGAGCTCGTGCCGATCCATGCAGGAGTAAAGATCACATCGGAAGGCGCCTTGTCTGTCCCTCGCCCGTCACACGTTCGTGCGACGAGGGACGCTATTTCATGCGACGAGGTCAGTCCTCGATGAGCTTCCTTCCGGCGAACCCCGACTCGAGGTCATGCCAGTAGCTGATGTGGCTCCCCTCACCAAGCTGCCAGCAGAGAAACACCTCGCGGCCGCGGTACTTCGCACGGAAGTCGATGAGGCCGCGGTCGGGATCCTTCACCTCGACGCCGAGCTCGGCGATGTCTTTGACGATGGCGTTGATCTCCTGCGCGACCGGGTCGGTGGGGCGCCGCCGGTACGCGATCGCGCGACGCTGCAGCTCCTCGAGGAGGGGCCGCACCTTGGGCAGCATTGCCTCAGCCTGGGTTCGCGTGTAAGTCGGCATATGCTCTCGCCGAGTATCGCCCAGGAGGGACACGATGGCGACGTACGTACTTCTCACGAAGGTCACCGCAGCCGGGGTCAAGACGCTGCAGTCGAATCCGCGCCGTATCAAGGAAGTCAACAAGGACGTCGAGGCGCTCGGCGCCCGCGTGGTCGCGCAGTACGCGACGCTCGGCCGCTACGACTTCGTCAACATCGTCGAGGCCAAGGACAACGAGACCATCGCGCGACTGTCCGTCGCTCTGGGCGCACGCGGTTCGGTCCAGATCGAGACGCTGACGGCGATCCCGGTGGAATCGTTCATTCGCAGCTTGGGCCGCAAAGGCAAGGCGACCGGCTAGACCCCCCACACCAACACCCAGCGACCGACTAGACCGCTACCGCCTCCATCGCCAGATCGACCGCCGACCGCACCGGTGAATCGGCAGCGATCTCGTCGTCCCGCGCCGGCTCGACAGAGGACCAAGTGAGGGCGCGGCCGAGGTGGTCGGCGAGAGCAGCCGCGGCGCGATCGGCGACGTCCTCAACGTTCGCGGTGACACCGAGTCGCTCCAGCGAGGCGACGTCGTGAGCGAATCCACACGGGATCATCCGCTCGAACGCGGCCAGGTCGGTGCGCACATTCAGCGCGAAGCCGTGCGTCGTCACGCCGCGCGAAACGCGGACGCCGATCGCAGCGATCTTCGCTGGCGCGCCCGTGCCGGGAAGATCCACCCATACGCCGGTCTTGCCGCGCTCGGTCCTCGCAACGATCCGGTACGAGGCGAGCGCGTCGACGAGTGCGCCTTCGATCGCGCGCACATAGCCCACGAGGTCCGGCGCGTCGCCCAGCCGGACCACCGGATAGCCCACCAGCTGCCCGGGTCCGTGATACGTGATGTCGCCGCCGCGATCGACGCGGTACGCCGAAGCACCTGCACGACGCAGCTCGGCGGGTCCAGCGATCAGATGGTCGGTCGTCCCGCGTCGTCCGATCGTGTACACGGGATCGTGCTCGAGCAGCAGGAGCCGCTCGTCCCCGCCCGCGCGCACGCGCGTCGCGACCGCCTCCTGCAGGCGCCAGCCGTCGATGTAATCGACGCGACCGAGCCAGCTCGAACGGAGAACGCTAGCGCCGGACATGGCGCTCGGCGTGGTACGAGGAGCGCACGAGCGGACCAGCTTCGACGTGACGGAAGCCCATCGTCATCCCCGCGTCGCGCAGGCTGTCGAACTCCGACGGCGTCCAGTAGCGCTCGATCGGCAGATGCATCGGCGACGGCCGGAGGTACTGCCCGACGGTGAGGATGTCGGTGCCCTGCGAAGCGATGTCGCGCATCGTCGCGACGACCTCGTCGTGCGTCTCGCCCAGGCCGACCATGATCCCGCTCTTGCACACGAGGTCCGGCGCGCGCTCCTTGGTGCGGTGAAGCACCCCCAGCGATCGCTCGTAGCGGGCCTGGGGACGAACGCGCGGGTAGAGACGCGGCACCGTCTCGACGTTGTGATTGAGGATCTCGGGTCGCGCCGCCAGCACAGCGTCGAGCGATTCCGGACGGCCGACGAAGTCGGGGATCAGCACCTCGACGGTCGTGCCGGGGGACTGACGGCGGATCTCGCGGATCGTTTCCGCGAAGATCTCGGACCCACCGTCCGGCAGCTCGTCGCGGTTCACGCTCGTGATGACCGCGTGGCCGAGGGCCATTTGAGCGACTGCCTCACCGACGCGCTTCGGCTCCCCCGCGTCGACGACACCGGGCCTCCCGGACTTCACAGCGCAGAATCCGCACGACCGCGTGCAGGTGTCGCCGAGGATCATGAACGTCGCGGTGCCGGCGCCCCAGCACTCGGCCATGTTGGGGCAATGCGCTTCCTCGCAGACCGTGTGCAGCTCCTTGCTGCGCATCAGGCGCCGCAGGGTCTCGTACGTCGGCCCCGTCGGGAGGCGGACCTTGAGCCAGTCGGGTCGCGCGTGGTCGATCGGCACCGAGCTGTTGGACGCGCCGCGCCCGCGCGAACGGGGCCGCTCCACCTCGCCGGGGATCTCGAAGATGATCGGCGAGAGCTCGGCCACTAGTACACCGGCACGGTCGGACCGACGGTCTGCAGCCAGTCGCGCATCGTCTGCAGGAACCGCGCGGCGGTCGCGCCGTCGATCACGCGATGATCGAAGCCGATCACGAGATTCATTCGTTGGCGGATCGCGATAGCGTCGTCGTCCGTCACGATCAGCCGCTTCACGATGGTCTCCGACGAGATGATCGCGGCCTGGCCCGGGGGAACGATGGGGCTCGAAATGATCGTGCCGAGCGGACCGGTGTTGTTGACGGTGAAGGTCCCGCCGTAGAAGTCGTCAAAGGTGAGCCGGCGCGCCTTCGCGCGGTCAACGACATCGCGGATCGAGCGCATCAGG
>CAJDUG010000049.1_pt1 | contig 24505 bp, 24 predicted proteins | sample 7390021 | NCBI WGS metagenome assembly CAJDUG01 (sample SAMEA7055676, study PRJEB34461) | soil metagenome | biome: terrestrial ecosystem; feature: Peninsula; material: soil | place: Antarctica | collected 2016
TCGCCCTTGTGGGAGGTTTCACGGCGCTCGGTCTCGTCGCGATCGCGTGCTACGCCCTCGCCGCCGCGTTCGCGCCTCAGCCGCGAACGTAACATGTGCCTATGGCCGTCTCCCTTGGGCGGCTCGAGGTCGAGACCGCTGATCACGTCGTCCTGCGCTACGACCTGGCCGGCGGTGGGAATCGCGGATTCGCGGCGCTGATCGATTTCATCCTCGCGACGCTGATCTTCATCGGCGCGTTCTTCATGTTCTCGCTCTTCGCGGGCCTGGTCGGCTTCCAGTCCGCGTCGCCGTATTTCGGGATCGCGGTCCTGATCACCTTCGCGGTCGCCTGGAGCTACTTCATCCTGCTCGAGTGGCTCGGGAACGGTCAGACGATCGGCAAGCGCATGTTCGGACTGCGCGTGATCGCCGACGACGGCGCGCCGGCCGGTTTCACCGCGGTGCTGATCCGCAATCTCCTCCGCATGGTCGACTTTCTCCCGGGCTTCTACGGTTTCGGCCTGCTGGCCATCGTCGTGTCGCCGCGTTCGCAGCGCCTGGGCGATCTGGCAGCGGGGACCTTCGTGGTCCGCGCGCCTCGCCCGCAGCTCGACTACTTCTCGCTCCGCACCGTCACGCCACTCGGCGCCGGCGCGCAGGTGGAGACGAGGATCATGCCCGGTGAGGCGCAGCGCCTCGTGCGCGAGTTCGTCGCCCGCGAAGCGAAGCTCGCGCCGGACCACCGGGCGCGCGTGGCCAAGCAGCTCGCGGATCGCCTCCGTCCGTACGCGCGCGACGTCGATCCAGGCCTGGGCGACGTCGAGCTCATACGCGCCATCGCCCGTTCGCTCCGCGCTACCGGAGGCGACCGCTGATGGACGCGATCTGGTTCGGCCTGCTCGTCGTTGGCGTCGCCGCCCTTGGGATGCTGGCGGGCGGCGGCAGCCGGCGGGACGATCTCCGCGCGCGTCGACGCTGGGACGCCGCGTTAGAGCACGAGAGCCGCCGTACGACCCCACAGATGCCACAGGGATGCTCCTGTGCCGTTCCTGCGGTACCAGCTTTTCGGAGCGCTCAGGGCGATGTCCGCGCTGCGGGGCGATGCTCTAACGCGGCTAGCGGCGACACACCACCTCTAGACTTAGTGGTATGACCACCACTACCCACCCCCCCGGGGAGGGGGCCGCAACCCTCGACCGGCGCGACCTTGCCATCACCGGCATGACCTGCGCCTCCTGCGTCGCGAACGTTGAATCCGCGCTGCGCGGCGTGAGCGGGGTCAAGAGCGCCGACGTGAATCTCGCCACAGAGCGCGCGAGTGTCGAGCTCGATCCGACCCGCGCGGACTTTCCCGCGCTGCTGCGCGCCGTCGAGCGCGCGGGCTACGGCGCGCTCGCGCTGACCGGCGATCAAAAGGAGCGCGCCGCGGTCGAGGTCCAGGAGCGAGAGGCTCGGCGCGCCCAGCTGGCATCCCTGCGGCGCCGTCTCTTCGTCGCGGCGGTGCTCGGCTCGCTGACCATGATCGTCTCGATGGCAGATCTCGTGATCAGCGGGATCGAGCACGAGCAGTGGCGCGCGTATCTCATGTTCGCCCTGGCTACGCCGGTGCAGCTCTGGGCTGCGGCGCCGTTCTACGTCAACGCCTGGGGCGCGGCCCGTCATCGGCAAGTGAATATGAACACGCTGATCGTCGTCGGCACGACGGCCGCGTACGGCATCTCCGTCGCCGCGACGTTCTTCCAGTCGCTGTTCTTCGACGCCGGCCTCGAGCCGCATCAGTATCTGTACTACGAGACCGCCTCGGTGATCGTGGCGCTCGTCCTCGTGGGCCGCTACCTCGAGGCACGTGCCCGCGCGCACACGTCCGACGCGATCCGGAGCCTGCTCGCGCTCGGCGCGAAAACGGCACGCGTGCGCCGTCCTGGGGGCGTGGAAGAGGACGTTCCGATCGACCAGCTGCAGGTCGGCGACGTCGTCATCGTGCGACCCGGCGAGACGATCGCGACCGACGGGCTCGTCATCGCCGGCGACTCCGCCGTCGATGAGTCCATGCTCACCGGCGAATCGATCCCGGTGGAGAAGAGCGCGGGCGACGAGGTCGCGGGCGGAACGCTGAACACGAGCGGAACGCTGCGCTTCCGCGCCACGCGCGTGGGCGCGGACACCGCGCTCGCGCAGATCGTCCGGCTCGTCGAGGAGGCGCAGGGCTCGAAGGCGCCGATCCAACGTCTCGTCGACCGCGTCGCATCCATCTTCGTGCCCATCGTGTTCGCGGTCGCGACGCTGACCGCGGTCGCGTGGTGGATCTTCGGGCCTGAGCCGCACTTCGCCTACGCGGTGACCGCGTTCATCGCGGTCCTGATCATCGCCTGCCCCTGCGCGCTCGGGCTCGCGACGCCGACCGCGATCATGGTCGGCACGGGCCGCGGCGCGACCCGCGGCATCCTGATCAAGAACGCGCAGGCGCTAGAGATGGCGCAGAAGATCGACGTCGTCGCCTTCGACAAGACCGGCACCCTCACCGTCGGCCGACCCGAGGTCGTGGACTGGGTCACCTGCGCGGACATCGGCGAGGACGAGGCGCTGCGACTGATCGCTAGCGCGGAGCTACGGTCTGAGCACCCGCTCGCCGCCGCGGTCGTCGAGCACGCGCGCGCGAAGGGCATCGAGCTCAGCGAGCCGTCGTCCTTCGAGGCGCTCGCCGGTAGCGGTGTCCATGCCGTCGTCGACGGGCACGATGTCTGGGTCGGCAAGGCCGCACTCGCGCGCGCGCACGGGTTCGCCGGCCTCGGCGACGGCATGCTCACGCACCATCAAAGCCAGGGACGGACGACCCTCGTCGCGACGATCGACGGGCAGCCGGGCGCGGTCCTCGCGGTCGCGGATGTGCCGAAGGCCGCAGCGGCTGACGCCATCCGAGAGATCAAGGCGCTCGGTGCGCGCACGCTCATCGTGTCCGGCGACTCGCGCCGAACGGTCGAGGCGATCGCGAAGCTGCTCGGCATCGACGAGGTGCGCGCCGAGGTGTGGCCCGAGGCGAAGGCGAAGATCGTCGCGGAGCTGCAGGAGCAGGGGCACCGCGTCGCGATGGTCGGCGACGGCGTCAACGACGCGCCCGCGCTGGCGCGCGCGGACCTCGGCATCGCGATCGGCACCGGCACGGACGTCGCGATCGCCGCGGCGGAGATCGTCCTCATCGGCGGCGACCCGCGCGGCGTTCCGCGCGCGCTGCGTCTCGCCCGCAGCACGGTCTCGACGATCCGCCAGAACCTGTTCTGGGCGTTCTTCTACAACGTCGCGCTCATCCCGCTCGCGGCAGGCGCGCTCTACCCATTCACCGGCTGGCTGCTCTCGCCGGTGCTGGCCGCCGCGGCGATGGCGATCTCGTCCGTGACGGTCGTATCGAACTCGCTGAGGCTCCGCACCGTATCCATCGACAAATGAGGCTGGTTGCCGCGCTGCTCGTCGCGGTCGTCGGCTCGGCCTGCGCCGCGCCGGTCGACCGCGTTGTACAGCAGACCACCGCGCCGACGCCCGTCGCGATCGCCACGGTGACTCCGGCGGCCAGCGCGACCGCAACTCCGGCAGGGACACACGCCGCCACCGCCGCCACGACCCCGGACATCGCTGCCGTCAAGCTCGTCGAGTTCCCGGTCGGCCGTGGTCAGCATCCACATGACGTTGCGCCCGCGGCCGACGGAGGCGTCTGGTACACGGCGCAGCACACCGGCGAGCTCGGGTATCTCGATCCGAAGACCGGCGCGACACGGATGGTCAAGCTCGGCAGCGGCTCGTCGCCGCATGGTGTGATCGTCGGGCCCGACGGCGCGCCGTGGATCACCGACAGTGGACTGAACGCGATGGTCCGCGTGGATCCCGCGACGAACGAGGTGAAGGTCTGGACGCTGCCCGGTCCGAACGTGAATCTGAACACCGCCGCGTTCGATCGCTCGGGAGTCGTCTGGTTCACCGGACAGCGCGGTTACTACGGTCGCCTCGATCCGAAGACCGGCGAGGTGAAGGTGATGGATGCGCCGCGCGGCGCCGGACCGTACGGCATTACCGCGACGCCCGACGGCAGGATCTTCTATGCCTCGCTCGCCGGCAGTCATATCGCCTCGGTCGATGTGCGGGAATCGGTGGCGACACCGATCGATCCACCGACGGCACGTCAGGGTGCACGCCGCGTGTGGTCCGATTCGAAGAGCCAGATCTGGGTGAGCGAGTGGAACTCAGGACAGCTCAGCTTCTTTTCCGCTCACGTCAATCTATGGAAAGAGTGGAAGCTCCCTGGCGCCAATCCGATGGCGTACGCGGTCTACGTTGACGACCAGGACATCGTGTGGCTCACCGACTTCGGCGCGAACGCGATCGTGCGCTTCGATCCGCGCACCGAGAAGTTCACGTCGTATCCGCACCCGCAGCCCAACGCCGCGGTCCGGCAGATCCTCGGACGTCCCGGCGAGGTCTGGGGCGCGATGTCCGGTCAGGACAAGCTGCTGCTCATCCGGACACGCTGAGCTAGGGCCCGGTGTAGGCGAAGAACCCGAACGCCGCGTACTGGCCGGAGTGGTCGTACTTCACCCCGTCGCGTACGACGAAGCGCTTCGAGGCGAGGAGCGCGCCGTCCTTCAGGATCATCCCCTCGGGCATCACGATGCGCGGATGGCTCGTTGCGCTCGTGACCGGATTGCGGATGAACTGCGTCGTGCACTCGAGGACGTCGCCGGCCTTGACAGTGGGAAGCTCGCCGGAGAAGTTCGCCTCGTACCGCACAGAGGTGGGTCCGTGGAACGTGGTGAACGTCTTGCGGAAGATCCCCCACGGGCCGCCAGCGTTGCCTTCCACCAACGTCACGAGCGCCTCGCGCTGCGCGCCGTCGGCGCGGTCGTCGATGAGCGCCGTCGCGACGCCGTTGCCCTCGTGGATCGCCTTCGGCCAGTCGCCGAAGAGGCTGAGGTACAGACCACTCAGCTTCGTCTCGCCGAACGCACCTTCCTCGATCTCCCACGTCCAGCCGCCCTCACAGTTCCCCTTTGTCGGGAGCGCGTTCACGTTGCAGGGGCAGCCCCAGTCGCAGTTGCATGCGATGAGCACCCGGCCCTTCATCGTCCACTTCGTCGCGATCCCCTGCGCCATCTCTTTTCCTCCGCTACATCGCCATGGGCGTCACGAGCTCCGGGCGGAGCATGACCACGAGCGCCCCCAGGGCGAAGGCTACGCCTACCGCCCGGCCGAACCACACCGCTCGCGGCGCGAGCTTCTCCACCAGAACGATCAGCGCGACGAGCGCGACCCATGCGAGACCCATCCCGCCGGCGGCGACCAGCACGGCCATGAGCGCCCAGCAGCATCCCAGGCAGTACAGGCCGTGGTCGACTCCGAGCCGCAGCGCGCCCAGCGTGCCGGTCCGCCAGTGCCTCACGAGGAAGTCGGCTGGCGTCTGGCACGCGCGAAGGCACGTCGTCTTCAGAGGCGTGAACTGGTATGCGCCGGCCGCGAGCAGGACCGCGGCGACGCCGAGTGGGCGAAGCTCTGGGCTTACGAGCGCCTCGAGCGCGCGCTGCGCGACGAGGACGACCACCCCAGCGGCCGCCCACACCAGGAGATAACCCGCGCCGAAGAGAAGAGTCCGCAGCTCGCCGTTCGGCGCGTCTTCGGCCGAGAGGCGATAGAGCAGGAACATCGGCGCGCTCGAGGGGATCATCATCGCCGCCATCATCACGATCCACGCGACGAGGAACGTCGCTGGATCGGTCATCGGCGTACCCGAGATGAGCGCGGCCCATGCCGCGAGCGTGATGATGGCGAGCCCAGCAGCGGTGACGATCGGGACCGAACGAAGGCTCAGGCTCACGCCTGTGCGACCGTGAGCACCTGCCGCGGATCCGGGATGCCCTTGAGACTGTGGACGCCGCGGTCCTGGAAGCCGATCCCCGAACCCGCGACCAGGTCGCGCACCGTGTTCGACGTATAGACCTCGCCCGGTCCGGCGAGAGATGCGATGCGCGCCGCGGTGTGGACGGCGATGCCGCGGATCGCGGTGCCGACCAGCTCCACCTCGCCGGTATGCACGCCTGCCCGCAGCTCGAGCCCGAGCTCTTTCGCTTCACGCTGGATCGCTCGCGCGCAGCGGATCGCGCGCGCTGGTCCGTCGAATCGGGCGAGCAGTCCGTCGCCCGCGGTATCCACCTCGACGCCCGCGTAGGCGACGAGTTGGCGGCGCGCGAGCGCGTAGTAGCGCTCCAGCAGATTGCGCCAGACGCCATCGCCGACCGCTGCAACGCGTTCGGTGGAGCCAACGATGTCGACGAAGAGGATCGTGGCTAGGACGCGATCACTCGGTGCCGCGATCTGCGCGCCTGTGATGAAACGCTCGAGCTCGGCCGCGACTTCCTCCCAGACATCCCAGAACAGGTGGCCGATACCGGGGAACTCGAGGAAGCGCGATCCCGGGATCAGGCTCGCCGAATAGCGTGCAGCGTCCACCCACGCATCTGGATCACCGGTGCGATTCATCACCAGCGTCGGCGCCTGAATGGATGGGAGCACCGCGCGCACGTCGATGCGAGCGTTCATACGAGCCAGGGCCACGCGCATCCCCGGCAAGGCACCCGACTCGCGCGTCTTCTCGAACGCCGCCACGAACGCCGGATCTTCGTGCACTTTTCCGAACCAGTTCTTTCGCCGCTCCGTCAGCTCGAACGGCTTTGGTCCGCTCGCCTCGAGCGCGTCGATGTCGCGTTCCTCCTCCTCGGGTGTCGGTCCCCACGGGTAGTCCGGCGCTCTGGTCCAGCGAGGGAGCGCGCCCCACAGCGCGAGCGAACGCGTGCGATGCGGTTGCGTTGCCGCGAAGAGCATCGTCATGGAACCGCCTTCGGACACGCCGAAGAGATGAGCGCTCTCGCTCTTCGCGCTATCGAGGATCGCGCGGATGTCGTCCGTGCGCTCCTCGAGCGTGGCGGGGCTCGTCGGTCGGTCGGATAGTCCTGTACCGCGCTTGTCGAAACGGATCAACCGACAGAACGACGACAGTCGTTCGACGAAACGCACGATGTACGGGTTCTCCCACTGGAGCGCGAGGTGCGACGTCGCACCTGGTGCCCAGATGAGATCGACCGGACCGTCGCCCGTGACCTGATAGGCGATGTACAGATCGCCGCTCTTCGCGTACTGCACGGGTGGCGGCACGGCGGAAGTCTAGCGAGACACAGACGTCCGGCCGCACGTCCGTCCGCGTATTTGACACTCCCGTGGCAGGGCGATGGAATGGACATGCATGGCCACTGCAGAACAGACCTTTCCGGTCGCGCGGCCCCGTTACACGGGCATCCTCGAGTGGATCACCACCGTCGACCACAAGAAGATCGGCGTGCTCTACCTCTACACGACGTTCTTCTTCTTCCTGTCGGGTGGGCTACTCGCGCTCGCCATGCGGACGCAGCTCGCCATTCCCGACGGCACCGTCCTCACCGCGCAGCAGTACAACGCCGCTTTCACGATGCACGGAACGACCATGGTGTTCCTCTTCGTCGTGCCCGTCTGGACCGGGTTTGCGAACTTCATCATCCCGCTGCAGCTCGGCGCGCGGGACATGGCGTTCCCGCGGCTGAACGCGCTGTCTTACTGGCTACTGATCTCCGGCGGCGTCGTCCTGTACTCCAGCTTCCTCGTCGGCGCGCCCAACGCCGGATGGACCTCGTACGTCCCACTCTCGGCGAAGCCGTTCTCGCCGGGCTTCGGCCAGGACCTGTGGATCATCGGTCTTACGATCCTGGGCTTCTCGTCGATCTTCGGCGCGCTGAACATGATCGTGACGATCTTCTCGTTGCGCGCGCCCGGTATGACGTTCCACCGCATCACGCTGTTCGCGTGGAGCGTGCTCGTGACGAGCTTCCTGCTGGTTCTCGCGATGCCGTTCCTCACGGTCGCGGGCGTGCTGCTGCTGTTCGATCGCATGGCCGGGACGAACTTCTTCTCGGTGGCTGAGGGTGCCGATCCGCTCCTCTGGCAGTACCTGTTCTGGTTCTTCGGCCACCCCGAGGTCTACATCATGATCCTGCCCGGCTTCGGAGTGATCAGCGAGATCCTTCCGGTGTTCTCGCGGAAGCCGATCTTCGGCTACAAGATGATCGCGTACGCGTCGGTCGCGATCGGCTTCCTGTCGTTTGGTGTCTTCGTGCACCACATGTTCGTCGCGGGCATCGATCCCGCGCTGCAGATCCTCTTCATGTCGTCGACGATGCTCATCGCCGTTCCGACCGGGGTGAAGGTGTTCTCCTGGATCGGCACGATCTGGGGCGGCTCGTTGCGATTCAAGACGCCGATGCTGTTCTCCCTCGGCTTCCTCGCGGTCTTCACGATCGGGGGTATCTCGGGCGTCTTCCTCGGCTCGGTGCCCGTGGACATCCAACTCTCTGACACGTACTACGTCGTCGCGCACATCCATTACGTGCTCGTGGGCGGTGCGCTCTTCTCGTTCTTCGCGGCGGCGTTCTACTGGATCCCGAAGATGAGCGGCCGGATGATGAGCGAGAAGCTCGGCGTGATCCAGTTCATGATCTTCTTCTTCGGCTTCAACCTCGCGTTCTATCCGATGCACCAGCTCGGCATCGAGGGGATGCCTCGCCGGGTCGCCCACTACGCGCAGTCGCCGGAGTGGGGTTTCCTGAACCTCATCGCGACGCTCGGCGTCTACCTGATCGCGTTCTCGATCCTGATCTTCATCTTCAACTTCCTGAGCAGCATCGTGATGAAGGGCGGGAAGATCGCGGACGACGACCCGTGGCAAGGTGACACGCTCGAGTGGGCGACGAGCTCACCGCCCCCGGCCTACAACTTCGCACGCATCCCGGTCGTGCGCAGCGCACGTCCCTTGAAAGAAGACGTGCCCCACTAGGGCGCACGTCGTGTGAACCGCGAATGAGCTTCGGCCCGCGCTACCGCGCTCTCGTCTACATCACGCTCGTCCTCATGTTCCTCGTCGTCGTGTGGGGCGGGATCGTGCGCGTGACCGGCTCGGGACTCGGCTGCCCCGACTGGCCGCTCTGCCACGGCCAGTTCCTGCCGGGCCTCGATCCCCAAACGCGCATCGAGTGGTTCCATCGCTTCATCGCCATCGCGGGCGGTCTGAGCCTCGCGGCGCTCGGCCTCCTGACCATCGCCCGATACCGGGAGCACCGCCGCGCCCTCGCGTTCGTCGTCGCGGCCGGTGTCCTCTACATCGTGCAGGCACTGCTCGGCGCGATCGTCGTCCTCCTTGAATTGCCGCACACCTGGGTGACGGCGCATCTCGCCAACGCCGAGATCCTCCTCGCGGTGCTCACCATGCTTGCGGTCGAAGTGCGCTGGCCCGCGCTTGCGGCCCGCGTTCGTGGCGAACCTTGGACCGCGCTCGTGCTGGCCGCAGCGGTCGGCACGTTCGTGCTCCTTCTCTCCGGCGCCTACGTGCGCGGCGCCGATGCGAGCACGGCGTGCACGACGTGGCCCTTCTGTGACGACGGCGCGTTCCCGGCGTTCGGCGCGCCGGCGGTGCATATGGCCCACCGGTGGGTCGCCGCGGTCGTCGGCGTCGTGATCATCGCGGCGTGCTGGCAGGCATGGCGCCATCGTCGCGAGGCGCCGGGTCTCGGCACGCTCGCCATACTCACCGCGGTCGCATTCGTGGCGCAGGTCGGTGTGGGCGCCGCCAATCCCCTGTCGGGCTTCTCGCCCTGGGCCCTGGGCGCCCACCCCGCGCTCGCGTCACTGGTGTGGTGCCTCACCGTCGCGCTTACCGCCATCGCGTGGCGCCCCACGATGCCTTCGCGCGAGCTGGTCACGGACATGGTCGCGCTCACCAAACCCGCGATCATGTCGCTCCTGCTCCTCACCGCGATCGGGGCGATGTTCCTCGCGGCGCGTGGCGTGCCGCCGTTCTCGCTGCTCGCGGCGACGATCATCGGCGGGGCGGCGGCGAGCGGCGGCGCTTCCGCCCTGAATCACTACTTCGATCGCGACATCGACGAGCTCATGCGCCGGACCCGACGCAGGCCGCTCCCGGCGCACCGCGTCCCGGACGAGTGGGCGGTCGGGCTCGGGATCATCCTCAACATCATCGCTTTCGCGGTGCTCGCGCTCTTCGCGAACGTGGTCGCGGCGTCGCTCGCGATCGCCGGCACGCTCTTCTACATCTTCGTGTACACGCTCTGGCTGAAGCGCACGACCGTGCAGAACATCGTCATCGGCGGCGCCGCCGGCGCGATCCCGCCGCTCGTCGGGTGGTCGGCGGTCACCGGATCGCTCGACCTTTCGGCGTGGCTGCTGTTCGCGATCGTCTTCTTCTGGACGCCGGCGCACTTCTGGGCGCTGGCCCTGCTCATCAGCGACGACTACAAGCGCGCGGGCGTCCCGATGCTCCCGGTCGTCCGCGGCGAAGAGGCCACCACCTGGGGGATCTTCACGTACGCGCTGTCGCTCGTGCCGCTCTCGGTGCTGCTCTTCCTCAGCGGCGGGCTCGGTGCCATCTACCTGGTGGCCGCGGTCGCGCTGGGTCTCGTGTTCGTCGGATGGTCGGTGCGTCTCATCCGCGCGGCCGCTGCCCGTCGGCGCGCCACCGCGCGCGGGCTATACCTGTATTCGCTCCTGTACCTCGCCCTGCTGTTCGTCGCGATCATGGTGGACAGCTCATTGAAGCTCTAGCTATCGTCGTCGCCGTCCTCGTGGCGGCGGCCTACGCGCGCGGTGTGCGCCGGATGAAGCGCCGGCAATGGCCGGCATGGCGCACCGGAGTCTTCTTCCTCGGGACCCTGACGCTCCTCTTCGCGCTGGTTCCCGCGCTCGACGTCCTCGCGGCGGACCTCTTCAGCGTCCACATGCTGCAGCACATGCTTCTTACCGCGGTCGCGCCGCCGCTGTTGTTCATCGGCGAGCCGGTGCGACCGGTGCTGATGGGTCTGCCCGACCTCGTGCGCGCCCGCGTGGTGCGGCCGCTCGCGCGGAACGGACCGGTGCGCACCTTCGTTCACTTCCTTCGCCATCCGCTGGTCGCGGCCCTGGTGTTCGTCGGCGGTGTGTTCCTCTGGCACTGGCCGGATCTGTACGTCGCCGCGGTAACGGATGCGCGGGTACATGTTCTCGAGCATGCGCACTTCTTCGGTGGAGCGATGCTGTTCTGGAGCGTCGTCATCGACCCCGTGCCGTTCCGCGGGACGCTGCCATACGCCGCTCGCATCATCTATCTGCTGGTCGCGGGCGCGGCGCAGAACACGCTGCTGGGCGGGCTCCTATCGTTCTCGACGCGCGTGCTCTATCCGCATTACGCGGGCCGGACCTCGGCATACGGCATCGACGCGCTCACCGATCAGCGGATCGGCGGGGCGCTCATGTGGGTCGTCGGAGACGCGGTGTTCCTGCTCGGTGTCTCGCTCGCGTTCTTCCGCTGGCTCGCGCATGAGGAGGAAACGCAGCGGCGGCGCGAGCGCGGTACGCTGCGTTCGTGACACGTCTTCCCCTCGCGTTGCTGCTGGGCATTGCGCTGACCATCGCGGCGTGCGCGGGAACACCTGAGACCATCCCGCCGGACGTCGACCTCGCGGTGACCATGAAGGATTACAAGGTCGAGCTGAGCGTCGACACGGTGAAGGCCGGCACCGTGAAGATCGGCGTCAAGAACGCCGGCGGCATGGAGCACTCATTCGAGCTCATCAAGACCGACCTCTCCTTCGACAAGCTGCCGGTGGACTCGGGTGCGGCAAAGGCGAAAGAGGATGGCCTTGTCAAACAGGTGAAGAGCCTTGGCGTGGGCAAGGTGTCGGTGGTGACTGCGGATCTCGTGGCGGGGAACTACGTCGTCATCTGCAACGTCGCGGGTCACTACCAGCTCGGGATGCGAGTGGCGCTCGCGGTCCGTTAGCTTCCGATCACTTGAGGATGAGTAGGAAGTTGACGAGGTCGGTGACCTGTTGCTCCGACAGACCCAGGTTCGGCATCGCTGTCCCCGGCTTCACCGCTTGCGGATTGGCGATCCACCGTCGCAGGTTCGCCTCGTCGACCGGTGACAGAAGGCCGCCGACGATGCTCTTCTTGCTCGCCACGTTCGTCAGGTCGGGTGCGCCCGGGAACTTGCCCCCCGTCAGTCCCCGGACGGTGTGACAGCCCGAGCAGGCGAGCGATCTGAAAAGCTCGCGTCCCCGTCTTGCCTCTTCCGAGTTGAACCGCTCAGCTTCCACCTTCGCGGCATCGATCCACGCCGCGTACTCGTTCACCGGGTGCGCGACGAGGGTGATGAGCATGTCCGCATGCCCATCGCCGCAGAACTCAAGGCACTGGCCCTTGTACGTCCCGGGCCGGTCGGCCTGGAGCCAGAGATCGGTGGCTCGCCCGGGGACCGCGTCCTTCTTCCCGCCCAGCGAGGGGACCCAGAAGGAGTGGATGACGTCCTTCGCGGAAAGCTCGATGCGCACCTTCGTCCCGACCGGGATGTGCAGCTCCTGCGCTCCCGTGAGATAGGTGGTCCCGTCCTTCAGCCGGAAACGATCCTCGCGCGGGTAGCTGAAGTTCCAGGACCACTGCACGCCCTCGGCCTGGATCACCATCCCCACGTCGCCGCCGTGCGTGTTGTTGATGAAGTCGAGCTTCTGCCACGACAGCACCGAGAAGCTGACGACCATGATCGTCGGGATGATCGTCCACGTGAGCTCCAGCATGTTGTGTCCGTGGAACTGCTGCGCGATGTGACCGGGCCGCTCGCGGAACTTGATGCCCGCGTAGATGAGCGCGCCGTCGACGATCGCGAGCACCACGACCGCGGCGGCGAACATGATCCAGTAGAGCTCGGCGATCGTTCGCGCCACCGGGCCCTGCGGGTCGTTGGGCCAGGGTCCTTCCGCGAGCGCGGGGACCGATGAAACGAGTGCGATGACGAGCGCGGTGATGACGCCGAGTGCCACGCGAATGCGGACCGGGAACATCGCGATAAAGATTAGGGCGTCATTTCGACACGCGCCAATCGTGCTCCTAGACTGTCGGCGTGTCCGGACACCATGAAACGACCGCTGCGGCCGAGCCCGAGCCGCATCTTCCGGCTCCGAGTCTTTCGCCCGCGATCATCGGTCTCGGCGTAACGGTCCTCTCGTTCGGCATCCTCTTCGGTCTCGTACTGATCGTGATCGGCGCGGTGATCCTCGTCATCGGGATGGCCACCTGGCTCATCGATGACGCGCGCACCTTCGTCGCCGCGGGCGACCGCGACCACGGCCACGGCGGCCATTAGGCGGTGAGCACGCGCACCGAGGAGCGGCCGATCGTTCGCGGACGGCGCGAACGCCCTCGCGACCGCCTCCCGACCAATGAGACCGGCCTCGAGGCGCAACCCGGCCGGTTCTCGCACGCGATGTGGGCCTGCATCCTCTTCGTGTCGAGCGAAGCGATGTTCTTCCTCGCGCTCTTCACGACGTATTTCTTCCTGCGTGCGCGCGTCCCGGAGTGGGAGCCGATCTTCCAGCGCTGCATCGAGCACTGCGAGAAGCCAGCGTGGAACTCGGTCACGCCGATCTTCGGGACGCCCATCCCGCTCGTCGCGATCAACACGGCCTTCCTGCTCGCATCGAGCGTCACCATGCAGTTCGCGGTCAACGCCATCAAGAAGGGCGATACGAAGGGCCTTCGGAACTGGCTGATCCCCACGGTCCTGCTCGGCGTGTGGTTCATCAGCGGGCAGATCTACGAGTACACCAAGCTCGGCTTCCTCCCCGACAACGGCATCTTCGCCGCGGTCTTCTTCACGCTGACCGGTTTCCACGGCGCGCATGTGACCGGCGGCATCCTCATGAACGCGCTCGTGCTGTTCCGCGCGACGAAGGGGCACTTCACCGCGCAGCGGCACTTGGCGGTCGAGGCCGCGTCGATCTACTGGCACTTCGTTGACGTCGTCTGGATCGGACTCTTCACGATCATCTACGTCATCGGCTGATCGCTAGTCCGATCCCTCCCTGATCATGGCCCGAAGATCATCGAGCAGCCAGTTCGGTGGATCGCTCGAGTGAAGGATCGCCCGCTCGCGTCCGCGTGCGTCGATGAGATAGATCGCGTCGTTGTGTTCCACGGCGCGCGCGCCTGACGACGGGAACGACCCGATCCCGTACAGCGCCCACACCGCCTCGAGCTGCGTGCGTGGTCCGATGAGGTAGTGCCAGCGGTCCCGCAGATCGTGCCGCTCGGAGAACTCGCGGACCGCTTGCGGCGTGTCACCTTCGGGATCGACAGAGACGGCCACGAACACGACTTTCGACGCGTCGTCACCCAGCGAACGTTGGGCGGCTCGGAACTGGCCCGCCGTCAGTGGGCACACGTCGGGGCACCGCGTGAAGAGGAACGCGAGCGCGATCGTGCTTTTCCGGAGCGACGACAGCGTCAGGCTCTTGCCGGTCACGGCGTCGGTGAGGGTGAAGTCGGGTGCGGGCTTCTTCTCGAGCTCCGTGCCGAAGAGGCGATCCTCACCGCACGCCGACAGCACCAGCGCGCACACGAGTGCGAGCGCGACCGCTCGGATCACTCGGCCGAGCATATGACCCGGGATCATCAACACCCTGGCAAAAGGCCGCTTCCGTCGCCTCTCCCGCGGACTAGGGCCCTTCAGGACCGGGCGTCGATTCCGGGCAAATTCTTCTTTACTTCTTGGCGTGGCCCGGCGATAGTCGCCCCGACGGGCCCAGCGACAAATTCGCCGGTGGGGTCGGGAGGACCCACTCATGTCGTTCCGTCGTTTCATCCTCGCGATCGTCGTAGCACTTGGTCTAGCGTTCTCGACCAACATCGCGGCTGGCACCGCGACCAACATCGCGGCTGGCACCGCAAACGCCTGCAACCCCACAACGAGTGGCGGCTACTGCTAGGAACTTGAGTGATCACCGGCCGTAGCCAGCGGGCATTTCGGCCGACCGAGACAGAGCGGGCACCTGGGCCCGCGCGGACCCCGACCGGCAACGCCCCGGTCTCGGTCCGAAATTGCTCGGTAAAGTCTCGTTTGACCCGACACTTGTAGAGACGTAAAGTGCCCCGCGATGCCCCCGGTCAGATCCCCAATGGTCGCCGACGTTGGCGCGCGCATCCGTTCCTTACGGACGGCGAAGGGACTCACTCAGGCGCAGGTCGCGGAGCCGAACTACACGAAGGCGTACATCTCGATGCTCGAGTCGGGCCGCACGCGCGCCTCGATGAAGGCGCTCGAGCACATCGCCGGCGTGCTGGGCGTCAAGCCCGCGGATCTCCTTGGTGGCGTCGCGGCCCCTGCAACACCCCAGTACGAGCTCCTCGAAGCCCGCCGCTACATCGAGCGGCAGCGAGCCGCGGACGCGATCCCGATCTTGGAAGGGCTTGAAGACGGACTGGGAGCTTCGGACCAGCTCGTTCGGCTCCGCTACCTCGCGGTGGCGTACAACGCCGTCGGCCAGCCGAAGCAGGCGTTCCCTCTGATCGAGCGCGCGCAACGCATGGCGGAACTCTTGGAGGACGCCGAAGAGCAAGTGCGCGTGAACGCTGTTCTCGCGAACGCGTACCTCCGCACATATGCGTACGAGGAAGCGCTCCGGCTGCTGCGCGACATCGTCGCTGCCTGCGAGACGAATGTCGTCAACGACCCAGCATTCCATTTCCGGAGACTTGTCGACCTCGCCGTCGTGCAGACGAACATACGTCAGCCAAAACAGGCCCTCGCGACGTATGAGCGCGCGATCACCCTCGCTGACAGGTTCAGTGACCGACCCTCGCTCGGCACGCTCTACGCCGGTATGGCGAAGACGTACCAGGACCAAGGCGATCTCGAAGCTGCGATCGTGTACAACCAGAAGAGCCTGCAGATCTTCGAGGAGCTTGGGCTGTTCGATCAGGTCGCCTGCACGCTCGACAATGCCGCGCTGCTGTACGCGGAATACGGCAACCGCGAGCGAGCCCGCGAATGCCTCACGCGCGCTGCGGCGCTGGCCATCGAAACTCAGCGCGACGGCACGCTCGCCTCGATCAGGGCCTCGGAGGCAGAGGTCACCGCAAAGACCGATCCGAAGCAGGGCTTGGACATGGCACAGGAGGCCCTCAAGTTCGCACGGAAGGTCGACCAGCCTGACGCACAGGTACGGTTGCTCGTCCTCCTCGGTGAGCTGCGCATGGGCGCCAATGGCGCAGCCGCGCGCCGGTCGTTCCAGGAGGCGCGCCAGCTGGCCGAGGAACGTGCACCGCAGCTGTTGCGTGTGATCTTCGATCGCTGGTCGCACGCGGCCGAGTCCACCGGCGACAGCGAAGAGGCGCTGCGTCTCGCGCGCCGTGCTCTGGAGACAGCTCGCACATAGCGTCCGCTCCAGCCCGTAGCCTTTCTCGCATGACCCTCACCGCTGCCGTCGTGCGCGAGCGCGTGCGCTACTCGATCCTGGAGCGCATCGGCGACACGCCGCTCGTGCCACTGCGTCGCATCGGCGCAGGCCTTCGGGGCGAGCTCTTCGCGAAGATCGAATCCGCGAATCCCGGCGGCAGCGTCAAGGACCGCGCGGGGCTCTGGATGGTGATCGCTGCCGAAGAGGAGGGGCGACTCCGCCAGGGCGCGGTCGTCCTTGATGCGACAAGCGGCAATACCGGTGTTGCGCTCGCGATGGTGTGCGCGGTCCGAGGCCACCGTGCGCGTCTCGTCATGCCCGACAAGGTCTCGCTCGAGCGTAGGCGCATCATTCGCGCGTTCGGCGCGGAGGTCGTCCTCACCGATCCGCTCGACGGGACCGACGGTGCGATCCGCGAAGCGCGTCGTCTCGCTGCGACGGGCGATAACGTCTACGTGGATCAGTATTCCAACCCCGCGAATCCGCTCGCGCACGAGCTCACGACCGGACCCGAGATCTGGTCACAGACCGATGGACGCGTTAGCCATTTCATTGCGGGTGTCGGGACGTCGGGCACCATCGTCGGCGTGTCTGCTTCGCTGCGGTCGCGCGGTGTGCGGATCATCGCCGTGCAGCCGGACGGCGCGCTGCACGGGATCGAGGGCTGGAAGCACATGCCGACCGCGCTGCGGCCTGCGATCTGGGACGAGAGCGTCGCCGATGAGCATCGCGTTTTGGCCACGGACGAGGCGATCGCGATGACCAAGCGACTGGCTCGCGAGGAGGGCGTCTTCAGCGGTGTGTCTGGCGGCGCGGCCGTCGCCGCGGCCGTCGCCGTCGCGAGGGAACAACCGGGCCGTATCGTCGTGTTGATCGCTGATGGGGGAGAGCGTTACCTCAGTACGCCCCTATGGGAGTGACACTGTGGCAGTGACCGTGCGCCTGCCGGGCGCGCTTCGCGACGCGACCGGCGGGCAGACTAACCTCAAAGCGAATGCTGGGACGCTCGCGGAGATCATCTCCGATATCGATCGCCGGCATCCCGGCTTCCGCTCGCGCGTCCTTGACGAGAGCGGTGCGATCCGTACTTACGTGAACGTGTACATCGGTGACGACGACGCGCGCACGCGCGGCGGCACCGGCGCGGCCGTACCCGACGAAGCGCCGCGCGAGGCCTGCGGCCTCCTTGCCGGTCGCGGTGGCGGCATCACCCGACTCATCCGCTGCGCGAACGCGCACCCAACGCCGACGACCAGGTACGTCATCGACCCGCGCGAACAGCTGAAGGCGTTCCGCGCGATGGAGGCGTCGGGCGAGGAGCTGGTCGGCATCTATCACAGCCATCCCGTCAGTCAGCCGTATCCATCGCCGACGGACCGCGCCGAAGCGCACTACCCGGACGCGTTCTACATCCTCGTGTCGCTGCGGACCGGCAAGCCCGAGGTCCGCGCCTTCCGCATCGACGCGGAGGAGTTCGTGCGCGAGGTCGCGGTCGCCGTCGAGCGGCGTGGCCTAGCGCGACTCCTCGCGAATGCGCCACGTCGCCGCGACTGACGCCGCCTCCGCCAGCGCGGCGCGCTCGTCGGCCGGCTCGATGTAGTGGAAGATCAGCGCGAGGCCCCGCGTCTTGGGCACCGCGGTGAACTGCCGGTAGAGCATCCGGCGACCTCCGTAGGTCCCGCCGTATTGGTCGTCGACCGTGACGACGCCGTTGATGCGCACGACCGTGCGCTCGCGCCATCCGCCCTGTAAACCCTGGCGCTCCGCGAACGACGCCGTGTCCGCATACGAGTCGGCTGTCCCGAGCGGGACGCCGCCCGCACGGGCCACGCGAAGCTCCGCGATGTCGGACTGGTAGCGCGCGGCTTCGCCTTGCGTCCCGCTCGTCACGTTCTTCCAGCCGGCCGGAAGCGTGATCGTGAAGTCGGCCGCCTCGAACGCGGTGCCGGTCATCGGCGACGCGACGAAATCGGCAACGAGCTGCGGCGCGCTCGCGTAAGCGGCGAACCGGAACCGCGAGGTCAGGTCCTGCGTCACGAGGGCGCTCGTCACCAGCATGGCGACGAATGGCACGACGGCGAGGGCGGGCGGAAGCAGAGCGCGAAGGTTGATCGCCAGACCAATGATCGACCGCACCACCGCGAGCGCCGCGACCGCGCCCGCGAGCGGAAGCAGATCGGGGGCGAGCACGACGAGCAGGGCCGCGACAGGCGCCAGCAGGAGCGGTGAGAGCGCGAAGCTGAAAGCCGTGAAGGCCTGATCGAGTGTGAGATCGCGTCCGCGGAGCAGCTTCGCGGCGTAGTGGCCGACCGTCGCGACGCCCGCGACGGTGACAGCGAGCCGGACTCCGACGAACAGCGAGTCGACGAGCACCTGAGGCAGGAAGTCGAAGAGGAGAAAGCCCTTCGAGGTCAGGATCATCGCGTCGATCGCGAAGGCCAGCGCGAAGCCGGCGACGAGCGCCACGAGCACGCCGGCAAGACCGAAGTGCTCGCGCGCGAGCGACCGGGCGAAATCGAACGGATGCAGGATCGAGCGCAGCACCTCGCCTCGGAACCAGGCGAGCTCCCCTGTGTTCTCCATCCGACCGAGCGTACAAAAAGACGACCCCCGCGTCCGGGGGTCGTCTGTGTTCGCGTTGTTTTCGCCTTCGCGGGACCCGAGCTACAGGCCTCACTTCGGCCGAGACGTGGGCGATCACACCGAGGTGTGATTAAGTGCTCCTACATCAACAATCCGCTCGAGCCCGCCGATCTGTGTGGCCCCCTTCCGCCGAGGGCGTCATCGATCGACTTGAAGGACCCCGAACACCTTATGCAGCCGGACCATGACACCTCCAGTGACGTTGGTGCTAGGCCTTCTCTGCTCCGTTCCGCGGAACACCACTGTTCTACACCCGCTCATGGAGGACTCGTCAAGGGGCCAGTGTCCAGACAAATTCGGTAGCGGTAACGGCCGCTTGTTCAGCGGCGAATGCGCAACAGGTCGCGGAGCTGCCGTGGCACGACCTTCACATCCGGCCACCACGACTCTTCCGCATCGACACCCGCGGCGGCGGCCGCCTCCACCAGCAAGGCGACGGCGCTCCGAAGATCCGACAGGCGAACGATCTCGGGCGTGAAGCCGCCCCCGTGCTCGCCCTGGTTATGGTAATTCACGTTCGGGACCGCGATACCGGTCGAGCTCCAGCCCATCCGCACGAACACGGATGATTCGCAGGTGCCGCCGGTGAGAAGCGCGCGCTGCGTCGCGATACCGGCGGCGGAAAGCTCTTCGCGCGCGACACGCAGGTAGCGCTCGGCATCGTTGTCGAACGTGTTGTACACATCGCCGGCACGCACGACGACTCCGCGTCCCGGTGCAGCGTGCGCGAGCGCGCGGCTTGCCTCGAGCGACACGATGACAGCGTCGCGTGGCAGCAGTCCGTCCTCCGCGACGAGGCGCGCGCCGTAAAGCCCGGTCTCCTCGCCGCGCGTGAAGACCGCGTGCACGTCGTGCGGCCGTGGGTCGTCGCGGAGCGCGGCGAGGACGAGGATGACGACGGCGCACAGCGCCAGATCGTCGGCGGCCCGCAGCTGCAGCTCGTCGCCGCTCACCACGAACGGCGATAGATCCATGACCGCCCAATGACCGGCACGCAGCTCGGCGACGCTCCGGATCCGGCAGTGCCCAGGCGAGTTGTGGACCACGTCGGGCGCTGAGACGTAGTCATCGAGCGTTGCGGCGAACGGCGCGCCCTCAGCGTCGTCGTAGACGATCACTGGGACGGCTGAAGCGAAGAACTCCGGGTACAGGCCACCGAGGATGCGCGCGCGGCCTTCGCGACCGTGCGCCTCCGTGACCTCGAACGCGGGGTGATCCGTATGGGCGACGAGCGCGAGCGAGCGCTTTGGATGGCCGCGACTGACGCGCGCGGACACCTGCCCGTACGCGTCCTCGCGGGAGGTGATGCCGTTCCGCTCCAGCTCGCGGCGGATCGCGCGGAGCACGCGGAACTCGTGGTACGGCGCGGTCGGCGTCGACGCGATGCGCTTGATCGTGTCGAGCGTCGTGTCGATGTCCGGCAGCAGGGAGCGAGGCATGCGTCGCGAGGATATCGTCAGCGGTCAGTGCTCCGTCTATACGACGCGCGCCGCCGCGCGGTCGTCCCGTTCCGTCCACGGTCCGTCCCCATCACGCTCTATGTCTGCGGAGTCACGCCCTACGACACAACGCACCTCGGCCATGCCCGGACGTTCCTGGTGTTCGACGTCCTGGTGCGTCATCTCGAGGCCCGCGGAAAGGCCATCCGCTACGCGCAGAACGTCACCGACATCGACGAATCGATCCTGCAACGCGCGACTCGCGACGGCGTGAACTGGCGAGATCTGGGCCGGCGCGAGGAGCGCGCGTTCGTCGCCGACATGGCCCGGCTGGCCTGGCGCAAGCCCGATGTGATGCCGCACGCCACACGCGAGCTTCCCGCGATGCGGCTGATGATCGATGCCCTACTGGCGAAAGGCTGCGCGTACGAGATCGAAGGTGGCGTGTACTTCGATACGTCGCGCGCCCGGCACTACGGCGAGCTCTCGCGTTTCTCCAAAGCCCGCATGCGTCTGATACTCGCCGCCCAGGACGACGCGGCTCTCGACGATCCGCAGCGACGGAATCCGATCGACTTCGCGCTCTGGCGCCGCGTGCCGAGCGGGCCGACGTGGCCGAGCCGGTACGGACGGGGCCGACCCGGCTGGCACATCGAGTGTTCGGCGATGTCGCTTCGCCATTTGGGTCCGCGCATCGACATCCACGGTGGGGGCAGCGACCTTGTGTACCCGCACCATGAGAACGAGATCTCGCAGTCGGAGTGCGCGACGGGTCAGCGCCCCTTCGTTGGATGGTGGATGCACACCGGTCCGGTGCGTCTCGAGGCCGAGAAGATGTCGAAGTCCCTGGGCAACATGATCTTCGTACGCACAGCGCTCGAGACGACCACCCGGCAGGCGCTGCGGTTGTACCTCCTCGACAGCCACTACCGCCGTCCGTTCGATCACGATGAGGCCGAGCTCGTGCGGGCGGGCGAGCGTGCCGCGGCGCTGGCCGAGTCGCTCGGTCGCGGTCCGGTCGGGCCTCTAGGTCGCGACGCGACGACGCGCGAGGTGCTAGCGGCGCTCGACGACGACTTGGATACGCGCTCGGCGATCCGCACGCTCGAGCGGCAAGCGCGCAGGGCGAGCGCGGGCGCGAAGCCGTCGCTCAGGAATGTCGCGCGCAACGTGCTGGGCGTTCTTTGAATCAGCTCGAGCTGCTCACACGGATCCTCGCGCGCGAGGGCGCGGAGGCTCTTGGCTGGGAACATGGCCGTCCCGGCGGTGCGGTCGCGCGGGCGCTCCTCCGACCCGCGGCACGCCGAGTCGCGCGCGAGTTCGTTGCCACCGACGAGGCCTTCGCGTCGCGGGCCCTTCCGGATGCGGCGCGCTGGACGCTGGATCACTTCTCCGCGACCGTCGAGGTCGCCGGGCTGGATCGGGTCCCGCGCAGCGGGCCGATCCTCCTCGTCGCCAACCATCCCGGTCTCACCGACGCGGTGGCCGTCGTCGCGGCGCTGGATCGTGCCGACGTCCGCATCGTCGCAGCCGACTATCCGTTCCTGCGCGCGCTGCGCGGCCTTGAGCCGCGACTCATCTTTCTCGGTGCGTCAGTAGGAGCGCAGCTCGGCTGGATCCGGGCAGTCAGTCGCGATCTGCGTCAGGGCGGAGTCGTGCTGCTGTTTCCCGCCGGCCGTCTCGAGTCGGACCCGGCCGTCCTCGGGACCGACGGTGCGCTTCTGCCGTGGTCGGCAAGCGTGGATGTCATCCGCCGCCTCGCTCCTGACGCGCAGATCGTGCCGGCTGCGGTCACCGGGGTGCTGTCGGCCCGCGCATTCGGCCATCCATTGACACGCATTCGCCGGAAGCCCCGCGATCGTCAGCGCGTGGCGACGCTCCTTCAGATGATCGACGCGCGCTACCGGTGTGTCACTGCCCGGATCGCGTTCGGCTCACCCCTCAGTGCGTCGGAGCTGGACGGGTCTGACGGCGCCGCGATCGTTGCGCGCTTGGTGGAGCAAATGCACGCCTTGCTCTCGGATCCCTACAACGAAGGGCCCGCCCCGGAGGCCGGGGCGGGCCGCGTCGTACTCGCGTGATGGTTCAGAGTCGCGTCACGAGCGCGAGAAGGATCGCTGCGTACGGTGACGGGATGGCCTTGCCAGTCTGCGCTTCAAGCTCGTGCCGGAATGCGGGGTACGCGCCTGCGTCCAGCTTCTTGCACAGCGATGCTGCGACGCCGTCGTTCGACACGAACGACGCGGTCAGGCTGCAGAGGCTCGCCGCGGTGACATCGACGGTGAAGCTGGTCGATGCCGACGTGGCGTTACCGGCGCGATCGGTGGCGCCGCGCAGATAGGTCGAGGTCCCGATCGGGAACGCGTAGGCAGGCCCGCTGATGCTTCCGCAGTCACTTGAGGTCGCGAGACCTGAGAGGGCGTCAGAGGCGGTGCAGTGAATGTCCACGATCTGATCGACCTGGTAGGTTGCAGCGTTGCCGTCGAACGCTATAAGGGGTGCGGTCGCGTCGAGTCGCACAGTCGCGCTCGCGGTCGCCGACAGCCCGGCGCCGTTCGTCGCCGCGCAGGTTGACGTCGTGGCGGCGGTGTCGTTGCTGAGTGTGGTCGGCCCGCAGCCAGAGGATGTCGCGATGTCGGACTCGGGATCGGCGACGGTCCAGCTGACCGTCGTGGGGCCGTTGTTCCAGCCGTTCGCGTTCGGTGCGGGTGAGATGGACGAGTTGATCGTCGGCGCCGTGGTGTCGGCCAGTGGTGGAGGAGTGGATCCGACGATGCGAAGGTCGGCCATCAGCGACGGCGACGGCCCGGAAACTGGATACGTCGTCTCTTGGAAGTCGGGCGTAAATACGACCACGCCCAGCCAGAATCCGACGATGTCGCCTGCCCGGAGACTGAAGTCGTGCGCATCGTCCGCGCTGTCGAGTGGCTTGGAGACCTCATAGACGACCTCGTCAGCCGTGCGGACCGTTACAACATGTCCGTCGCTCGTGCCACCGCCGTCCGAGTCGAGTAACCCGCAGAGGGCAGCCGCGGGACACGGCGGTAGATAGGTCCGGTAATCGTCGAAGAAGTCGCCAGGCGGATTCGCGACGAAGACATCGTCACCCTCGTCACGCGTCCCTCCGCTGTGATCGTTGTCGAACTCCACCACGAAGCTGGAGAAGATCACCGAGGAGGGGACATCGCGGACATCGATCCAGAGCGCGAAGTACAGGTTCTGGTCGTCGTTCTGGATGAGGACCCGACCGCGGGTCGTTTGGCCACCACCGATCTTCACGGCGAGATCGACAACTCCAGCGCCGACCCATTCACCGGGGGCAAGGTGCCCGTCGATGAGGGCGGTGCCTCGTCCGCCCACCGGCTGAGAGTTTCCGAAGTGTGCTTGCGCGGGGATCGCGGGGGAGAGACCAAGAGTGATCGCTAGCGCGGTGATCCAGGCGATCGCGTGTCTACCGACGTTCTTGTCCACGGAGCCCTTCCTTCTGCGCGCGGCGCGCGCAGGCCCGACGCTATGAACCGCCTAACCGCATCGAAGTGAGGGCGCACACGGGGTCGACGTGTTCCCGGCGACGTTGCTGTGGGGCCCGAAGCGAAGCGCGGGGAAAGGACGCGTCGTCCGGTCCTGCGCCCGTATCCTTGGGTTACGCGGCCCGGTCGCCTAGTGGTCCAGGGCGCTTCCCTTTCAAGGAAGAGGTCAGGGGTTCGAATCCCCTCCGGGCTACTGACCCGCGTCGTTGTTGACTCGCTACGCGATGCGCTTTTCGTCCAGGGCGCTTCTCTTCTGTGGTGGCCTCTTCTCTGACGGCCGCTTCTCTTTTCGCGCGTCGCGCGAAGCGGTGAACGGTGAGGGCGCCTTGCGGCGTTCCTCGAAGGGCCGGGCCTTCGTGTATCGCTCCACCATCCGTCCGGTGGTCCATCCGCCTTCGACCATGAGATCGAAACGCGTGCCCGAGCGGGAGCGGTGGAAGTTCGTCGCCCAGGTGTGCCGCAGCATGTGGGCGCAGAGCCCGCGGATACCGGTGCGTGCCTCGAGTCGCTCGAAGAGCTTGCGCACCGCGTTGCCGGTGAGGGCCTGGCCGCGGCGGTCGGTGAACAA
>CAJDUG010000046.1_pt1 | contig 23805 bp, 20 predicted proteins | sample 7390021 | NCBI WGS metagenome assembly CAJDUG01 (sample SAMEA7055676, study PRJEB34461) | soil metagenome | biome: terrestrial ecosystem; feature: Peninsula; material: soil | place: Antarctica | collected 2016
TCTTCGCAATGACCGCGCCGACCCCGAGCTTCTTGAGGGCCGCCACCGCGTACTCGCGCGATGAGCCGCAGCCGAAGTTCTCGCCGCCGACCAGGATGTCGCCCGGCCGCACTTCCTTCGCGAACCCCGGCCGCGCGTCGCAGAACGCGTAGGTGTGGAACTTGTCCTGGCCGACCATGAACGGTGCGTAACGACCGGGCACCATCTGGTCGGTGTCGAGGTCGTCCCCGAAGACCCACGCGCGTGGCATCAGTCGTCGATCTCCATCGCGGGTCCACTGCGCGCGCTCGCCATGACGAGCTCGCGCGAGCGGTCGCCGGAACGCGACGACGCCGCTCCGCGCTCCGGCCGCTCGCCGCGGCGCCGCGCGACGAGCGCGTCGAACTCGTCGTCCGTCGCCTCGAGATACGGGCGCGGATCGTCGATGACGCCGGTGAGCGCGGCAACCGCGGCGACGTATGGCGAGCCGATGTAGATAGAGGCATCCGGCGAACCCATGCGCCCTTTGTAGTTGCGATTCGCGGTCGATAGGCAGATCTCCTGAGCAGCGAGCACGCCGCCGGTGCGCCCGAGGCACGGACCGCAGCCGGACGAGCCGATCACGGCGCCGGCCGCCGAGAGCGTCTGCATCGTGCCGTCCTGCATCGCGAGGTCGTACTGCCGGCGCGACGAAGGAACGACCTCCAGACGAACGTGCGGCGCGATGCGCCTGCCACGCAGAACGCGGGCGGCCTGCTGCATGTCGACGAGCCGGCCGTTCGTGCAGGATCCGAGGAAGACGATGTCGACCGGCTGACCGATCGCAGCGGAGACGTCGACGACCTGGTCGACGCGTGGTGGTACGGCGATCTGTGGCTCGAGCGTCGTGAGGTCGATCGTCACCTCGCGCAGATACCGCGCATCCGCCTCCGGCCGCAGCCACGCGGGTGCGTCCGGCGTGCCGACGACGATGCCGGCCTTCGCGCCCATCTCCGTCGTCATACCCGCGAGCGTGATGCGATCGCCCTGCGGCAGGTCGCCAACGCCGTGGAACTCGACGCACGCGTAACGGGCGCCATCGGTGCCGATCTCGCGAACGACGCGCATGATCGCGTCCTTCATCGTGATGCCCTTGCGCAGCCGGCCGGTGAAGTCGACCTTGATGGACTCGGGCACGCGCAGCCAGGTCCGGCCGAGCGCGAGCGCCACGGCGACGTCCGTCGCCCCCATCCCCGCACCGAAGGCGCCGACCGCGCCGTACGAGTTCGAGTGCGAGTCGCTGCCGACGATCACCGTCCCGGGCTCGCAGAAGCCCTCTTCGACCATGATCTGGTGGCACACGCCCTCGCCCGCGTCGTAGAAAGTCGGGATCTGCTGCTCGCGCACCCACTCGCGAAGCACGCGATGAGAGTCCGCGACGACCGGGGTCGGTGCCGGTGCGGCGTGGTCCACGAACACGCAGACCTTCGAGGTATCCCACACACGCTCGCGGCCGAGGTCGCGCAGGCCGCCGATGACCGCGTCGATCACGGAGTCGTGCACCATCACGCGCGAGATCGGCACGATGACGAGGTCACCCGCGAGGACGTCGCGGCCCGAGACGCGCGAGAGGATCACCTCGGCGAGCGTGCGACTCATGCCACCACCGATTGTCGGAGAACCGCGTCCAGCTGGTCCATCGACAGGGGCCCGGAGTCGGCCATGGCCTTGATCTGGCGCGTGATCTCGCGCAGCTCGTCCTTCCCGAACTCCAGGCCCAGCTCACGCGCGCGCACGCCGACCGCGTTGTGCCCGGTGAGGCGATGCGCGATGTTCATGGTGCGCGTGAGGCCGAAGTCGGCCGGGTCGAGGATCTCGTAGCTGTTCGGATTGATGTAGATCGCCTTGGTGTGCATCCCGGCCTTGTGATGGAACGCGTACTTCCCGGTCACGAAATTGTTATAGGGGATCTCGATGCTTACGAGCGAGGCGACGAGCTCGTCCAGCTCCTTCAGCTTCCGGAGGTCGTACTTGCGCTTGATCGCGGCCGGGTCGTCGGCATACATGCGGGCGACGAAGCCGCCAAGCGGCGTGATGCCGTTGCGCTCGCCGATACCGAGGACGCTCGTGTCGATGTGCGTCGCGCCGCCTTCGAGGATGCTGTACGAGTTCGCGATCGCGCAGCCCGCGTCGTTGTGGCCGTGGAACTCGATGTCGCACTGGACGTGACGGCGCAGCTCGGTGGCCAGCGCGTAGCATTGCCGTGGCGTAGCGATGCCGACCGTGTCGGCGACCCCGACGCGGTTCACGCCCATCCGGTCGACGGCCGTGTAGACCTTGAGCAGGTCGCCCTCCGTCGAGCGGAAGCTGTCCTCGCTCGAGAAGCGGACCTCTTTGCCGTGGTCCTTGATGAACTCGATCACGAGGCCGGCCTCGCGGATGATGTCGTCGACGCTCTTGCCGTGCGAGAACTCCCGCAGGAACGACGATGTCCCGAAGAGGATGTCGATACCGACGACGCCGGTCTGCACGGCGACGCGCGCGTCATCCATGTGACAGCGCACGTGCGTGAGCACCTTGGCGTTGAGTCCGAGCCCGGCGATGGTCTTCAGATCCTCGTACGACTGTGGGGACGCGACCGGCGAGGTGAGCTCGATGTATTCGACGCCGAACTCGTCGAGCATCCGAGCGATCTGCACCTTCTCAGAGGTCGTGAAGTGTGCGTTGGAGAACTGCTCCCCCTCGCGGAGCGTCGAGTCGATGATCGCGAAACGCTCGACCGGCATGCTTTCCGTTCCTCCCGTTTTCCCCACGCGCCGGAAGAGCGTTGCCGGGCTCCAAACAAAGAAGCCCGGCAGCGCGCGTACGCACACACCGAGCCTCACCGCAGGCTTGGTCGCACGGTAGCGCTTCGACCCAGGGTCACCCCTGAGCCGACAGCCCGTCCCCTTCCGGTGGACGAGCCAGCCGGTGATCGCGAAACCGATCACCGACTTCGGCGATCGCCCCGTTCCCGTCGCTTCGGTGGAAGCTTCGTTCCTCCGCGAGCGGTACTTCTGACGATCGCGCCTCTTGCCGGCAACGCGATATGAAGTTGTTGCGCGCAGCATACCCTCAAGCGGTGGTGGTGCGCCAGTATTCCGTCCGACCGGCACATGCGGATGACGCGGAGGCGATCTGCGCGATCTACAACGAGGGCATCGCGGAACACGCGACGCTCGAGACGGAGCCGCGCACGCCCCAGGAGCGTCGCAGTTGGCTCGCGGCCCGCGACGCGCGCCACGCAGTCGTCGTTGTTGAGCATGACGGTGTGGTCGTTGGCTGGGCGAGTCTCAACATATTCAGCGCGCGCGATGCCTATCGGCACGTCGCCGATATCTCCGTGTACGTCGCGCGCGACGCGCGCGGCAAGGGAGCGGGCACCGCGCTCCTGGGACGCCTCGTTGGGCGCTGGGTGGACGTCCTCCTCATGGAAAGGCTTCTGTAACCGCACAGCGCGTCGGTATGGGCCTCAAATAGCCCGTTCGGGGGCCTTACGCCCCCCGGATGGCACCCGTAGCGTCCCTTCGGTGACGCAGGTGAACCACTTCCCGAGCGCTTTCGTTAGGTGAAGCAAGGCGACGCCGACGTGGCAGTAGGCCGGGCGCGCCCTGTCGACCTGACAGGAGGTGAGACCGGTACAGATGGAGCGCTCGTTCGCGCCGCCAAGTCCGGAGATGCCTCTGCGTTCGGGGAGCTCTATGAGCGTTACCGCGATCCGATCTACCGCTATTGCCTGTCGCGCACGGGTACCGCTCACGACGCCGAGGACCTCACGTCGGACGTCTTCGTGAAGGCTCTGCATTCGATCGACCGGTACCAGGATCGCGGGCTTCCGTTCGTCGCGTTCCTCTACCGGATCGCGCGCAATGCCGCGATCGACCGGTCGCGCACGCTGAAGCAGCCACTGTCGGTCGACGAGCTCGTTCATGACCCGCCGTCAAAGCAGAACGTGGAGGCCGAGGCGACGCTGGCCGTCGACCGCAGCATCTTGCTCGCCGCCCTCACGAAGCTGAAGACGGAACACCGCGATGTCATCGTCATGCGCTTCATCGAGGGCTACAGCGCGCTCGAGGTCGCCGCGGCGCTGGGCAAGACCGAGGGAGCCGTGCGAACTCTGCAGCACCGCGCTCTCGAGCGCCTGCGCAAGGAATTCGACGACGCCCAGCGCGACGCGGCCCGAAAGGTCCGCCGGTCATGAGCGACGACCGCCTCGTCGGCATGCTGGGCGCGCTCCGCACCGAGCGCATGGAGCGGACCGCCGACCAGACGCTGCGCACGCGGCTCGAGAACGCCTGGACGGCCCGTGAAAGCCGCGGCGGGCTCGCGTGGCGGATGCGCCGGCCGGTGCTGATGCTCGCGACGGCCGCGCTGTTCCTCGGCTCCGCGGCCACGACGATCTCGGCGCCCGGCGACAGTCCGCTTTACGCGGTCCGCGTGACGATCGAGGATCTCGGCGTCCGCTTCTACGCCGACCCTGCGGCCCGCGCTGAATATCTGCTGTCCCTGCTTGAGCAGCGGACCGCGGAGGCGGCACGCCTCGAATCGACCGGCAACGCGCTCGCCGCCGGCAAGGTGCGCGACATCGAGCGCGCGACGCTCGCCATGGTGCAGGCGAACCTGCCGGTCACGCCGACGGTGGTCCAGCCCGCACCGACGGAGTCGCCCACACCGTCACCAAGCGCGACGCCCGAGCCGACACCGTCGCCCTCGCCCGAGCCGACGCCGTCACCGGTCCCGGCCACCATAGAGCCTCTCGCGACGGCACGGCCGACCGCGGTGCCGACCGCCACGCCGAAGCCGGTGACGCCAACGCCCAAGCCGACGGTCAAGCCAACGACCGCGCCGACGGCGCAGCTGGTGACCTTGACCGGCACGATCAAGAATCCGGACGGCACGCCGGCCATGAACGTGTGCGTGTCGCTTAGCCTTGGCGGCTCGTGCCTGCAGGTGACATCGTCGTCAACCTTCAAGGTGACGTTCTCTTACAAGATCGGGCAAACAGTGACGCTGTACTTCCTTCGATCCGACGGGATCAAGACATACAAGGCAACACTGACCAAGACCGTCTCGAGCACGTACATCGAGGTAGGGACGGTCACGCTCAGAGTCCAGTGACCCGCGGCCGTTAGGGTCCTGGTACTTCCAGGGCTGTAAGGGTCCCGCCGCCCCTTCGTTCCAAGGGACATGAAAGCCTTCAGCACACTCCTCATGGCGACCCTTACCCTCGCGTTGGTCTTGGTCGCGAGCGCATCAGCGGCGACCGTCGGTGGTGGGACGGCTGTCAACAGCCCGAACGGGCCCGACGAGTTCGGTCGAGCGTGGGCCGCATGCCTCGAGACACGAGACCCGAATAGCGACGAGTGCTACACCGCACAGGAGCTGAGCGGAATGGGCTCGGACGAGTTCTTCGACAAGCTCACCCGCAAGCTCGATTACCTCGCGGAGCAGCAGCAGCCTAAGGCCGAGAAGCGTCCCGACGCGTGGGCCCTGATGAAGGAATGCGCCGGCACGCGCGATCTCGAGAGCAACGCTTGCCGCAGGTTCATCACGGCGAGCGGCCTGAACGGTGACGAGGTCGCTCGTCTTGCGGATGGCCTCGCGAACCCCTACGGGACCGACCAGCAGGCGACCGCCGACAAGAAGGCCAGCACGTCCGGGATGACCGAGACGATGAAGGCCTGCGTCTCGCTCCGCGGTGAGATGAGCGGCGGACACAACGTCCAGGAGCTGACCGCCCTTGCCGAGAAGATCAACAGCGTCTGCCCGAAGGCGATCAAGGAATCCAAGCTCTCGCCGGGCCAGTTCTGGTCTAAGTACTCCGCCTACAAGTAGTTCCTCTCCCCCTCCCCGCAAGGTGAACGGCGCGCCCCCGTCCAGGGCGCGCCGTTCCATGTCTAGCATTGGGCGCATGAAGCGCCGGATCGGGATCCTGACTGGAGGGGGTGACGTCCCCGGACTCAACCCCGTCATCAAGAGCGTCGTCTACCGCTCGACGGAGCTCGGTTACGAAGTGCTGGGCATCCGTCGCGGCTGGCAGGGGCTCACGCACATGCGCCCCGGCTCCGAGCCCGACCCTGAATACGTCCGCCCTCTGGACCGGAGCAACACGCGCGCGATCGACCGCACCGGCGGCACGATCCTGCATACGTCGCGGACGAATCCACGCAAGATGAGCGAGGCGCGTATGCCGGGCTTCCTTGATAAAGGCGAGCGCGCGCGCTTTGCCGCCGGCGACGGCGTGTACGACCTCACACCGCTGGTGCTTCGGAACATCAAGGCACTCGGCCTCGACTACCTGGTCACGATCGGCGGCGACGACACCCTCTCGTACTCGGAAGTGCTCGTGGCCGAGGGCGTCCCGCTCATCGGCGTGCCGAAGACGATGGACAACGACGTTCGTGGGACCGAGTACTGCATCGGCTTCTCCACGGCGATCACGCGCGCCAAGGAGCTCATCGACCGGCAGCGCACGACGCTGGGCTCCCACGAGCGTATCGGCGTCTTCCGCATCTTCGGGCGCGACGCCGGCTTCAGCGCGCTGCATGCCGCGTACGTGACGTCGGGGCGCTGCCTCATCCCCGAATCGCCCTTCGATCTGGATCGCCTCGTCGAGATCCTCGTGGAAGACAAGCGGAACAATCCTTCGCGGTACGCCTTCGTCGTCGCGGCGGAGGGCGCCGTGTGGAAGGGCGGCACGATCCCGGAGTACGGGCCGGCCGACGCCTTCGGTCATCGGCACAAGACGAACATCGCGGAAACGCTCGCCGATGAGATCCGCAAACGTTCGGGCGAAGAGACGCTCGCGAGCGAGCTCACCTACGACCTTCGCAGCGGCGACCCGGACGCGCTCGATCAGACCGTCGCGATCACTTTCGCGAACATCGCCGTCGACCTCATTCGCGACGGCGCCTCGGGACGGATGGTCGCGATCCAGGGCGGCAACTTCGTGCATACGGCGCTGCCGGACCCCAAGCTCGGGCCACGACGCGTGGATGTCGCGCACCAGTACAACGTCGAGCGGTTCCGTCCCCAGTACGCCGAACGTCTCGGCGCGTCGATCTTCCTCTCCGCGCCCGGGGACTGATGCGCGCCGCGCTCGCACTTGCGCTCGCTGCCGTTGCGGCGCAGTCGTGCGCGGCCGTTACACCGCAGCCTTCGCTGGAGCCGGCATCGACAGCGGCGGTGGTCGCGACAGCCGAGCCAACTCCCTCTGTTGATCTCGCAACGACCCAGCCGTCGCCCACAGCCACACCATTCACGCTGTGCCCATCGCCGCCGAAGATCGTCGGCGACGTCTCGCTCTCACCGATCTGCGTGCCCGGTGCGAACGTCCTCGTTGAGCACGCGTTCGAGTTCGCGGACCTGCGGGTCCTCTATGACCAGGTCGTGGAGGACCTCGCCGCCGTGCAACAGGAGTTTGCCTGGACGCTTCGCCTACGACCCACGGTCGAGGTGTTCGCGACGACCGCGAGCTACACCACAGGTCTGATCCACGAGCTCGGTTACTCAGTCACCACGGCGGCCTTCGTGGCCGAGAACTCGGTCGCGTTCTTCGAGCCTGATCTGCGCATGATCCTCGTCAACTGGGGAGCGGTGCGCGAGCGTCGGCCCGTCTCAGCCATCCGCCACGAGCTCACGCATTTCGTGACGCTCGAAGCCTGCGAGCCGCACTGCGACCTCGTGCCAGCCTGGCTCAACGAGGGACAGGCACGCCTGGCGGAAGCGACGATCCCCGGCGGCGAGTGGCGGCTGGTCCGTGTGCGCTACGAGGCAGCGTCGATGGTCAGGACCGGGACCTTGTTGCCCCTATCGACCCTCGTCTCACAGGCGCAGTGGAACAACATCATCAGCTGGGCGGGCTACTACAAATACCAGGAGGCGGCGCGCGCGACGCAGCTGCTGCGAGCGGACATCGGAGGTTCGCAGCCGATCGCGCGTCTCTACGAACGTCTTCGGCGCGGCGAAGATGTCGCACGTGCGTACGCAGCGCTGACGGGGCGGAGCTTCGAGTCATTCGTCGGCGCGCTCGCCTCTCGATTCACCGAAGATGTTCCGGCCGTCCCGGCCATTGTCACGACGGCAGGCCCGCAGGGTGGCCCGGGCGTCGGCTACCTGCTCTACGGCTTCGCTTCAGAGGAGAAGGTGACGGTGCGCATCGTTGGGCGCCGGCTCCTGGAGACCGAGGAGATCACCGTGTCGCCGCAGGGCGCGCACTTCGCGGAGATCATCGATCGCTACCCGCCTGGCGTGTACGTGATCGCCGTGACATCAGGGGAGAACGTCATCGCATCTACTAAGTTCGAGAAGCGCGGTGGCCGCCCGATCCAGCTCCGGGATTAACCGAGTGCGCCGTCGTTGAGCACCGCGTGCACGCCCACTGTCTTATTCGCGATCTGGGTCACGCGCAGGTCCACCACCACTGAGCCGAGCGCCAGAGCGTCATTTCGTGCCAAGCCATGCTCGCGCTGCATCAGGTCGAGCATCCCCTTTATCGCGATCTGCGCTGCTTCGTCGAGCTTCTCGTGAAAGCCGAACGTGATCCAACTGGACACCGTCCGCGCGACGGGCCACTGGATCGGAAGGTCGGTGCGGACATCGAGGGTGACTTGCGCCTCAACTGGGCACTCGATCGCAGTACCTGAGATCTCGCCATCGCCTTGCGCCGCATGACCATCGCCCGCGGAGAAGAGCGCATCGTCGACCGAGATCGGCAGAAATAAGGTCGCGCCGGCGACGAGCTCCTTGCAGTCGATGTTTCCGCCGCACTGACGGGGTGGGATCGTCGAATGCATCCCGGGTTCGGCCGGCGGCATCCCAAGGACTCCCAAGAAGGGCGCGAGACGTACTACCCGTCCGGCGCCGCGACCGAGACCATCCGCCAGCTGCCAGCGGACGAGATGCGGCGGCTCCGTGTAGGTCACGCCCCACGATGCGGGTCTGACCTCGTCGATCCGCACCGCGAGCGTCTCGCCGACGCGTGCGCCTCGTACCGCAATCGGACCAGCGAGCGCGTGTCCGATGTCGAGCGTCGGATCTCGGGGAACGAACTTGCTCTCGGGCTCGACGTACCAGGAGGAGTTCGGCACCGTAAAGCGCACAGCGTCGCCTGGAGCGATGGTCAGAACGGGCTCGAGATCGCGAGAGAAGTAGCCGTGGAGCGTTCCCTGGTTGAACGGCAGCTCGTGGATCACTACTTCGGCGAGTTCTTTCCCTGGTGCCCGGTCGCGCCGCTCTGCGCTCCGGAACCGCCCTGGCTTCCGCGCTTCTTTCCCGGCTGACCGCCCTGCGGTGTCTTCATGGGATCCTCCGTATCGACCGTCGCGGTCTGCGCGCGGCCATGATCACGATACCGATCAGGATGCCGAGGCCGACGAGACCGGCCGTGAGCAGGAAGTCGTTGTTGCCACCTGACACCGTCGCAGTCGGGCTCGCACTCACCGAAGGGCTCGCGACGGCCACGACCGATCGTGTCGGTACGGGCGTCGTGCTGGCGGTCGCGGCGGGCGCCGCGGTCGTTGGCGCTGGGGTCGTCGGCGCGGCGGTCCTCGACGCGGTCGGACTCGCGATGGCCGTCGGTGTCGCGGTTGCGGTAACTGTCGGGCTCGGGCTCCCGGCAGACGTTGGCGCGGGCGACGGCGACGTGGTGCTCGTCCCCAGCGATGCGCACGCCCGCGAATCAGCGACGCCGGGCGCCGACGCGCACACCGATCGCGCGGGCGTGACCCACGAGCTGCCATCGGCAGCGGTCCGTGCGAGCGCTACGAGGATGAACGGATAGTGCGCGCCGCTCGGCGCGCCACAGGTCCCCGCCTCGAACTGAAGATCCAGCGTCGCGGCGTCACCGTCGAGCGTGGCGCTCGGTCCGGTGCGGAGGCAACGGCCGCCGCTGTCGTTGCCGCGGATGTAGAGCGCCAAGATGTCGCGGTCGAAGCTCATGAACATGTTCGACGTGGCAGGAAAGACGTTCGCCTGGCCGAGGCTCGTACGGAAGCTGTCGTACGCCGATTGCGTCTGAAATACGCGCATCGCGGACCGCTCGCCCAGCTCGGGCAGGTGGCCGCGGAGCTGGAGCCGCGACGCGACTCCGGTCGCCGCCCCGGCGGGCGCAGCGAGCGCTGATAACCCAATGACGACAAGGGCGAGGACTACGACAAGCCTGCGCATCGCGGCAGACTCTAGACTCTGGCGCTTCACATGTGGATGACGGAGGTCTATCAAAATGGCCGATAACAAGACCGTCCCGGCGCCGGAGCAATTCGAGAAGCTCGGCGCGTTCTACCTCGGCCGACCGTACGACCCGGTCAAGAAAGCATCCCAGCCCGGCCTCATCCTCTACGACTCCAAGGACCTCGTGACGCACGCCGTCTGCGTTGGCATGACCGGGAGCGGGAAGACGGGTCTCTGCATCGACCTGCTCGAGGAGGCCGCGCTCGACGGTGTCCCGGCGATCGCGATCGACCCGAAAGGCGATCTCACCAACCTGATGCTGACCTTCCCCGAGCTACGACCCGAGGACTTCCGTCCCTGGATCAACGAAGACGATGCGCGCGCGAAGTCGCTGTCCCCCGACGAGTACGCGGCGCAGCAGGCGAAGCTATGGAAAGATGGTCTGGCCGGCTGGGGCGAGGATGGTGCGCGCATCAAACGCCTCAAGGATGCCGCGGACTTCGCCATCTACACGCCCGGATCCAGTGCGGGCATTCCCATCTCGATAATCGCCTCGTTCGCGGCACCGGCACAGGCCGTGCGCGATGACAGCGAGCTCCTCCGCGACCGGGTGACGACGACCGCGAGTAGCGTTCTCGGTCTGCTCGGGATGGACGCCGATCCGATCCAGAGCCGCGAGCACATCCTGATCGCGAACCTCCTTACGAAAGCCTGGACTGCGGGCGAAGGTCTTGACCTCGCCGCGCTCATCGGGCAGATCCAGAAGCCGCCCATGACGCGGGTCGGCGCCTTGGATCTCGAATCCTTCTACCCGGAGAAGGAGCGCGCGCAGCTTGCCGTGAAGATGAACAACCTCCTCGCCTCGCCCGGCTTCAACGCCTGGCTCGAGGGCGTCCCGCTCGATGTGGGGCAGCTGCTGCGGTCCGAGAGCGGCAAGCCCCGTGTCGCGATCGTCTCGATCGCGCATCTCTCGGAGTCGGAGCGCATGTTCTTCGTGTCCCTGCTGCTGAACCAGGTCCTCGACTGGGTACGGACGCAGTCCGGAACGACGAGCCTGCGCGCGGTGCTCTATATGGACGAGATCTTCGGCTACTTCCCGCCCGTCGCCGAACCGCCCTCGAAGCGGCCGCTCCTCACGCTGCTAAAGCAGTCCCGCGCGTTCGGGCTTGGGATCGTGCTCGCGACACAGAACCCCGTCGACCTCGACTACAAGGGCCTCGCGAACGCAGGGACCTGGTTCCTGGGCCGGCTGCAGACCGAGCGCGACAAGGCCCGCGTGCTCGAGGGGCTCGAGAGCGTGTCCGCGGCGGCGCACGCGCAGTTCGACAAGGGCGAGATCGACAAGCTGCTGTCGGGGCTCTCGCAGCGGATCTTTCTGATGCACAACGTGCATGAGGACGCTCCCGTCGTGTTCGAATCGCGGTGGGCCATGAGCTACCTGCGGGGTCCGCTGACGCGCGACCAGATCAAGAAGCTCATGGACGGCAAGCGGCCGGTCGCGAACGTCGCGCAGAGAGCGCCGACGGGGACGGCGGGCTCGACGAGCGACGCGGTGGCGGACTCCGCGCAGAAGACGCGCGAGCAGCGTGACGCCGCAGTCGAGAAGCTGCGCACGCAGTACGCCCCCAAGCTGCGCAAGCTCGAAGAGAAGGTACGCAACGCGGAGCAGATCGTGCAGCGCGAAGAGGGACAGGCGCGCGGTGCCAAGACACAGACCGCGATCTCGGCCGGCGCGACGATCCTCGATGCCCTGCTCGGCCGCAAGGTCAGCCGAACATCGCTGGGCCGCGCCACCACGACCGCGCGAGGTGCGCAGCGCGCGATGCAGCAGGAGCAGGACGTGAAGGCGGCGAAAGAGGATCTCGAGTCGGCGCGAGCCGACTACGAACGCCTTGGGCAGGAGCTCGCGACGAGGATCGCGGAGATACAGGCTCAGGCCTAGGCAAGAGACAAGACGAAGGGCTCCTCGTGGAACGGGGAGCCCTTCGTGCATGCGCGCGTGTTAGTAGATCTGGTCGCTATTTACCCGTGTTGACGTACTGGATGCAGTCACCCTGATTCTTGAACTCCGTGTCGTCGGCGCGGGTCAGGTTTGCCCAACCGCCGTTCTTGCACTCATCCTTCTTCGTCGCGACGTTGGCGTCCTCGCCCTGTCCAAGCTGGACGTTGCTGATGATGCCGCGGAAGGGTTGATCCGCGATCACGAACAGGTAATCGTCAGCGATTCGTGCGCCAGAGTTCGCGGCTGCGAACGTGGCCCAGTTCGTGTACAGCGTGCCGCCGAAGAACACCGGGCACGTCTGATTGACTGTGCCGCTGGTGGCGCCGGCCTGGCCGCAGTTGTTCGCGTCGATGAACGCGTGGCTCTCCGTGTCGCCGTCGTTGTTCGTATCGATCGGGATGCTCATGCGCGGCGATCCGCCGGTGACACACGTCGCAGCGGACGTGCATGAGTACGTGAACGACAGACCGGTCACGGTCGTGACGAGATCGCCGCTCAAGTTCGACTCCGCGTAGTACACCCCTGCGTAGCTACCGTCGGCGTCGCTGTCGGCCGTGTTGAGGGTGGCACTGGTGCCGCCAGGGTTGATCACGCAATCGCCGCCGTAGATGGTGCCCTCTGACGGTCCGTCGAAGCACAAGAGCGGGTTCGCGGCTACCGCCGTACCCGCATTGCCGAAGAACGCTGCTGAAAGAACGAGTGTGAAGATGCTCAGGAAACGAATTGGGTGTTTGAGTGCGTGCATGTATTCCCCCTGCTTTCTATCCAGGGACTTAACGGACAGCACCAGGCAAATGTCAGTTCAGCCAATGAGATTTGAGGACACATTTCTGTAACGTCGATGCAGACACCGACTGGTTGCTTATACGACGCGACGCCGCCTAGTCCCTGAGAGGACCGAAATCGAGGACCGACCTACGGACCGCCCCAGTAGCCTGCCGCCCAGCTTACGGCGGCGAGCTTGGTCTGCCCCGCGACCGACGGGTGGAAATAATCGCGCGTCGAAACGTCCGCCGCCGCGAACTTCGTGTTGAACGCCGCGTTCTGGTCGTAGCGACACCTCGCCGAGAACTCCTGCTCGCAGATCGTCTTGAGCTGGGTGTTGAAGTCGATGTTGCGCTGGCGCACGCGCGCCCGGCGCTCGACATCAGTCTGCGTGGTCGAAAGCGGCCTCGCCAGCATCGACTGGCAGATGCCGAAGATCGCCCACACAAATCGCGCACTGCCGTTGCCCTTCAGGACCGACCATAGGTTGTAGACGTCGGGGATGCTCACGACGTACACGAGCGCGTTCGGCGATCCCGTCGATAGCGTGGTCATCGCCGTGCGGAATTGAGTAGCGAACGCGGGCACGCTGGTCATCGTCGACTCCGAGGATGTGCAGACGTCATTGCCTCCGACCAGGATGGTCACGTAGCCGACACGCTGCGTATTCACCACTGACATCTGGCCATTGAGATCCGCCATCTTGGCGCCGCTGACCGCATCGTTGTTGTTCTTGCCGCTGATCGTGGCTCCCTGGGCGAGCAGTCGCGTGTAGTGAGAGTTCACCGTAGCGCTCGTCCCGGTCGACCACGAGTTTGCCGGATAGTCGGCGAACGCCGACGGACCAGTGTTGTACGCGCGGGTGATCGAGTCGCCTACGGAAGCCATCGCTGTCGGCAGCGGCGGCGCCGCGCTGGCCCGGTCTGCACCGATCGAAGCGACGACGAGCGCGACCACGATGGCGGTGGTGACAACGAACGACCGACGAATGCGCACGGTCCCCCTCCTCGCGAAACGCTTGCTAGGTCGAAGGCTCGCACACCTGTCAACTGGTCAGTCGGACGATTCTCGAGTGATCATGCGAGGGAGGCCCTACTCCTTGAAAATGACCTCGAAAACCTCACGGCACTTCGGACACTGCACGGTCGCGGCGTAGGGCGGGTTCGGCGGCACGTCCAGGTGCTCGCGAGTGACGGACCGCGGCCCGACATGCGCATTACAGAATGGGCAGGCAGTCCTGTAGTCGAGGAACAGGTGGCGATCCGCCTCGACACGACGGCGGGAATCCGTGGCGGCCATGCCGCGAGAGTTTAGGACCGGCGCGCCGGACGCGAGCCGAAACCAACGAGTGAGACCTTGGCCTAGTACCGACGTTTAGCCTTCGTGACATCGCCGATGATCCCGCCGCCTGTGCACACGACGGCGGTCGACGTCGAGGCCACTGGCACTTCAGACGTGATTGACCGGCCACGTCACGTCGACTTCGGCAACGCCCCGCCTGAGTCCCGGACGCCCATCTGGCGGCCGGCCGACATGCATAGATCGCGCGTGAGCGAAGTCGGAGCGCTCCTCCAAACGGCCGAGGGCAGATATCGGCGCGTCATTCGCATCGGGGTCGCGTCTCAGGGTGGTCCGATCGCGCACGAGCAGTTCACCGACAATCCCCGGATCCCAATCGTCACGACACTGCTTCACTATGCGGACTCGACGCTCGAGCTCCAAGCCGTAGGACCGCCAGGCGCAACCTCCCCGGCCCGTTCACGAGGTCCTTCACAACTGGGCCTCACGCAGATGCCGAACAGAAGGAGTGGGAAAGATGAGTGCTGTGGTACGAGCGAGCGAGACGGCCGACAAGACCGCAGGCCGCACGATGAAGGCGGTCGTCCAGGATGGCTACGGGTCAGCGGACGTGCTGCATCTGCGGGACATCCCGCGCCCGGAGCTGATGGAGGGCCGTGTGCTGGTACGCATGCGAGCGGCGTCGGTGAACGCCCCGCGAGGCGGTGCGCTACATCGGTACTAGTCAGGCTCGAGCCAAGGTCGTCATCACGGCTTAGCTCAGCAGCCGCGAGCGCAAGACGCTGAGGCGACGGCGTCTGCTAGCCCGCCATGCCTTGGGCCGCGCACTCCGTGGCTCGTTTCTGAAGGAGCTCGCGCTCCCGCGCGTTCTGCGTTAACGACGCGGCGCGCTCGAACTCGGAGCGCGCTTCTTCGAGCCGCCCGAGCTTCCTCAACAAGTCGCCGCGGACGGCCGACAGAAGGTGGTAAGACTTGAGCGAGGGCTCGGGGACGAGCGCGTCCACGAGTTCGAGTCCAGCCGCGGGACCGAATGCCATTCCCACGGCCACCGCCCGGTTCAGCTCGACGACCGGCGATGGGGCGAGCTGTGCGACCGCGTCGTAAAGCGCCGCGATGCGCGGCCAGTCGGTCTCGCCTGCGGTCGCCGCTCGCGCGTGACACGCGGCGATCGCCGCCTGGAGTGCGTAGGGACCCATGGCGCCCCCGAGACTCTCGGCACGCTCGAGCGCCGCCAACCCGCGGCGGATGAGCAGGCGGTCCCACTGCGACCGGTCTTGCTCAAGCAGGAGGACGGGCTCACCGGACCGCCCGACGCGAGCACGCAGACGCGAGGCGTGAATCTCCATGAGCGCGACGACGCCGTGGACCTCTGGCTCGTTCGGGACGAGTTGGGCCAGGATGCGGCCCAGTCGAAGCGCCTCCTCGCACAGCGCCGGTCGTACCCAGTCCATGCCGGCGGTAGCGGAATAGCCTTCGTTGAAGATCAGGTAGATCACCTCGAGGACGGAGGCGAGGCGCGCCATGCGCTCGACACCGCCCGGGACCTCGAACCTGACATGCGCCTCAGCGAGCGTGCGCTTCGCGCGGACGATGCGCTGGGCAATGATCGAAACCGGGACGAGGAATCCCCGCGCGATCTCCTCGGTTGTCAGCCCGCCGAGGACGCGAAGGGTGAGCGCGACACGTGCGTCTTTCGAGAGCACCGGATGGCACGCCATGAACATGAGGCCAAGGAGATCGTCACCGACGTCTTCGTCGATCGCCGTATCCAGGTCCTTGCCTTCCTGATTCCGCTCCACTTCATGTCCGAGTGCCTCGTACTTTCGCTCGAGCGTCTTGCGGCGGCGGATCAGGTCGCTCGCCCGATGCTTTGCAGTCCCCATGAGCCAGGCTCCTGGCTTCTCCGGCACGCCCGAGGTGGGCCATTGCTCGAGCGCGGCAACGAGTGCGTCCTGCGCCAGCTCCTCAGCCGTGCCGATGTCGCCGACGACGCGAGCCAGCCCGGCGATCAGCCGGGCCGACTCCATCCGCCAGATCGCTTCGATCGCGCGATGCGGCTCGGTGGCTATCGCGAGAGCTCTTTCATACGCCCTCGCTCATGGCGATCTCGCGGATCTCGAAGGTCCCGCCATCGTAGGGCGCCCGCTTGAGCCACTCCAGGGCCTCGTCCATCGAGCGCACCTGCCATAGCCAATAACCGGCCACTAGCTCTTTGCTCTCCGCGAATGGACCGTCGATGACGCTGCGTTTCTTACCGTCGAACCGAACGCGCTTGCCCTGCGCGCTCGGAGACAGGCGGCCAGACCCGATTACCACCGCCGCTTTGACCAGTTCTTCGTTGAACCTCTGGTACTCCGCCATGGCCTCCGGAGTCGGAGGCTTCGCCGCCTCGCTCTGCTCGCCTTCCTTTGCCAGTATGAGTACGCGCATCTCTATCTCCTCTTACTACAACTCGATCCGCCTCGTCAGCTCGGCTTCTAAGGCCTCATCCATATATCGAATGAGACGCGGCCTTTTCGACATCGCCGATTGGACGTAGCCGGCAAAGCGTCCACGTCTCGGCCCGGTTCCATTGACTCTGAGGCGACGGCGGGAATCGAACCCGCGATGAAGGTTTTGCAGACTTCTCGCGTATTTTTCGCTCTAGCGCGCGAGAACATTAGGCAATTCGAGAAAGTCGCGCTCCCGGCTGACCATTTCGGATGCGCAGACTTCTGCGGGTCCTGAGGCGAGTGGACGGGCCACCAGCGAGATATCGAATCGCAACTTGCCGTGTGAACAGAGCATCGTGTCAACCGCCAGCACGAAGTCCAAACGGGGGGAGTTGATTCTTGGTTTCCCGACGGTACGCGTGTTGATCCACCCTCAAGGCACGGGTCGCAAACGGAAGATGCGCCAATCCGCCGCATTGGGGGGGATCGTTTGTGAACTGGCAAAGTAGATCGATCCGTCCGTGCCGACGGCAAGTCCACCGCCAATCAGGCCGAGTGAAGAGGCGACGACGGTCGTCGCGTTCGGCGAACCCGTCGTGTCGATGCGGACGATCCGTCCCGCGCGCGCGTCGGCCGCCAGCACGCTTCCGTCGGTGTCGACTGCCAGTCCGGCAATCGGAAAATCGTTCGCAATTGTCGTGATTACGCCCGCAGGATCGATGCTGACAATCCAGCTCGATCCAATGCGCTGCGCCGCGTAGATCACGCCATTGCGACCTACTGCGACCAGCGCTGGATTGCAAAGCGCTGTCGTCTTCGTAGGACCGCCCGGCGTAGCGGATCCCGTGCTACACGCACCGGTCCCGGCATACGTCGAAATGATCCCATTTCGGACGAGCCGGATACGAGAGTCACCAGCTTCCGCGACGAATAGATCCCCCGTCGAGCTGAACGCGATGCCCTGCGGGCCGTGGAGCGCCGCTGCGGTAGCCGCGCGGCCGTCCCCGTTGTCAGGGCGATCGCCCGAGATCGACGACCCGCCCGCGATTGCGACCGGCGGATTCGCGACTCTGAAGACGCCGAACATGCCGGTCGGACCATTCGCCGACGCGCTGATGTAGAGCCCATCGCCAGACACGGCGACGCCTAAGATCCCGGTGCCCTGCGGTGTACGCGCTCCGGGGACCTCCTGTGGGGCACTACCCCCGTCCAGCGGGGCCTCGACGACGGTGCCGATCACGTCCGGAGGTCGCGGACCGCCACCTGCCTGCGCCACGAAAATCTTGGTTGCGGTTACGGCAAGGTCTTCCGGTTGCATAGGCACGCGGAACAGCTCGAGCCTCGCATATTGCCTCGACGCGCTCGAGCGAGACGCGGTGGCCGCAGGCGTCGTACTCACAACTGACGCCGGTGCCGGCGAGCCGTTTGTTGCCGCGGGCGGAGTGCTACAGCCGGACAGGAGCACGCACAAACCTGCGGTCACGAACGCACGGACGATGTGTTGCATAGGCGCAGTCTGGCGCGTGATTGATGCCAAGCGCGTCATCCATCGAACCGGTAAGGCGTACGGGATTGCTAGTACTTGGCGAGAGACGCCCGCACCCGTGTGTGCGTCAACTCGAGCACGATGGCGACGCCCCCCGCCGTGATGCGAGGGCCGCGGTGCCGCGCGACAGTCCGCTCGCGCAACCCGTGAGCGCGGCAAGTTGCAAAGAATCAAAGTGATCCGCGCAGCTCCATATTTGCTAGGTGATGCGGAGTTGTTGTCGATGTGTGGGCGACATGAATCGCAGCAGTTACTCCCGGGTGGCGTCGTCTGGCAAGCCGAGGTCCAGAAGTTGTCGTCGAGAGCGTATTGCCAGTGGTGCAGGACGAGACCGACGTAGCCTGTGGCAAGGTCCCACGTCGGTCCTGGGTTGTTCGCGCTGTAATTGCATACCGTGGTGGTGCTCCCGCTATAACTTGGCTGTGTCGTCCAGAGGCCATAGCACGCGTGTTGCGCATCCCCCGCGTAGCCCACGAGCATGTCCATCGTGGCCTTATCGATCGAGCCAGGAACGGTGCTCGGCGTGGCATACACACACGGCCAGAAAGGTGCGTCCCATGTGGGATCGGAATAGTGGTAGATCGTTTCGGACCAACCCTCCCAGTACCAGGAGCTGATCGGAGTCCCGGGTTCGATATCTAGGTAGACATAGATGCCACGTGGCGTCCTCAATTCCCCAATCCTTGCCTGTTTGATTGTTCTGTGTTTCGCGGGTGTAGGACGGCGCCGCGATCGGGAGGAGGTAAAAGAGTTGCGCGGCACGTAGCGACGAGACCTCCGACGGGTCAAAGGGCAAGAAGCCTCCGCCGGTTTGGAAGTACCGGCAGAAATATTTGGCTATCGGCGTTCGATTGAGATAGTGATTCGCCGTGTACACGGCGAGCCCTTGGCTATTCGGGTTGCACGGCCAAGAAGGCTGGCCCGGGCGCGGAAAATCGTACGCAAAGCTCGTGGAGTCAAACCCCGCCCATCTGGCCACTTCACACCCCCTTTAGATGAGACCGATCTCACGAATCAGGCGATTACCTTCGTCACCGACAAGCAGCGCGCCGCCGATCAGCGCGAGCATGCCCGGGCGCGCAAGACTCGCCGCAGTCGCCGGACCTCCGTCGCCCCCGAAACCTCGCGTACCTGATCCAGCTAGCGTTGAGATCAAACCCCCTAAGACCACACGCACGCGCTGATTGAACGTGTCCCCGATAAAGAGGGCTCCCGCAGTGGTCAATGCGAGGCCTTGCGGCGCGTGTAACTGCGCCGCCACCGCGGGCCCGCCGTCTCCTGAGAAGCCCGCCCGCCCTGTGCCCGCGACGGTTGTGATGATGCCGTTCCTATCGATTTGGCGGACACGATGACCACCGGCCTCGCTGACGTATAGGTTGCCGTTTTGCCCGATGATCACCTCACGCGGTCCTCGGATGACGGCTTTCGTAGCCGGCCCACCGTCGCCGACAGCATCAAGGTCGGGAGAGAAGAAAGCGCGTGTGCCCGGCACCTTGTCTTTGTTCGGCGGACCGCTAGGAGGACCGCTGACGAGCGGGTTGCCACCGGCAATCGTTTCCAAACGACCACTGCTTGTGACCTTGCGCACGCGGTTACCCCCGAACTCCGCAACCACAACCTCGCCGCTGGGAAGCAGCGCCAGACCGGCGGGGCCCGACAGACTTGCCGATGCAGCCGGTCCGTCATCACCACTTCTGCCGCCGCCAGCTACTAGCGACACTGCGCCCGTCGACACATCGATCTTGACAATCACACCGGTCCCGTCAGCATCCACAAGGCTTGCGAAGAGCGTGGAGCCGCTGATAGCTAGACCGCCCACCAGTGACAACGTCAGCACGTTGGCTCTCCCCCGAAACATCGAACCTCTTCGAACCCAACCTGCCGGTGTCAACGTATACGCCTCGCCAGCCGTCCCGGCTATCCGCGTAATTCGTGCTGTGCCCTCAATCCGTCGGATGATGGAGCGAGCGTTCTGAAACTTGGCACCGAGCTCACGCTCGGCAACGAACACGTTGTTGCGGCCATCGACCGCGAGAGCAACCGGTTCGCCCAGGCCCGCTTGTAGGGGAGGCTGACCATCCCCCGTGAACGAGTTCGCTCCACGATGCCCTGCATATGTCGAGATCAGGCCTCTTCCGACGGCCACGCCCAGGGACTTCGTGAGCAACGGGCTCGCCGCGCCGATTGCAGCTCCGGCCGCCGCAGCGCGTAGGAGTCGACGTCGTCTAATCTTCACTGCCAAACTCCTGTTCTGCATCGATCTCTGGGGCTTCCCGTCTTAGGCAGAACTGCGTTAACTGTCTTCATCTCCGTTGACCCTCAACTGCTTCGGCCTTTGCCCGCGTTGTCGGAGATGCGAGCGCTGCCATGAAGCCAGACTGTGTAGCCGCGCTAATCTTGAGGCAAGGTGTCTTTACTACGAGTAGCCGTTCGGCTAGCTACACAGCCAGCAGTCGGGAGCGACGGTGCGGCCAGCGCGTGAAGATTGGAAAGCCGTTAACGGCCAAGCAGCGTCGGGTGATCTACCTATTGCTTGAAGGCTGTGTCAGTAAGCAGATAGCCCCGCTCATGGGCATTTCCGAAGCGGGAGTGAAGAAACACTTGGAGACGCTCCGCCGACACTACGGCGTGACTACCCGCGCGGCGCTCATTCGCAGCGCGATTGAGTCGGGCGATATACGACTAAGCCTGCGCCGACGGCTGGGTGGACCGCAACGAGGTCAAGAACCCACGTGAGCAATCGGACCAGCGGACTGATGCCTTGCGCACCACTAAGCCGCTTTGGGATCACGTGGTCGGCGCAGAGAACACCGACCTAGGGCGTGAAACCAGAGTGACGACACCGGCCGCATCGGGGGCTTCGGCTCAGAGCACTTCGATGGCACGATCCGCCATCCGACTGCCTTGTTCGCCTTTCAACCCGGCGTCGGCGCGATACGACAGCGAGGCTCTGCTCCGGCTGCTGACTCCGCCGGCTCAACGGCGCGCAACTCGACGGCTGCAGTGGACGGTCAGGTCACAGGGCTAATGTGACGTAGTTCATGGGCGCCGCGCTTGGTCGGCGCCTACTACGGCTGGCGATGGAACAGCGTTTGGCACTCGTCACTGCCGTCAGCACCGTCGTCGAGGCCTTGAGGACGACCGGGAAGGAACACCTCAGGGATCGCGGAGACCTGTTCCATCGGTTGTTCTTTAGCCGCTTCGGCGAAGAACGCTGATTAGCAAGAATTGCTCAGTAAGTCGACAAAGCTCGACCTGACTTCTTTCTCTCGAATGAACCTGTCATTCGCTCGTCAGACCGAGGTCATGTCGCACCTCGCTGGCTTCCGCTTTCTGACCCAATTCCAGATGGACGAGTTCCTCTTCGCCGGGTCTTCGCTCACGGCGCTATCGCGACAGGTCATCATTCGGCGGCTCCTCGTCCGGCTTACGCGGCAGGGACTCGTCCAGGCGACCCCGCGCGTGGTGGCGCCCGCCGGCGGCACCGCCCGCCTCGTGTACTTCCTCACCGCCGCCGGCTACAACCGCGCCCGCGACGGGAACTCCGCTCTGCGGGCGGGCCGGCCGGGGATCCGCAGCAGCACGCTCATGGAGCACGGGCTGGCCTGCGCCGACGTCGCGATCGCCTTCCGGCGCCTGGCCCGGACACGTCCCGGCCACGAGGTCCTCGAGTGGGAATGCGACTGGCAGGCGGCGGAGCGCCTGGGCTCGACGGTAGTGGTCCCTGATGCGCACATGTCCTATGCCACCTCAAACGACACGCTTGAGGCCTTCATCGAGGTCGATCGCGCGACGGAAGGCTCAAAGGTCTTCAAGCGCAAGGTCCGGCGCTACCTCGACCTGTACTGGTCCGGCGACTGGCGTCGGCACCTAAGAGAGTGGCCCATCGTCTTCACCGTCACACCGAGCCAGACGCGCGCGAGGCTGCTGAAGCGCGTCACCGAGACCGTCCTCGACGCCCAGGGCGAGGGTGCGCGGATCTACCGCATGACCAAGTTCCGCTTCGCCACGCTCGACGACGTCGTCGCCCCCGCAGGGCCCTTCGCACAGATCTGGCATCGCGCCGGAGAGAGCGGGCTGCACGCGATCGTCGAGCGGGCTCCGGTGGCGTCGACTCCGTGATCCGACGGCTCGCGCCAGCCGTGCGCAGCTTCGCGGCGGCGAGCAGTACGTAGCGCGACGTTGGCCGAACGCCAGTGGCGACGACGCTTGCGACGGCGAGTACTTCCCCGCGGTCGGTCGGTCCGCGCAGCAAAAGCAGAACAGAGGACAGCGGCGCTTCAAAGCCGCGAAGGAGTCGCTCGGCACGGAGACCGGCCGATGGTAGGCTCGGCGACGGTCAGCCGGGAGCGCGTGAAGGTGGCGTATGGCCGCACAACGCGCGTGGACATTCACAACTGAAGACGAATCCCAGATGCTGAAGCCCTCGTACCCGCTCACAGAAGCGATGGCGGACTTCCGGCGCGATGCCCCGATCCGCGAGACGACACTTCGCGGGTACAGCGTCTCGCTGCGCCTCTTCACTCAGTGGCTTCAGGCCAAGACTCAAGCACCGCCGACGCTCGCGGACGTCACATACGAGAACGCCTCGGCGTTCGGGGCGAACTTCCGCCCCAAGGACAAGCACGCACCGCGGTACACCGAGCGCAACAAGCTGGTCGCGCTCAAAGCGCTCGCGAAGTGGCTCGCCGAGCGGCACCTGTACTTCGAGACACGCGGTGACCAGCGCCTCTCGATCCTTCGCGACCTGAGGCTGCCTCCGGTCCCGCAGCTCGGGCGCAAACCATTCAGCGACCGTGAAGTCAAAGCGATCCTGGGCGCGGTTGCCAAGGTCGCCACATACCCGATGCGCGAGCGCGCGATCCTCACCCTTCAAATGTCGGCGCCGATGCGGCCCGACGAAGTGCGACGACTGTGCCTCCGTGACTTCGAGCCGCGCGATCGCGAGAGGCGCGGCCACATCCGGATCCGCGGCTCAAAGACCGAAGCCGGAACCGACCGCGTCATCCCGCTGGACGACGAGGCCGAGGCCGCGCTCCATAGCTACCTTCGATTCGAACGTCCGGCGTGGGCCGGCGACGGACCGAAGGATCTCGCAGGGGAAGAGCCGCTCTTCCTGAACCGTGACGGCAGGGGCTTCACCGAGTTCTCCTGGAACAGCCGCAACCAGATCCTGCGGCGCCGGCTCGAGCAGTCCGGCGTGCGCGACTTCGTCCAGTACCGCTCCCGCGGCTACGCCGCGAAGCGACTGCAGAAGCGGCGCGTGCCGCTGCAGGTGATCATGCAGATCGGCGGCTGGAAACGCGAAGCGATGCCGACGCGGTATATCGGCAAGTACGACGAGGACGAGCTCAAGGACTTCCCGACCGCGAACCTGCGCGACGTCCTCGCGAGGTAACAACAGACCACTGCGGGTCAGACCTCTGCGGGAAAACGGAAGACCTCTGCGGGGGCAAGAACGCGACGAGCACGATCGGCCCGGTTCTATTCACTCAGAGGCGACGGCGGGAATCGAACCCGCGATGAAGGTTTTGCAGACCTCTGCCTTACCACTTGGCTACGTCGCCCTGGCCGACGCACAGCGCCATGCCTCG
>CAJDUG010000030.1_pt1 | contig 23773 bp, 20 predicted proteins | sample 7390021 | NCBI WGS metagenome assembly CAJDUG01 (sample SAMEA7055676, study PRJEB34461) | soil metagenome | biome: terrestrial ecosystem; feature: Peninsula; material: soil | place: Antarctica | collected 2016
CCAGCAGTACGGACGTCAGGTCGCGATCGGATCAGCGCCATATCTGAACGACATCGCCGCCACGGTGCGTCAGGTGCGCACCGCCGTCGCGCCATCGAGCGCGGGCAACCACGGCGCCGGCTGGGTCGGGTATTCGTACCGCACACCCGACACAATGACGGACGATGGGCTGCGCAGCGGCGCGGCGAGCCGCGCCGAGCTCGAGCGCGCGCTCACGCAGCCGTCCTCATACGACCCGATCACACCGCCGATCTTCGCGAGCACCGCGAACGTTCCGCCGATGACCTGGAAGACACAGCCGACGACCGGTCACCTCCGTGGGATCGCGCGGACGAGCGACGGCACCGTGCTGGCGCAGACGCAGGTCCTCCTGTTCTCGCAGGCCAGCGGCGCGATCGTTCGTTCGATGAAGACCGACGGAAAGGGTTGGTTCGCCTTCGTCGATCTGCCTTCGAATAACTACCGGGTCGACGCCGCGGGCCAGACGCTGGGCGCCGCGGACGTGATAACCGGTCGTCTCACCACGCTCGGCCAGGGCGCGCCCGCTCCAACGCCGACACCGATCGCGACACCAGTACCCACAGCGACACCCGCTCCGACGCCGACCCCGCCGCCATCACCCACGCCCCCCGTGGGTTGCACGGGGAGCGTCGGGCCGGGTATCGCTCCGCCGGCGAGCATTCCCTCCGGTGTGCGTGGGTTCCACGCGTCGTGGTACGGACAGAGCGGTTATCCGACCCTCTGCCCCGGCGAGACATCGACCGCGGTCGTCGCGTACGCGAACACCGGATCGTTCGGTTGGGTCTCGGGCCGCATGGGCGAGGTCGCGTATCTCGGCACCTGGTCACCGGAGCCAGGACAGGACAAGGCGACTCCGCTTGGCGGCAATGGCATGTTCGGCTCGCCCGCGACCGGATGGCCGCACTACAACCGCATCGCCGTGCAGCCGTCCCAGTACGTCGGGCCCGGGCAGGTCGCGTGGTTCAAGTTCACGATCCAGGGTCCTTCCACACCGGGCGTGTATCGCCTCTACCTGCGGCCGCTCATCGAGGGCGCGCAGTGGATGGAGGACTACGGCGTGTTCTGGGTGGTGACCGTCAAGTAGCGGCATCCGATCCGCGCGCGTCCGTCCGCTCGTCATCCTTCGCCACCGTTGATCGTTCATACCGTGGAAGCTCTGGCGCCCAAATGGCGACCGCAATCGCCGATAGCACGCAGGCGAGACCACCGCTGATCACAGCGAACTGCGGCGACACGAGCGCCGCCACCGCACCCGCGCGCACCTGACCGAGGTTCGGACCGCCGATGACGAACATTCCGTTGATCGCGGTCAGGCGCCCACGCAGCTCCTCCCGGACCACGCTCTGGAGGATCGTGTGCCTGAAGATCGCGCTGAGGACATCCGCGGCTTCGGCGATCGCGACGAGCACGAGAGCAAGAAGGAACATCCCCTCGGTCATGAGACCGAAGGCAGCGATGCCGGTCCCCCACGCGCAAACGGCCAGCAGCACTGCCAAGCCCGGCCGGCGAACCCCGGATACCCACCCGGACGTGAACGCCGCAATGAGCGCGCCGACACCTGGGGCCGCGTATAGGAAGCCGAGGCCCTGTGCACCGACCTTGAAGACCTGCTCCGCGTAGAACGGCATGAGCGCGCGCACCGAGCCGAAGAACATCGCGGACAGGTCGAGCACCATCGTCGAGAACAGCAGTCGCTGTCGGACGACGTACGAGACGCCCTCGACCAGCGAGCCGAGGATCGACTTAGGCACCGCGACGACCTGCTTCGGCGCGGTGATCGCCACCGCGGCACCGATGGCGGCGGTGAAGCTGACCGTGTCGAGCCAGTACGCGGCTCCGACACCGTATGACGCGATGACCACGCCACCGACCGCGGGGCCGACGATGGCGGCGGTGGAGTGAAGCATCTGGTTGAGCGCGATGGCGGCCGGAAGATCGGCACGACCCACGAGCGTGGGCACGAGCGATCCGCGCGCTGGTTGATCGATGGCAGAGAACGAGGCGGCGACCGCCGTCAGCGCGTAAAGGATCCAGAGCTCGGTAAGGCCGACCTGCGTGACGATCGCGAGCGCGAGTGAGGTCGCCGCCAGACCGCTCTGGGTCGCGATGAGCACGCGCCGCCGATCCAGGCGGTCAGCGAGCACGCCACCCAGCAGTGGAAGACTGATGAGCGGGATCGCTTGGAATAGACCGAGAAGACCGACGTGGAACACGGAGCCGGTGAGGACATAGACCTGGTAGGGCAGCGCGACCAGACGGATCTGCGTGCCGGCGGCCGACACGAGCTGCCCGAACCACAGCAGGCGGAAGGACCGATGGCGGCGTAGCGGCGAGAGGTCGGGAAGAAGCGCGGTCGCGCGCGGCACGCGCTCGCGCTTAAGGCGCGAGCGTCGACTTGACCGAGAGCTTCACGTTGTTCTTCAGCGCGCGCGAGATCGGGCAGCCATCCTTCGCGCCTTCGGCTGCCTTGGCGAATGCGGCCGCATCCATGCCGGGTACGACCCCGGTTACCTCGAGCGCGCTCGAGACCACGGTCCAATCGGCGCCGACCTTGTCGAACGTGACCGTCGAGGTCACCTCGAGCGTCTCGGGTGGCGTTCCGGCTTTCGCGAGACCCGCGGCCAGCGCCATCGAGAAGCAGCTCGCGTGCGCCGCGGCGAGGAGCTCCTCAGGGCTGGTCCGTCCTTGCGGCGACTCGGTCCGAGAGCCCCACGAGACCGGGAGCGAGGTGAACTTGCCGGTCGTGACCGCGGTGACCTCGCCGCTACCCGTCGCGAGATCGCCGTTCCACTTCGCGCGCGCCTGACGTGTCGCTGCCATGGGACCACCTCCTTGGTGAACCCGAAATGTAGGCTGTTGAGCGGTCCTCAGTCGCGGATGCTCGGTAACCAGGCCGCTCGGGACCACTCGTACGTGGTGATCTCGTCCGCGTGAGCGAGCGTGATCGCGATGTCGTCCAAGCCTTGGATCAAACGCGTGCGGGCATGGTCGTCGAGCGCGAAGCTAGCCCGCACACCCTGCGCTTCGACGCTGCGTCGTTCCACGTCGACCGTGATCTCTGCGCGCGGGTCGCGCTCAACGAGACGCAACAGGGTCGTCACCGCATCGACCTCGATCTCGACCGGGACGAGCCCGCTCTTGAGGCAGTTCGCTCGGAAGATGTCGGCGAGACGCGGTGCGATGACGGCGCGGAATCCCGCCTCCTCCAGCGCCCAGACCGCGTGCTCGCGCGAGGAGCCGCTGCCGAAGTTCGGACCCGCGATCAGGATCGATGCACCCGCGTAGCGCGGATCGTTCATCACGAACGCGGGATCTCGTCGCCACGCCTCGAACAGACCTGCGCCGTAACCGGTGCGCTCGACGCGCTTCAGCCAGTGCGCGGGGATGATCTGGTCGGTGTCGACGTTCGCGCGATCGAGCGGCACTGCGCGGCCCGTCACGTGCCGGACCGCCCTCACGACAGGTCCTGCTCAATCTCTCGCCTTCGGCGAGAAGAAGCGCTCAAGGCTGGCGGTCTCGCTCGTCGCGGCGGAGCCGCTCCTCGCTCGTTCAAAGGTCCTCGGGCAGCGCGAAGTGCCCGGCGATCGCGGTCGCGGCCGCCACGGCAGGCGAAACGAGATGCGTGCGACCGCCAGGACCCTGCCGGCCCTCGAAGTTGCGGTTCGACGTCGACGCGCAGCGTTCGCCGGGTCCGAGGATGTCGGGATTCATGCCCAGGCACATCGAGCAACCGGCATCGCGCCACTCGAATCCCGCGTCGCGGAACACGCGGTCGAGGCCCTCGCGCTCGGCCTGCGCCTTCACCAGCATCGAGCCCGGAACGACGAGGGCGCGAACGCCTGACATCACCTTGCGGCCGCGGACGATGTCGCCGGCGACGCGCAGGTCCTCGATCCGCGCGTTCGTGCACGAGCCGAGGAACACCGTGTCCACGGTTATGTCTCGTATCGGCGTGCCGACGCGCAGGTCCATGTAACGCAGCGCGCGGCCCGCGGCTTCGCGCTGTGCGGGCTCCAGGGATTCGGGATCGGGCACGTGGCCGTCGATCGTCACGGTCTGCGACGGGTTCGTTCCCCACGAAACGTAGGGGCGCAGCTCCGACGCGTCGATCCGCACCTCGCGATCGAAGCGCGCGCCGTCGTCGGTCGGCAGGGTGCGCCACTCGTCGAGCGCGCGTTGCCACTCCGCGCCCTTCGGTGCGTGCCTGCGCTTCTCGACGTACGCGAATGCCGTGTCGTCCGGCGCGATCATCCCGGCGCGAGCGCCAGCTTCGATCGACATATTGCAGACGGTCATCCGGCCTTCCATGGAAAGCGCGCGGATCGCGGAGCCGCGGTACTCGATGATCCGACCCACGCCGCCGCTCACCCCGATGCGCGCGATGATCCCGAGGATCACGTCCTTCGCCCACACGCCATGCGGCAGGTCGCCTTCGACGGTGACCGCCATCGTGCCGGGCCGATCGGCCCACAGCGTCTGTGTCGCGAGGACGTGCTCGACGTCGCTCGTGCCGATGCCGAACGCGATCGCACCGAAGGCGCCGTGCGTCGACGTGTGGCTGTCGCCGCAGACGATCGTCATGCCCGGCTCGGTGAGTCCGAGCTGCGGTGAGATCACGTGGACGATCCCCTGCTCAGGCGCGCCCATCGGGTAGAGGCGAACGCCGAACTCGCTCGCGTTGCGCGCCATTGCCTCCATCTGCTTCCGCGAGATGTCATCGGCCGGTGTCGCTGCCGTGGTCGGCACGTTGTGATCCATCGTCGCGAGCGTGAGGTCCGGGCGACGCACAGGGCGCTTCGCGAGTCGAAGCCCCTCGAACGCCTGCGGCGACGTCACCTCATGGACGAGATGGAGGTCGATGTACAGAAGATCGGGCTCGCCCGCGATGCGCCGAACGACGTGCTGGTCCCAGACCTTCTCCGCGAGCGTGCGCGCGGTCACGGCGCGGACGTGTCGAGCAGCTCTTCGGCCGGGAAGCCCTTCCCGCGGATCATCGCGAGCACGGAGTCCGCGTGCGCGCGGTCGCGCGTGTCGACGATGACGTCGAGACCGACGCGACCGATCGCGGCGTACGGGCCCAGGCGATGGATGCCGATGTGCAGGATGTTGATGCGCTCCGCGGTGAGGATGCCGGTCAGCTCGTGCAGCATCCCCGGCCGGTCGTCGAGCCAGGTGCGGAAGGCGAGGTAGCGGCCGGCGGACGCGAGACCCTGCTGCAGCGCCTTGCCGAGCAGGTTCGGGTCGATGTTCCCACCGGAAACGATCACGCCCACACGCTGCCCGCCGACACGGCCATTGGCCTCGAGGACCGCTGCGATGCCCGCGGCGCCCGCGCCCTCAGCGAGCATCTTCGTGCGCTCGAGGAGCACGACGATCGCGCGCGCGATGGCCTGATCGCTGACGGTGATGACGTCATCGACGTACTTGCTGACGATCGCCAGCGTCCGCTCCGCGGGGCGTCGCACCGCGATGCCATCGGCGATCGTTGCGGCGGACCGCTCCATGACGTGGCCCGCGCGGAACGACTCGGCGAACGCGGATGCGCTCTCCGACTGCACGCCGATGATCCGGAGGCGCGGCTTGCGCTCCGACGCCGCGAGCGCGATCCCCGCGATGAGCCCGCCGCCGCCGACCGGCACGACGAGCGTGTCGAGCTCGTCCACGTCCTCGAGCAGCTCGAGGGCGACGGTGCCCTGGCCGGCGATGACGTCGTCGTCGTCGAACGCGTGAACGTACGTGCGTCCGCGCGAGCGCGCGATCTCGAGAGCGACGGCGTGGGCCTCGTCGTATCCACCGTCGGCGAGCACGGTCTCGGCGCCACTGCGCTGGATCGCGGTGAGCTTCGCCAGCGGGACGCCCTGCGGCAGCACGATGGTGACGGGCGCGCCGACCAGCTGCGCCGCGAATGCGACGCCCTGGCCGTGGTTCCCGGCGGACGCGGTCACGACACCCGCGGCGCGCCTGGCTTCATCGAGACGTGTGAGCGCGTTCAGCGCGCCGCGGATCTTGAACGCGCCGGTCCGCTGCAGGTTCTCGAGCTTCAGGTATACCTCACGCCCGGCGAGCTGCGACAGGGCCGGTGAGCGCTCCGTCGGCGTGCGCCGTATGTGTGGCGCGATGCGCGCGGCGGCCTCGACGACGGCGGCGCGGGTGAGCGCGGGCTTCTCCACGACGGTCATGATGCGACCCGGTCAAAGGCGCGGCGCAGCCGACTCACGCCCTCGTCGATGCGATCGAGCGTCGGCCCACTGATCGAGAAGCGCAGGGCCTCGGAGTGATCGCGGGCGATGGCGAAGGCGTCTCCCGGGACGAACGCGACACCTTCCTCGAGCGAAACGTCCAGAAGCCGGCGCGCGCTCATGCCTTTCGGGAGGCGCACCCAGAAGTAGAAGCCGCCATCCGGGTCGTTCCAGCGCACGCCGGTGCCGGCGAACTCGCGCTCGAGCGCGAGCCGACCGCGCTCCTGCTTGGCGCGATACATCTCGCGCAACGTCGCGACGTGCGCGGCAGCGCCGCCACGCCGCTCGAACTCGAGCACGATGCGCTGTCCGAGGGTGCCGGTCGACGAGTCCATCGTCTGCTTCGCCGCGGCCATGCGTCTGATCGTGTCGCGGTCGGCGATGACCCAGCCGACGCGCAGGCCGGGGAGGAATGTCTTGGAGAAGCTTCCGATCGAGACGACCTCGGCCGCGGAGTCACGCGCCGCGAGTGGTGCGATGTCCGCGCCGCGATAACGCAGGAGACCGTACGGATCGTCCTCGATGACCACCGCGCCGTAGGTCGCCGCGAGTGCGAGCAGCGCGTCGCGCCGGCGATCCGACATCGTCTCGCCGGTGGGATTCTGGAAATTCGGCACGATGAAGAACATGCGTGGCGCGAGACCGTCGCGGCGCAGGACGCGCGCGGCCTCCGCGACATCGAGACCCTCGTCGTCGACCGGGACCTCCACGACGCGAGCGCCGTGGTTACGGAACGCGGAGAGAGCGTTCGCGAACGCCGGAGACTCGGCGACGACGACGTCGCCCGGCCGCAGATAGACCCGGCACGCGAGGTCGATCGCCTGGAGCGCGCCGGCGCTGACGAGCACCTCTTCGGCGTCGGCGGCGATGCCGCGCGCGCGTGCGTCGGCCGCGATCGCCGCGCGGAGCTCGGGCTCGCCCTCGGTCATGGTGTAGCCGAGGGCGCTCGCGCCCTCGCGGCGGATCACGGTCGCGGCGAGGTCGTCCGCGCCGACCAGGTCAAGCGCTTCACGGGCCGGGGAGCCCACAGCGAACGAGACCGTGTCGCGCGTCTGCCGCATGACGATGCCGATCGTCTCGTCGATGAACGAGCCGAAGACCTCGTTCAGTCGGTCCCGGTCGCCGGTCGCCAGCTGTGTCGCCATGTCTCTCCTTCTATGCCAAACAACAGAAAGGCCTCCCGTTCTGGGAGGCCGTTTGCGGTGCCTGGGTGCGGTTGCTAGGTGCGGCTCAGCCTCCCGAACGCGAAGAGGGCCCCGGGATCGGGGCCGGAAGGATGATCGGGAGAAGCTGGAAAGCCATTGGGAGTGACGCTAGGCACCGCCCCCGACCCCCGTCAACGGGCTCCGCGCACGTTGGTCATGCTGCACAACTTGACGGGGCTACACTTATGAGGCTCCGCAAGGCGGAGCGCCGCTGGCGGACAAGGGCCCGGAACGTAGTAGGTCGCGTGCAGGTCATCCTCACGTAGAGACTCGCCCCGATCCTCGAAGCGCAGAGGCAAGAACGAGAGGAGACCTGAGTGTCTTTCGCAGACAAGACCCTGACCTGCCGCGACTGTGGCCAAGAGTTCATCTGGACCGCCGGAGAGCAAGAGTTCTACGCGAGCCGTGGCCTCCAGAACCCCCCGAGTCGTTGCCCCGCTGACCGTGCGGCACGCCGCGCTGGTGGCGGTGGTGGCGGCGGTGGTGGTGGTGGTGCTGGTGGATACGGCGGCGGCGCCCGCGAGATGTTCACCGCAACGTGCAGCAACTGTGGCAAGGAAGCCCGCGTGCCGTTCCAGCCGCGTGGTGACAAGCCCGTGTACTGCAGCGACTGCTTCGAGCAGCGCCGTCCCTCGCAGTCCCGTAGCCGCTACTAGGTGCCGAAGCAAAAGGGACCCAAGCGCGACAAAGCCGAGAAGAATCGGATTGCCGCGCTTAAGGCACAAAAAGCACGTAAGGGTGGGGTCGGCGGAGATCGCCGACCTCCCCGTTGAAATCCTCCACCGCTAGCGTCACGGTCAAGCTCCACGGAGGACCCTTCAACGGGCAGTCGGCGGTCGCCTACGGCGCGGTCGTCGGCAAGCTCATCGAGGTGAACCACAAGTCGTATCGCATCACCAAGATCGAGCCCGTGCCCGGCTGGCGCGAGCTAGTCGCTCAGGCGAACTTCGAAGAGAAGCCGAAGGTCGCGGTGGCCGTCAAGCCGCTGAGCACTACTCCGAAGTAACGGCGCCCGCCGAGGCCGAAGACACCAGCTTCGCGTATTTCGCGAGCGCCCCCGTCGCATAGCGCGGCGGGGGCGCTTTCGTTGCCGCGAGCCTGCGGCGTATCTCATCCGCAGCCACGTCGAGATCCAGGCGTCGCTTCGCGGGATCGATGAGGATCGTGTCGCCGTCGTGGATCGCGGCGATCGGACCGCCGACCGCGGCCTCAGGCGCGATGTGTCCGACGACGTGGCCGTGCGTCGCACCGGAGAAACGCCCATCGGTGATGAGTGCGACCTTCTCCGCGAGACCCGCGCCAACGATCGCGCCGGTGACGCCGAGCATCTCACGCATGCCGGGCCCGCCCTTGGGACCCTCGTACCGGATCACCACGCAGTCGCCGTCCTTGATCTTTCCGTCGACGACAGCGGCAAACGCGTCTTCCTCGCGGTCGAAGACTCGCGCGGCGAAGCGGCGCGCCTCCATCAGGTGTCCGGCGACCTTCATCACGCCGCCCTCCGGCGCGAGCGAGCCCTTCAGGATCACCATTCCGCCGGTCGCCGCGAGCGGCTGCGCCAGCGGTCGCACGACCTCTTGGCCCGGCGTCTCCTTCGCTGCGCGCGCCTCGTCGCCGATGGTCTTTCCGCTCACGGTGAGGGCGTCTTCGTTCAGCAGCTTCGCGTCGAGCAGGCGGCGCAGCACGAGCATGATGCCGCCGGCCCGGTCCATATCCGGCGCGGTGAATCGTCCCCACGGCTTCATGTCGGCAAGGAGCGGCGTTTTCGCGCTGATGCGGTCGAAGTCCTCGAGCGAGAGCTCGACGCCCGCCTCGCGCGCGACGGCGAGCAGATGGAGGACCGCGTTCGTCGATCCACCGGTCGCCATCACGGCGGCGATCGCGTTCTCGATTGCGGGCCGCGTGATGACCTGCCGCGGCCGGACGCCGTCACGAAGAAGCTCCATCACGCGGCGACCGGCGCTGCGCATCACCTCGCGGCGGCGCGCGTCCGTCGCGGGCACGCGCGACGAACCGGCCGGCGAGATCCCGAGTGCCTCGAACGCTGTCGCCATCGTGTTCGCCGTGAACTGCCCACCGCACGCGCCGGCGCCGGGGCACGCACTGCGCTCGAGCTCGCTGAGCTCCGCGTCATTCATTTTGCCGACCGCGTGCTTCCCCACCGCCTCGAACACGTCGCCGATGGTGACGTCGCGACCCTGGAAGCGGCCGGGCATGATCGAACCGCCGTAGACCATCAATCCGGGGATGTCGAGGCGCGCCAGCGCCATGACGGTACCCGGGATCGTCTTGTCGCAGCCGCTCACGCAGACGAGCGCGTCGAACATGTGGCCGCGCGCGACGAGCTCGATCGAGTCCGCAACGAGCTCGCGCGAGATGAGCGAGGCCTTCATGCCCTCAGTGCCCATCGAGATGCCGTCGCTGACGGCGATCGTGTTCAACTCGACCGGTGTTCCACCGGCTTCGCGGATGCCCTCTTTGACCCAGCCGGCGAGCTCTCGCTGATTGATGTTGCAAGGCATGATCTCGATCCAGGAATGCGCGACGCCGACGAGCGGCCGCATGAAGTCCTCGTCCGTGTAGCCAACGGCGCGCATCATCGAGCGGGCCGGAGCGCGGTCGGGCCCATCGATCATCACGCGGCTGCGCGAGCGCGGGTCCTTTGTCACATCATGCCTCCGCGCATAGAGTGCGCTGCGCGGGAGGGGAGAACAAATGACCACTACGACCGTGTCACAAGACGAGCGCCGCGATGCACTCGTCGGCCGCGCGATCCAGTCAGTGCAAGGTGCTGCGGACCTGTTCGCGATATACCTCGGTCGGCGCCTCGGCTATTACCAGTCACTTTGGAAGGAGGGCGCGGCGACGTCGGCTGAGCTCGCCTCGCGTACCGGCACGGACGAGCGCTACACGCGCGAATGGCTCGAGCAGCAAGCGGCCTCCAGCTTCCTGGACGTCGACGACGCCCACAAGGCGCCCGACGAGCGACGCTTCACGCTCCCGGAGGGCCATGCGGCGGTGCTGGCGGATACCGAGGATCTGAACTACGTCGCGCCGATCGCCGCAGCGATGGTCGCGGCCATGCGGAAGAGTGACGAGCTGGCGGGAGCGTTCCGGTCCGGCGGGGGCGTCTCGTGGTCCGAGTTCGGCCCCGAGATGCGCGAGGCGCAGGGCGCGCAGAACAAGCCGCTGTTCCTGAAGCAGCTGGCCCAGGACTTCATCCCGGCGATCCCCGACGTGCACGCGCGATTGACGGCCGATCCACCGGCGCGCGTCGCCGACATCGCGTGCGGCTTCGGCTGGTCGAGCATCGGCATGGCCAAGGGCTATCCGAAGATCCGTGTCGACGGGTACGACCTCGACGCGCCATCGATCGAGAAGGCCAACGCGAATGCGCGCGAGCACGGTGTCGCGGACCGCGTCCGCTTTGAGGCGCGCGATGCCGGCGATCCGAAGCTCGCTGGCCAGTACGACCTCGTCACGATGTTCGAGGCACTCCACGACATGTCCCGGCCGGTCGAGGTGCTCCGAACAGCGCGCAAGCTGGTGGGCGACCGCGGGACTGTTCTGGTGATCGACGAGCGCACGGACGACGAATTCACGGTACCCGCGGGCGATCTGGATCGGCTCTTCTACGGCTTCAGCATCCTGGTCTGCCTACCGGACGGGATGTCTCACAAACCGTCGGCCGCGACGGGAACGGTGATGCGCCCGGCCACGCTGCGCCGCTACGCGCAGGAAGCGGGCTTCAAGGACATCGAGCCGCTGACGATCGAGGCGGGATTCTTCCGCTTCTACCGCTTGCGCTAGCCGCGCGAGTGTCGAAGGTCAGCGCGCGAAGCGGAAGGACTCGACGATGCCGCGGACGGCAGGCTCGGTGGCACCCGCTGGAATTGTCATCCCGGACGGTGCGGTGAAGTAGCGAATGATCCACATGCGCTCGCCGTCGGGCACGTACAACGCGTAGAAGCTCGTTGGGTCGCTCGACGCGAACTTGAACGTGGTCTTCGCACCAGTCCGGCCGTCGACCGTCACCGGCTCCACCGACACGACGTTCAAGCCGAGCGCGCCCTTCTCGCGTTCCGCGTACGCCATCGGGCTCAGGTTCCGGCTATTGCGATAGAGGCCGACGGTCGCGGTGTAGACGAGGGAAGGCCCGACACCGGTGTCGCTCCGGCGGACCGCTTCCGCTTCGTCCGCTGGCGAGAGTCGGGTAAACAGCTCCGATCCCAGTAGATCGGGGTCCCCCTGACCCGGCGCGAACGGAGTGGTGCGTGACTGCAGCTCCGAGCGCCGCCAGCCAACGGGCAGCTGCACCGAATAGCCCAACGGGCTCTGGTACGTGGTCGTCGAGGGCGCGGCGCTCGGCGTCGCGGCTGGGGATGAGGTGCCTGTCGCTGAGGTCGTCGCGGTCGCTGTCGCCGACGCTGTCGGACTCGTCAACGCCGTCGCCGTTGGCGCGACGGCCTGCCCACCGCCGCGCGGTGCGAGGAGCGCAACAAGGACGAGCAGCCCGACGACCACGGCCACCACGGCGATAGCGGCCCCGCGCCGGTCCGACGGCCGCTGCGGCGCGTTCACGTTTGCGGTCACGTCTGTGATTATGTCCACAAGACGGTTGCCTGCGCGCTACTGTTCGCGAGCGCTCGCTCGGTGTTGCCAGATCGCAGGGAACGGCCGCCCGTTAGGCGGCCGGCAGTGGTGCCGGCGCGATGACCGTCTTCCGACGCGACTCCGCCGAGATCGTGATGAGGTCACGCTCGTCGAGCTCGTGCACCTCGTCGGCGCGGCGCATCGCGAGGCGGTAGGCGTTGTCGAGCTCTTCGCCGTGCAGCGGGACGCCCAGCTCGGCGAGCCGCGCCGCGAGACCGGCGCGTCCCGAGAGCTTCGACACGACGATGCGCCGCGACTCCCAGCCGACGGACTGCGGCGTCATGATCTCGTAGGTCCGCGGATCCTTGATAACGCCGTCCTGGTGGATCCCCGAAGCGTGCGCGAAGGCGTTCGCGCCGACAACGGCCTTGTTCGGCTGCACCGGGATGCCGGTCCGCTCCGACACGAGGCGGCTCGTCGGGACGATCCGTTCGGTGTGCACGCGTGTGTCCGCGTTGTACCAATCCGAACGGCAGCGGAGAGCCATGACCGTCTCCTCGAGCGACGCATTGCCGCCGCGCTCGCCGATGCCATTCATCGTGACGTGCGCCTGCGACGCGCCGACCTCGATCGCAGCGAGTGTGTTCGCGACCGCGAGCCCGAGGTCGTTGTGGCAGTGCACCGACACGCGGATGCCGCCGTTGTAGGCCGTCAGCGCGCCGCGGATCGCGAGCACCGTGCGAGCGAATTCGTCCGGTTGCGCGTACCCGACCGTGTCGGGGATGTTCATGATCCGCGCGCCCGCGGCGGCGGCGACCTGATAGACGGTGCCGAGGAAGTGAATGTCCGTCCGGGTCGCGTCCTCGGCGGAGAACTCGATCTCGTCCGCGTGCTCCATCGCGCGACGGACCGCGCGCTCGACGCGCAGCAGGCATTCGTGCGGTGTGATGCGCAGCTTGCGCTCGAGATGGATGTCGGAGGTCCCGATGAACACGTGGATGCGCTTGCGCTGCGCCGGCGCGAGGGCTTTCGCCGCGGCGTCGACGTCGCCGTCGTTCGCGCGTGCGAGCGCGGCCATCGTGACGCCGGTGACATCCTGCGAGATCTGCCGCACCGCGGCGGCCTCGCCGTCGGATGCCGCCGGGAAGCCGGCCTCGATCACGTCTACACCGAGATCCGCAAGGGCGCGTGCGACCTCGAGCTTCGCCGCGGCGGTAAGTGCCGCACCCGGCGCCTGTTCGCCATCGCGCAGGGTCGTGTCGAAGATCTCGATCTGTCGCATCTCGTCCTCCTCTAATCCGCGGCCGCGACGGGCTCTGGTGGTGGCGCCGCCTGTTGGCGCGCGGTCCGGGTCGGGACCTCGCGCTTTGGAAGCCACGGCATCATCTCGCGAAGCCGCCGTCCCACCTGCTCGATCGGCTGCTCCTGCTCTTTGGCGCGCTGCGCGTACAGGTTCGGTGCGCCCTTCCGGTACTCGGCGATCCACTTCTTGGCGTGGGTGCCGTCGCGGATGTCGCTCAGCACGCGCTTCATCTCTTCGCGCACGCGCGTGTCGATGATCCGCGGACCGACGACGTAGTCGCCGTACTCGGCGGTGTCCGAGACCGAGTACCGCATGTACGAGAGTCCGCCTTCGTAGATCAGGTCCACGATGAGCTTCATCTCGTTCACGCACTCGAAGTACGCGACCTCGGGCTGATATCCCGCGTCGACGAGCGTGTCGAAGCTCGCCTTCATCAGCTCGCTGATGCCGCCGCACAGGATGACCTGCTCGCCGAACCAGTCGGTCTCGACTTCTTCCGCGAACGTGGTCTTGATCACGCCGGCACGCGTCGCGCCGACGCCCTGCGCGTACGCGAGCGCGGTGGCCTCGGCCTTTCCGGACACGTCCTGATACACGGCGAGGAGCGCCGGGACGCCCTTGCCTTCTTTGAACACTTCACGCATGCGGTGGCCGGGCGCCTTCGGCGCGATCATCACGACGTCCGCCTCGGCGTGCGGCTTCACCTCGCCGAAGTGCACCGAGAACGCGTGCGCGACGAGCAGCGTCTTGCCCTTGCGCATGAACGGCGCGACCTTCTCGTAGGCCTCGCGGTGATTCTGGTCGGGGACGAGCAGCGCGACGATGTCCGCGTTGCGCGCCGCGTCCGCGGTCTCGCGCACGGTGAATCCGTCCTGCTCGGCTTTCGCCCAGCTCTTGCTGCCGGCCTGCAGGCCCACGACCACCTCGTACCCGCTGTCCTTCAGGTTCTGCGCGTGCGCGTGACCCTGGCTGCCGTACCCGATGACGGCGATGGTCTTGCCGCGCAACGCCTTCGGGTCGGCGTCCCTGTCGTAATAAACGATCGCCATCGTCGTCCTCCTCTTAGAGATAGGTCTTGGTCGTCAGGTTGTTGAGCCGCGGGTTGAGTCCGAGCATCTGATCGGCGTCGATCGGCACCTCGATCAGCATCGAACGTCCCTTTTCCGTGTAGCACTCGTCCAAGATGTCGCTCAGGTTTGAGAGGTCGGGTGCGACACGGACGCCGTCCCAGCCGTGCGCCTCGGCGGCTTTCACGAAGTCGATCTGCGGGAGCTTCGAGTGGTACTGGCGCTTCGGAACGTCGGGGATGATCACCTCGAGACCTTTATCGACGATCCCGTACACGCCGTTGTTCACCACGAAGACGCGGAGATCCATGTTCGCCGCGTCGGCGAGCGCTCCGCCGAACAGACGCCAGCATCCGTCGCCGGTGAACACGAACGTGTTGAGGGACGGGTCGCCCGCCTTGGCACCCACGCCAAGGCCGAAGGCGCCGCCCATCGCGGAGCCGTCGTGCGTCGTGAAGAAGCGGATGTTCTCGCTGGGCCGCTGCGCGACGTACTGCCGGTCCTTGTATGCGGTGCAGACGTCGTCAAAGCCGATCGAGTTCGGTCGCCAGGCCTTGTGCAAGCGGCCGTAGAACTCCATCGCGTCCACGGTGCCCGGCCGGGTATCGCGCGAGATCTCGCGGCGGTTGAGCGACTCGGGCGCCGGCACGACCGCGGGCCGCTCGCCCATGGCCGACGGCAGGCGCTTCAGGATCTCCTCGAGCACGAAGCCGATGTCCCCGCGGACCAGGCGGTACTCGTTCGCCACGCGGTGGCGGAACTCACCCTGCTTGTGGCCATATGCGTCGCGCAGATCGGTGAAGTGCCACACGTGACCGGCGTTGATCTTTCCCAGGTTGAGCGAGTACTCGCCGGCGTCGAAGCCGAGCGTGATGACGACGTCGTCCTTCGTCACGCCCTTCCAGAGATCCATCGCGACATCGTTGCCACCGAACGAGATGTACCCGAAGCCCCAGCGGTTCGCGGGCGAGATCGCGTTCGCACCATTCACCGACCAGACCGTGGGTGCATGGAGCAGCTCAGAAAGACGCGTCGTTAGCTCGCGGATGCCCGGGGCGAACGCGGCCTCGCCGCCGACATACACGAGCACGCGCTTGCCGCGCGCTACGCGCGGGAATTCCTCGAGGAAGTCGGAGACATCGCGCGCCGCGAACGTGCGCGGCTTCGATGTCCACGGCACCGACGCGTCCGCCGGACGGGAGAGCACGTCGGGGTGGAACGCGATGGCGACGGGCTTGGATCGCTTCAGCACGCGCTGCGCTTGACGCAGGCCGTCCTCGAGCGAGTGCACGCTGTCGATGACGACGCAGCCTTCGCCCAGCTCCGCCTCGAGTTGAGGGACCACGTTCATGCCGTGCTCCGAAACATCCTGGAGCGGCGCGTTGCCGATGGACATCGTCGAGTTCAGCGCGATGAGATAGATGGCGGGGATGTTGTGCAGCTTCGCGTCGGTCATGCCGCTTCCGCCGAGCTTCGTCGCCGCACCGGTCGTCGTCACGCAGCCGGCGATGCGCCCAGTTGCGTACCAGTGCCCGAGCGGCGCGAAACCGGCGACGTACTCGCCCATCGTCAGCATTCGGGAGATGCCGTCGCGCGACTGCGCGAGATCGTCGTACCGCTCGAGGTGCTTCGCGACGTGAACGACCCCGCCGCCGTTGACGCCGGCGAAGAAGGTGACGCCCCAGGACCGGAGGACGTCGATGAGCACCTGGTTGCCGCTCGTTTCGAGCCATGGTGTCGCGTGCTCGCGTGTCTTGCGCTCGACGGTCATTGCCACGGTCGTCGCCCCTTTCTTCACCTAAATGAAGAAGACCTCCCTTTTTCGGGAGGTCTTTGGTGTTTGGTCTTGTTCGCGATGGGTGAGCCGCTATCCTCCCGTGCGCACGTACGCCCTCTCAACGAGGACGATGCCAATAAGCGAAAGGATGAAGCGGGCGAATTCCATGTCCGACCAGTGTTCTTGCCAGAACACAGGGCGGTCAACCCCCAAAAGGGGGCGTTGTGCACCGCGCACTGCGCATTCCGTCACGAGGCCAGCCGCACCAGCGCCTGGCGCCCAAGGATCGCGAGGCGGAGCGCGAGCAAAGAGTCCGCGTTGGTCAGGTCGGCGCCCGTCAGCTTCGCGATGCGACGCAGACGATGGCGCACGGTGTTGCGGTGGAGGTAAAGCTCGCGCGCGACGCCGTTCACGCTCCCCTGAAGGCGGAGGTACGCATCGAGCGTCTGCACCAGGTCGTCGTTACGCGCGTCGGCACCGAGCGGTCCGAGGATGCGGTCGGAGAACGCGCGGATCTCGCTCGCGGGCTGACCGAGCACGAAGCAGTACGGACCCAGGTCGTCGAAGTGCGTCGTGCGCCCTTCGCCATCGGTCGTGCGTCCTAGCGCAAGAGCCTGCTCGGCCTGAACGAGTGCGAAGTGCGCGCCCGACGACCCCGGCTTCGGACCGGCGACGCCGGCGGAGAGCTGGTTGTCTGAGACATCCGCGGCCACGCGCGCGCGCAGCCGCTCCCCTTCGCTGCGCGCGTCGACGGGCGTGGCCGCGGCGATGACCGCCGTGACGAATCCGGTCGCGGTGCGAACAACGCGCGCGTCCTCGGGCACGGCCGCCGCGACGGCGGCGCGCAGCTTCGCCGCCGCACTTCCGTGTCGGCTTGCGAACGCGATCGCGAGGTACCTGGCGTCGCTCGTTCTTGTCCCCTTACAAACAGAAAAGCCTCCCTTTCTGGGAGGCTTTCGGGTCTTCGCTTGTCGGGTTTCGCTAGTTCCTTTCGCCTCCCAGCGTCGCTCGGCCCATCCCAATAAGGAGGGCGACCGGGACGATGACGATGATTGGCTGTGACACGAGGTCGTCAGGCTAGTGCGTCACGCACAGTCGGTCAACGGTCAGACCACTATCAGACCGTGTCTGGTGTGTGAATTTCGCACTTTTTCCACGATTCGGTAGCGGAGGGCTCGCTACGCACCGCCCGACATCGCCGGCAGGATCTCCACGACCTTCGCCGTGCTCAGATCGACGTTCTGTTCTAGGAACCGGGCGTCCTCGCCGTCCACGAACACGGTGACGAACCGGCCGAAGGCGCCGTCCCGGAGCACGCGCGCTCCCAGCTCTGGATAGCGCACGGCGATCTCCCGCTGGAGGGACGCCAGGTCGATAGCGTCGACCTCGATGGTGCGTTCGCCGCCGACGGCGGAGCGGAGCGGCGTGGGAAGGCGCACGGTGACGCTCACTCCAGCACCCCCTCGTACGCAAGTCGGAACGCGTCGGCGTCCGCGTCGATGACCGGACCGAGCGCGCTCTCCTCCGGACCTCCCTTGTATCCGTTGCCGGTGAGATAGAGGACGACGGTCTCGCCCGAATGGAACACACCGCGCGACGCGAGCTGCTTCGCCGTCGCGACAACGACGCCGCCGGCCGGCTCGACGAGTACGCCTTCGGTGGTCGCGAGGAGTGTCGCGGCTGCGCGGATCTCATCGTCGCTTACCGAGCCCGCGCTTCCGCGCGTGTCACGGATGATCTTCACCGAGCCGTCGCCGTCGGCAGGTGCGCCGATCGCGAGCGACTTCGCGAGCGTCTCGGGTCGGCGCACCGGTTCGACCGGTCGCCAGTTGTCGAGCACCGCGTCGGAGACCGGCGCGCACCCGGCCGGCTGCGCCGCGTGGATATGGAAATGCGATTCCGGCACGAGGCCCGTCGCGCGAAGCTGATTCGCCGCAGTTGCCTGGCGCGTGAGGAGCGCACCTGAGCCGACCGGTACGACGATGTGATGCGGGAGCGTCCATCCGAGCTGCTCGGCGCATTCGAAGAGGACGGTCTTGCTGCCCTCGGCGTAATACGGACGCAGCGTGAAATTCACGAAACCCCAACCGTACTCGTCGGCGAGTCGGCCGCAGAGTCGATTCACGGCGTCGTAAGCGCCGCGCACGCGAACGACGGTCGCGCCGTATGCGGCGGCGCTCGCGATCTTTCCGGACCCGATGTCCGCCGGCACGAACACAAAAGCGCGAAGACCGTTGCGGGCCGCAGCCGCCGCGACCGCACCGGCGAGATTGCCGGTCGACGCGCACGCGATCGTGTCGAGCCCGAGCTCGAGGGCGCGCGCGAGCGCGACCGCCACCGGCCGATCCTTGAACGAGAGCGTGGGGTTCCGCGTGTCGTCCTTCAGATAGAGCCGCTCGATCCCCAGCGCGTTCCCGAGCCGGCGCGCCTCGATCAGTGGAGTCCAGCCCACCGGCCAATGCGTCGCCGGAGCGGCTACCGGGAGCAGCGGCGCGTAGCGCCACAGGGACGCCGGTCCCCGCGCGATGTCGGCGCGCAGCGTCTCAGTCTCGAAGACGCTGAGGTCGTAATCGGGCTCGATGGGGCCGAGGCATTCGCCGCATACGTAACGGTCGTCGGCCGGTTGCAGCGCCGCGCAAGCGCGACAGCGCAGTCCGCGTAGGGCGGTGGTCTCCTTAAATGTCGTCGCCATGTCGCTCACCTCCTGAAAATCGAAAAGGCCTCCCGAACGGGAGGCCTCGAACTAGTGACGTGACGCGATGACGGGTCGGGCTCAGCCTCCCAAACGCGTTGCAGGCCCCGCCATGGGGGCCATCGGCATGGCCATGGAGATCCGCTGAGTCATCGTGTTGACCGTAATAACAGACGGACACCCGCGTCAACCGCGGCGGCGGCGCGTCGGGCAGGTTGCACAACTCCGTACACTGGCGGTCTTCAAAGGGGAGGGCGATCACGTGAGCTTTCAAGACAAGACCTTGACCTGTCGCGACTGTGGCCAAGAGTTCATCTGGACGGCCGGCGAGCAAGAGTTCTACGCGTCGCGCGGACTGCAAAACGCACCAAGCCGTTGTCCTACCGATCGTGCGGCGCGTCGCGCCGGCGGCGGTGGTGGCGGTGGTGGCGGCGGCGGCGGATACGGCGGCGGCGGCGCCCGCGAGATGTTCAGCGCGACGTGCAGCAACTGCGGTAAGGAAGCGCGTGTGCCATTCCAGCCGCGGGGCGACAAGCCGGTGTACTGCTCCGACTGCTTCGAGCAGAAGCGGCCGGCGCGGGGCGCGTACTAGCCGGAACTTCTAACGCGCACCGCATCCGCATAGTCCAGAAAATCGATGTCGCCAGGAGAGCGCCCAAGCTGCGTGAGCAGCTGCGCTGACTCCGCGCGGTGCTGATTGCTGTGCGTGACCATATGCAGCACGTAGTACCAAAGCGGGAAGTGGGCGCGCGGGTCGTCGGGCGTCCGCGCGAGCGCATCGTCGTCGAGGCTCGCGACCCACGCGCGCATTTCGGTCTCGTCGCGCTTCCAGTGGTCAGCGAGAGCGCCGACGTTGCGGTAATCGGAGAGCGAAAGCGCCTTGGGCTCCTCTTCCTCGCGACGACCTTGTAGTCGCAGGCGCCAGCTGCATTCGGTATCGAGCGTGTGCACGAGCGTCGCTCGCAGGTCACGGCCCGCGATCACGGAGGGCAGCGTGAACTGAGCATTCGTGAGCCGCGCGGCGGTCTCGAGGATCCGGCGATTCGCCCAGTACATGTAATCGAAGAGCGTCGCGAGCTCGCGTTGTCGCATCGACCGATGCTATCCGGCATCTAGGATTGTCCGATCGAGACGATCTGGCGGCCGACGGAAGAAACGATCGCCCGCGCGAACATCACGCGCTACATGGCGTGGCTCGCACGCGAGCGCGGTCTGATTTTCGGCACCTATCAGGATCTGTGGCGCTGGTCGGTGACCGACCTGGACGCTTTCTGGTCCTCGATATGGGACTTCTTCAAAGTTCGATCGAGCCGAGGCCATGAGAGAGTCCTCGCGCGCGACACGATGCCCGGTGCATCGTGGTTCCCGGGCGCCGAAATTAACTACGCCGAGCACCCGCTCGCTCGGCGCGATGATCATCCCGCGCTGATCGCACGCTCCGAGACGCGCGGGCTCGAGCACGCGACGACCGTGACGTACGCGGAGCTCGCCCAGCAGGTCGCCGCGGTGCGCGCCGGTCTCGTGAGGCTTGGTGTCGGGCGCGGCGACCGCGTCGTCGCGTACATGCCGAACATCCCCGAGACCGTTGTCGCGCTGCTTGCCACATCCAGCCTCGGTGCGATCTGGGCGAGCTGCTCGCCCGATTTCGGCACGCGCGCGGTGGTCGACCGCTTCGGCCAGCTCGAACCCAAGGTCCTCTTCGCCGTCGACGGTTACCGCTATGGCGGGCGCGACTTCGACCGCACCCATGAGGTCGCGGACATCGAGCGCGATCTGCCAAGCCTTAGGGCCGCCGTCGTGCTCCCGTATCTCCATCCAGAGGCGACTCCACCGCGGTCCGCTTCGCGGATGTCCTGGGCGGAGCTTGCGTCGTCACCCGCGCCGCTCGAGTTCGCGCAGCTGCCATTCGAGCATCCGCTGTGGGTGCTTTACACGTCGGGAACCACGGGTCTACCCAAGGGTCTGGTGCACAGCCAGGGTGGGATCCTGCTCGAGCACCTCAAATCGCTCGCGCTACATCAGGACCTCGGCGCCGACGACCGCTTCTTCTGGTTCACGACGACCGGCTGGATGATGTGGAACTACATGCTTGGCGTGCTGTCGCTCGGCGGCACCGCAGTCCTGTACGACGGAAGCCCGGCGTTTCCGGACATGGAAACACTGTGGCAATTCGCGGCGGATGTCGGCGTCACGTACTTCGGCACATCCGCGCCGTTCATCCACGCGTGTATGAAGGCCGGCATCACGCCGACTGCCAAGGTCGACCTCGGTCGACTGCGCGGGATCGGCTCGACCGGCGCGCCGCTCTCGCCGCAGGGCTTCACCTGGATCACGGAGGCGCTGGGGCGATCGCTACCGGTGCAGAGCGTCAGCGGCGGCACGGACCTCTGCACGGCGTTCGTGCAGTCATGCCCATTACTCCCGGTCCGCGCCGGGGAGCTGCAGTGCGCGGCGCTCGGGGCCAAGGTCGAGGCGTTCGACGGCAATGGCAAGCCGATCGTCGGTGAGGTCGGCGAGCTCGTGATCACGCGACCGATGCCGTCGATGCCGATCCAGCTGTGGAATGACCCCGACTTCGCGGGCTACCGGGCAAGCTATTTCGAGGTGTTCCCCGGTGTGTGGCGGCACGGTGACTGGATCCGCTTCAACGAGGACGGTTCGTCGGTGATCTACGGGCGCTCGGACGCGACCCTAAACCGGGGCGGCGTTCGTATGGGAACGGCAGAGTTCTACGCGATCGTCGAGGGCTTGCCAGAGATCAAGGACAGTCTCGTTGTCGAGGTCGGCGTCGACGACGCCGAGCTTGTCCTCTTCGTCGTGCTCGCGCCCAAGGTCACGCTGGACGAGACGCTCCGCAAAGGCATCAACGACGCGTTGCGTCGCGCACTGTCGCCGCGCCACACCGCCGATCGGATCTTCGCGGTGCCCGAGATCCCGAAGACGCTGAACGGCAAGAAGCTCGAGATCCCGGTGAAACGGCTGCTCATGGGCAAACCGCTCGCGGGCGCGGTGAGTGAAGGCGCGGTCGCGAATCCCGCCAGCCTCGGTGTCCTGGTCGAGGCGTATCGGGAAGCGGTGGCCGCCCGACGTTAGCTCGCGATCCTGTCCAACGCCTGTCGCCCGAGCAGCGCGAGCTGCAATGCGAGACGGTCGTCGGCGCTGCTCAGCTTCGCGCCCGTGAGCTGACCGATGCGACGCAGACGCTGGCGCACGGTGTTGCGGTGCAGGAAGAGCTCCCTTGCGACCCCGTTCACGCTGCCGTGCAGCTTGAGATACGCCTCGAGCGTCCGGACGAGATCGGTGTAGCGCTCGTCGTCGGCGAGCGGTCCAAGCACGCGCTCGGCGTTGGCCTCGATGTCGCCTTGCCGCCGTTGGTCCGCGCGAGGGAGACCGCCTGCTCGGCCTGAAGGAGCGCGAGGTGCGCCCCGGTCGCGCCGCGCTTCGGCCCCGACACAGCGACCGACAGCTCCGCGTCCTCCGCGTCCTTCGAGACGCGACGGCGCAGCCGCTCCCCCTCGCTGCGCGCGTCGACGTCCTCATCGACCTCGAAGACCGCCGCGACGACATCGGACCGGGTCCGCACCACCTTCGCGTCGGCCGGGGCGGCCGCGGTGACCGCCGTCCGCAGGTGGCCGTTTGCAATACGGCTCGAGAACGCGATCGCCAGATATCTCGTGTCGCGCATTTCGTCTTCCTCCCTAGAAATCAAAAGGCCTCCCGTGTGGGAGGCCTGCAGTGGATCGCTGGAAACGGTTCTCGGGCTAGCTGCTGCCTCCCAAAACGTGGTCGCCCATCGCACAGACGCAGGTGCAATGGGCTTCGGGCATGGCCATGGCGCAGCAGCGATAAAGCATCTGCAACGAAATTAGTCCCTTGTCTGCGTGGCGTCAACGGTTCTGCGAGGATTGCCGAAGCCCCATGACTCGCTCATTCCGACTCGCCGTCATCGGCGGCGACGGCATCGGCCCCGAAGTCACCCGCTCGGCGCTCCGCGTGCTCGACGCGGCCGAGCAGCGCTTCGGGTTTTCCACGGTACGCGAGGAATTACGGTGGTCGTCCGCGCGTTACGTAGAGTCCGCCGGACGCATCACGCCCGAGGACATCGACGGCCTGCGTGCCTTCAACGCCATCCTGTTCGGGGCCATCGGCGATCCGCGCGCCCCGCGCGGCGTCGTCGAGCGCGACGTGATCCTGGGTATGCGGCGGCGTCTCGATCTATTCGTGAACCTCCGCCCGATCGTGGCGTACGCCGACCGCCTGGTGCCACTCAAAGGCAAGCGCGCCGAGGACATCGACCTCATCGTGGTGCGCGAGAACACCGAGGACGTCTACGGCCAGACGGGCTGGGTCACCGGCAGCGGCAAGGATGAGGTCGCCGAGGTACCGATGCGCTTCACGCGCCCGGGGATCGAGCGCATCGTGCGCTACGCGTTCGAGCTCGCGCGCACGCGCCCGGACAAGCACCTCACGCTCGTCGACAAGGCGAACGCGATCCCCGTGCAGGAGCTCTGGCGCCGGATCTTCGATGAGATCGGCGAGGATTTTCCCGACGTCACGCGCGACGCGATGTACGTCGACGCGGCCTGCATGTGGCTGGTGCTGAAGCCGGAGCAGTTCGACACGATCGTGACGACGAACCTATTCGGCGACATCATCACCGACCTCGGCGCCGCGATCTGCGGCGGCCTCGGCGTCGCGGCATCGGGGAACATCAACCCCGGCCACGTTTCGATGTTCGAGCCGATCCACGGCTCGGCACCGAAGTACGCGGGCAAAGGGATCGCAAGTCCCGTCGGCGCCATCGGCGCGGTCGCGCTGATGCTCGAGTACCTCGGACAGAGCGACGCGAGCCGCGCGATCGACGACGCGGTGCGTG
>CAJDUG010000029.1_pt1 | contig 23117 bp, 21 predicted proteins | sample 7390021 | NCBI WGS metagenome assembly CAJDUG01 (sample SAMEA7055676, study PRJEB34461) | soil metagenome | biome: terrestrial ecosystem; feature: Peninsula; material: soil | place: Antarctica | collected 2016
CGCGAAGCCGAACAACACCTATCGCTTCGCGGACGTGCCCAGGTCTGGCGTCAAGGTCAGCCGGGGCATGACGCACGACGGGATCGGCAAGTACCTCTCCAAGGTCATCACCAAAGCGCCCGGCGAGACCGCCGACATCGTGAAGATCCTTCGCGACACCAGAACAGACGTCGTCGTTTCGTACCTGCCGGTCGGCAGCGAGGAGGCCACAAAGTGGTACGTCGAGCAGGTGCTCGAGGCGGGCTGCGCGTTCATCAACTGCATCCCGGTCTTCATCGGCCGCGAGCCCTACTGGCAGAAACGCTTCGCCGCGAAGAACCTTCCGATCATCGGCGACGACATCAAGTCCCAGGTCGGGGCAACGATCACGCACCGCGTCCTGACCCGTCTTTTCATGGACCGCGGCGTGCGCCTGGACCGCACCTACCAGCTCAACTTCGGCGGCAACACCGACTTCCTGAACATGCTCGAGCGCGAGCGACTCGAGTCGAAGAAGATCAGCAAGACGAACGCCGTGACGAGCATGCTCGACTACCCTCTGGACCCGGACGATGTCCACGTCGGCCCGTCCGACTACGTTCCGTGGCTGCTCGACCGGAAGTGGTGCTACATACGTATGGAGGGAACGACGTTCGGTGACGTGCCGCTCAATGTTGAAGTGAAGCTCGAGGTATGGGATTCACCCAACAGCGCGGGCGTCGTCATCGACGCGATCCGCTGCTGCAAGCTCGCGCTCGACCGGGGCCTCGGCGGCACCATCGTGGCGCCATCGGCGTATTTCATGAAATCGCCGCCGCGCCAGATCCACGACGACAAGGCGCGCGAGGGAGTGGAGGCGTTCATCAAGGGCACCGACCGGACCACGCTCGCGGGGAAGGCTTAGTGCGGCCGCGCATCCCATTCCGCGACGGGCTCCTTTACTGGTCGTGGCGCATCGCCGCGACGCTGGTGCAGCGTCTACCGAAGCGCCTCGTTTACGGCGGGGCCGTGCTTGGGGGCGAGCTTGGCTATCTCCTCTGGCAACGGAGGCGAGAGATCACCAAGCACAACTTCGCGGTCGTGCTCGGAAAGTCAGCGCAGCACCCCGAGGTCGCGCGCGTCGCGCGTCGCGCGTTCCGCAATTTCGGCAAGTACTTGACCGAGATCATGCGTTTCCCATCGATGGGTCGGGCCGAGCTGAACGAGCTCGTGACGATCGACGTGAGCTCGCTCGAGAACCTGCGCTCGGCGCGAGAACATGGTCGTGGGATCATCTTCGTGTCCGCGCACTTTGGGAACTTCGAGATCGGCGGCGCTCGGATCGCGCAGGAGATCCCGCTCACCGTCGTCGCGGACGAGCTCGACAACACACGGCTCATGGATTTCCTCGTTACGAACCGCGAGCACAAGAACGTCGTCATCCTTCCGCCCCAGGGCGCGACGCGCCGCGTGCTCGCCGCGCTGCGCCGCAACGAGATGGTCGGCTTCATGATGGATCTCGGCCCGCGCGCGCACGAGCTCGACAACGTGGAAGCGACGTTCTTCGGCGTCCGCACCGCGTTCCCGACCATCGCCGCGGCCCTCGCCCGCGTCTCGGGCGCGGCCATCATCGTCGCCGCCGTGACCAGGGACCGCGATAACTCGTTCAAGGGCGTGGCGGTGCCGCCGATATTCGTCGAGCGAACGAAACAGGCGCAGGGCGACCTCGAACGCGCGACGCAGGCGGTGGTGCACGCGCTCGAGGGGCTCATGCGTCCCCAGCCCGACCAGTGGTACATCTTCCGCCCCATGTGGCCCGCGGCCGTGGACGCCGCGACGTAGCGATGCTCACGGGAGCGCTCTCCCGGACCGCGGAGCGCGCGCTGCCTCTCATGCCGCGGGTGCTCATCGACCCGCTCGCCGAGGTGTTCGGCACGCTCGCCTATCTCGCTTCCCCGGGCGCGCGGCGGCACGTGCGCTCCAATCTCGCGCTCATCGCGCCTGATCGGAAGACCAGCGCGCGCCGGGTGTTCGTCGAGCAGACGCGCAATTACGTCGAGATCTTCTCGATCCCGCACATCAAGCCGGAGCGGCTGATCGCCAGCCTGCGGGTCGAGGGCTGGGACCACGTCGCCCACGCCTACGACCAGGGCAAGGGTGTGATCCTCGCGAGCGCCCACTTGGGATCGGTGTCCTTCGTCGGCCAGTTGGTGCTCGCGCACGGGCTCCCGGTGGCGCTGCCGGTCGAGGTCGAGACCTCCGAATTCCAGCGGTCGGTGAATCGGGCGCGCGGCGGCGCCGGGCTGCAGCTCATCCGGACCGACTCGTCCCTCGGGATCTTCCGCGTGCTCCGCGAGGGGAAGGTGCTTGGCGTCCTCGCCGACCGGGCCGTGACCGGGGTCGGCGTGCGCGTCGAGTTCTTCGGGCGCCCGGCGCTGCTTCCGACCGCCGCGGTCGTGCTGTCGCTGCGCACCGGAGCTCCACTGCTGCCGTCATTCGCCGGCCGATCCAATGGAGTGCTCACCGCAACGTTCGAGCAGCCGATGGAGATGCCGAGGACGGGCAATCGCGACGCCGACGTGCGCGAGGGTGTGCAGCGTTTCGCGCGCGTGCTCGAGCGCTACGTGCGGGACGCGCCGGAGCAGTGGACCGTCTTCGAGGATTTCTGGCGTGGGCCGCGCTGACCTTCAGCTCCACTCCGACCTCGGCGACGGACTCGCATCGCCGGAGGCCATTCTCGACGCCGCGGAGCGCGTCGGTCTGGACGTGATCGCGCTGACCGATCACGACGACATCCGCGGCGCGTTCCTGCTGCGCGACATCGCAGCACGGCGCTCGAGCCCGGTGCAGATCGTCCCCGGCGTGGAGGTCACGACGCGCTCTGGTCATCTGCTCGCGCTCTGGGTGGAGGACGAGATCCCGATGTTCGCGCCGCTCGCCGCCACCGTGTCGCTCATCCACCGCGCCGGCGGCGTGGCGATCGTGCCGCATCCACTCTCATATCTGACGTTCTCCGTTGGCGAGGGCGCGCTACGGAACCTCGCCGCGTCGGAGGATCCGCTCGTCCACGTCGACGGCATCGAGACCCGCAACCCGTCATATGCGGGACGTGTCCGCGGTGCTCGCGCGACCTGGCTCAACGAGAAGGTGCTGCACGTCGCGGAAACGGGCTCGAGCGACGCGCATCACGCGAAGCTGGTGGGGACGACGTGGACCGTCTTCGCGGGTGACGACCCCGCGGCGCTCCGTCGCGCGATCGCGGATCGCACGACACGACCGGACGGAAGACACTGGACGCTCGGCGAGCACCTGGATGGGGTCGCGACGCAGCAGTGGCGCTCGATGGTGCGCGATCCGGTGAAGCGAGCGAGAAGACGGATCCGAAAAGAGAAGTGACCACATGAAGAAGAAGGTGAGCGACGCGCAGTCAGGGGGAGGGGCCCCTGTTAGCGAGCGAAGCGAGCGTACTGCGAGGAGCGAATCCATCAGCCCTGAGCGTGTCTCCTCGCCGAAGGCGAGAGATTAATCAAGATCGGGATCGTGTCGCCGTACGCGTATCCGCGCCCGGGCGGCGCGAACGCGCATATCCGTGAGACCTATGAGCGCCTTCGCGACATGGGCCATGAGGTCCGGATCATCACCGCGCCCTGGGGCGACGACCCCCCTGCGCGCGACGTGATCCAGATCGGCCAGGCCATCGCCATCCCCTTCAACGGGAGCATCGGCCGCGTGACGCTATCGCTCAGGCTCGAGTGGCTCGTGTCCCGCATGCTCGAGCGCGAGAAGTTCGACATCATCCACCACCACGAGCCGTTCGTGCCGTTCCTGTCGTTCCAGATCCTTGACTCCGCGAAATGCCCCCACGTCGCGACGTTCCACGCTTTCGGCGGGTTCTCCGTCTCGTACTGGGCGGGCCGGATCGCGCTCGATCGGTACATGAACAAGCTGGACGAGAAGATCTGCGTGTCGAGCGCGGCGCGCCACTTCATCTCGCGGTACTTCCCGGGGGACTACCGCATCATCCCGAACGGCGTCGACGTGCAGTTCTACGCGAACGCGCGGCCGTTCCCGGAGTTCAAGGACGGCAAGACGAACATCCTCTTCGTCGGGCGGCTCGAGCCACGCAAGGGCGCGATGTACCTCCTGCAGGCGTACGCCAAGCTGAAGCCGAAGTACCCGGACACGCGGCTGATCATCTGTAACTGGGGACCGCAGCTCGGGAAGCTACGGCGCTTCGTCCAGGCGAACCGCGTCCAGGACGTGCTGTTCGCCGGCCGGGTCGACGACATCGACAAGGCGCGCTTCTACAAGACCGCTGACATCTTCTGCGCCCCCTCCACCGGCCAGGAGTCATTCGGGATCGTGCTCCTCGAGGCCATGGCCGCCAGGCTCCCCGTGGTCGCCAGCGACATCCACGGGTACAAGCGTGTCGTACAGCGAAATGTCTCGGGCCTCCTGGTCGAGCCGCGCGATCCGGACTCGATCGCCGCCGCGCTCGAGCGGCTCATCCGCGACCCTGACCTGCGCGTACGACTGGGCGAGGCCGGCTCGCGCCGCGCGCCCGAATTCGACTGGTCGCACGTGACGGCACAGCTCGTGGGGGTCTATGACGAAGTGATCCAGCGGCGCCGATCGGCGGTAGCGGTCTCCTAGAGACGGAGTATCGCTCTGCGGTACCGTCATCTCACTACGCAGTACATTCCGCCTTCAAGGGGGTGGTCGCAGTGCTTCGATCACGCATCGCGCCCGTGCTCGTCCTCGCGCTCGTCCTTTCCGCCTGTGCGCAGCAGGCGCAGCAGCCCACGACATCGCCCGCCGCGTCGGTCGCGACTGGCGAGAAGCCGGCGCCCGGCGGCACGCTCACGTTCGTCGTCAATGCCGAGCCCCCGTCATACGACGGGCACCGCGAGACGACGTTCGCGCTGCTGCATCCGATCGCGCCGCATTACGGCCTGCTGTACAAGTTCGACCCGAACGACCTCACGAAGGTCATCCCGGACGTGGCGGCCGAGATGCCGACCGCGTCGGCCGACAAGCTCACGATCACCGTGAAGCTCCGGCAGGACGTGAAGTTCCACGACGGGACGGTCCTCACCTCCGAGGATGTCAAGGCGACATACGACAAGATCATCTTCCCGCCGACTGGCGTGCTGTCTCCGCGGGCCGGCGCGTATGCCGTCGTCTCGGCCGTGAACGCACCGGACAAGAACACCGTCGAGTTCAAGCTGAAGTACCCGTCTGCGTCGTTCCAGACGAACCTCGCGTCGCCGTGGAACTTCATCTACAGCGCGGCGAAGCTCAAGGGCGACATAAAGTTCTACGAGAAGAACATCATGGGGACCGGGCCCTTCACCTATGACGGCAACACCAAGGGACAGGACTGGAAGGGCAAGAAGAACGCCGACTACTTCGGCAAGGACAAGGACGGGGCCAAGCTCCCATACCTCGACGCCTACAAGGCGCTGATCATCACTGACTCGAACGCGGGTGTTACCGCGATCCGCAGCAAGCAGGCGATGATCGAGTTCCGCGGCTTCACCCCGCAGCAGCGCGACGATCTGTCGCGCGCGCTGCCCAACGACCTCGCGATCCAGGAAGCGCCGTGGATCTGTGTCAACTACGTCGTGCCGAACACCACGAAGAAGCCTTTCGACGACCCGCGCGTGCGTCGCGCGCTCTCCCTCTCGGTCGACCGTTGGGTCGGCGGCGAGGCACTGTCAAAGACCACGATCGTTAAGGACGTCGGCGGCCTGATGCGGCCGAAGGGCCCGTTCGCACAGAGCGACACCGAGCTGGCGAAGATCGCCGGCTTTGGCAAGGACGGCAAGGCCAACAAGGAGGCAGCGAAAGCGTTGCTCGCGGCCGCCGGTGTGCCGAACCTCGCGTTCAAGTTCCTGAACCGCAACATCTCGACGCCGTACGAGCCGGTGGCTGTCTACCTCATCAATGAGTGGAAGCAGGTCGGCATCACGGCAACGCACGATGTGAAGGAGACCTCTCCGTATCAGGCCGACCTCCGGTCCGGCAACTTCGAAGTCGCGCTCGACTTCAACTGCGACTTCCTCGACGAACCCGACCTGCAGCTGGCAAAGTTCTGGTCGGCCTCCAAGGCAGGTAAGGGCCTCAACTTCGCCTACTACGACGACACCAAGCTCGACGGCATGATCGACGCGCAGAGCCGCGAGACCGATCCGGCCAAGCGCGTCCAGCTCGTCAGCGCCATCGAGAAGTACGCGATGGACGAGATGGCCTACCAGTACCCCGTGCTGTGGTGGTACCGGATCATCCCGTACCTCAACACCGTGCGCGGCTGGAAGGTCGGCTCGAACCACTACACGAACCAGGACCTCGCAACGATCTGGCTGGCGAAGAAATAGCGGATTAGCGGAATGACGGGGGCCGCCCGACACTAGCGCGATGAGGCGCTACATCGTCGGGCGGCTCCTGCTCATGATCCCGACCCTCGTCGGGGTAGCGATCCTTACCTTCGTCATCATGCGCGCAGTCCCCGGCGACATCGTCGAGCTGCGCTACGCGGGATCGAACGTCCCACAGGAGGTCATCGACCAGGAGCGCCGTCTCCTTGGCCTCGACAAGCCTCTCTGGGAACAGTTCACCGACTGGATGACGTCACTAGCCCGTTTCGACCTGGGCCAATCGCTCTGGACCGGTCACTCCGTGGTCGATGAGGTCCAGGTGCGCATGCCCTTGTCGATCGAGCTCGCGATCCTCGCGACGCTGTTCGCGGTCCTTCTCGCGATCCCCCTGGGCGTGATCGCCGCGGTGAAGCAGGACACCTGGATCGACTACGCGATCCGCGTTTTCAGCATCGGTGGTCTGGCGATGCCGAGCTTCTGGATCGGGATCATGATGGTGCTGATCACGCTGACGCTCTGGGGCTGGGCGCCGCCGGTGGTGTTCACTCCGCTTTTCGAAGACCCGGTCGCGAATCTCGCGGGGCTCATCCTGCCGGCCATCGCGGTCGGCTATCGGTACTCCGCGGTCTCCATGCGCATGACCCGGTCTACGGTGCTGGAGGTCCTCCGCGAGGACTACGTGCGCACGGCGCGCGCGAAGGGCCTGCGCGAAACGCTCGTCGTCGTCCGGCATGCGCTGCGGAACGCCCTACTGCCCGTTGTCACCGTGGTGAGCCTCGAGTTCGCGTTCCTCATCGGCGGTCTCGTAGTGACGGAGCAGGTGTTCAACCTCAACGGCATCGGCAAGCTTCTGGTGGACGCGGTCACGCACCGTGACTACACGCTGGTCCAGGCTCTCGTGCTGCTCCTCGCCGCCGTCTTCGTGATCGTGAACTTCATCGTCGACATGGTCTATGTCGTGCTCGATCCCAGGATCCGGTACTCGTGAGCGGCACCAGCCGCGCGCTCGATAACGCGCGCGACGCCGATGAGGTCGCCAAACGGCGCTACCTGGAGGCCACCGGCCGTCGCCGCTTCATGCGCTTCTGGGGCGATTTTGTCCGCCGACGGCCGCTCGGCACCTTCGGAGCGGTACTCATCGTCGTCATGCTGCTCGCCGCGGCGTTTGCGGAGGTCGTCGCACCATACGACCCGACCGCCATCAACTTTGCCGACCTGCTGTTACCGCCGTCGCCCGACCACCTCCTTGGCACCGACAACTTCGGACGGGACGTGTTCTCACGCGTCGTCTTCGGCTCGCGCACCGCCCTCACCGTTGGGTTCACGGCGTCGCTCGTGGGATGCACGCTCGGGCTCATGCTCGGCGTCGTCGGCGCGTATGTAGGCGGCCGCGCCGATCAGATCATCCAACGGCTGATGGACGTGCTTCTGTCCTTCCCGCTCATCGTCATAGCCATCGCGGTCGTTGCCGCACTCGGTACTGGCGAGGACAAGGTCGCGAATGTCATCGCGGCGATCACCGTCCCGATCGTTCCTCGCGTCGCCCGCGTCGTGCGCTCGAGCGCGCTGAGCGTGGTGCAGATGCCGTACATCGAGGCGACGCGCTCGGTCGGGGCCGGGGCGATCCGCATCATGTTCCGGCACGTCGCACCGAACGTCTTCGCGCCGTACCTGATCATGCTGACCGCGTTCCTCGGGCAGGCCATCCTCCTCGAGGCGTCGCTGTCGTTCCTCGGTCTGGGCGTCTTCGAGCCCACGCCGTCCTGGGGACTGATGCTCCGTGGCGCTGGCATGCAGTTCCTCGAGCGGGCGCCGTGGCTGGCGATAGCGCCGGGTGTCGCGATCAGCCTGGCGGTATTCGGCTTCAACCTTTTCGGCGACTCGCTCCGGGACGCTCTCGATCCCCGTCTGCGCACGGGCTAGGGGTGCTGCGCGCCAGCGACGTGATCCGACTCCATATGGGCCACTTCATCGCGCCGGGCCATCTGCCGTTCGCCGGTGCCGCAGTCGTCGTGGACGCGTTCTTGGTGCGGCATCCAAGCGGTCCGGTCCTGCTCGATACCGGCATCGGCGTCGGGCTCGCCGAGGTCGAGGCGATCTACAAGCCCGTGCGACGTCCGCTGGATGACGTGCTGCGCGACGCTGGAGTGTCGGTCGGTGACATTCGCGCGGTCGCGAACTGTCACATGCACTTCGACCACTCCGGCAACAACTTCCGCTTCCCGCGCGTGCCGATCCTCGCTCAGAAGGTCGAGCGCGAGGCGGTCGCGACGCCGAACTACACGCTCGCGGGGCCGGTCGCCGAGTTCGACGGCGCTCGGTTCGAGCTACTCGAGGGCGAGGCCGACATCGTGCCCGGCGTGCGGATCGTGCCGACCCCCGGCCATGTGCCGGGTCATCAATCGTTCGTGATCGACACGAAGGAGGGGCGGATCGTCATCGCCGGCCAGGCGTATCAGGACGCGGCCATGTACGCGCGCGACCTGTACGCGTGGCGACTGGGTCGCGAGGGAAGTCCGCATCCGGAGTACGCGCCATGGGTCGCCCGCTTACAGGAATTCGACCCGTGGCGCGTTACCTTCGCCCACGACCTCGCGATCTGGCAGCGCGAGGACTGACCCCGCGCGGGGTTGACCCCGCGCGAGGTTTGCTCCGAGCTAGGCCTTGCGGCCGAGCGCGCGGATCTGCGTCAGCGCAAGGAAGCCGAACACGGCCGCCATGGCAACGCCGACCATGACGAATGCGGCCCCGACGCTTAGCACGTCACCGGACCGGTCGGTTCCGAGGATGCGGCCGGCGACGCCAGCGGTCGCGATCGTGGTCGAGTAGTACGCGAGCGCGAGTCCCATGACGGTCAGACCGATGAACGCGAAGGCCTTGGGCCATGTGGGGTTATTCATGAGGGCATTCAATTTCGGACGCTTCTCCGAGTCAAGACCCAAAAAGTAACCCGCAACGGAATCGCATCCGGAGCGTTGATGCGGCGTCGGGACGCCGCAGTCGCCCTGAGACCGCCGTGCTACGGTCGGTAAATGGGACTCATCGGAGCGCTCGTCGGCATGATCCCCATCGTGCTCTTCGCCGCCGGACTGACCGCGCTCGGCGTGCGGCTTCGCAGGCGCGCGATGGACCGTGGGCAGTATCCCCATCGTGACCTGCCGTGGTACCTGGGCGGCGTGCCTGACATCGAGCTCGACGCGCCCCACGATCGGCCCATCAAGCGGCGTCGCTCCGCGCGCTAACGCGCTCCGATCACTCGCCCTTCCAAACCGGCTTCCGTTTCTCCATGAACGCCTGCACGCCCTCGCGGAAGTCTCGGCTCATGTAGCAGAGAAGGATGAGGTCGGCGCTCTCCTCCGGAAGCATGCGATCGCGGATCCGCCGTAACGCCTCCTTCGTTGCCTGAAGCGTGAGCGGTGCGTGCGATGCGATCGACCGCGCGAGCTCTTCGACGCGCGGCACGAGTGCGTCCTCGTCCTTCGTGACCTCGTTGTAGAGACCGATGCGGAGCGCCTCATCGGCATCGACGAGGCGCGCGGTGAAGACGATCTCCTTGACCCGCGCGACGCCGACGAGCGACGAGAGGCGCACGAGATTCGCCATCGAGAAACAGTTCCCCAGCGTGCGCGCCACCGGCACGCCGAAGCGCGCGGACGGCGCGGCGATGCGCAGATCACAGGCCGCGGCGATCGCGGCACCACCACCGACGACCGGACCGCGAAGCGCGGCGATCGTCGGCACCCGCACGCGCTCCAGGGCGCTCATCCACGCGTCCATGCGCGCCTCGTACTCGAGCGCGTCCTCATTGCGAGAGAACTCGCTGAACTGCGAGATGTCGGTACCGGCGACGAACGCGCCGCCCGCGCCGGTGAGGACGAGTGCGCGCACGCCGCGATCGGCGTTCACCTCACCGGCCACCTCGGCCATGCGCGCGTACATCGCGAAGGTCATCGCGTTGCGGGCATCGGGCCGGTTGAACGTGAGCCACACGACGTCACCGCGGCGCTCGACGATCACGTCGCTCATGCGGCCGCCACCGTTCCGCGCGCGACGAACTCACGGACCTCGGCTTCGGAGTGCCCGATCTCGCGCAGCACCTCGACGGAATGCTCGCCCAGGAGCGGGCCGGCACGCTCGAGGCGTGCCGGCGACGAACGAAGGCGCAGCGGCGTCCCCAGGGCGCGCACGGTCCCGAGCCGGGGATGCGGCAGATCGACGAAGAAGCCGCGCTCGCGCAGGTGCGGATCGGCGAAGACCTGACCGTAATCCTGGATCTCGCCGCACGGGACACCCGCCCGTCGCAGGAGGGTGAGCCAGTGCGACGCCGGACGAGTAGCGGTGACCTCCTCGATGAGCGGGATGAGCTCGGCCTTGTTGTGCCGGCGGAGCGTCCCATCCGCGAAGCGCGGATCAAGCTCGAGCCTCTCGAGACCCATCGCGGCACAGAACGCGCGCCAGGTCGGTTCGGTGGTCGCGCCGAGCACGAAGTGCGTGTCGGCGCCGCGCACGGCCTGATATGGACCGACAAGCTTGTGCGCCGAGCCGGCCGCTCGCGGGACGTCGCCGGTGGTGAAGAACTGGCCGGCCTCCCAGACCGCAAGCGACACGGACGACTCATACATCGAGATATCCACGAGCTGACCGCGGCCCTCGCGCTCGCGGACGCCAAGCGCGGCGAGGATGCCAATGGTCGCGTACAGACCGGCTGCGAGATCGGAGATGGACACGCCGACCTTCACGGGCGCGCCTCCCTCTTCGCCCGTGACGCTCATGAGCCCGCTCATCGCCTGGATGATGATGTCGAGCGCCGGACGATCCGCGTAGGGTCCGTCGAGGCCCCACCCTGTGACCGCGGCGTAGACAAGGCGCGGATTCGCGTCGAGCAGCACCTGCGGCTCGAGACCGAGGTCACGCATCGTGCCCGGCCTGAGGTTCTCGACCACGACGTCGGCTCGCGCGGCGAGACGGCGGAAGATCTCCTTGCCGGCCTCCTGCTTCAGGTCGAGCGCGACGCTTCGCTTACCACGGTTGAGGCGCACGAAGTTGCCACTCTCGCCATCGACGATCGGCTCGAGGCGCCGTGACAGGTCCCCGCCACGCGGATCCTCGATCTTGACGACGTCTGCGCCGAGGTCCGCGAGCTGCATGCCGCAGAACGGACCGGCCATGTAGTTGCCGACCTCGAGAACACGAATCCCTTGAAGCGGAGGCGGAGACATGCGGGGAGTCTACGAAGGGAGCGGGTGTGAGGACGCGGCGACGCTGGTCAGCACGCTCCCCATCGCTCGGCGACCTTGCCGTCGCGGACGCGCCACACGCCGCCGCGAGATCCGGTCGAACCGACGATCCAGACATCTTGTCCGTTCACGAATACGCTGCGAAGATCGCAGGTCGTCCCGAGATCGAACTTCGTCGCCGGCCTGATGCCCGGTTGGGTGTGATCTCCACCCGCGGCGTCCAGGATGAGGACGGTCCCAGCATCGCCGACGATCCAAACGGCGCTGCCGAGGCGTGCGATCGCGCGCAGGTTCGTTGTGACACCGGTCTCCGCCGGCTTCCACGTGCCGTCGAATACCAGCAGCGTCCCACCATCGCCAGCTGCGACGCCGCCCTGCGGGCCCGTTGCCGATACGGCTCGTAGTGCAACGGTCACGCCGGTGGGTACAGGACGCCAGCCCGCCGCTTCGAGGCGATAGCTCGCGCCCTGCGAGCCCACGACCCACGCTGACTGCGGGCCGAAGGCGACGATCGCGTACAGGTCCTCTTCAAGGCCGCGCGCGTACTCCTGCCACGATCCACCCGACAGGAACATGACCGTGCCAGCCGTGCCCACCGCCATGGCGCCCTCACGCATAGCCGCGACGCCGATCAGGTCCGCCAGCGTCACGTCGAAGGACGTGATCTGGCGCAGCCGGTCGTCGACGATGAGCATTGCGCCGACCGGACCGACCGCATAGAGCGTTCCCGTGTCGCACGAGGCCGCGGTGAGCGTACGCAGCGTGCCGTCGATCTGCGTCCAGTCCTTCCCGTCGTAGCGGAGCAGTCCACCGCCGTTCGTCACGACCCATAGCCCCTGCCCCGTCGCACAGGCTCCGGTGAGCGATTGGCGGAAGACCTGCGGATCGGTGGTGGGGACGGGCGTCGCCGTCGGCACGGCGACCGTGCGAACGGGCGTGGGCTGCGGCGTCGGACTCGGCCGCGCGATCGTCCCGATCGCAAGACCCGCACCGATCGCGGCCACGACGAGAAGCGCCGCGATGATCCCAACGTAGGCGACGGGCACCGGCGGCAGAGAGCCGCCGGCGGTCGGCGCCTCGGGCGTACGCGGCCCCGCGACCTCGGGCGCCTGATCCGGCTCCGGCGGCCTTGGCGGAGCGCCGTCGGACGGCGGTGGCGTGCTCGTCACATGGCCTCAAGCCGGCGGATGCGCTCGGCGATCGGTGGATGCGTGTCGAACAGCCCATCCATGGCGCGCGGCGCGTCCTTCAGCGGGTTCGCGAAGTACAGCGACGCGGTCGCCTTGTTCGCCACCTCGAGGGCTTCCTTGTCCGCGGCGATCTTCCGCAGCGCGCTCGCGAGGCCGGGGGGATATCGGGTGAGCAGCGCGCCCGATGCGTCGGCGAGGTACTCGCGCTGCCGCGAGACGGCGAGCCGGATCAGCTGAGCGATGATCGGAGTGAGGATCGCGAGCACGAGTGCGACGATGAGGATGATGGCGCCGGCGTTGCCGCCGCCGCGGTCTCGCCGGCCGCGACCCCAGAACATCGAGCGCATGCCCCAGTCGGAGAGGAGCGCGATGGTCCCGACGAGTACGGTCACGAGGAGCATCACGCGAATGTCATGGTTGCCGACGTGCGAGAGCTCGTGTGCGATCACGCCCTCGAGCTCGGTGCGGTCGAGCTTGTCGATCAGGCCGCGCGTCACTGCGATCGACGCGTGTTTCGGGTCACGGCCTGTGGCGAACGCGTTCGGCGCGGTGTCATCGATCACATAGGTACGCGGCGGGGGGATGCCCAGTCCGATCGAGAGGGTCTCGACTATGTTCCGCAGCTGCGTCTCCTCGCCGGGTGCGAGCTCGCGCGCTTGACTCTGCGCGAGGACGAGCTTGTCCCCGGCGAAGTACGACGCGGTGGCGGAGACACCGGAGAGGCCGAGCGCGGCGGGGACCATAGCGAGCCCCGCGCCCGGTGCGAAGACCTCGCCAACGGCGAAGCCCAACGCGGTGAGCAGGCCAGTGAACACGGTGACGAGCGCGATGGTCCGCCAGCGATTCGCGGCGACAGCGTCGTAGATGTTGAGCCGGGACGGCGGAGCGGCCACTCCGGCTAGCTGAACGACACCTTTGGCACTTCTCGCTGGGTCGGGTCGGTCAGCTCGAAGTACTGCTCGGCGGTGAAGGAGAACATGCCCGCGATGATGTTCGTCGGCACCGTCTGGATCGCCGTGTTGTAGTCGCGGACGTTCCCGTTGTAGAAGCGCCGCGCGAAGGCGATCTTGTCCTCGGTCGCCGTGAGGTTCTCCGACAGATCCTTGAACTCCTGGATCGCCTGAAGCTGCGGATATGCCTCAGCGACGGCGCGCAAATTGATCAGTGCGGCGCCCAGCGCGTTCTCGGCCTGCGCCCGCTGCTCGGGTGAGCCGGTCTGCGCCGCGGCCATCGCATCGGACCGAGCCTTGGTGACGGCCTCGAACGTTTGGCGCTCGTGCGCGGCGTAGCCCTTCACGGTCTCGACGAGGTTGGGGATCAGGTCCCAGCGCCGCTTGAGCTGGACGTCGATGTCGGCCCACGCCTCACGCACACGCTGACGCAGCGTGACGAGGCGGTTGTACAGACCGACGACGAACACGACGACGAGCCCGATGACGACGAGCACGATCAGGATCTCCACGGCGTCCTCCCCTTACCTACGGCGCGGTCAATCATGACATCAGCGGGGCGAGCGCCTCTTCCAGCTCACGCTGCCGCTCCATCCGAGCGCGGAGCCGCGCGGTGACGACCGGGCGTGGCCGGAACGTGCGTCCGGTCGGCGACTTGACCCCCGCGATGTCGGCGACCGCGCCGATGCGCTCGAGCGCGCAGATGGCCGCCCCGCGCGCCGACCCCTCGCCGGTCTGACTCATGAGAAGTGGACGGTCGATCGCATCGGCGAAGAGTTGGATGAGCCAGGGCAGCGCGAGAAGCGTGCCGCCGGTGGCGATCACGCGGTCGATGCTCGGCATCGCGCGACTCGTGACGTCCCAGAGGCGCGTGACCCGATAGGCGACGCCCTCGACCATCGCGCGCGCGATGTCGTCCGAGGTCGTGGCGAGACCGATGCCCGCGACTGCGGCGCGCGCGGCGTCGTTCCACGTCGGACTGCGATCGCCGGCGAGGAGCGGGAGCGCGATGAGCGGCCCGTCCACCGGCGGACGGCGGAGGACTCGCGGCACGTCGACATCCGGAAATGTCCTGGCCACCCAGCCGAGCACGTTCCCCCCATTGGAGAGTGCGCCACCGGCGACGACGCGTGAGCGGTCGAGTCGATAGGTCCATCCGCCCTCAACGATCGGCGGATCGTCGCTCGCGTACACCACGCGCATCGCGCCCGACGTCCCGAGGAACAGCGAGGCCGTGTCGCGGCCGACGGCCCCCGCGCCAACGTTGGAACACGCGCCGTCGCCGATGGCAGGCACCCACTTCGCGTTCGCGAGCGCGGCCCAGCGCCGCGCGAAGGCCGGAAGCATCCCGGTGAGCGGCGCATCGTCGATCGGAGAGAGCGTCTCCTCGCCGACGACGAGATGTGACAGAAGCGCGCGGTCCCAGCGGCGCGCGCGCTGGTCGTACAGCCCGGTAGCCGACGCCATGCCGTGACCCGCCCGTCGCGTACCGAGGATCCGCAGATACAGATATTCCCCAAGCGACATCCACCACTTCGCGCGCGCGTAACCCTCCGCATCGTGCTCGCGGAGCCACCGCAGCTTCGCCGGGAGATACGAGGCGTGTAGTACGCAACCGGTGCGCGCGTGAGTCTCGACCGGATCGACCTCGCGCCGCAGTGCCGCGGCCGCGCCGCGCGCGCGGGTGTCCGCCCAGGTGAGCACGCGCGTGGTCGGTCGGCCGTTCGAGTCGACGCCGACAAGGCTGTGCCAGAACGTCGACGTGGCGACCGCCGCGATCTCGCCAGCGCGGCGCCCCGCACTCGCAAGCACCGAGTCGATCGCGCCGCACGCGGCTCGGACGCGCTCCTCCGCATCGACCGTGGCTTCGCCGTCGACCGAGATGCGCACCGGCCGGTCGGCGTGCGCGACGAAGGGGGCGATCGGTCGCCCCCGCGCGTCGAAGAGGAATGCGCGCAGCCCCGATGTGCCGATGTCGAGCGCGAGCACGAGCGGGGAGCGCGCCTCGCGCAGCGGGATCGCGAGCGGCTCGCGCAGCACCGCGCGAGTATGCGCGCGACTAAGCCGTCGCTGGGCGGATGAGCGGCGCGATCGTCGCGCGCGGGAGGCGGAGTCGGACGAGCGACCCCATCGTCGAGGGACTCTCGATGTCCAGCGATCCGCCGTTCGCCTCCATCAGGAGGCGGGCGAGCTCGAGGCCCAGGAAACGATCCGTGACCGCGACCGCACGGGGGTCTTCGGCGCGGCTGGGATCGTCGAAGAGCGCGCGATCGTCGACGCGGAGCGGTACGCGGGAACGGTCGCTGACGTCGACCCAGGCCGACTGCGTGTCGGCGCGGACGGCCACGTTCACGTATTCGCTCGAGTGCTGCAGGGCGCTACGGATGACGCTCTCGATAGCCTGCCGCAACCGGTCGACGTCGGCGTCGACGAGCGGCGCTTCCGCCCCGAGCGTGATGATCACGCGCGGTTTGTCGGCCACCGCTTTCACCGCCTCACGGACGATCTCGTTCAGATCTGACTGCTTCCTCGTGAGTAGGAGCCGCTCGCTCTGCAGACGTCCGAGCGAGACGAAGTCGCGCGCGAGGAACTGCAGCTCCTGCGCGCGCCGCTGCAGCTCCTGCACGGTGCCGCGTTCCTCGGAGCTCGCGGGTGTGCTCCGGTCGAGCTTCGCCGCGAGCGCCGCGATCGCCTCCACCGGTCGCGGCAGCTCGAAGTCGAGGACCCGAAGAAAGTCTTCGCGCTGGCGATTAACGACCGCGAGCCGCGCCGAGCTGGTGCGCTGGTGGTCGAGCAGCAGCGCGATCGCGATGAATATCACCAAGCGCGTGAATGCGTTCCACGCGGAGGCCGCAGCCGAGACGCCGCCGCGGTTGACCGTATCCGCGAAGAGCCACGCGAGCGCCGCGGCGACGGCGAGGATCACGCCCGGCACGCGTCCGACATACCAGGCCGTCACGACGACCGGAATCAGATAGAAGAGCGAAAAGCCGATGTCGGGACCGGAAAGGAGATCGACGAGGCAGATCGAGGCGACGGCCACCAGCGAAAGCGCGGTCAGCGAAAGCTTGCGGCCCACCGCTACGCGAGCAAGGCGCGCACCGCGGCGGCGATGTCACGGCCCGAGATCCCGGCCGCCTCAAGCAGCTCCGCCGGCTTGCCCGAGGTGGGCATGTCGCGCACCGCAAGGTGCCGTAGCCGGATGTCCTTTACGCCGAGCGAGACCAGACCCGACACGACCGCCTCGCCCAGACCACCTTCCGGCCAGTGGTCCTCCACGACGACGAGACGACCAGCAGTGGCGCGCACGGCCTGCGCGATGCCGCGCGCGTCCAATGGCTTCACCGAGTACGCGTCGATCAACCGGATCTTCACGCCGGCCTTCGCGAGCTCGTCGGCGGCCTTGAGGGATTCGTGCACTGTGATGCCCGCAGCGACCACGGTGACGCGGTCGTCCGCGTCGCCGCCACGCACGACGCGACTCCCGCCGATCGGGAATTCGTCCTCAGGGCGATAGAGGATCGCGGTCTTCTCGCGGGTCGTGCGGATGTACGAGATGCCGCGCAGGCCGGCCATCGCCACGACGAGCTTCGCCGCCTGATTCGCGTCGCAGGGATAAAGAACGGTGCTGCCATGTACCGCGCGCATCATCGCCAAGTCCTCGAGCGCCATCTGCGACGGCCCATCCTCACCGATCGAAACTCCGGCGTGCGAACCGGAAAGACGGATGTTCGCTCGCGAGATCGCGGCCATGCGGATGAAGTCGTACGCGCGTGTGAGGAACGCCGCGAACGTGGACGCGAACGGCACGAAGCCGACGACCTGCATCCCGACCGCGACCGCCACCATTCGCTGTTCCGCGATGTACATCTCGAAGAAGCGGTCGGGGGCGGCCTTCTTGAAATCCTCGGCGTGTGTCGAGTTGCTCACCTCCGCGTCGAGCGCGACCACATCCGCGCGGGCGGCGCCGAGCGCCGCGATCGCCTCGCCATACGCTTTGCGCGTGGCCACGGGCTCGGTGTAGCGCTTGAGATCCGGCGCCTTCGGCGTTGGTGGCGGTGCGGGCCGCCAGGCTGGTGGACTCGGCACCTCGAATGTGCGCGACGGCTCGTCGCCGATCTCAGCGAGCGCCTGCTTCGCCTGCTCCGCGTCCAGCGTTTTGCCGTGCCAGCCCAGCTTGTCCTCGAGGAAGGAGACGCCTTTGCCCTTCACAGTGCGGGCGACGATGGCGGTCGGACGCGACGCCGAGCGCGCGCGAGAGAACGCGCCGTCGATCTGCGCCAAGTCGTGACCGTCGATGACGACCGCGTCCCAACCGAACGCCTTCGCACGCGCCGCGTACGCGTCGGTATCCCACTCGAGCTCGGTCGGCCCGCGCTGACCAAGTCGATTGACGTCGATGATCGCGGTGATGTTCTCGAGACCCTCATGGCCGGCGAGATCGAAGCCCTCCCATATCGAACCCTCGGCGGTCTCGCTGTCGCCGACGACGACCCACACGTGGAACGGCGCTTTCAGGACCCGCTTGCCCGCGAGGGCAACGCCAACCCCGATCGGCAGCCCCTGCCCGAGCGACCCCGTCGCGACATCGACCCACGGCAGGATGGGTGTGGGATGACCCTCGAGGCGCGAGCCGAACCTGCGGAACGTGAGGAGCTCCGCATCGTCGATCGCGCCCGCGGCACGGAACATCGCGTACACGAGCGGCGACGCGTGGCCCTTCGAGAAGATGAGGTGGTCGTTCGCGAGCGCGTCGGGGTGGTCGAAGTCATAGCGAAGATGACCGGCGAGCAAGACCGCCATGAGATCCGCGGCGGAGAGCGACGACGTCGGATGGCCCGAGCCCGCCGCGGTCGAGCACCGGATGCTGTCGGCACGAAGCTGACGAGCCAGCGAGCGGTACAGACCCGCGCGCGTCGCGGCCTCGATCACGGTCGCCACGACCACACGGTATCGCAGGAGGACCCACTGGACCGAATATCCTCGGTCGCACGACGGGGGTGACGGCAATGGAGATCGGGCTCTACGGCCTGGGCCGGATGGGCGGCAACATGGTCACGCGTCTGGTCCGGGGCGGACATCGCGTCGTCGCGGGCAATCGCAGCGCGGGCCCTGTCGACGAGGCAAAGGCCGGTGGCGCCATGGGCGCCTACACGATCGAGGAGATGGCGAAGCAGCTACGACCTCCGCGTGTCCTCTGGTCGATGGTCCCCGCGGGCGAAGCCACCGACCACACGCTCGACGAGTTCGCGAAGTACGCGACCGAGGGCGACGTCCTGGTCGATGGTGCCAACTCGTACTTCCGCGACTCGATGCGGCGCGCGGAGAAGTACCGCGCTCTCGGCTTCGAGTACCTCGACGTCGGAGTTTCCGGCGGAGTGTGGGGGCTCGAGAACGGCTACTGCATGATGGTCGGCGGCGAGGCGCAGTCGGTCGATATCGTGAGACCGATCCTCGACACGCTCGCGCCCCCGAACGGTTGGGCGCATTTTGGGAAGAGCGGCGCTGGCCACTTCATCAAGATGGTCCACAACGGCATCGAGTACGGGATGATGCAGGCCTACGGCGAGGGCTTCGAGCTGATCCATGCCAGCGACTTCAAGATCGACATGAAGCAGGTCGCAACCGTCTGGATGCAGGGCAGCGTGGTGCGTTCCTGGCTGCTCGAGCTCGCGGAGCGCGCGTTCGAGCAGGAGGGCCCCGACCTGGCGAACATCAAAGGCTGGGTCGCGGACTCAGGCGAAGGGCGGTGGACCATCCAGGAGGCGATCGCGCACGACGTGCCGGCGACGGTCCTCGCGCATTCGCTCTTCGCGCGATTCACGTCGCGCCAAGATGACTCGTACGCGATGAAAGTCGCAGCCGCGCTGCGGAACCAGTTCGGGGGGCACGCGGTCAAGAAGTGAGCCGACCATCGCTTCGTTGCGCGGGCGCGGGTCCTGCCGCGGCTCGGGGTCCCCGACTCGCCGCGTCACCCGCGCCCGCCAAGCTCAGCACCGGCTTCCAGCGATGACCGCGACCAACCTCATCAATCCGCTTCGCGAGGGGCTGCGACTTGCGCGTACTCCTGAGCCAGCGTGTCTTGTCATCTTCGGCGCGTCGGGCGATCTCACTGCGCGCAAGCTCATCCCCGCTCTTTACAACCTGGCTCTGCAACATCTCCTTCCTGCGAGCTTTGCGGTGGTCGGTTCCGCGCGGCGCGCCATGAGCACTCCCGAATTCCGTGCCGAGCTTCACGACGCTGTTGCGGAGTTCAGTCGCACCCGGCCCATCAACGAGGAGGTCTGGGCAACGTTCGCGCGTGGGGTCCACTACGTCCAGACCGCGGACGACACCGGGTACGACGAGCTCGGCCGCGTTCTCGCGCGCATCGACGCGCAGATCGGCGCGAACGGCAATCGCCTCTTCTACCTCGCAACACCGCCGGCCGCATACGAGCCGATCATCCGCGCGATCGGCGGGCACGGCCTGCGCGGCGCCAGCGGATGGTCGCGCGTGGTCGTGGAGAAGCCGTACGGCCACGACTTGAAGAGCGCGATGCAGCTGACGAGCGTCGTGCAGGAGGTGTTCCGCGAAGACGAGGTCTTCCGCATTGATCACTACCTCGGCAAGGAAACGGTGCAGAACATCCTCGTCCTGCGCTTCGCGAACAGCATTTTCGAACCGATCTGGACCCGTCAGTACGTCGATCACGTGCAGATCACGGCCGCCGAGTCGATAGGTATCGAAGAGCGCGCCGGTTACTACGACAGCGCCGGAGCGATGCGCGACATCGTCCAGAACCATCTCCTACAGCTTCTCGCGCTGGTCGGCATGGAGCCGCCGGCCGCATTTGATGACCGCTCGGTCCGCGATGAGAAGGTGAAGGTCCTGCGCGCGCTGCGGCGGATCCCGCCGGACCACGTCAGCGCGCTCACCGTCCGCGGTCAATACGGTCCGGGATTCATCGGCGGCGAGCGCGTGCCGGGCTACCGCGAGGAGCACGACGTCGCGGCGAGCTCACAGACCGAGACCTATGTCGCGCTCAAGTGCTTCATCGACAACTGGCGTTGGGAGGGCACCCCGTTCTACGTAAGGACCGGAAAGCGGCTGCCGAAGCGCTCGACCGAGATCGCGATCCGCTTCCGCGTCGCGCCGCACCGGATCTTCGTCCGCGATGCGTCGGAGGGCCTCGAGGCCAACGAGCTCGTGATCCGGATCCAACCCGACGAAGGCATCTCCCTCACCTTCGGCGCGAAGGTCCCGGTCCAAGGCCTTCGGATCCGATCGGTGAACATGGACTTCGGCTACGGCGAGTCGTTCATGGTCGATGCGCCAGATTCCTACGAGACGCTCATCCTGGATGCTCTTCGCGGCGACGCCACCCTCTTCACACGCCGCGACGAGGTCGAGCAGCAGTGGGCATTCGTCGACCCGATCCTCGCCGGCTGGGACGAAGACCGGCAGCCCCTCGCGATGTATGCCGCGGGCACCTGGGGTCCTGACGAGGCAGACGAGCTCATCGCGCGCGACGGCCGCACCTGGCGGCGAGCGTGAGCGTCCTGGACGACACCTTCTGGGGTGCGAGCGCGACGAGCATCGATGCGCTCGAACGCGAGCTGGCCCGGCTCCGTCGTGCCGCGGTCGCGCACGCAAAGGAGCGCGGGCGCACGCTCGCGCGAGCGTCGGTGCTCAACCTCGTTGTCTATTCCGAGCGTGAGGTCCACGCGCGCCGCGCGGCACGAACGGTCGGTGACCTTGCCCTTCGGCATCCGTCTCGCGCGATCATCCTGCTGGGAGACAAAGGTCGCGAGGGTGTCGTGGGATCGGTGCAGCTCCACTGTCATGTTCCGCACGCCGACGGTGCGCAGCCGGTCCTGTACGAGCAGATCTTCGCGCGCGTTCGCGGGGACTTCGACGAGCGGGTGGCGAGCGTCGTCATCCCGCTCCTCGTTCCCGACCTGCCCGTCTTCCTGTGGTGGACCGGAACGCCGCCGAGCGATGCTCGGCATCTCGACGATCTCGTCAGGCTCGCCGATCGGCTCATCGTCGATTCGGCCGACTTCGCGCGCGCCGACCGCACCCTGCCGGAGGTCGCGCAGTTGTCGCGCCTCCACGTGGGTATCACCGATCTCAATTGGGCAAGGCTCACGCCTTGGCGCGAGCTCGTCGCGCAGTTCTTCGACGTGCCCGCGTGGCGTCCCTTCCTGAGCGCCATCACCGGGATCCGTGTGGGGTTCGCGGTCGACATGGACGGCCGCGACATCCATCCCTCGCAGGCCCTGCTGCTGCTCGGTTGGCTCGCGTCGCGTCTCGGCTGGCAGCCCGTCGAAGCCCTTGCGCCGGCGGAAGCCGGAGGTCTTCTCTTCCGCATGAAGCGAGCGGACGGCGCGGCGGTCATGGTGCGGCTCCGACCGCGCTTCGAGCGCGGCCTCGACGCCGGTGACGTGTCCGGCGTCCGCATTCAGGCCGCGACCGCTGGACCGACGGCGGAGTTCGTGATCAAGCGCGCACCAGATGAGCGACACGCGACCGCGACCGCGACCGTGGACGGGTCGGTGCGAGCCGAGCGCGTCGTTCCGCTCCCCGCGCTTGGTATCCGCGAGCTGCTTGGCGAGGAGCTCGCGATCGCCGGGAACGATCGTGTCTATGAGGCCGCGCTCGGCGCGCTGATGGGCCTGGCCTGAGGCTTGCGGCGGCTATGAGAGACATGTCACCAGACGAGCTTGCCGCGGCGAAACGCGAAGACACGCAGGAGGGACGGCTCCTCGCGGGCCGGTATCGCCTCACCACGCGCATCGACGAGGGCGGCGCGGGCGAGGTGTGGCAGGCGCGCGACGACCGGCTCGACCGCGACGTCGCGATCAAGCTTCTCGGCGCGAACGCAGACGACGCGTTCCGCGAGCGCTTCGCGGATGAGGCGCGCCGCGCCGCGTCCGTGATCCACCCGAACGTCGTGACCGTCTTCGACGAAGGCCGCGACGGAGCGGACGCTTTCATGGTCATGGAGCTCGTGCGGGGGCGGACGCTGCGTGATGTGGTCGCCGATCGTGGTCCGCTGCGGCCGCACGAGGCCGCGCGCCTCGTCGCGCAGATCGCCGCCGCGCTGGACGCGGCACACGAGGCTGGTGTCATCCACTGCGACGTGAAGCCGGCGAACGTCATCGTCGATCAGCAGGGCACGGCCAAGCTCACCGACTTCGGCATCGCTCGCGCCGCGCGAGGGCCACGCGAGCACGAGCTCATCGGCACCGCGCGGTACATCGCGCCCGAGCGGGTCGAGGGCAAAGCGCCGACCGAGCGGAGCGACGTGTACAGCCTCGGCCTCGTGGCGTACGAGCTCATCGCCGGACGACCGCCGAACGCGGAGATGGAGACCGAGGATCTTCTGCGAGTGCGCCTGGATGGACGTACGCCGCCGCTGCG